>Ga0315268_10006221_pt1 | contig 12717 bp, 18 predicted proteins | sample C1_top_MG_FD_204535 | JGI IMG/M metagenome (GOLD analysis project Ga0315268, IMG submission 204535) | Sediment microbial communities from Yellowstone Lake, YNP, Wyoming, USA - C1_top | ecosystem: Environmental > Aquatic > Freshwater > Lake > Sediment | place: USA: Wyoming | collected 2017-08-01 | reverse complement strand
CATCGGGTCCGCGTTCTTCCCCGCCATGATATTCCTCTTCTCGGTTATCCTCGCCGCAACGTTCCCTCTCTAGGGGACGTTCGATGTCCCGACCGTCCTTCTCGTGCTTCATTCCGCGACGGCTCTCTACGGGGTCAGCGTGGGACCACTTGACTACATCGGGCAGCAGGCGATGGCGCGAAGGCTCGGACAGTTCGGGATGTTGCTCCAGCTCCCCAGGTGCCACCCAGTGACGTACAGGCGCGTCATCTCGATATTCTTCTTCAAGGACGCCACCTTCTACGTCCTCTATTCCATAATCCCAATCGTGGCGGGGATTGCCGTGGCGGCTCCCCTTGCGCACGTGACCTATGGCGGCGTCGCCCTGTTGGGCCTCACTCTCTTCCTGGCCTTCATGACGGGGATGTCGCTGAGCTTCCTTGCGTCGTCGATTGCGTCTCAGTCGAGGGTGGCGGGCGGCGGAGTGGCGGTGGCAGTCCTGATCCTCCTCGCGTCGATCTGGCCTCTGCGCGTCCTCCCGCCAGGCTATCTCCTCCCTTCGCTGGGATTCTGGGACGCCAGGCAACCGTTGTTCCTTCTGGTGGCGACGATCGTCGTCATACTCCTGTCGACAGCGGCGGTGCTGTCCGCGCACGAGAGGTTCGAGACCCGCGAGAGGAAGCACAAGAGCGTCCTCCTGCCCACGGAGAAGTCCTTCGCATTCACGGGGAAGTGGAAGACGCTCCTTGCGAAGGAGTGGATTGAGGCGCGGAGGAGCGGGGCTTTCGGCGCAGCCGTGACCGGCTTCATCGGACCACTCCTCGGCCTGTACGTCCTTGTCTGGATCTTCCAGAGGGGGCTCGGCGTGCCGATCAACTTCAACATCGTGTTCTACGGGAGCCTCGTGGGCTTCCTCGGGGTTCACACGTATTCGATGCTCACGAACTTCGAGCCGAACGAGTTCCTCAACGCGCAGCCGACCACGGTTGACCGCGTGATCCACGCGAAGCTGATGCTGTTCTTCCTGCTCAACATGTCCTCCTCGATATCGTTCCTGGCGGTGGTGGGGGTTCTCACGGGCGAGGCGACCTTGGTCCCTATCTCTCTCCTGGTCGCGACCGCCATGACGGTCTACGTGGCGGCTGTGACGACGAGGCTCACAGGCTTGTGGATGAACACGATGCTGTTCGACGCGAAGGTGCTGGCGAAGTTCGCGGGTTCGATCATCCCGCCGCTCGTCTTCGCGACGATACTGTCCCTGACGCTCAAAGGTGAAGCGCTTCTCTCGATCCTTCTTCTGGCGGGTGAGTCCGTCGTTCTCCTCGTCCTCTCGTTCTATCTGTTCAGAGCCGCTTCGAAACGCTGGAGGGGAGAGCACTTCTCGTTCGCGACGATCGGAACCCCGACGCAGGATTCCTCCTGAGGAACGCCGCCACTTCGCGGTACCGTTGAACCCCGACATCATCTCTTCGTGGCGGGCTGCTTGATCACTCACAATTGCTCATTGCATCAGGGTGGAGGGCCCGGTGATTTTGACTCGGCTTCAGAGGAAGATTCCGCCTTGGGCTCCGACGGTTCATCCTTCTGCCGCTTCCCTCTCTTTCTCCTCGCCCTGTACAGCAATAGCGCCATCGAAGCGACGTCAATGATCACGATGGCGACCCAGAACAGCGGGTTTCCGATGATCATCAGCGGATTCCATGAGGCCGGCGTGGCGTGGACCTGCGTTGAGTTCGGGCCCTCTCCGTTGATGTTCACCGCTGCGACTTTGTAATAGTAAGTGACGCCGTCGGTCAGACCCTTATCCGTGTAAGAGAGGACATCGCCAATCGTTGCCAGAAGAGCGTAGCTGCCATCCCTGTCCACTTTGTAGACACTATAGTTGGTGATGGGCAAACCTCCATCCGATTCGGGTGCGGACCATGTCAGTGTCACCTGTTTCTTGCCGGGGGTTGCCGTAAGGTTCAGCGGTTGCGTGGGTATCTGGAGGAGCGTGGCCCCGCTGGGGCTGTTCGAGATGTTACCGTATTTCTGGAGCTCGTCATATGCCTTGATCGCGAACCAATATTTCGTGTTCGGGCTGAGCCCGGTAATCACACGGCTCTCCGGGCTATTCGCGGTGAGCGGAACCCAGGACTGGACGTATGTCGTTGAATTCGCCCAGTTCCATTTATTTATCGAACCCGTCCGGCTGTATTTCACGACGTATCCTGCGGGGGTGCCAACGTGGCCGTCGTCGCCCGGGGCAGTCCATTTGAGGGTCAACGAGTTCCATAGGGGATTGCCCGCGGTCATATCGGTTACCGCCGCGGGAGGCCCGCAGTCATGGTCGATGTTCGTAATCTCCATCAGGGAGTCGTCATCTCTGAAGGTCTTGATTGTTGCGGTGCAGTCGTTTATGTCGACCGTCATGAAATGATAGGTCATCTCGCTGTACATCGTCCACGACGAGGTGCCCACAGGATACAGCGGGGCTCCACCTCCCCCCGTCACGAAATAATGTATCCCATTCCCGGGGTACGCGTGTTCGTAGTCGTGGTCGTGGCCGTTGAAGACCGCGGTGACGTTGTACCTTTCGAATATCGGATTCAGTATGGCCCTGAGATCAAGGTTGCTGCCGTGAATGCCGGAGCTATACAGGGGATCGTGGAAGAACACGAATATCCATTCGGCCCAATTGGCCGCGGCGGAGAGATCGGCCCTGAGCCAATTGTTCTGAGGAGAACCGTTGCTGATGTTCGAGTCCGTGAGGGCCGTGTCGAGCCCGATGAAATGCGCGTTGCCGTAGTTGAAGGAGTACCACCTCTCGTTGTTCGGGAGGCTGAAGAGCGCGGCGTAGTTTGTCACCGTCCCCTCATGGTTCCCCAATACAGGCCAGAAGACCGTGTCGTTGGAGAACGGCGATATGGCGGTGAAGAACGGGTCCCAGTTCGCAAGAATCTTGCCGTCGTCCGTAAGATCCCCGGTGTTGAAGTAGAATGCAGGGTTGTGGGAGTGCATCATGCCCAGGTCCTTGCTGTTTTCGGTCGCGTTCTCGCGTACGTCGCCATACGCCCCGAACGTGAAATGGAACCAGGTCGTCGGGGGCGTCCTGAAGGTGGAGTTGGGGCTTTGCGCAGTCCCCGTCTCCACATAGTAGTGATAGGTCGTGTTGGACAGCAGTCCCTGAATGCTTAGTTCGTGGTGCGCGACGCCGACGCTCTCCGATACCTGATCGCTGTAGGAAGAGTCGATGCTGTAATGGACGATCCCCGTCCCGCTGACATCGGTCTGCCAGCATATCGTGATGCCGTTAATGGTGAGATTCTGGAGATAGGGGCCCCATGTTATGGTAGTGGCGGCACGTACCCTGACGGGCGGGAATGCGAGTACGAAGACGCTCGAGACCAGGAGCAGGACCACTAGGAAGGATTTGATGCTCCTTATCGCGCGGAACCCCCTGAGACGGCCATCGTGATAATGAGACACTCCCCCTCATTCTTGAATGTAGCGATTTATGCGTGTTTGAAGCGCATGCGCCCTCTGTCGCTGCCTCGACCTTGCGCTGCGCTGAGCTCCGACACCCTCTCGCCCGTCGCGAGTTTCCTGAACACGTACAGGTGCTTCTCCCCGCGGCATCCTCGTCCGCCGTCACGCCCATCTGGCGCTTTCCTCGAGAAGCCGCTGCCCAAGGTCGACGTCCCTCGCGAACGCCTTCATGATTGGGGAATCGGAGTCCATCTCTATCCTCAGCCTTTCACTCGCGTAGTCGTCTGAGGTCTTCCCGCTCCATTCGCCCCAGACGCAGATATCGAAGGGCTCGACGACAATCACACCGAAGATCACCGCCAGGTCGTGAACGAGGGCGGGGAGTGAACGCTCGAGCGAGGCGCCCTTGATCCGTTCCGCCTCCGGCAGCACCAGGCCGAGGCTCCTCAGGCCCGCGTTCTTGGCGTGGTTGATCATGTTCTGGTCGAAGGTGACCATGTAGGCGTCAAGCCTCTGCTGTTCCGCCGACGTTGCGTAGCCTTTCGAGATCTCCCTGTCGAACGCCTCCTTGTCGCCCTCGAAGGCGCCGCAGGGCGCCTCGATCGGAGAGTGCCTCGCGGTCAGGTAGTCCACCTCGTTCTGCGCGAGCTTCGCCTTGCGGGTCCCCAGGCCGTTGCGGTTCCCCAGCTGGTCCAAGTAGGGGGCGAGGGGTTGCGAGGAGTAGAGGCGGGAGAGTTCCTCCCTGCTCACCTTGTCGCGGATGCGGCTGTCTATCTCGCCGCGGACTCCCCTGCTCACCAAGACCCTGAAGGCGCCGGAGGTGTCGAACACATGGTCTAGGTGGCGGGAGAAGAGGCGGTTGTAGGCGACATTGCTGTCGATGGCGATGGCGGGGGACTTGGCGCGGCCGGAGTCGCCCTCTATGCGGCCGAGGGATTCGAGGAACTCCGGGAAGTTCCTTGGGGGGACGGCTCCGCAAGCCTGGATCGCCTGCGTAAAGTCGCTCCATGTCGGCATCTCCCTGTCCGCGACGTCGTCATGGCCGACGATGGCCCTGCGCGCGTCGCGGAACGCCTCGCGCTGGACGACCGAGGCCGCCCGGAAATCGGGATCCACGGCGAGCAGCTGCGGCTGTACCAGCGGGCTCCTGAAGGCGATGCGCCCCCGTCCGTGCTTAAATATCCTGTTCGCGAGGGAGACGAGAAACTGCTTCTCGACGACGAACGTCATGTCGGTCAAAGCTTGAGCGCCCCCAGGTCATGGCACTCGTGGAGGGTCGAGGGGATGAGAGGGTATGGCCACGCGCCGAGTTCGACCTTCTTCAGGTGCAGGTACAGGACCTTGGCGACTCCCTCCATCTGCGCTGCGCGCATGGCGACGGTCGCGAGGCTCTTCCTGGCGGGGGTGATGTCGAGGACGACCTCGCCCTTCTTCTTCGCCTCTTTCAGCACCTCGGCGATCCTCGCCAGGCCCTTCTGCAGGCTGTCCTCGGGGACGACCTGCATCTCTGGCTCCACCTGTATGTCGAAGCCCTTCGCCACTGTCTTCAGCGAGGGGAGCACGCCGCCCACCGCCTTCTTGTCCCTCGCGTGAGCGAGGACGACGACCTTCTCCGGAATCACCTTATGCTCCTCCAGCGCCGCCCAGAACGCGTTCACCATTGCCCAGGGGATGTCCCTGCCCAGAAGGATGTAGGTAGCCCTGCCGATTCCTCCGCTTAGGGGAGAGGTGGACGACGGAATAAGCCTTTCCGGCAGTCCTCGGTCCGGATTGTGGTATCATCGATAGTCGAACGGTTCGTGCGAATCCCTATGCCTCTCCGCGACTAGTAGTATCGCAGAAGGTGTGTGGAATGTCAGATGGCATGGGCGAGAAGGACGGCAGGCTTTGGTTCGAGAGGGGGATGAGGTGTCTCGAGAGGGAGGAGTACGGTCGCGCCTGCGACTGCTTCGAGAGGGTCAACGAGCTGGATCCCCGTCGCGAGTCGGCGTGGCTGAAGAAGGGGATATGTCTGAGGGACATGGGTCATATCGACCACGCGATCTCTTGCTTCGACAAGGCGCTGGAGCTGAAGCCCGGGGACAGGGGCGCGCTGTACGAAAAGGCGACGACGCTCAGGGGCATGGGGAGGCACGCGGAGGCGGTGGAATGCTGCGACGCGATCCTCGAGGAGGACCCGTACGACCTCGACGCTGTGTGCTGGAAGGGCGTGGAGTGCAAGAAGGCGTCGCGCTTCGATGAGGCGGCTGAGGCGTTCAAGACGGCGGTGGCGGTGGACCCCGACGACTCGAGGTCCTGGAAGGAGCTGGGGGAGTGCCTGGCGCGGTCGGGCAGGCATGTCGAGGCGGTCGCCGCCTACAAGAGGTCGCTCGCGATCCACGCGCACTCGGACGAGGCGCATTACCTCATCGGAGACTCGCAGCTGGCGCTGGAGAGGTGGGAGGAGGCGCTGAAGGCGTGCGAGAAGGCGCTCAGGATCAGGCCGGACTACCTGCTCGCGCACTACGACGCCGGGCTGGCGCTCCTCGGCCTGGGGAGGCACGAGGAGGCCGCGGGGCACTTCGAGTACATCTTGAACGACGGGTGCGACCTGGGGAGCGCGAAGGCGAACCTGGGGCTGAACGCGCTGACGAGCAGGGGGAAGTGCGAGATGGACGCGGGGCGGTACGAGGAGGCGGTCGGGTACTTCGACGACATCATCGCCCTCATCGACCGCGCTTACTTCAACAGAGGGCTGTGCAGGTTCAGGATGAAGAGGTACAAGGAGGCGCTGGTGGACTTCCAGAGGGCGGTCGAGATAGACCCGGAGGACGCGGAGTACCGCGACATGGTCGCCAACGCCCTCCTGGAGCTCGGGAGGACTGAGGAGGCGGTCGTCGAACTGGAGAGGGCTGTGGCGGCCGATCCCCGCTACGCTCTCGCGCACTACGACCTCGGCCTGGCATACGACAGACTCGGGCGGTTCGAGGAGGGCGTCAGGAGCCTGAGGAAGGCGAAGGAGCTGGACTCGAAACTCTTTTGGGCCGACTACGAGCTGGCGTGCGTCTGCTCCAAGACGGGGAAGGTCGAGGAGGCGCTCGACCACCTCGAGGAGGCGTTCAGGAAGGGGTTCTCGGACGTGGAGAGGGCCGAGGGCGACGGGGACCTGGACGCCGTCAGGGGGACGCCCAGGTTCAGGGAGATCGTCTCGAGGCCGCGGATGCCGAAGTCGTGCAGGAACGGGAAGGGGTACTCCATCCCGCAGCCGTCGGAGGTGCTGTGATGGGCGGGGAGTATGTCGCGGAGTGGCGGGAGGTCCTCAGGAAGGCAGGGGGAACGCGGCAGACGCCGCTGGAAGCGTTCGGCTTCGGCCTGCCGCCCAAGGTGCACGATCACAGGTTTGACATCATCTACGAGAGGAACGGGGTGCTGCCGCCTTGCAAGAGGAAGCCCGGGGACCCGTACTGGGAGCCCTCGCAATAGGGGGGATGTCCGCTCAACGTTGAATAACGAAATGAATGAGAGAATCCTCTTGCCGTGAATTCACGCTGTTCCCGGATTCAGGTTTCTTCCTGCTCGTGGCGGGCTTCCTGAACACCTATAGATGATCGCATCAAGCCTACAGCGCTGGAGTGCCAGGCCCCTACTTCACTTCCACGATGATCTTGTTCTTCCCGACCTTGGAGAGGATCACTTCCTCGTCCCCCTCCAAATCAAGGCTCACCTGGATGTCCGAGGGGATTCGCAGAACGACTCCCCTGCCGCTCTTGGAAAGCTTCCGACGCAGTTTCAGCGGTTCGCCCCAGATCCCGAGGCGCCTGGCGACCTTGATCGTCCTCGCGCTCTCCTCCGCCGGGATGAACTCCTCGCCGCAGTGGGTGCACCTCTCGCCCCTCTCGACGAAGACGACGCCCTCGATCTCGGAGACTATGTCGTCAACCGATACCAGCTCACCCTTGCCGCAGACCGGACACTTGCCCGCCATGTCAGCCCTCCGTCCCTGTGATTATGGTCACGATGTCATTCTCCTTGTCATATGCCAGTATGAGCTTCTTGGATCCGCGCTTCCTGATCCATACCTCGAACTTGCCTTTCCCTCGCTTCTCGACCCTATGTGCGTCCAGGAGCGCCTCCCTGAGATCATGGTCATCCCAGTCCCATTTCCGCATCTTGGTGTTCCTGAAATGCTTGGCGATCCTGAGGCGACAGGTGGCCGGATCGAACGGATGCACATTTTCACTACAAAATGTAGTGCTTTTCACCTATTTCAATGTTGCGCCGGCTTTATGCACGGGATTCACCGCTGACTGCTACTGTCACTTCGCGCTGTTCTTGAACTCCGATATCCTCTCGTCTTTGGCGGGCTTCCTGAACACGCACAGGTGCTCATGGGCCAAGAGATGGAAGTCATACTTGCTTCCCCGCCCCTTCTCCCTCGTCGACTTCATCTTGTGCTGTATCTTGATGATGTCCTCCCTCAGGATGAAGCCGACGTCCATGAACTGCTCCAGCACCCCCGCCGAGAACGGCATTCAAGCCGCTTCTCAGATTCGCTTCCTTGCATATTCTATGCGAAAGATTCAATATCTAAGGATTCCTTATAAGGACTTATGTCAAGCTACGTGAGCAAGGTCACCCAGGCAGGGCAAATCACAATCCCGAAGTCCATACGCGAGAGCCTCGGCTTGGGCGATGAGGACTTCGTCGAGTTCACGCAGGTCGGGGATGCAATCCTAATGCAGAAGCTCAAGGCGTCCAAGGGGAAGGTCGAGGCGATCCGCAGGAAGATCCGCCGGAGCGGGATGACGAGGGAGAGGGTCGAGGAGATCGTGGAGGAGACGCGTGGAAGGCTGTATCGGACGAAACGGCGCTGAGGTGAACCGTTGGACAAGAGGCGCGTCTTCGTCGATGCAAACACGCTGATCAGCGGCCTGCTGTTCGAGGGCAACGAATCGATGTTGCTGGAGCTGGGGAGCTTCGGGGCGGTCGAGCTCGTCATGACCCGATACGTCTTGACTGAGGTCGAGGAGGTTCTGGGAAGGGCGGAATTCGCCCTGAGCCGGGAGGAGATCCATGACCTCATGGGCTACGCGCACCAGATTCTAGTCATCGTCGATGACCCGCCCGGAGACCTGGTCCGCGAATGCGCCCGCAAGTTGAGGGACAAGAAGGACGCCCCTGTCTGGGCGGGCTTCCTAAGTTCCCGGGCGGACTATCTGGTTACCGGGGACAGGGAGCTGCTGAGAGAGGTCAAGGGGGCGATCGGCACGGGCGAACTGCTGGGCTTGCTCCTTGGGACTTCCGAATGAGCGGGCAATGACGCCCCACCGCCACTTCACGCCGTTCTCGAACTCCGACATCTTCTCGCCTTTGGAGGGCTTCCTGAACATGCACTGGTGCTCGTTCACTGGGGAGGTAGATGTCATACCTCGATCCCCGCCACTTCTCCCTCGTCGACTTCATCTTGTGCCGTGTCTTGATGATGTCCTCCCTCAGGATGAAGCCCGCCCTTGGGGATTCTTCACCGAGCCTGCAGGGATGCCAGGATAATCGACCTCAGTCTTTGAAGATGCTTCATCACCGATTCGCTTTCGGCTGCGCCAATCAGGCGATCCTCGTACTCCGCGACGCGCTTCGTCTGCAGCATCGCGGAGAAGTGACGCTCGATCCGCTCGGTCTCGTCGCCCGGCAGTTTGACGCCCCTAAAGAGCATCAGGGCCTCGCCGTGACGCTCTCCCGCGTGCCTCACCTGGAGGTAGAACGCGGTCAGAGAATCGACCGCACATATCGCGGAATGGACGGCTGCTGAGACGCAAGCGTCGTGATTCCCTTGACGTTGTGCGTGGGCTGCGCTATATAGGAACTCCTCGGATTTCCTCAGGAAATTGCGATAGAGATGCTTTTCAACCGTCCTGGTCCTAACCGGTCCGGGCATGGATTCCCTCCAGACTCTCGCCTGCGATCAATCTGCCATCCTTCGCCGCCGACATCACGAACGGTGTCTTCCACTTCTCCCTGAGCTGTCTTGGCGTGAGGACGATCGGGGCCAGGTGCAGCGAGAACCTCTTCGCCACCTTCGAGCGGAGGCTCTCCATGGCCTCGCCCAGGCCTTTTGGATTGTCCGTGATCACGAGCAGGTCGACATCGCTGTCGAGGCCGTCCTCCCCCGTCGCGACGCTTCCGAAGAGTACGCATGAGAGGACGCCGAGGACCGACCTCCTTATTTCGTCGATGAGAGCGTCTCGGGTCTTTGCCTCCTTTTTGAAGAGGCTCGCGAGCGACTGGAAGCGGTGGGATTCTCCGTTCGCCGTGTAGACGTTCGCCCTCCCGATTCTGCGGACCGTCACGATGTCCAGCGAGACGAGGTCCCCCAAGGCGAGGTCGACTGCCCTGTGACCGACTCCGATGATGCCGGCGATCTCGCGTCCCGTGAACTCCTTCGTCGGAAAGGATGAGAGCAGCCTGACGACCTTCGTCTTTGTCCTTGAGGACAGCGCTTCCGAGAGCCAGTTACCGAGCATTGGATCAGGTCCTGACATTGGCTAACTTTTTAGCCATATGGCTAACGATATAGCCAAGGCTTTTTAAACCCTTCGCCGGGAAGTAAGCCCCCGACTGCCACCGCCATTTCACGCTGTTCTTGAATTCCGACATCTTCTCCCCCGTGGCGGGCTTCCTGAACACGTACATGTGCTCGAGGGCCAAGAGGTAGAAGTCGTACTTGCTTCCCCGCCACTTCTCCATCTTCGACTTCATCTTGTACTGTAGCTCCAGCGTGAGTGAGCTCAGGTCTCCCGCCACCCTCTCCCTCGCGTGCTTGATTATCCCCGCGTACGGCGGGTGGGTCGCGACGAGGTCGATGAAGTCGTCCTTGATCAGGTCCAGGTTCCTCGCGTCTCCCTGGAAGATGTCTATGCTCGGCTATATCGAGAGTTTCCGGATGTTGAAACATCTATTCTACGTTAACGTTATATAACGGCGACGTGGTATTGAATATCCGACGGGCGCATTGCTAATCATGACCGCCATGGCAAGAGCGAAACGGATGAGGGCTGGCACAAGAGGCGCCACACTCTCGACACTTCATGAGATTGAGGGGATTCTCCGTGAGGCCCACAGTCCATTGAGCCTGAACGAGATCAAGCGCAGGATGTCCGCCAAGGCGGTGCGCCACGAGACTGTCAGGATGGTAGTTGACGAGTTCATCAGGCTGGGGTTTGTGATGAGGGGGCGCGCCGGCGTCGTTTGGGTGTTCGACCCCGTCCCGCAATCGGGACGCCGCGCACCGCGGAGGGGAGTCCCAGACATCGAGGACCTTGTCGGGAGTCTCTCGGAATTCGGACCTGTGGAAGCTTGGAAGGAGGAGCTGGACAAGATGCGTGGTGAAGAGGAATGAGAGAAGTCCTCGACACGCGCTTCCTTATTGAGTGCTTCGTCCCCGGTGAACCGTCGCTCGTCGAGAGAGCTTCAGAGAGAATTCGGAATCTCAGACGCGCCGGCTCGGGCATAATCCCGACAATAGCCCTTGCCGAGTTCTTCTATCTAGTCTGCCGGCGGGCGGGACGGAAGAGGGCGGAGCAATGCGCAGAGTCCCTCATCTCGAGCGGCCTGTCCTTGTTCCCGCTGACGCCGCGCACGGCGACCCTCGCGGGGAGCCTCCGTTGCGAGCTGAGGGACGTGCCCATGGCGGACTGCATCATCGCCGCAACCGCATTGCAGGTAAGAGGAAAGGTCATCTCGGACGATCCCCATTTCAAGCGATTCAAGAAGGTCAAGGTAGACTGGATCTGATGGAGCCTACCGCCACATCAGGCTGTTCTTGAACTCAGACATCTTCTCGTCTTTGGCGGGCCTCCTGAACACATACAGGTGCTCGTGTGCCAGTAGGTAGAAGTCATGCTTCGTCTCCCGCCATTTCTCCCTAGTCGACTTTATCTCGTGCTGTAACTTGAGCTTGAGTGAGCTCGGGTCTCCCGCCACTCTCTCCCCCGTGTACTTGATTATCCCCGCGTACGGCGGGTGGGTCGCGACGAGGTCGATGGAGTCGTCCTTGATCAGGTCCAGGTTCCTCGCGTCTCCCTGGAAGAGGTCTATGCTCGGCTTGACGTAGTCCTCGTCGAGGGGGCGGTAGGGGAAGTCGAGGCGGTCGAGGGAGACCATGAGCGCGTCGCGGTTGACGTCGACACGGATTCGGGGGACATGGGACGAATATCCTCACACTCCCCCCATATCGCAGCCACCTTGTGCGATTCATGCATGACCCATGTGAATCACGATCGAGGTCGGGTGAGCAATTCTGAGCCACGCTCGGAACTCCTATGAGCCTTCATCGTGCAGCATGATGAAAGCGATGGAAACATAATTAATCCGATTCCTTTATCCTTTTTCGTTGCGCGTCGTTGCTTTCGATTCGAAGGATTTCAGCCGCGGCAAGATTATCCGCAGGCCTGCCGAACCGCCTGCGATTGGTACCGTCACGGAATACAGAGGTTATTTCACCCCGCTTGGCGTTGGCCTCACCTTCAAGCATGACGACCTCTTCAAGAATGCATTCGTCAATGCCTGCACCAGATGGGCGGCCGAGTTTTCGTTGTCTATGGATCGTCCAGTACTCTCATCGTATCCCGTCAGATCTCAATTGCCCCTCAAAGCAGCCATCCCTTTGTGCGACAAGATCATTCAGGAGGTTCAAGACTATATCGAGCTGGCATTCTTCAGTTGGATTAGCCTGCCCCTGAATCAATACCCGACAATCGAGGTGGGCGGGCAGCGGACGCCACGCAAGGAGATTCCGACGGCGAAGTTTCTTCGCGATGTCGCGCCCTCATTTTCTTACATGACGGCGTGGAGCTTCTTCGGGAAGAGAGACCCGTCTGAGTACACGGCAATCATAGATGGCTTCAGGGGGAAGCTCACGACAGCATGGAATGACTTGACAAATAAGACCAAGCCTCAGGTCTATTCCCGGGGAGACGAGTGCAATCCTTTCATAGCCGCAGCCGACATGGTTGCGTTTCTTACGGATGTGAAGTTATGGCAGGCAGCGGAATCCGAGAAGAGGAAGCTCAATCCTGAGAATGTGAAGTCTGCGTGGAATCAGTATCAGTTCGGCGTAGACGTTCGGTATCTAGACCCGAACGTTCTTTCTAAAATCGCGTGGCATAGTGAGAACCTGATCGACGTGGGGCCGTATCTCAAGCGCCCGGTGATATTCTTTCTCGCCGACGAGATTGAGAAGATCGAGCTCGCCGCTCCTCGGCCTTTGGACTTTGAGCAGACGGAGCTCCCCCT
>Ga0315268_10006220_pt1 | contig 12719 bp, 11 predicted proteins | sample C1_top_MG_FD_204535 | JGI IMG/M metagenome (GOLD analysis project Ga0315268, IMG submission 204535) | Sediment microbial communities from Yellowstone Lake, YNP, Wyoming, USA - C1_top | ecosystem: Environmental > Aquatic > Freshwater > Lake > Sediment | place: USA: Wyoming | collected 2017-08-01 | reverse complement strand
AGATTTCCGTGAAAAATGCCTAGGTACTTTTACCGTTACATTATCGCTAGATGAAAAATGGAGGAGGTACAAAATGAGGAAAATATTGTTACCTATGGTCACTCTACTCGTATTATCCGTGATGTTAATAGCTCCAACGATGGCAAAGACCGAAGTACCGTACAGCTCTCACATCGAAAGTGCCTTGGTCGATCCTGGCAAGCAATGGGTCACCGAGGACGGCATTCTACACATTCGGGATTCTTACTGGAAGGGCACAGAGGTAGGCACACTTGGCAACGGCACCTTTGAGGATTGGTTATCTCTTAACATCAATGTGGCAACTGGTGAAGGAACCTTCAGCGGACATTGGTTATTAACCTACGAGGGGCGCGGCACAATTTCGGGGAGCGCAAGAGGCACAATCTCAATGGGATACTTAATCAATGGAATGTTCATTGGCACACACGGCACCGGCAAGTTCGAGCATGTACAGAAAAAGGGCTCGCTAGACGGATATCTAGCAGGTCCAACGCTCATCGTTTTAGACGCAGTAGGCACAGTATATTATCCATAGAAACAAGGAGCATTAAATACAACTAAGACAAACCAAGACCCCCTTTTTTCCTAAACTTGTCAATCAGGTTTGCAAGAGAGTAATGACTTGAATAATGATGTTTGCGCAATAGGCAGAGGCCTTGGATAAGCTTCCAATGGATTTCCTAGAACAGCATCGGGCATTGAAATACTAATCCTAAGTTTTCAAGGGTAAACTAAAGAATGCCAATAGATGCGCGCGCGCATGCGAGGATCTAGATCCATTGGACGAGGCTGAAGCCTACCAAGCACTTAAGGAGATGGGTTACTCGCTGACTGCCATAGGCAGAAGGCTTGGGAAAAGCAGACCATACGTCTCCCAAAGAGTGAAACTGCTTAGGCTTCACCCGAAGCTGAGGGAGGCTGTCCGACATCGAGCAATCACCCCAGACCATGCTCATGCGCTGATGAGGCTGAAGGATCCCGAACAGCAACTAGCCCTAGCCGAGCAAGTCCAAGCGAAGGGGCTAAGCGTGCACGAAACAAGACAACGCGTACGAGAGATACTGGGAAAGGAGCTAAAATGGCGGCTGGTGCCTGTTCGCATAAGCCCCGAAACCTACGAGGTACTGCAGAAAATAGCGCCAAAAGGAGACGTGAAGAAGCTCATCAGAGAAACCATTGAGAAGCTCATCCAAACCTAGACCAATCACCAACTTGTGTTATGTCCTCTCCTCCTGTAGTGTCACTGCCCTAAAAGAGTTAACCCATCCTATTCTATAGCCTTCCGAATTCGGCCAAAAGCTCCTCTACTGTTTTTCCCTGGGATATCCTGTTTCTAGTTTTTTCTTCAGCTTCTGCCCGAGCTTTTGCCTCTTTAAGGACTTGTGGAGCGTCCTCTATGGGGACGACCACAACGCCGATTTCGTCCGCAACGACGATGTCCCCTGGTCTGACCAGTACTCCTCCGCAGTGAATGGGAACGTTGATCTCGATGGGTTCCATCCTCTTGGAGTAAGGGCTGTGCGTGGAGCGGGGAACAATGGCTTTGGAGGCAACGGGGAAGCCTATCATTCTTGTCTCGTCCGTGTCCCTGATTGCTCCGTCCACAACCGCCCCCACTACCCCTTTTACCTTGCAAAGACTGGACATCATTCCGCCCCAGACGGAGGTCTCTGTCTCCCCATGTGCGTCTACGACAATTACATCCCCGGGTTCAGCTATCTTGAGGGCTTCTAAGCAATCCACCAGATCTCCAGGATAGAGCTTTACCGTGAGGGCAGGGCCAATAAACTTTTCCGAGCTTGTCCGAATCTTTATCTCGGAGCACATCACATTGTCCCTCTCCATAGAATCGGCGACCACACAGGACAAGCTCAAGGCATTCTTCAGCTTGCGAAATTCATTTACCAGATTTTGATCGACCTTAGGGTGGAGATTAACAATTTTCTTCATGAGATTCCCCTTCTTTGTTTATGCCTCCACATCTGTTACTTGATAGGTTTTATCGTACGCGCCTCCTTATAGAAGCCTGTATAACAAGTGAAATGATCAAGATCAAACCGAAAAACATTTCCCTCCATAATCCGGCGAACCCTATTCCAGGAATTCCAACCTCCAAAAGTCCTAGGATCAGACCACCAATGAAACTTCCAAAAACAGTCCCCTCCCCTCCAAAAGGTGAGGTTCCACCCACGAAAACCGCCGCAATAGCAGGGAGGAAGAAATTCTGCCCGAGCGAGGGAAAGAAAATCCCCATTTCCAAGAGATTCATCACTCCAGCAAAACCGGAGAATAACCCCATTAGTGTGAAAATTAAAATTTTTGTCCGGGTCACGTTTATGCCCATCATCTTTGCGGATTCTCTGTTGTCTCCGATACAGTATATGTGAGCACCAAATTTATGGCGATTCAAGACAAACCAAAATAAAATCATAATCCCGATAGCCCAAAAAGTTTGGACGGGAATAAAACCGAATAATTCACCAACCAAAATGCTATACAAGGGTGTTTGCCTAAGACCAGGGATCACATTTTGCCCCTGCGTAATCCCCGTGACGACCCCCCTCCATAAAAACAACCCCCCTATGGTCGCGATTAAAGATGGAAGACCCAATTTAGCCACCAGCACACCATTCAAAACTCCAATGGCAGTAGACACGCATAAAGCGCCAAGCAAAGCGATAACCGAATTACCAGTGGAGAAAAATATGAACATAAAAATCATTGCAGAGAGACCCATTATAGAAGGAAAGGACATGTCGAAGTCACCGTTAATGACGATTAATGTCTCAGACATTGAGAGGATGAGCATTATTGGAGTCAAGGATAGTAAGGCTGAATACAAGGCAAAAGTTGAAAAAGCTGCAGGATCCTTGATATAAAATGCTGCCAATATTACGAGGAAAGTCCCGAGCACGGTCAATTGCATTCTGTGCCTACCGAATTTAGCGAAGACAGTACGTATCGCGCGTGTAAGCACTGATTCATTTTTTGTAACCGCCATTAACCCTCGACCCTCCCTTTATCGCCCCTTGCCATCTCAGCAATCCTCGCCATTCTATCCTCGATTTCTTTCAAAGTAACGCTTCTTTTCTCAAATTCATCTACAATCTTTCCCCGATCTAAAAGGACAAACCTGTCCGCGACCGGGTATACATGATAAATATTGTGACTTATGAAAAGACAAGACCTCTTCGTTTCCTTAATTTCTTTCACAAAATTGAGAACTTCCTCGACTTCCAGTGTCGATAAGCCCATGGTTGGCTCATCCAAGATAATCAATTTCGCCTCGAATAATAACGCTCTCGCTATCGCCACGCCCTCCTTTTCCCCTCCAGAGAATACACCAACTCTCGCATCGGCGGTAACCGCTGAAGATGTAAATCCGAGCCGTTCCTTCATCACCTTGTTGCTTTCCTCCTTCATCTCGGGTATACGAAGGAAACCTAAGCGGTCGGTCAATTCTCTGCCCATGAAGATGTTCCTCCAAAGGCATAATTTTTCCGTCAAAGCTCTTTCTTGATAAACAATTTCAATTCCATATTCACGGGCTTTCTGAACAGAAAATTTTCTCTTGTCGATTTTTTCCCCTTCGATGATGATATCCCCTTCATCCCAAGGGTAAATTCCGCTCAGGATCTTTACAAACGTAGACTTGCCCGCTCCGTTATCACCAATTAATCCTACAACCTCATTATGCCCCACAGCAAGATCTACTCCACGCAACGCGTGAACCTCACCAAAAAATTTGTGGATGTTCTTTGTCTGAATTAAGTATTTTTCCATTACTATGTTCCACACTTGCTACTTCAATTCCATTAAGATGTTTGTTAAACGTCGAAAAACATATATAAGTTTTATGTATTACAATGCCAAAGAGACTTCAGATAGAGGTGATTGAGGATGAAAATTATAAATGCTCACGCGCATTTAGGCGCATGTAGAGTTTTTGATCTAAACGCCACTGAAGAAGATTTAATCAAGAATATGGACGCAAAGGGCGTAGACGTTTCTATCGTTCAACCGTTTCCAGGTGCTTACCCGCAGCCCCCTGTTGATGTTCATAATCGAATCGCAAAACTTGCTGAAAAACACTCGGGACGCATTTTCGGAGTGGCCAGCGTCAACCCTCATGTCATGTCCAAAGAAGCATGGCGCCAAGAAGTTGAGAGATGCATAAAGGACCTAGGGTTTGTGGGAGTGAAGCTTCACACCATAGGCCACGCTCTCATCCCCACTTCAAAAGACGGAATGATGGTTTTCGAAACTGCTAACGAGTTAGGGGTTCCCGTAATGGTTCACACGGGTCTGGGAATACCTCCAGCCCTCCCAAGTATGATAATCCCGGCTGCGATGAAATATCCTGACCTACCAATCATCTTGAGTCATGCCGGATTCAACATTGCAACAGGGGAAGCGGTTTATGTGGCTTCACTTTACAGGAACGTCTACCTAGAGTGCTCGTGGAGCATGGGTGCCGACATATTATGGGCCATTAAAGAGTTGGGACCCAGAAGGGTTATGTTCGGTTCAGACTTTACAAACAACATCGAGACTGAACTAGTCAAGATCAAGGAAGCAGGGGCATCTCCAGAAGAACTTGAGTGGTATCTGGGCAAGACTGCTGCCAAGGTGTTTAAGATAAAGCTGTAGGTGGATACGTTCACGATGAGAGTAGGAGAATGAGTTTCCAGGCAGTTAAAAAGTCTGGAGTGATAAAGTTTTTCCCTGAGCGATGTACTGGATGTGGAGTATGTGAGTTGGCTTGTGCTCTTTATCACGAAAATGGTTGTAATCCAGCGTTGTCTAGAATTCACTTTATAAAAGACTCTTTCACAGGGAATCACATAATCGAGGTATGTGTCCAGTGCCTTTCACCAGGGTGTTACTATGCATGCCCCACAAAGGCTGTAGAAATTGATCCTAAATCTGGTGCGAGGTACATCGATGAAAAAAAGTGTACGGGATGCGGAAAATGTGTTGAAGCATGCCCGTTAATGCCCGAGAAGGAGATAATCCGATTTAAAAAAGTTGGCAATAAAAGAGTATTTTTCAAATGTGACCTATGCAAAGATAGGGTGGAAGGCCCTATTTGCGTGGAATGCTGCCCAGCATCAGCTTTAACTTATGTTAGGGAAGATGAAAGACGATGATTGAACAATACGGTTACGCAGGAAAAATATTGAGGATTAACCTTTCAGACGGCAAAATCTGGATGGAAGACACGAGGAAATACGCAGATAACTTTATCGGTGGAAGAGGCGCGGCAGCAAAAATAGCTTGGGAAGAACTAAAACCGAATACAGATCCCTTTAGCCCTCAAAATAAACTCATCTTCATGACTGGACCATTGACTGGAGTTCTTTCACCGGGTTCAGGAAGGATGACTATAGCTGGAATAGCCCCGCAAGTTTATCCTAAACCGTGGTACACCCGTTCCAATATGGGTGGTCGGTTCGGTTCTGAATTGAAATACTCAGGGTTTGATGGTATCGTTGTTGAGGGTACCTCTGAGAAGCCAGTTTACATGTGGATACACAGCGAAAGAAATGTTGAGCTTCTGGACGCAGATGAGTTATGGGGTCTTGACACGTTCACAACCCAGAAAAAACTTACAAAGAGACATGGCAGGGACACCTCGTCCATATGTATAGGTCCAGCTGGGGAGAACCTTGTGCGAATAGCCACTATACAAACTGAAACTGGCAACGCGGCTGGTCAGGGTGGATTTGGAGCCGTAATGGGCTCAAAGAAATTGAAGGCCATATCCATTACCAGTACGAGAAACGGAGCAAAGGAAATAGGTAAAATAAATGTGGCGGATCCAAAAAGGTTGGTGGAGTTATGGAGAAGGTGCACAAAACTCCTTCAAGGGGGTCAAATAGTGCCAGAGATTCCATCAAACTTCATGGGCGCCGAGGTCAAATATGAGCGGAAATATCATGCATGCAGTCATGCCTGTCCAGGCCTGTGTGGAAGAGGAAGGGATTATGGGTCATTTATATGGAAGGATGTCCCAAATAGACTGTATCACACTACCGAAACCGCACAAATGATGTGCATAGCACCCAACTTCGTCGCGTTTTCAAGCGAAAAAGAGGCTCCCGTTAAGGTTGAATACAAAGTGGATCTTTCTGAGGCATTGAGGGCAAAGAACCTCTCCGACATGTTGGGAATAAATCAATGGGACTTCGTTGCTGGCGCGGTTCTTTGGATATTGATGTGTCACAATATGGGATTAATAATGGAAAAAGACCTTAAATGCCCAGTTGATCCAAACAACCCTGATTTTTGGGTAAAGTTGCTTCACATGGTAGCCTATAGAGAAGGATTCGGTGACATACTCGCCGATGGAACTGCAAGAGCCGCTGAAAGGCTTGGAAAGGGAAGCGAGTACCTTCCTTACGTAACTTGCGGGTTCGCCGAGCACGGAGCAGGAAGGGGAGTCTGGGGCTTCTTTGAATATCCATTCTGGATAGTTGGAGCCCTACTGTGGGCGACTGACAGTAGAGACCCATTCTCTGACACAGGGCATTCTTACGCAAGATTGATATACGGACTCCATTACGTTCTTCCTCTAAAGGTCAACCAAATTATGAAGATCGCTAAAGAACTTTGGGGATCGGAGAAAGCTGTCACAGGTGACTACGAGTTTAAAGCTCAACCGGCAATCTGGCTCCAAAACAGAGGTTGTGTAACATCCAGCCTACCAACGTGCGACTGGGCTTTTCCGATAGTTGCAAGCAACTTCACAGAAGATGGATCAGGAGACACATCCATTGAAAGCGAGCTATACTCCGCTGTAACTGGAGTGGACTACACGGAGGAAGAGCTTGACAGAGTTGGTGAGAGGATATTTAACTTGGAGAGATTAATCGCTGCTAGAGAAGGCAGAAATAGGAAGGTTGACGAAAACGTGGTTTCGTTCTTCAGTAAGCCTAACTGGACGAGAAGAATTACATTGGATCAAGATAAGTTCAGAGCACTTCTAGACGAGTACTACGAACTCAGAGGCTGGGATGTTAAAACTGGCATTCCAACCAAGTCTAAACTTGAAGAATTAGGGTTACCCGTACGCTGCTAAATCCCTCAAAAATAAATACCCATGTACTCCCCGGAAATCCCTACAACGCGTTTAGATTGAGGACCATGAAAGCCGACTAGCTGGCCCTAATTGTCATTCGGCTTCGAGGGTGGAAGGTGCTACAGTATAACTTGTCAAACACGTAATCAGCCATTTGCAGTAAAAGAAAAAGAAAGGGAATTTGCTTATCTAATGTACTGCGCCGAAAGATCCTTGACAAAAGCCACATTAGTTTTGTCCACCCAGCCACCAGATGTGTCCACTCGCCATCCCGTAAACCCATACTTCATCGTAAGTATCAAATTAAGAGTTGTTAGGTATCCATAGAGGTATGGTTGCTGATCCATCGTGAAATCGAGGTATCCTTCTTCAATAGACTTTAGCGCTCCAGGGGTAAGGTCAAAACCTGCAAAATGTATTGACCCCGGTGGTTTACCCATCTGTTGCATGTATACGTCAGTAACCGCTGTTGTACCAGCTCCCCCGAAAGCTATGAATTTAACGTCCGGGTGGGCAGACACATACCCTGATATATACGGCAAACCCGTTATAGGGTCGGCGAACACATCGGGCGGATGCTGAATCTTATCAACGATACAACCCGCCTCTTCTAGGGCATCAACTATACCGTAGGTCCGCTGGGAAAATGTGGGTTCGGTCCAAAATCCGCACATAACAGCACACCTATCTCCAGGCTTGAGCCCCAACGTTTCGACGGCATGCTTGCCCAGGGCATAACCAATGCCATGAAGATCTTGGGCTATGGAGCCACATTGTGGCTTGTATTTTTCCCTTAGCTGAGGGACATCGAGATTAATAAGAGTCACAATGATTCCCTGCGCGTAAGCCTTTGCCATTTCCGCGTCGATTACGGCGGGGTCTCCGAAAGGATGAAATATTATCGCATTCGGTCGCATTGCAATAGCCGTCCTAAGATTTGTTAGAAAATTCGCAGAATCCCAACCCTTTGAATATAAGATCTCCAACCTGTTTCCAAATTGTTCCGACGCGTCTCTTGCTCCCTTAACAATAGTAGTTGTGAAAGCGTCCGCCTCGTCTCCAGTAACGAGGACTATGTAATATCCCTTACCAATTTGTGTTTTATTTAGCGTTCCCTCCAACTCATTTATTCTTGCTTCCAGTTCAGTTGTTGTCGGTGTAGGCTTAACAATGTAACCTACTGCCCCAGCAGCAAGCGCTACCACAATTACAAAGACTGAAAATAAGACTGCCGTTTTTCTATTCATTTTCCATCCCTTTTGTTTTTTCTCCCATCTATTTAAGATTTATCATCTATTTAAGATTTATCATCATGGACTCAGAATATATGTAAACCCTAGATTTCTTAGTGCTGGAGCTGTGGAGGGCCATGAACAAAAAATTCTGGGGACTCGTTAAGAGGGAGCTTGTTGAAAATGGCTTGGAAGGAGAGGAAGAAGCGCGAGGTTTATGGAAAGATGCTACCTTAAATTAATGGAACTCCTAATCAAATGAACTCAGCGGAAAATTTTTATAATAATCTTGCACCTCTGAAAAGCATTGGCCGTGCGTATATGGGAGAAACACGATATAAAGCTGCCCAAGGTCAGCTTGGTCGAGTTATTGCGGCTCGACTACTACCAAGGACAGATCTTGTTGAAGGAATAGAAAAGATCTGCGAGGATTATGAAATTAAATATGCTTTTGTTAACTGTTCCATCGGGAGCTTAGAGAAAGCAACTTTCATGATTGTAGCACCAAAACCGGAGGCGAAAATTAAGGCGGGATACACAACTCCGTTTGAGCTACCAGGACCCATCGAGTTCCTCGGGGGACATGGCATTGTATGCAAAGGAACCAACGGGGAAAGGGAAACGCATTTCCATGGCGTGATTAGTGATCAATTTAATCACGTATATGGTGGACATTTCGTGAAAGGAAAAAATCCAATCCTTGCCACTGTGGACTTAATAATCAGCGAAGTTAAAGGTGTAAAACTCCTGCGAAAATATGATGAAGAAACTGACCTCATAAACTTCGCACCAGAACCCGAGTAAATGCACAATTGCACGGCTTAATGTTTATCAACTTTTTGGGCAGGCTCCCTGTTTAAGAAACTCTGTTGCCATATTCTCAATTAACTGCACGTAAAAAATTTTAATTACTGAATTTTTCAACGAATTGAACGAGCATCTGCTAAATAAGGTGAAAACCTGTAACTTTCGCCACAAAAGATAGAGAACCAATTGGAGCGCAGGCGGTCTCCCCTCGAACTGTTCCGGCCTCTGCTACATTTTTACGAGAAAACCAGGGCTGAAGCCCTCAAAAAACACTGAAAAGCGAATTATCAAAGGCAAACTTAAACGGTGACAAAGCAATTATTTAACTCGCCTGCGCGCTGGCTTGTCCCTAAAATGGTCATAAATGGTGTTTATTCCTCTTCTAGAGGTTCGGGCATGGGAAAATCCTGCTTCCTGTAGGATTTGCCGGCGCTCCCGTGATTCGCTGTCCTTCAGCACGGCAAGGATTTGCATGTCAAGCAAGCCCATGCTAGACACGAATAGGCAAAAGAAGAATAAAAACCATTTAAAACCAATTTGCATGCATGCATGTTATTTTTGGGTGCACGATATGGAGCTGATTACGAGAGAATATTAGCAGTGTGCAAAATCTTTTGACTCGTTTGCCCTTATGGGTTCTTGGATTGCGACTTTTATTCTTCTTCTAGTTCTTCGTTTGGTCCTTATTACAAGCTAAATTCGACAAATTAGGTGCACTTTGTTTCCTGCGGGATCAGTTTTCTTTAGGTAGACAGCTTTGACTCCGGGTTTAATGGTTGGTTCTTCAAGCTCTAAGCCTTTTTCTTTAAGGTTTTCGCATGCTACCTCAAAGTTTGACGCGTGAATTGCAATGTGTGTTTGGACGCCTTTTTCAGGCGTTTTCATGACCTCTATTTTTCCAGGCCCTATGCCTGAAACCATTATTGATGTTTGTCCCTCTTTTTTAGTAAAACCAAAGGTTTCGGCATACCAGTCGGCAATTATCTTTGCGTTTGCCGTTTCTGTTGGGTATATCGCTATGTGCTCAACGCCTAGGAACAGCGCTGTGCCCCTTGCTTCTTGTATCCATCGTATGCAGTTTTCAACCTTTCTTTTTATTTCTTCGAATTTGCCAGCTTTCACTAAGTCTTTCATTATAAGATTTGATCCCATGTTTAGGACTGCGGCGCCGGCTTTTATCCAGCTTGAGATGCTTTCCTTTGTGGCTTCCACCCCGCCGGATGGCATTAGTTTAGACCATGGACTTGGTCCAAGCATGTCCTTTATGAATTGTGGACCTAAAACGTCTGCTGGGAATATTTTGATTATGTCCGCACCCATTTCTTCTGCTCTAGATATTTCCGACGGTGTACTGCAACCTGGAACATAGGCTACTTTGTATCTGTTGCAGGTTTTTGCTACTTCCCGGTTGAATACTGGTCCAACAATGAAGTTTGCGCCACAGTTTATGTAAAGCGATGCCGCTGAGGGCTCAATTATTGTGCCTGCTCCGAGAATAATGTCTGGGAATTCCTTGTCTCGCCATTTTACAAGCTCGCTGAACACTTGATAGGCTAGGGCTCCCCGATTTGTGAATTCAACAACTTTTGCTCCGCCTTCACCGCATGCCATCACAATCTTTTTAGCTGTTTCCAAATTCCCTTCGTAGAATGTAGGGAGAAGCCCTATTTCAAGTATTTTTGCAACCACCTCATGTTTCATCAATCTTGGCATACCAACACCTCCATTTTAGCGTGTTATCCTTCCAGAAGTTATTCCCTTCATAATGTTTTCCACTTCGCTTACCTTGACTACGCATGAGTCACCGTAAATTGAGTGTTTGAGACATGACACTGCAACAGCGAAATTTAAGGCTTTTTGTTTGTCATCCCTGAAGTTTAGAAGTCCATATATTAGACCACCAGAGAAGGAGTCGCCAGCCCCTACTCTGTCAACAACGAAGTCTATGTCATAGATAGGCGCTGTGTAAAGTTGTTTACCATCGTATAAAGCTCCCGACCACTTGTTATGTGTTGCACTTATGCTACTTCTAAGTGTGAAAGCGCAAAGTTTGATGTTGGGAAACATTTCAATGATTTTTTGACCCACATACTGATAGCTTTCAGCTTTCACTTCGCCTTTAGCGACATCAACGCCCGGCGCCTTAATACCAAAAACTTTTTCAGCATCCTCTTCATTCGCCACCATGACATCAACAAACGTCGCCAATTGTGACATTACCTCCTTGGCGGTTTTGCCCCATTTCCACAGCATAGCCCGATAATTGAGGTCGCATGAAACTGTTAATCCCATTTTCTTTGCCTCTTTAACAGCATCTAAGCATGTGTTAGCTGCGTCCTCGCTTACTGCTGGAGTTATCCCTGTCCAATGGAACCAGCAGGCATCATCAAATATTTTTTCCCAGTCAAAATCCTTCGGGCTTATCGTTGCGAAAGATGAATTAGCTCTGTCATATATGACTCTATTACCTCTCTGAGCAGCACCTATCTCTAGAAAGTATATGCCTAAACGGTTTCCACTGCGAATAATATTATTAGTTCCAACGCCAAATTGACGGAGATAGTTTATACATGCATCACCCAAGTCGTTTGCCGGAAGTCTTGTGACAAAATCTGCGGGTAAACCAAGGTTTACTAGGGTTATGGCAACATTTGCCTCTGCTCCAGCATAGATTACGTCAAACGACTTTGCTTGTGCAATTCTTACAAATCCCGGAGGCGTTAGACGGAGCATAATCTCGCCGAAAGTTACAACTTTTTTCATTCACACAGTCGCCTTTCAATTTTAGGATTTTAAAACACATTCATAAGCGTAACGGTTCTAGCTTATGCGCGCGCGCCAGTAGCAAGCATCATGAGGGCAAGAAGCCTTGACGAGGCAATAGAAATGATTCATGGTAATCCCTTCGGGAACGCAGCATCCATATTCACTTCAAGCGGCAAATGGGCCCGAGAATTCCAATAGAGTTCAATGCGGAAATATAGGCATCAACATTGGGATAGTTGCTCCTATGGCGTTCTTCCCCTTCAGCGGAATGAAAGACTCCTTCTTCGGAATACTGCACGGCCAAGGCCAAGAGGCAATCTGCTTCTTCACCGAAAGCAAAGTTGTCATTGAAAGGTGGTTCTAGAATGGAGGAGCCCAAACGTAACGGCTTCCGCCATCATCAGCTTTGCCGAAAAACTCGAGGACGACTCCTCAAAATTCTATAAGCAGTTGACTGAGAAATACGTGGAAAACAAAGAATTGTTTCTTTCTTTCGCCGAAGAAAGCAGGAAGAACAAAGTATTGGTGATTCCCTTCTTGCGTTTTAATTCTCCGTTGTACGCCCCGATGCGCGCGCAGATGAGGAAATTAAAAAGCTTGGAGCCGCCGGCTTCTTGAAATATGATGAGCGTAGAATAGGTGAAACAGTCATCAGCTACTACCGAAGACCTAAAAGGTTTTCAAAAATATGAATAATAAACGCAGAAGTAATATGATAAAGTTAAAATAATTGAATGAACAGTTGTGTAAACGAATCCACTAAATTTAGAGGGAAATTAAAAGTAGGAATAAAAGGAGGAAAAAGAATGAGC
>Ga0315268_10006219_pt1 | contig 12720 bp, 13 predicted proteins | sample C1_top_MG_FD_204535 | JGI IMG/M metagenome (GOLD analysis project Ga0315268, IMG submission 204535) | Sediment microbial communities from Yellowstone Lake, YNP, Wyoming, USA - C1_top | ecosystem: Environmental > Aquatic > Freshwater > Lake > Sediment | place: USA: Wyoming | collected 2017-08-01 | reverse complement strand
GAAACGGATTTGATTGGGTCCGGCCTTTAAAGGAAGCTCGACTTCATAGACGAGGTACTTGCTTAGACAATACCGGCCGACGAGCTTTTCGTTCAGAAAAACATTCAGGTCATCGGGCGTATCGGGAGGCGCATAGGGATCATGCGGATCAGAATAATGGATCCATAAGAAGAAACGGCTGTCCTTGTGCGCCTCCAGCCAAGGCAAGACCCGGGCGTTTACCTCCTCGGCGGCCAGATACCAGCGTCCTTTCGGAAAATCGTCAACGTATGTGTCAAAGCCCTGGCCAAGCCCGAATTGGGATTTCAAAACACCGAGAGAAACGAAAGCCGCCGTAACAAAGCCGGCCTTCTTAAAGAGGTTGGCAAAGGAGGGGATGCCTCGTTTATTTCGGATGATCTGGCCATTGTTATAGTTCTTGATGAGGGAAGGCGGTTCGGAGAAGAACATCGAGGCGTGCGAAGGGAGGGTAATCGGAGTGAGGCTGAAGGAATTTTTGAAGACCAATCCCTGGCGGGCCAACCCGTCCAGGCTAGGCGTGAAGGCATTTTGCAGGGAATAGCTGCTGACGAAATCGGCCCGCAGCGTGTCTAGAGTGATGAAAATGAAGTTTTGGGGTGTCGGAGGCCTTCGGCAGGAAAAGGATGCCAGCGGACTCAGGAAGACGCCGAGGCACAACAGTTCCCTGGCGAGCCTAAAACCTTTGATCATTCTCATATATATGCCTTGGCCGTTTGCCTTGGCCGTTTGCGCGCTGGCTGGGATTCCGGGGGAGTGGGCCATTCCTGCGGAGGTTTTATTATGAAAGAACAGCGAGGAAATGTCAAAATTTCGGGATCGGCCGTTGCGCCAATTGCAAATTTCGATAACTTTTAATACAATTAATGGCCCTGTTTGGACGTTCGATGACTGAACTGTTTATTGCTTTTGCCGTGTTCGGACTTCTGGGCGTCGTCCTGCTGTTCATGAATGCCCTCCTGGGTCCGAGGCGCACGAATCCCGCCAAGGAAAAGCCGTTCGAGTGCGGCAGCCCCTACCTGCAGTCGGGAATCAATCCCTTTCCCGTGAAATTCTATCTGGTTGCCTTGCTCTTTCTTCTCTTCGATATCGAAGTCGTATTTTTCTTTCCCTGGGCCCTTGTCTTCCGGCAGATGAAGACCGTGGCGCTCCTCGTGATGCTGAGTTACGTCCTTGTTCTGGTCGTCGGGTTCGTCTATGCTTGGAAAAAAGGCGCTTTTGAATGGGATTGAGGAGCATGGAAGGCGGATTTATCACGACCAAGTTCAACTCCCTGCTGGGGTGGGCGAGGAAATTCTCTCTTTTTCATTATCCCTATGTCACGGCCTGCTGCGGGATGGAATACATGTCCACAGCGTGCGCCCATTTCGACATCGATCGCTTCGGGGCCGGCTGGACGCGGTTTTCTCCCCGCCAGTCCGACCTTCTCCTTGTCGTCGGCACGATCTCTCAGAAACAAGCTCCTGTCCTCAAGACTGTTTATGATCAGATGACCGAGCCCAAGTGGGTCATAGCCATAGGCGCCTGCGCCGTCAGCGGGGGCATTTACGATAATTATGCGGTCGTCCAGGGAGTCGATCAAATCATTCCTGTCGACGTCTACGTTCCCGGCTGCCCGCCGCGTCCCGAGACGATCCTCGACGGTCTGCTGAAGTTGCAGAAAAAAATCCAAGCCCAGGACCAGGATTGGCGATGGAAGAAAAGAAAATCATAGACGATCTCCGCCAGAGATTTCCGGAGAAGATCCTTGAGGATTCGGCGCCTTTTGGCGATTTGGCGATCATCATCGCCAAGGATGCCCTGCTCAATGTCATGCGCTTTCTCCGGCAATCGCCCTACGGATTCGACGTCTTGATCGACCTGACCTGCGTCGATTTCGCCGGCCGGACGCCACGTTTTGAGATGGTGTACCATATCCTTTCGTTAGGCGAGAAGCGGCGCCTGAGGATCAAATTGGCTGTCGGCGAAGATGACGCGCGAGTGGATTCCCTCACGGCGATCTGGAAAAACGCCAATTGGCTGGAGCGCGAAGTCTATGACATGTTCGGCATCCGTTTTGCCGGCCATCCTGACCTCCGGAGGCTGTTCATGTATGAGGGGTTTGAGGGCTATCCACTTCGCAAGGACTATCCTCTTCGCAAGCGGCAACCGATGATGCCATTGAGAAAATAAGATGTCGACGAGGATCCAGAACGAGGCGAAGCCGGGAAGCCTCCTGGTCAATATGGGGCCGTCGCATCCGGCCATGCACGGCGCCGTCCGCATCATGCTCGAGCTGGACGGCGAGCGCATCCTGAATTCAGAGGTGGAGCTCGGCTATCTCCATCGCGGGTTCGAAAAAACTTGTGAAAATAGGACCTTCTTCAACCTCCTGATTTATACCGACCGGCTGAACTATGTCTCGCCGCTGATCAATAACGTTGGCTATGTCATGACTGTGGAGAAGATGCTAGGTTTGGAAGTCCCCGAGAAGGCCCGGCTCATCCGCATTCTGATGAGCGAGCTCTCGCGCGTTTCCGACCATCTGACGTGCCTGGCCGCCATGGCCATGGAATGCGGGGCCTTCACTGTGTTCCTCTATAAAATGAAAGCCCGCGAATTCATTTGGGATGTGATCGAGGCCGTCACGGGGGCCAGGATGACCACCTCTTTCATCCGCATCGGAGGCGTCAAGGCAGACCTGGACGCGAATTACGAGGCCGCCGTCCGCAAAGCTATTGTGGGAACGCGGGCCGTGCTGAAGGATGTTCATGGCCTTCTGGATAAGAACAAGATATTTTTGAACAGGACGAGGGATGTCGGCCTGATGAGCCGGGAAAATGCCCTGGCCTGGGGTTGGACAGGCCCGGCCTTGCGCTCTACCGGGATCGCCTATGATGTCCGCAGGGCCTTTCCCTATCTGGGCTATGACCGGCTGAAGTTCGAAATTCCTACGGGAGAACGGGGGGATAATTTTGACCGCTATCTGGTTCGGATGAAAGAAATGGAGCAGAGCTTAAGGATTGTCGAGCAATGCTTGGTCCAGCTGCCAAAATCCCCGCCGCCGCTCGCCGCACCAGGGATTGAACCTGCCCAGGCTATCAAAAACAGCCGGACAAAAAAGGCACAGGACGCGATCCGACTGTCCCCGAATTTAGAGGGCACAGAAAAGTCCGTCGCCAGGGATATTCTCGCAGACGACGATCGCTACGTGATGCCGGCCAAAGAGGATACTTATACAACCATCGAAGGCTTGATCAGTCATTTTAAATACTTCATGGCCGGGCACGGCATACGTCCCCCCAAGGGGGAAGCCTATTTCTCGGTTGAGGGCGGAAACGGTGAATTGGGCTATTACATAGTTTCCGACGGAACCGATAAGCCCTACCGGCTTCATCTGCGCGCTCCTTGCCTCCATCTTCTGGCCGCGTTGGAAGAACTCATCCGCGGCCGTTTTGTCGCCGATGTCATCCCGACCTTTGGCAGCATGAATATTATATTGGGAGAGCTGGATCGATGAGCCTCGATTTATCTTCCGGCCTGAAAAAGAAAATCGAGGAAATCGTCTCCCACTATCCGAAAAAAGAAGCGGCCCTCTTGCCGGTCCTCCATTTGGTCCAGCGGGAGCGTGGCTCGATCACGGCCGAAGAAGAGCGAATCGTGGCCGGCCTCCTGGGTCTCCATCCGATTAAGGTCCGCGAAGTCGTTACCTTTCACACTATGTTCATGCAGAAGCCGCTCGGAACATACCATATCCAGGTTTGCTCTAACCTGACCTGCTCCCTCTTGGGCGGGGAAAAGCTCATCGACTATCTCCAAAAAAAATTGGGGGTGAGAATCGGCGAGACGACCGGAGACGGACGGTTCACGCTGTCCCAGGTGGAATGCCTGGGCGCCTGCGAACAGGCCCCCTGTATGATGGTCAATTTCAATTATTATGGCCATCTCGATAGAGACAAACTCGACGCCATCCTGGGAGGATTGGCTTGAGTCCAGCGGCAGAGAAGATCTTGACTCGGAATTTCGGACTGGAGAGCTATTTCAAAATTGGCGTCTATCGGAAGCATAATGGCTATCGCGCCCAAAAGAAAGCTCTCCTGGAGATGAATCCAGCCCAAGTCCTAGAGGAAGTCAAGAAGGCCGGCCTGAGGGGCCGGGGAGGGGCGGGTTTTCCAGCAGGGTTGAAATGGAGCTTCGTCCCCCAGAACGTCGATAAACCGAGATATTTATGCGTCAACGCCGATGAAGGAGAGCCGGGGACATTCAAAGACCGTTACATTCTCGCTCACAATCCCCATCTTCTCCTGGAGGGCATCGTTATCACCGCGTTTGCCGTGGGAATCCATGCGGCATACGTTTACATCCGGGGCGAATATGAAGCCATGGCCCGGCGCTTGGAAGGGGCGATTGCCGAGGCCTACGAGAGCGCCTGCTTGGGAAAAAACATCATGGCCAGCGGCTTCGACCTCGACGTTTTTGTCCATCGGGGCGCCGGAGCGTATATCTGCGGGGAAGAGACGGCCCTTCTCGAATCTCTCGAGGGCAAGCGCGGCCATCCTCGGGTCAAGCCTCCGTTTCCGGCGTCGGTTGGACTATTTCAGTGCCCGACGGTGATCAACAACGTGGAGACGCTGGCCAATATTCCTTCGATCATCGAGCATGGAGCCCAGTGGTTCCTCGACCAAGGCCTTCCGAGAGATGGCGGGACACGCATGTTCGGCGTCAGCGGAGCGGTTGTCCGCCCGGGAATTTATGAACTGCCGGTCGGCACCAGCTTAAAAAAAATTATCTTCGACCATGCCGGCGGCCTGAAGCCCGGAAAAACTCTGAAGGCGGTTATTCCAGGCGGCCTGTCGTCACCGATCCTCAGGGCGGACGAAATCGACATCCAGATGGATTGCGATTCATTGGCCGGCGCTGGCTCGATGTTGGGCTCGGCGGCGATCATCGTCATTGATACGGAGAGCTCAATCATGGACGTCCTTAAGACCGTCGCGAAATTTTACGCCCACGAATCCTGCGGTCAGTGCACGCCCTGCCGCGTGGGTACGACATGGATCCATAAAATCATAAAACGGATGGCAGCCGGAGAGGGTGAGGCCGAAGACCTCGACGCGATCGTCCGCCTGGCCTTCAATATCAAGGGAAAGACCCTTTGTCCGATGGGCGATGCTGCCGCCATGCCCATCATCTCGATGGTTCAAAAATTCCGAACGGAGCTCGAGTCCTCTCTGCGAAAGATGTAAGGCTATGGTCAAGGTTGTTATCGATAACCTCCCGCTCGAGACGCAGCCCGGTCTGACGGTCCTTAAAGCCGCCCAGCAAGCCGGCATCTCCATTCCCCATCTCTGCTATCACCCGGCCTTCATTCCCGAGGGCAGCTGCCGGATGTGCCTGGTCGAAATCGAAGGCCTTCCAAAGCTCGAGCTTGCCTGCTCGACCGTTGTCCGCGAGGGCATGAAAATTTCGACTCAAAGTCCTCGGGTTCGAGAAGCCCGGCGCGGCGTGCTGGAGTTTTTATTGGCGGATCATCCTCTGGACTGCCCGATATGCGACAAGGCCGGGGAATGCAAACTCCAGGATTATTATGGAGAATACGGCCTGTTTGAGAGCGCCTTCCGGGAGGAGAAAGAAAAGAAGGACAAAAAGATTCGAATCGCCGACAACCTGATCTTAGACCGGGAGCGCTGCATTCTCTGCACACGCTGTGTTCGCTTTCTCCGGGAGGTCACAAAAACCCAGGAGCTGGGAATTTTTCACAGAGGCATCCGCTCCGAAATTTCCACCTATGAGGCCGAACTCGTCCAGAACAATTATTCCGTGAATTTGGTTGATCTCTGTCCGGTCGGCGCCATTACTGACACTGAATTCCGGTTCAAGACAAGGGCCTGGTTCTTGAAGCAGATGGAATCCATCTGTCCGCTCTGCAGCCAAGGCTGTAATATCTATGTCGATTACCACCCCGGTTTCCCGCGGATTCCTGGAACGGCCAAGGTCTTCCGAATCCGGCCTCGAGCAAACGATACCATCAATGGGCACTGGATTTGTAATTTCGGCCGCGCCGGCTATCTTTTGCTCGAAAAGGACCGCTGGATGAACCCCGTCTGGCGAAAAGGAGACAGGGAGACCATCTTGAGCTGGGAGAAAGCGCTGCAGGTTTTGGCTGAGAAGCTCCGCGGCCTGGGAGCGAGCCGGGAAAAGGCGTCCGTTTCCCTGCTTTTAAATTCCGGACTGACGAATGAAACGCTGTTCCTCACAAAAAAGATATTTAAAGACGGTCTGGGCCTTGAAAAAATATATTTCGCCGATCCCAGGCCGGGCACCGGTGATGGACTTCTTCTCCAGCCCGACCGGACCTCGAACGCCCGGGGAGCAAAAGAAATGGGCTTTTCCCTGCGCCAGGTCGGCCTGGAGGATTTTTCTCAAGGCTTAGACATTTTGATCATCATCGGCCCCTATCTTGCGGAGCTCTTCTCTCCGGCTGAGCTGAAGCCGGCTTTAGATCCGATCGGGACCAAGTTTCTCTTGACTTCACGAGCTTCGGGATTGGAATCCCTGGTTGATTTCGTCCTTCCGGCGTCCTCGATGAATGAGACGAGCGGGACGCTGACCAACAAGGACGGAATCATCCAGAGATTTTCCCGGGTTTTCGGGCCGTGCGGAGAAAGCCGGCCAGAGTGGGTTTTTATCCGAGACCTGGGCAAAGAGCTGGATATTCCTATTCCGGGGATGCCCTCCCTGACTGATCTGGAAGCGGTCTTTCGGGAATTAGGACATGAAATTCCTTTTTTCAGGAACGAGCCCTCATGGAAATCGTGATCATCCTTGTCAAAGTCATCCTGGCCCTTGTCTGGTTTCTCGTCCTGACGCTCTATCTGACTTGGCTGGAGCGAAAAGAAAGCGCCGTCATCCAGGACAGAATCGGCGCCAATCGGGCTTCGATCCTGGGCCTCCGGGTCTTCGGCCTGTTCCAACCGTTCGCCGATGCCATCAAGATGATCTTCAAGGAAGATTTTGTCCCGGCCTTTTCCCAAAAAATCCTTCATACGCTGGCGCCCTTCCTGTCTTTTTTCTTCGTCGCTATCTGTATTTCGGCGATGCCGTTCGGGGACGAGATTCAGATCGGTGGGCGGATGATCAACCTCCAGATTTTTGACGCCAGCGTGGGCCTGCTCTTCGTTCTGGCTATGCTCTCCTTGGGGATCTATGGAATTATTCTCAGCGGCTGGGCCTCAAATAACCGGTACTCCCTGCTAGGCGGCATTCGGGGTGCCGCCCAGCTTGTTTCCTATGAGGTGGCCCTGGGACTTTCTCTGGTTGGTCTGATCATGGTCTACCCCAGTCTCCAGCTTTCGAAAATCGTCGAGACACAGGGGGAGCTGCTCTTCGGATTTCTCCCCAAGTGGGGAATCTTCCTCCAGCCGTTAGGCTTCATCATCTTTCTGTTCGCAGCCCTAGCTGAAACAAAGCGGGTACCGTTCGACCTTCCCGAAGGTGAGTCGGAGATCATCGGTTTCTTCACGGAATATGGCGGCCTGAAATGGGGCCTGTTCATGATGACGGATTTCATGGAGATTATCATTGTTTCGACCCTGATGACCACCCTCTTTTTCGGCGGTTGGCAGATTCCCTGGCTCGGCCGGGAGGGATTCCAATTCCCCTGGGGAAGCCAGTGGCTGATGGCCCGCTGGCTGGTCGTCGTCCTCCAGGTGCTGGCTTTCAACATCAAGGTATTTTTCTTTTGCTGGCTTCAGATTCTCATCCGGTGGACCTATCCGCGTTTCCGCTATGATCAACTCATGGACTTGGGATGGAAAATGCTGATCCCATTGAGCCTGGTCAATATTGTCGGAACGGGCTTGGTCCTCATGATGGTTTAGCATGATTAAAGCACTCGGATATTTTTGGGAGCTCATCAGGGGAACCCTCATCACCAGCCGCCATTTCGTCTCCAATATGTGGTTCCATACCCTGAGATTTCTTGGCCTCCGAACGAGACGCCCCGGGGCCGTAACCATCCAGTATCCTGAGCAGCAGAAACCTCTTGCCTCCAGGCACAGAAGCTTGCAGCGTTTGCTGAGAAGGGAAGATGCGAAGCCGCGGTGCGTCTCCTGCATGCTGTGCGTGACGGCCTGCCCATCGGAGTGTATCTATGTTGAAGCCGCCGAGGACCCTGACCCGGAGATCCAAAAATATCCGGCCAAATTTGTCATCGATGTCAGTCGGTGTTGCTTCTGCGGGTTCTGTGTCGAAGCCTGTCCGGAGGATGCGATCCGCATGGACACGGGCAGGATCGACCTGTCCGAGCTCGACCGGCGAAACCTTGTCTATGACCTGGACAAACTCCTGCGATGAGTGCGAAGGCAATCTCCTGGGGCGAATTTCGAATCTTCCCCCTTTGTGACGGACGATTCTATCTGGACGGGGGCGCGATGTTCGGGGTCGTCCCCAAGACACTGTGGGAAAAGAAGGCGCCGGCCGACGCGAAGAACCGAATCTGTCTCTCTTTAAATTCACTTCTTGTTCAAACCCCCAAAGCGCTGGTCCTGATCGAGACGGGCATCGGGACAAAATCCAACCAGAAGTTTTCGGATATCTATGCGATCTCGCTCGAACCGGGTCTGCTGGCGGACCTCGGGCAGGCCGGGTTTAGAGCCGAAGACGTCGATTATGTCATCAATACCCACCTCCATTTTGATCATTGCGGGGGAAATACCATTCGCGGGGAAGGGGAGGCCGTCTTGCCCGCTTTTGCCAACGCCTCCTACGTCATTCAGGCCGGCGAGTGGAACGATGCGCTCCATCCCAACGAGCGGGACCGGGCGAGTTATCTGGCCGAAAACTTCCTGCCCCTTCAAGACGCCGGCCGGCTGCATCTTGTCCACGGGCAGGCCCAAATTAACGAGGGCATCGAAGTCGTGCCCACGCCCGGGCACACCAGTTCCCACCAAAGCATCAAGATTACGTCCGGAGGGCGCACCCTTTTTTATTTGGGTGATTTGGTCCCAACCTCGGCTCATATCGGGCTTCCCTATATCATGAGCTACGACCTCTTCCCCCTGATAACGCTCGAAACGAAGAAATGGGTGTATGAACAGGCGCTGGCCGGAGATTGGACCTTTGCTTTCGTCCATGACCCCGTCCATGCCTTCGGGAAAATCCGGCGGGCCGGTCTCAAAGTCGAACTTCAGCCTGTCGACGTCGTTTGACTTTGACCTTCGATGGGGTATAATATTTTTTCTATTTCGAAGGAGGTCTCATAAATGAAAGAAGTCACCGTTGAGGAGTTGTTGGCGAAAGCCGAACAACCATCAAAAGATGCCAAGCGTCTTCATGCGTATTACAAGGGGAAGATCGGCGTCACTCTCAAGTGTCGCATCCGCGATTTTAATGACTTTGCCATATGGTACACGCCCGGAGTGGCCGCTGTCTGCAAGGAGATCCACCAAGATCGAGAAAAAGCCTACGAATATACGAATAAATGGAATTTTGTCGCCGTGATCTCGGACGGGTCGAGGGTTTTGGGCCTGGGCGATATCGGACCAGAAGCCGGGCTTCCAGTGATGGAAGGAAAGGGGTTGCTCTATAAATATCTGGGCGGCGTCGATGCCTTCCCCCTTTGTCTGAATGAAAAAGATCCCGACAAGTTCATCGCTATTGTCAAAGCCCTTCAGCCCACGTTCGGCGGGGTGAATCTCGAAGATATCTCGCATCCCAAGTGCTTCCATATTCTCGATACGCTCCGCAAGGAATGCGAGATTCCGATCTGGCACGACGACCAGCAGGGGACAGCCTGCGTCACCGTGGCGGGCTTGATCAACGCTCTGAAAATAGTCGGCAAAAAAATGAGCGATGTCAAATTGACGATTGTCGGCGCCGGAGCCTCCGGAATCGCCATCGCCCGCCTTTTATTGGCCGCGGGTTTAACTCCGGGAAACATGCTCAATGTCGACTCCAAGGGGATCCTTCATCGAGACCGGAGCGACCGGGATATCCTCCAGACAAAATTCAAAGAAAAATGGGACCTGTGCCTCAAGACCAATGCGAAACAGGTCAAGGGGGACGTTCCCGATGCGATCCGGGACGCGGATGTCCTCATTTCTGTTTCGACTCCTGGTCCCGGCACGATCCGCAAGCAATGGATCAAGACCATGGCCCCGGATGCCATCGTCTTCGCCCAAGCCAATCCCGTTCCGGAGATTTGGCCTTGGGAAGCCAAGGAAGCCGGCGCCCGCATTGTCGCGACGGGCCGCTCCGATTTTCCCAATCAGGTCAACAATTCGCTCGGTTTCCCCGGTATTTTCCGGGGAGCCCTGGACGTCCGGGCGACAACCATCACCGACGAGATGTGCATTGCCGCGGCCAACGAACTGGCCAAGGTCGCCCAGGACACGGGCATCCATGAAGATTACATTATTCCCAACATGGACGAATGGCAGGTGTTTCCCCGGGAAGCGGTGGCCGTCGGAAGCAAAGGCATTGAGCAAGGCGTAGCCCGGAAAAAAATTCCGGCCGATGAACGGTTCAAGTTAGCCGAGACTATCATCAAAGAAGCCCTGGCCCAGGTCCAAATGCTGATGAAAGAAAATTTCATCATCGACCCGGACAAATAAAGAGATACATCGGTATTTTAAGGACTTGATGCATTGACTTTTTTCCATCGATATGATATACATTTCTCACTTTCGCGAAATCCTCCGCTTCAGCAAAACGCGAGGAATAGAAGCGAATTAAAAAAGGCTCTAAAGCCATTTCGAAAGGAGGCTTATATCATGAAAGGTTGGACGAAGACTCTAGTCTTGGTCCTGGCCGTCGGCTTGGTCCTGACTGGCTGCAAGCAGCCGACTCAGCTGATCAACGACGTCCAGGCGGCGATTGATGAGGTCAAGAAAGCGGGCGCCGACAAATACGCCGTCGAGGAGTTCAAGAAGCTGGAAGACGCCATGAAGGCCGCCAACGACGAAATCGCCACCCAGGACAAAAAATTCTTTAAGAAATTCGGGACGGCCAAGGACATGCTGGCCCAGGTCAAAACCGAGGCTGAGGCTCTGAAAGCGGCTCTGCCCGGCAAGATCGAGGCGGCCAAGACCGCGGCCATCCGGGTTCAGACCGAGGCCAAAACAGCGATTGATGAAGCCAAAGCCATTCTCGAAAAAGCGCCCAAAGGCAAGGGGACGCAGAAAGACATCGACGCCCTAAAAGCTGACTTGGCGGGGGCCGAAACCGCGTTCGCCGAAATCCAGACGGCACTTGATGCCCAGGATTATATTGCGGCCGCTGACAAAGCAAAAGCCGTGAAGGAAATGGCCACGGCCGTCGTTGACCAGGTTAAAGCGGCTATCGAAAAAACGAAGAAGTAGCAAGCCGCACCCGAAATTTGTCATCGGTAGATCGTCGTTTTGAAGATTCCGACGAAGAAGGGTAAGGTTTTACTTCTCGGACTAACTCTTTTTTCTTTTGCCTGCAAAACGCCTCCGGTCCCTTCAGAGGTTGACAGGACGGAAGTTCTCGAACAAGCGCTCTGGAGGGCCGGGGCGTCTCTTTATGCACAGGAGGAATACGCCCTTTTCCGAACGCGTCTGACGTCCGCCAAGAGGAAGCTGGGCCAGGAAAAAGCCAAATTCGGCTGGTTCCGGAATTACGAATCCATCCGCTCGGAATACCGCGACCTTGTTGATCAAGGGGCCGCTCTTTTGGCCGAAATAGAGAATCAAAAAGCCTCCGCCTCAAAGTCTGTCGCAGGCGAAGCCCTTTCTCTCAAGACCCGGGTCGACCGGTTGAAAAGCATGACGGGGTATTTCAACGAAAATAGCGCGGTCAGAAAAAATCTTATTCAAGCGGATATCAAATTGGCCGAAGTTGATATCCTGCTCAGAAAAGAACAATTCGAGACCGTCCAAACGACGCTGGCGAATTGCCGTCTTTTCATCGAAAAGGCTGAGGAGGCGACTGCTGCTGTTTTAAGCCGCTATCTGGAGGAGGACCAGCTAGACAAGTGGAAAAAATGGACGGATGAAACGATCGGCGAATCCAGGAAAAAAGGCATTGTCGTTGTCATCGTCAATAAGTTGGAGCGGAAACTGACGGTCTATAGGAAGGGGGAGGCACTGGCCAGCTATGATATCGGGCTTGGCCGCTACGGGCTTTCTGACAAACTCTACGCCGGCGACGACGCGACGCCCGAAGGCAAGTATCAAATCATCAGGAAGTATCCTACCAGCATATACTCCAAAGCGCTGTTGATAAACTATCCAAATGAGGAGGATAAGAAAGCGTTTGCTGCGGCTAAGAAGAGCGGCCTTGTTCCCGGCCAAGCCGACATCGGTGGAGCCATCGAGATCCACGGCGGGGGCAAGGACAGCCTGACCAAGGGCTGCGTCGGATTGGAGGACCGTGACATGGATGAGGTCTATCGCCTGACGGAGACGGGGACGCCAGTGACCATCGTCGGAGCGCTTTCAGTGGAAGATTCCATTTTGGCTGAAATAAAAAAGTTTCGAAAAGATGAATAGGAAAAAAGTCCTGGTCAGGGTTCTGATTGGCATAGCCATCGTCTGGGCCTGCCTCGAGGCGGCTGGGTATGCGGTGATAATCCTGCAGCACTCCGCTGGGCCGAAAGACGCGCTCGCGACAGGCATGAACGATAAATCTCTCAGGGAAATGCAGGGGAAAAACCGGCAACTGGCCGCTCGAATCAGGAGCTATGCGCCGACGGGAATTTAT
>Ga0315268_10006218_pt1 | contig 12721 bp, 9 predicted proteins | sample C1_top_MG_FD_204535 | JGI IMG/M metagenome (GOLD analysis project Ga0315268, IMG submission 204535) | Sediment microbial communities from Yellowstone Lake, YNP, Wyoming, USA - C1_top | ecosystem: Environmental > Aquatic > Freshwater > Lake > Sediment | place: USA: Wyoming | collected 2017-08-01 | reverse complement strand
ACTCCTGCTTGAGCAGGCGCACGGCTTGTTGAACGATGCCGTCGGGCAAATATGCGCCGGAGGCCTTCTGGTCCTTGCGCGCGGGAATGCCAAAGAGCAGCACGGCAGGCACGCCTGCCGCGTGCGCCCGGGTGGCCTCGCGCAGCAGCTCGTCGGGCGAGAACTGGAAGACGCCGGGCATCGCGCCCACGGCGCGCCGCACCTTGCGGCCCGGACGCACAAACAGCGGCAGCACGAGCTGTTCGCGGCTCAGACGCGTTTCCGCCACGAGGCGCCGCAACGCCGGCGACTGCCGCAATCGCCGGGCGCGATACCTTGGGAACCGGCTCAGCACCGAAAGATTCATGGCGCGAGTCTAACCTGAGACCGAGTCTTTTGTCACCATCGGCCTGCAATGGCGCGAAGCGTTTGGAGTGCGGCGGCTTGCCGGCGCTTTTGAACCCCTCGCGGCTGAAAGCGGGAGCAAGCTCCACGCACTCCAAACGCTTCGCGCCAGCCGACGGCGCCAGTTCATGCTTCCAATTTGAAGGCCGATGCCTAGATTTTCGCCCCAGGTCATCGAGACATGTTCTAAACTGCTATGGCTGAAGACAAGACTCAGGTCAAGCCAGTGGAAGCTCCGCCGCTGGCGCCGCTGAAACTCAAGAGCAAGCTGGCCTCCACCCCGCGCCAGCCGCCCAGATACGCCGTCACCATCAGGAACGCCCGCGGCCAGGAGGTGGTTCTGGGTGACCCGCGGGCTACCCGCGCCCTGGTGGCCTTGATGGACCTGCACGCCGTCAATGGCGGCGCGGCCTGCCATTGGGGCGGGCCGGCGGCGTTTGCCGAAATCGTGTCCGCCATCCACGGCCTGATGTTCGCCGAAGAAGGCCGCGAGTGGCACGAGGCCTACAATTTCGTGAACGACGCCGGCCATACCGAGAACGGCGTCTATGCCCTGCGCGCCAACTATGGCTTCGACGGGCTGAGCTTCGCCGACCTGTGGGGCTTCCGCAGCTTGCGCTCCAAGCTCACCGGCCACGGCGAGTCGCACCTCAACCCGGAAGGGGTGTTCCTGAGCAACGGGCCGCTCGGTTCCGCCCTGTCACAAGCCCAAGGGCTGGCTATCGCCGACAAGCTTGCGGTCAACGACCGCGTTACCATCGTGACGGTTTCGGACGGCGCCGCGATGGAAGGCGAGGCCAAGGAAACCTTCGCGGCCATCCCGGGCCTGGCGGCCAAGGGGCGGCTCAACCCTTTGGTGATGGTCGTGTCCGACAATGACACCAAGCTCTCCGGGCGGATCAGCCAGGATGCCTTCAGCATGGCGCCGAGCTTCGCTGCGCTGAGCACCCTTGGCTGGCGCGTGCTCCATGTCCCCAATGGCCATGACCTGGCAGCAGTCTATGCCGCCATTGAAGCGGGCATCGCGCAGGCCAAGGCCAACCCGCTCCAGCCAGTGTGCGTGCACGTCAAGACCATCAAGGGCTACGGCGTGAAGGCGACCGAGCAGAGCGCTTCCGGCGGACACGGCTTCCCGCTCGCCAACGGTGAGAAAATCGTCGGGTTCGTCAGCGAGATTTACCACGGCCAGCCTCCGGAGGAATTTGCCAACTGGGCCAAGGCGCTCCGGGCCGATTGGGAGGCCAAGCAGGCGGCCAAGCGGGCCAAGGCGGCCAGCGCACCCAGCCCGGCCCCCGTCGTCAAGAAAGACAAAGTGCAAAGCGGCCTGGCCAAGGCCGCCGTGCGGGCCGCGCAAGCCGGCTACCCGGTCTTCTCGGTCTCGGCCGACGTGCAAGGTTCCACCGGCATGAGCCTGTTCCAGAAGAGCTTCCCCGATCGTTTCATTGAGGTGGGCGTCGCGGAGGCGAACATGATCAGCGTCGGGGCCGGGTTGGCCAAAACGGGTTTCATTCCGATTGTGGATACCTTCGCACAGTTTGGCGTCACCAAAGGCAATCTCCCCTTGACGATGGCTGCCCTGTCACAAGCGCCCGTGATCGCCATTTTCTCCCACGTCGGATTGCAGGATGCGGCCGATGGCGCTTCGCACCAAGCCACGACCTATTTCGCCGCCACCAGCGCCTTGCCCCATACGGTGGTGATTGCCTGCTCGTGCAGCGACGAAGCTGAGGCGCTGATGTTCCGGGCGATCGAGCGGCAAGCTCAGGCCCGCGCGCGCGGCGAGGACGGCGAATCGGTGATATTCTTTGTTGGCCGTGAGAATTACCCGCTGCGGTGGGTGGAGAATGCAACCTGCGAGTGGGGCAAAGCGCAGGTGCTGGCCCGCGGCTCGGACGTGGCGCTGGTTGGCTGCGGCACGCTGGTGGGCAAGGCCATCGAAGCGGGCGGGCTGCTCGCCGCCGAGGGCATCGGCGCCACCGTCATCAACAACCCGTTTGTCAACCGGGTTGACCTCGACACTATTGGCGCGGCGGTGACTGCTTGTCATGGCCGCGTGGTAACAATCGAGGACCACCAACTCATCGGCGGCATGGGCGCGCTGTTGGCGCACGCCCTGGCCCAGGCGGGCATTGCGCATCGGATGAGATCGCTGGGCATCCCCGGCGAGTTTGGCCGTTCGGCTTATGTGGCTGAGCAACTTTATGAGCTGCACGGCATGACGGCGGCGGGCATGGTGAAAGCGGCCAAGGAACTGCTGACCCCATGATCTTCGTCAACACCGACCGCCAACCGAACATCGAACACTGAACATTGAACGTCGAGGTGAATCGGGGCAGCTCGGGGCCTTGTCCGCGCGGTGAGGCAGGCCTTTTTTACCCGACCGGCAAACGGCGGTTGGCTCGGTCCGCGCTCCCGCCGCGGGGCGCGGCTCACGTGGGCCGCCAGCCTTTGCCAGGAATGAATTCGCGACTGCCGGAGCTGGTCTTGCAGCCTGCTCCGGCCACGATCATTACGGCCAAGAGAACCAGGCACCATTTCAGTGCGCGTCCAAGTTTCATGGCCGAAAGTATAGTCTGGGTTGCCAAAGCGGCAAGTCTGGCGCACATTGGCGGCGGGTGGACGGACGCAGTTGGGGCGATATGTCAGAGGAAAGCAAATACTTGCGGGGCCAGTTGCTGCTGGATGGGGGCAACCTGCGCGGTTCGTTCTTCCACCGCACGGTGGTCTTGATCTGCCAGCACGACGCGGAAGGGGCGTTCGGCTTGGTCCTCAACCGCGCCACGCACAACAAAGTGGGCGAGGTGTTGGTGGCGGACCTGCCGGACCAACTCAAAGATCAGATCGTCTTCATCGGCGGCCCGGTGCAGCCCGGCGCCTTGAGCTTTCTGCACACCGACGACTATTTGCCCGACGCCAACGTGATTCCCAACCTGAATCTGGGCCACTCACTGGACGACCTGATCGAATTGGGTGACTCCTACTCCACCACCCAGAAGATCAAGCTCTTCGCCGGCTATGCCGGCTGGGCCGCCGGCCAACTCGAAGACGAGATGCGGCGCCACGCCTGGCTCACCCACCCGGCCTCGATTGACCTGGTTTTCCATACCGAACCGCAGAACCTCTGGCAGTTGATCCTGCGGCAGAAGGGCTGGAGGTACGGTCTCTTGGCCCAGTCGCCGGAAGACCTTTCAGTGAACTGACGTTTGGCCACGGATGAAACACGGATTGGACCGTTTCTGACACGAGAATCGTCCTCGTCTTCGTTCTCGGTTTTCATCGTTTGTGGTGCCGCATGCCACGTGCGGCACCGCAAAGAATGAAAATGGGACGGGCGCAAGGCGGGTGGTTCGGAGCGCAGTTCAAGCCGCTTTAGTGGACTGCCTGGAATGGTGGAGGACACGGGGGCAGGGGAACGGCGCGCGGTGAAGCAGCATGAATGTCGCGCTCCGGCCCGATCCGTGTTTCATCCGTGTTGCATCCGTGGCTCAGGAACATTTTCTGGTCGGCCCTACCAGAACTTCCAGTCTCCCGTCCCTGCCACCCACACGCCGAGCAGGAAGTTGGTGATCGCGTGAGCCGTCATTGCGTCGCCGAGCCGCTTCTTCCAGCAGACCAAGCCTTGATAGGCAAGGCCGCAAAAGATGCCCGCCAGCCACTCGTAGTGCGCCAGGCCGAAAATGGCCGAAGTAACCAGGAAAGGCACCCACAAAAAGGCCCCCAGCGGCACGGCCGCGAAGTCCGGCTTGGCGATGTAGCGGTAGAGAAAAGAGCGGTAAAAGACCTCTTCGAGCGGGGGCACAACCAGCGCTGAGCCAGCCACACGCACCACAATGAACAGCCAAGCCAGCCCTGAGTTCGCCCCGAAGCAGGCGTGTGGGTTCCAGAGCGTGCCAGCCTTCCAGAACTTGGGGTAAAAGTCATTGCACCCCACCCACACGGCGAACACCGCCACGCCCGCCGCCACCGCCGCCCAACTGATTGCCCACCTCATCTCCGTGACCAACGGCCACATGAGCCAAATCAGCCACACCGCGACGAGGGTCTTGGCCAAGTATAGCCAGCAACGCGAAGCCTCGCCGGGCAACTCCTGGCACGAGGTCAAAACGAGGAACAGGGCGAATGGAGCCACGCGGGCGGCGGCAGGGGAGCGCTCCAGGAGTTTGCGAATTTGCTTCATGAGGGGACGACAGGGGCAAGGTGGGGCAGGAAACGCGAAACGCCGGAGAGGTTATCAGGTGTCAAGTTATCAGGTTGTCAAGTTAGCCAGGGGTGCGCACGGCGACGGGGCGACGGGCCGGACCTGATAACTTGACAACTTGATAACCTGATAACTTCGGCCCTTCTCGCGCCTCACTGGCCAAGCGTCAGCACGTTAGTCTCACCGCCCAACTGGACGCTCACACTCTGACGTTGTATCTCAACCACCCGCACGCCCTCAATCTCGCCGCCGACATAGAGGTTCGTCCCATTGATGCGGGCCGACGGGCTCTTGGGGTGGAAGAAAACGCCCTGCAGGTCAAGCTTGGGCCAAACGACGGGAGCGGGCGGTGTGGCAGGGGCGGCGACGGTCGGCTCGGCCTTGGCGACGGGAGCGGGTTCGGCAGCCGGGGCGACGGTTGGCTGAGCCGGCGTGGCGGCCTCCGCCGGGGGCGTTGGCGCCGGGGCGGCCACCGCTGGCGCCGGCGGGTTGGATGGCGCAACCGGCGGGAGATTGGACTGGACTTGGCCAGTCACTTTGGCCAGCTCCCCGGTGCCCTTGGGGCGAGCCGGCCTCTTGGCACGCTCGACCACGCCGGTTTTCTTCCCCGGTTGAGCGGCGGCCAGGGACTTTGGTTTGGGCGGGTGAAGGGCTTTCCAGGTGAACCAGCCCCCCACGCCAAGGGCCGCCACCGCCAAGACTACCACCAGGACCTTGACCGGCCCGCCCGCGCCGCCCCCGCCTTCTTCGACGGGTTTGAGGCCAGTGGTGGGCGGAGGCTCCGCCGGGGTTTGCTTCTGTCCAATACGCTTAAGGGCATCATTAATGAGACTCATAGATCAATCTTGCCTTCGAGTTCACGGATGGCGAGGCCGACCATTTTGTAGTCAACCAACTCGCGTTGCTGCACGTAACCCGCCAGCATGCACTTGTCGCACGCGGCGTTGATGAGCCGCGGTATGCCGCGGCTGTAACGGTAGATGCGCCAGATGGCGGCGCCGGTGAAGTAGGGCGGGCCTTTGCTCCCGGCCACTTCGAGCCGATGTTGAATGTAATGGCTGAGTTCCTGCAGGCGCAAGGGCCGCAAGTGGTAGCGAATCGTGATCCGCTGGCGCAATTGGCGCAGGCGATGGTTGTTGAGCCGGTCGCGCAGCTCTGTCTGGCCCAGCAGGACGATTTGCAGGAGTTTGCGGGAGTCGGTCTCCAGGTTGGAGAGCAGGCGCACCTGCTCCAACGGCCCATCGGTCAAGTCCTGGGCTTCGTCAATAATCAGCACCGCCTCCCGGCCTTGCTCGACCATGCCCAAGAGGAACTGGTTGAGCGCCGAGACCGTCTCCAGGCAGTCGAGGCCCTTGACCTGGAGGCCAAACTCCATCGCGATGGCCTTGAGGAGTTGCTCGGCGTTCAGCACCGGGTTGAGGATCAGGGCCGTGGCGTACCGGCCGCCCAACTGTTCGAGCATGGCCCGGCAAACGGTGGTCTTGCCCGCGCCGACCTCGCCGGTGAGCTGCACGAAGCCCTTGCGCTCGCGGACGCCGAAGAGCAAGTGATTGAACGCCTCCCGGTGCTTCGCGCTGAAGAACAGGAAGCGCGGATTCGGCGTCATGTCGAACGGCGGCTCCCGCAACCCGTAGTACTCCAGGTACACGGAGGCTTTTTAGACTGCCGCTCCGGAAAAGGAAAGCAAAAATAAAACCTTGCCGCCATTGCTCGATTTGGCCAGGTTCCAGAGCCTCACTGCCAAGATGGATTGCCTTCACGGTCTCCACGGTGGCACGAACCAGCGGTGCGCTTGAGAATCGGGGGTGGGGACGACAACAAGAACGGTTCCCGTGTCAAGGCCCCCAACCTTCACGCCCTTTGTGTCTTTGCGTGAGGACAACAGCGTCGCCGCGACATCTCTAACAGCAAAATCCCGCTTGCGTTGGCGCTGATTGGCTGCATATTAACGTTTGCGGGCCGCGCGGTTGGCGCGCGCGGCAAGGCTCCGGGGTCGTAGCTCAGTTGGCAGAGCGTCTCGTTCGCAACGAGAAGGTCGGCGGTTCGAACCCGCTCGGCTCCACCAGTTCCGCGCCGCTGGTTTTCGGCTATTCCCCGTACTTCAAGCCGTAGGTCTCGCTCACTACTTTGGCGGAGAGCCGGCCGCTGGGAAGCGCCAGCGAACGCGCCGGCTCAACGGGCCGGATGACAATTCCCTCGGCGGGCAGCCCCGGCGCATACTCCTGCTGGTTGGCCAGCGCGACCAATTCGTCCAGCGTGAATTTGAAGTTGCCTTCCCACACGGTCCGCACCACCGGCAGCCCGTTGGCGGCGCAGAACTCCACCAGCCGCCCCTGAGACAGGTATTGATGCTCCACGATGTCAAACAGGTCGAAGGCCGCGCAGGTGACGCCCTTGATCCGCAGATGGTTGCTTTGGATGTTCTCGCCGTGAGCTTCGCCTTGCAGCGCGAAATCGCCCCCGAGCGTCTGAAGCGCCTCCTCGATCTTCAACTGCCGCGCGATTCGCCAGAAGGTGTTTTCGGCGTCCTCTTTCAGGTCCAAATTGCGGGAGCAGACGCCGAAAACGCCGTTGCGCAGATAGAACGTGCCTGAGGAGCCGTCCACCTTTTGGGTGATGAGGCACCGGCGGCCGGCGAACTCGGCCAGCGCCTCCGGGTAGGAGCGCAGGTTCGGCTCGTCGGTCTTGATGAGCCAGCCCGGGAAAGGCCCTTTGGCCACGCCGGCCAGTTGGACCGGCAGCGGCTTCTCATACTTGCGGATGCCGATGGCCTCGGTCACGTCGGCCCCCAGGGGCAGTCCTTGGGCCCCGCTGACCGTCGCCACCGGCAGGGCCAGTCCCTGGCTGATCTGGCCCTTGAACCGCGCGACCTTGAGCCGGAAATTCTGTTTGCGCAGGAACTCGTATTCCGGCCGCTCAGCCACCACGGTGTCCGGCTCGTGCCACACACACAAGTCGCCGACTTGAAACTCGCCCTTCCTGACCACGGTCTGGTAGCCCAGCACGGTAGCGGCCTCGATGCGGTCAGCGCCCGGAATGGGGCGCAACTCGGTGATCTGTTGGATAGACGCCAGTTTCATAGACGCTCTCGGGTGGCAATCTAGCACAGCCATTCAGGCTTGCAAAGGGGCGCGAAGCAGAACGTGCCGCTGGCTTGAAGAGAAAAGTCGCACGCACGACATCGAGGCGCCTGCGCCTGTCAATCGGACCAGTCCGACATGCCCGACCTGTCCGACTAGTCCGACCCATTCCGCCTTCCGCCCTCCGCATTCAGCATTCCCCATTACGCACTCCGGATTCCGGACTTCGCACTTCCCATTGCGCGCTCAGCGCTCCGCACTCCGCACTTCGAAGACTTTCCTTGCTGCCGGGCAGGTCTGCGCCCACAATCCTCCCGCTGCTTATGCGAAAACGTCTCTGCCTTTGCTTCTGCCTGTCGGTGCTGCCCCTGGCGGCGGCAGAACTGCCCGAGTTGGTTTTGCCCGCTGGCGTGGGCGTCAACATCCACTTTACGCGCGGCCATGAGCGGGACCTCGACCTGATCGCCGCCGCCGGTTTCAAGTTCATCCGCATGGACTTCGGCTGGGCCGGCACCGAACGCCAGCGCGGCCAATACGACTGGTCGGACTACGACGAACTGACCGGCAACCTCGAAAAGCGGGGCTTGCGGGCGCTCTATATCTTCGACTACTCCAACCCGCTTTACGAGGAAACCGTCACCAGCCGCAATCCGGTCACCGGCCAGGAACACCGCGACACCGCTTCGCCACAGCACCCGGAGAGTGTCGCCGCCTTTGCCCGGTGGGCAGCGGCCGCCGCCGGGCATTTTCGCGGCCGCCATATCTTATGGGAAATCTGGAACGAGCCGAACATCACCTTCTGGAAGCCCAAGCCGGACGCCCAGCAATACAGCACTCTGGCCCTGGCGACGTGCAAGGCCATCCGCGCGGTTGACCCGCAGGCCACCATCCTCGCGCCCGCCACTTCGGAAGTCCCGCTGGCCTTCATCGAGACGCTCTTCGCCGCCGGCGCGTTGGAATACCTCGATGCTGTCAGCGTCCATCCTTACCGCTCTTACAGCAAACCGCCCGAAACCGCCGCCGAGGATTACCAGAAACTCCGCGCGCTGATCGAACGCTACGCGCCCACGCCGCAGAAGAAGAAAACCCCCATCATCAGCGGCGAATGGGGCTACGCCTCCCACCGCCGCGGGGTCTCCCTGGAAAAACAGGCCGACTTCATCGTCCGCCAACAACTGGCGAACCTCCTCCAAGGCGTGCCGATCTCGATTTGGTATGACTGGAAAAACGACGGGCCCGACCCTGAGGAACGCGAGCACAATTTCGGCGCCATGACCCTTGACCTGCAGCCCAAACCGGCCTACTGCGCTTTGCAGACCATGACGCGCGAACTGGCCGGCTACCGCATTGCCCGCCGCTTGAACGTCGGCAGCGAGAGCGACTTCGTTCTGCTGTTGGCCAAGGCTAAAGCGCCGCAGAGACTTGCCGCCTGGACGCTCGGCGAGCCGCACGCCGTGAGCCTGCCCGTCAAAGCCGGCAGCAAGAGCCGGGTGGGTCTGGTCGGTTCACAGCCCGATGGCCAGCCGTACCGGTTTGAGGTTGAGCGCGCGCCCGGCAAAAGCGCGGGCGCGAAGACCACTTCGGAAACCTCGCTGAGCGCCGCTGGCCCGCAAGCCGCGACCGTGAAGTTGGAGGCTAAAACCTTAGTGCTGCCCCTGGGTGCCAGCCCGGTCTATGTGACCCTGGCGGGCGTCATAGCGATGGACTAATCGGCTTGACGCCGGCGTTCCCATCTGCGCCTGCTCCGCGCCCTCTTTAGATGCGCACTGCGGTGTGAGCTGAGCGAATCGCTTGTTTGTATTCCAGCCCTCAGGCTGCTCAGCGGCGGCGTGACGCGGGTCGCGCCTTGGCGTCTGAACGGCAGCGGGTGGCGCCGTCGAGCGCGACCAACTTCCTCTGTGCCGACCGGCTTCCACTTCAGACCAACGTCTCACTACCCTCGGGATTCTTCGCGGGGGCTTCCGTTGTCTGCTTTTTTCGACGTCGCGCGAGCCCCAGGAGAGACCCGAAAAAAACAGCCACACCCAAGAGGGTGAAGCTCCCACCAAAAACAATTTCACTGAAGGGTTCATCCCGAGACCATTGGGCCAAAATGGCCACACCGTTCACCGTGAAGAGGGGCCCAATAACAATCAAGCCAGCCCATAAGAGGCAACCCCGGGCCGGAGTAGCACGGGAGGAGCCGACTTGTCCCGTCACAAAATCGTACTGGCAGACCTCGCACTTCTTCGCAGCGGACAGGACGGTACCACAGTCTGGACACTTCATATTTCGCCTTGGCTCAAAAACCATTAAGGATTCTGAGAGGCTCACCCGCTAATGAAAAACCGGGCCATCGGCCGTCGTCGAATGAATGCTTGGGAGGGTGCGAGAAAAGCGCAAGCAGAAAGTACTGAGAAACTTGACACCTGCGTTACGGTCGCGCTGCCGCACCTAGCGACGAGGTAGCGCGAAATCCGCCAATTGAGTTGCCAAATGGCGGCGTCTGGTGGATACACCTGCGCTGTGCGAATTGTGAACTTGAATCCGGCGCCGGATATTGGCGCGAGCGCCTGGCTGGTCGAACTGGAGGGCCACCGGCTGCTGTTGGACGCCGGCACGCACCCCAAACGCGACGGGCAGGAGAGCCTGCCGCTCTATGCCTTGGCGCGAGAGCTGGAGGTGGACGCCGTGGCCATCTCCCATTGCCACCATGACCACATCGGCTCCTTGCCCATCGCCATGCGGTATTTCCCCAAGGCTCACGTGATGATGACGGAGCTGAGCTACTTCCTGGCCGAGCGGGTGCTGCACAATTCGGTCAACGTCATGATGCGCCAGCGCGAGGAGTTGGGCATTCGCGAATACCCGCTTTATTCCCATGACGAGCTGGACGAGGCGGCGCCGCGTTTCCAGGGCTTCAAGTACAACCGCGAGATTGAGTGGGCCGCGCACTACAAGAGCCGCGCCGGCTTCCTCTCACCCACGCTGGAGTTCTACGACGCCGGCCACACGCTCGGCTCGGCCGGCGTCATGGTGCGCGGGCAAAAGGAAACCCTCTTTTACACCGGCGACGTTTCGTTCCGGGACCAGACCATTCTCAAAGGCGCCCGGTTCGAGGACGTCGCCGCCGAGGTGGTGCTGATGGAAACCACGCGCGGCGCGCGCGCCACGCCGTCAGGTTTTAGCCGCGCGGCCGAGACCGAGCGCCTGGCCGAGGCCATCAATCGCGCGCTCAAGCGCAAGGGCAGCGTGTTGATCCCCACTTTCGCCCTGGGGCGCACGCAGGAAATCCTTGCCCTGCTGGCGCTGCTCATGCGCGAGGGCACATTGCGCCGCCAACCCGTCTATATCGGCGGGCTGGGGCGCGTGTTCGCGGAGATTTATGACCTGGAGGCCCACCGCACCCATCGCCAGCATAGCAACCTGCTCCTGCATGAGGCGCTGGATTTGCAGGTGCTCGAACGCGGCGAGCTTGAACGGATGAAACCAACCGGGGGGCGCCTCTTTGTGCTTAGCGCCGGCATGATGACCGAGAACACACCATCCTACGACTTGGCCGTGCGCCTGGCCAGGGACGAACGGCAGGCGGTCTTCTTTGTCGGCTATACTGACCCGGACACGCCCGGCGGGCGCCTCAGAGCCTCGCAGCCGGGCGTGCCTTTCCACTTCAGCCGCGCCGCCGGGGAACTGACGCGGTATTGCGAGGTGGCCGATTTTGACCTGAGCGCCCACGCGCAGCGTGAGGACCTGTTGGAGTTCGTGGGCGAGGTCTCCCCGCGGGTCGTCGTGCTCGGCCACGGCGAACCGGCCGCCCGCCAATGGGTCGCCGCTGCCCTCCACGCCCACTATCCCAAGCTCAAGGTCATCCAGCCCGAGCCGGGCCAGAGTGTGGGGGTGTAACGGTGGCCCGCTGCTGGCGACCACGATTTCCCCTCACCTGGCCCTTGTAGCCGCCCCAAAGTGATTCGTCGGTGGCGAGAGGAGCGGCTGGATCCGCACCGCTACGCGTTGTGTCAATAGCGGGAAGAGCGCCGAGGCAGTCTTTTCCTCAAAGGCCTTTTTCCGGTTTGCCTGACCAGAAAATGCCACCGAGGACACCGAGAACACAGAAGTGAAAATGCTCACCGGCCCCGGCCGCGCGAAGCGTTTGGAGTGCGGCCGCTTGCCGGCGCTTTTGGACCTATCCCAAGTGAAAGCGGGAGCAAGCTCCCGCACTCCAAACGCTTCGCGCCAGCGACCGCTCGCCCCATTTTGATCGTTTGTGGCGCCGCGCGGCGTGGCATGGCGTCGGACCCGAAAATGGCATTGAGCGACGGACGGTGGACAGAGCGGCGCGGCTCAGAAAGCTCACGCGCGGCGTTTCTGCCGCAAGAGCCGAAGCGCAGTAACGGAACCGAGAGCGAGCGCGCCAACCAGAGTGCAACCGCTGGCCGGTTCAGGCACCGGTGCTGTGTTGGCTATAATGCCAAAGATGCTCAGCCCGATACTCGACCCTGGGCCAGTAACGCCAAAATCGAGGTCTATTGTGCCCTGGTACATTGCGGCGGGGGTGACGTCAACCCCTGAACCGGAGCTGATTGACCCTGAGCTACCCCAGTTAAGCATTGGCACCGTGTCCGGGTATGTCTTCGTCACCAGCGGATTGCCTTGTGAATCCCACCACACAAAAACTGCGCCCCAGAAGCTCAAACCTGGGATGCCAAAATAGGTTCCCCCGTAAAAATCCGCCGAGACGTGCGTGATAAAATAGCCCGGATCGGCCACCACGCTAAAGGCAACCTGAAAGTCCTGAGAAACCCAGTCACCATACGTATTACCCGCCGGTGCCTCCAACTGCCAATGAGTGTTTCGCAGGTCAACACCGCCGCCGTACACGTTTTGCACATCGGTAAAAGGACCCGGGTTCGACACATACACAGTGTAGGGTGCCGCCCACGGATGTAATTCCAGCACTTGAGCAGACACGCCGGGGAGAGCCAAACACGCGGAAAGAAGCAGAGCTGCGCGCAGAGCTTTCATAAATAGACTCGTCACGGAACTTTTTCACCGCGCCGGACGTTTTGGTGTCAATCGTTTT
>Ga0315268_10006217_pt1 | contig 12722 bp, 13 predicted proteins | sample C1_top_MG_FD_204535 | JGI IMG/M metagenome (GOLD analysis project Ga0315268, IMG submission 204535) | Sediment microbial communities from Yellowstone Lake, YNP, Wyoming, USA - C1_top | ecosystem: Environmental > Aquatic > Freshwater > Lake > Sediment | place: USA: Wyoming | collected 2017-08-01 | reverse complement strand
TAATTGCCCAGCGCCGGAAACGTCACGTGCGTCCCGTCGGCGATGAAGCAGAGCCACAGGCGATCGTGAAGACACAGCACCCGCTGAATGATGTTCTCGTGGCGATGCAGGTGCATCGGGCAGCCGTTGCCCACGTGTGTGAACATCTTCAGACCCGCGTCGATCGCCGCCTTCAGCTCATCGAGCGTCGGATTGCAGTGCCCGGCCGAAACCACCACGTTGTTTGACGCCAGCATCCGCGTGACGCGCAGACCCGGATCGCGCTCCGGCGCCAGCGTGAGCAGGCGAAGCCGCCCGCCAGCGGCCTCCAGCAGTCGGCTGGCGGCGTCCACGGTGGCGGGCCGAACCGCGTCCCGCGGGTGCGCTCCGCGATACCCATCTGTTTCATTGACGAACGGGCCCTCGATGTGAAAACCCGCGACCACGGCGCCCGCCAGCGGATCGCGATCGAGCATCTCACCGATCCGCCGCAACGATGCGCACATGCGCGGGATGTCTTCGGTGATGATGGTCAGCAGAATCCCCGCCACGCCATCGTCCCGCAACTTCTGGCAAGCCCGATGCATATCGCCCGGCGTAAAATCCGGCCGCTGAAAATCGACCCCCGCATAGCCGTTGACCTGGAGATCGAAATAGCTGTCGAGGGGGTCCATGGGGCGTTTCCGGCAGTTCCAGATACGAGCCTCTACCACCAGAGCGATGGGCACGCAAGTCTGAGCATTGTCCGTTGTCCGTCGTAAGTGGCCCGTTTGTCAGTGGACTTTCAAAGCCGGGAATCGCGCGGCAAACGGGCGCCTTCGTGCCTGCCGGATTGACATCGCAGCGAGCACTTCCTAATATTTCGTCAATTGGCGAAATGTAGTACCGTAAGCATGCGTGATTTCCTTTCCATCACCGGAGCCCTCGCCGACGAGAATCGCCTGCGGATTCTGCTGGCGCTGGGCCGCTGCGAGCTGTGCGTCTGCCAGATCACGGAGCTGCTGGGCCTTGCCGCTTCCACCGTCTCGAAACACCTGTCGATTCTCAAGCAGGCGCGGCTGGTGGAATCGCGCAAGGACGGGCGGTGGATCCACTGCAGGCTGGCGGGCGCCGATGCGCCCCAGGCCGCCCGGCGCGCCATCCGATGGGTGCGCCAGTCGCTGGAAAACGATGAGAGAGCCAGCGCCGACGCGCGGCGGCTGGAGGAGATTCTGAAGCTCGACCCGGAGGAGTTGTGCCGACGCCAGTGCCGAAGCTGAAGATTCTGTTCCTCTGCACCGGCAACTCCTGCCGCAGCCAGATGGCCGAGGGATGGGCACGCGCCTTGAAGGGCGACGTCATCGAAGCATACTCGGCCGGTATCGAGGCCCACGGTCTGAGTCGCAACGCCGTTGCGGTCATGGCCGAGGCGGGGGTGGACATCTCGGCTCACCGCTCCAGGAGCGTCGCCGAATTGCAGGATGTGCCGTTCGATTATGTGGTGACCGTGTGCGGTCACGCCAACGAAACCTGCCCGGCGTGGCTGGGGAAGAAGGGGAAGGTGGTTCACGTCGGTTTCGACGATCCACCGAGGCTCGCGCAATCCGCAAAGACCGAGGAGGAAGCCCTTGCCCACTACCGCCGCGTTCGCGATGAAATCCGCGCATTTGTCGAGTGCCTGCCCGAAGCGCTGACCGTGAGAACCAAGCCGTGAGCAGTGGAATCGCCAAGAAGCTGTCGTTCCTGGACCGCTACCTGACGCTCTGGATTTTCCTGGCGATGGCCGCCGGCCTTCTGCTGGGCCGCTATGTCCCGAGCCTGCCGGTTGCCGTCAACGCGCTGTCGGTAGGCGCGACGAGCATCCCCATCGCCATCGGCCTGATCCTCATGATGTACCCGCCGCTGGCGAAGGTGCGCTATGAGGAGCTGGGCGACGTGTTCCGCAACACCCGCGTGCTGGCGCTGTCGCTGGTGCAGAACTGGATCATCGGCCCGCTGCTGATGTTCGCTTTGGCCGTGCTGTTCCTGCACAGCTATCCCGAATACATGATCGGCCTGATCATGATCGGGTTGGCGCGCTGCATCGCCATGGTGATCGTCTGGAACGAATTGGCGGGCGGCGACAGCGAGTATGCCGCGGGACTGGTGGCGTTCAACTCGATTTTCCAGGTGCTGTTCTTCAGCGTTTATGCCTGGTTCTTCATCAAGGTACTGCCGCCGCTGTTTCACCTGGACCTGGGCAAGGTAGACCTGTCGCAGATCACGATGCTCAGCATCGCCCGCAGCGTGTTCATCTACCTGGGCATTCCGTTTATTTCCGGCATGCTGACGCGGCTCGTGTTGCTGAAGGCCAGGGGGCGCCAGTGGTATGAAACGCGGTTCATTCCGAAGATCAGCCCGATCACGCTGGTCGCGCTGCTGTTCACGATCGTGGTGATGTTCAGCATCCAGGGCAGCAAGATCATCGCGCAGCCGCTGAACGCGCTGCTCATCGCCGTTCCGCTGCTGATCTACTTCGTCGTGATGTTTCTGGCCAGCTTCTGGATGGGCCGGGCGCTGGGAGCCGACTACGCAAAGACGGCCACGATTTCCTTTACGGCCGCCAGCAACAATTTCGAGCTGGCCATCGCGGTGGCGGTGGCGGTGTTCAGGATCAACCACGGCGCCGCATTCGCCGCGGTGATCGGACCGCTGGTCGAGGTGCCGGTGCTGATTGCCCTGGTGAATGTTTCGCTGTATCTCAGGAACCGCGTCTTCTCTGCTCAGTCATTGGCGTCGGCGGTATCCTGAACTCATATAAGTCGGGAACACAGGAGAACTCATGCCAGAGACAACCGGTTGTTCATGCGGTGGCGATGTGAAACTCATCTTCGCGTGCTCGGGGGCGGCCGACGTCGGTCAGGTGGCCGACCTGGCCGCACGCAGGCTCGGAAGATCGGGCGCCGGCAAGATGTTCTGCATCACCGGCGTCGGCGGGCGCGTGCCGGGCATTATCAAGAGCGCCCAGGCCGCGCAGAAAATCCTGGCCATTGATGGCTGCCCGCTGAACTGCACGCGACTCGCCCTCCAGCAGGCCGGCATCACCGATTTCCAGCACCTCCAACTGGCCGACATGGGCCTGGAAAAAGGCAAGACCCCGCCCAGCGAGGATGCGGTGGCGCGCGTGACCGCCGAAGGCGCCAAACGCCTTCAGTAGCCGCCTTCAACCGGACCATTTGGGCCCGCATCCCGGGCCAGAGGGTTTACGCATGTCTGAATCCATAAGCGAAACCGTCAAGTCGAAATACGCCCAGGTCGCCATCTCCGGACTGTCCAGCGACGATGCTGGTGTGCGCGCCATCGCCCAGGCCTTCGGCTACAGCCGGCAGGAGCTGGCCTCCATCCCCGCCGCAGCCAACATGGGGCTTTCCTGCGGCAATCCCACGGCCTTCGCCCACCTGCGCAGCGGAGAAGTCGTGGTCGATCTCGGGTGCGGCGGCGGGCTGGATGTCCTTCTGGCGGCCGCGAAAGTGGGCCCGGCCGGCAAGGCCATCGGCATCGACATGACTCCGGAGATGATCCAACTGGCGCGGGGCAACGCCGCCGTGGGTCCGGATGGAAAGCCGCTGGGAAATGTGGAGTTCCACCTCGCGAAGATCGACAGCCTCCCTCTGGTCGATGCCTCGGTCGACTGCGTCATCAGCAACTGCGTGATCAACCTCGCTCCCGACAAGCCAGCCGTCTTCCGCGAAATCGCACGCGTGCTCAAGAGAGGGGGCCGGCTGGCCATCAGCGACATCGCGCTCAAGAAGCCGCTGCCGCAAGACGTCGCCAGCAGCGTGGCGGCCTACGTCGGCTGCATCGCCGGCGCCATTCACATCGAGGACTATCGCCGCGGGCTGACTGAGGCCGGTTTCGCACATGTCCAGGTCATCGACAGCCATGCCGATCTGAACGTCTACGCCCGGGGCGGAAGCGGTTGCTGCTCGTCGCCGACGGAGGCCAAGCCCGGCTCGTGCTGTGGAGAGACCCCGCCTTCGCTTCACGACTCCCTTGCCGACCTCACCCGGCGCTTTGACGTCAACGATTACGCGGCCAGCGTGAAGGTGTTCGCGGTAAAGCCTGCGTAGCGGCCGCATGGGCCCGAGCGACCCGGCGCTGCGGCGCTGCGGTCTTGCGGCTCTTGCCGTTGCGACTGATGTTTGCCTGCTCATTCGACCGAACCATACAATAGACATTTTCCGGCCCTGAGGATCAGCCGTGCATCCGACACTCGTCGACATCGCCCGCGAAACCTCAACCAGCATCAGCACGGTCAGCCGCGTGCTCTCCGGCGGGAGCGCGTCAGCGCGCATCAGCGCCCAGACCCGGCAGCGCGTGCTTGAGGCCGCCCGGCGGCTCGGCTACCGGCCGAACCTCGTCGCCCGATCGCTGCGCACACGGCGCTCGAAGACCATCGCGCTGCTGGTCTCCGACATTGCCAACCCCTGGTTTGGGCAGATCGCCAGCCTCGTCGAGCAGAGCCTGCACCGCCACGGCTACTCGCTGATGCTCTGCAACAGCGGCGAGGATGCGCAGCGAGAGCGGGAATATCTCAGCTTGCTGCCGGCCAAGGGGATCGACGGGCTGATCATCGTGCCCATGGCGCGAACGGCGGAAGCGCTGGCGGAGCTGCTGCCGGAAGGCCTGCCGATGGTCGTGCTGGATCGACCGGTGCCCGGCATCTCGGCGTTTGTCTCCAGCGACCAGGAGCAGGCGACAGGCCTGCTGTGCGACGCGCTGCAGCGCATCGGCGTGGAAAAGGTCGGACTCGTCGCCGGCCCCCGCGACGTGGTCACGCATCAGCGCCGCGCCGAGGTGGTGCGGCGGCGTTTCCAGGTCATCGCCCAGCACGAAGGCCCGGCGCAGCAGGACACCGGCCGCGAGGCGTTCCTGAAGTTCATCGAGCTGCGGCCCGACGCCATCGTCTGCACCAACAACTTCCTGGGCCAGGGCGTCATCGACAGCATCGCGCAGATCGAGAGCGACTTCGTCATCGGGTGTTTTGACGAAATCCCCATGATGCACCTGCTGCCCATGCCCATCGTGTGCAGTATCCAGGACATACCCGCCCTGGCCGAAGGATGCGTGCAGCTTCTCCTGCCGCAGCTCACGGGCGAAAACCGCAGCCCCGATCCCATCATTCTGCCGGCCAGGGCCGTTTCCAACGCCGCTTTCCAGGCGCGCCACTACCAGGCCGCGCACGAGTCCTCCAGAGAGAACATCGGTGCCTGACCTTTCACTTCAGAATCGGCAGCAGGCTCGTCGAATCGTCCGTCCATAAGCTCGATGCCGGCGGGGGCGATGCGACCTGCACCGCCTCGCTGGCATCCAGCGCCCGGCGCGACATCAACAGCCAATCCGAGGCGTATTCGAAACCGGTCGGTTCCTCCAGCGTATGCCACACGCACTGCAAGCCGAAATGATCCGCCAGCCTCCGAAGCGGCGGATAAAGCCTCAGGTGCCGGTTGGTGATGTGGATGGCGAGAATGCCATCGGGCCGCAGACGACGCAGATAGACCTCGAACGCCTCCCGGGTCAGCAGGTGTATCGGAATCGCATCGCCGCTGAACGCGTCGAGAACCAGCAGGTCGAAATCGGCCGGCGTTTCGGCCTCCAGCGAAAGCCGCCCGTCCCCGATGACCACCCGCACCTCGGCCGGGCACTCGCGCAGGAAGGTGAAATAGTCGCGCGCGATGCGCTCGATGCGCGGGTCGATTTCGTAGAAACAGATGCTGTCGCCGGGCCGTCCGTATGCGGCGATGGTGCCAATGCCCAGGCCCAGCGCGCCGATCCGGCGCGGCCGCTCGGGCAACTGGTCAAAGGCGCGGCGCAGCCCGCTGCTCTGCCCATAATAGGTGACGGGAATAAGGCGGGCGTCGGGATCGAGCAGTTGCCGGCCGTGAACGATGCCGCCGTGGTGCAGCGCGCGCGACGGCGGCGAGAAATGCTCGTAGATGCTGAAGGTGCCAAAGAAATCGCGGGTGCGGAAGATGAGCCTCTCGCCCCGGATGGCGCCGCGCGTGTGAACATACAGAAAAATCGCCGCCACGCAGGCGGATAGAGCCAGGCCATGCCAGCACGCCCGCCCGAAGCGGCGCAGGAAGAACGCGCCGGGGAGCTTGCGGATGGCGATCAGCAACAGCAGAAAGCAGCACGCGATGCAAAGGTGCAGCTCCCAGCAGCCGGCGAACATCAGCGGGGCCGCCAAACCCACGAAAAGCCCGCCCATCGCTCCGCCCCACGCGATCAACAGGTAGAAGGTGGTGAGCGAACGCGCCGGCGGCTTCAGGCGGGCCAGTTCGCCATGGCAAATCATGCAGAAGACGAAAAGCACCGCGCAATGCACCGCAATCGCCAGCACGATCGAGCGCGGCTGCGCGATCAGCAGATGGATCAGCGCACCCGCGGCCAGCAGGCTGGCCGGGATGAAGACGCCGCGGTGATACCAGCGCGCGCCCTCGAAGCAGAGAATGAACGACAGCAGGTACAGCCCCAGCGGCAGCACCCAGAGGAAAGGCACGACGGCGATCTCGCGGCAGATGACGTTGTTCACGGCCAGCAGGAGCACGGACGCGCAACCGGGCAGCAGAACCCACATCAGCCGGGCGTACATGCGCGGAACCTGTTCCCGGCCGTGGTCATCCGCCGGATCGATTGCCGGCGACGGACTGCGCATGCGCCAGGTCGCGATGGCGCAGAGCGCGCAGATGCACGCGAACGCGCCCAGCGCCCACGACCAGAGCGTCGCCTGTCGCGAGCGCGACCACGCCGGCTCGATCAGAAATGGATATGCGCCCAGCGCCAGCAGCGACCCGAAATTCGAAAGCGCGTAAAGACGATACGGACCCTCGCCCCCTCGCATCCGGGCGACCCACGCCTGCAGCAGCGGACCCGTCGCCGAAAGGACAAAGTAGGGCGCGCCAACGCACACCGCCAGCAGCCGAAGAATCTGCCACGTCGGCTCGGCCGCCGCCGGCTTGTATCGCGGACCGGGGGCGATGGGCAGCAGCGCAATCGCCCCGGCGAGCAGCGCCAGATGCACCAGCGCCTGCATCGGCGGCTTCAGCAGACGCGTGCTCAGGTGCGCGTAGAGATACCCCGCCAGAAGCACCACCTGAAAGAACATGAGGCAGGTGGTCCACACGCCGGCCGAGCCGCCAAACCACGGCAGGATGTAGCGTCCGATCAGCGGCTGCACGACAAAGAGAAGAAATGAACTGAGCAGGATTGCGCTGCCGAACAGGATGCCGGACGGGCCGATGATGACTGAATGGGTCTGGGTGGCCGATGGTAGCACGGACTGCCGCATGCGGCCGTCAAGATATGTGAGGCGCTGCCCAATCGCAATGCGAGCCGGATCTTCAGGCCGGGTGCCAATAAACTGTGCGGCAAACCCGTCCGAAGACCGCCGTGATCGCAAAGCGGCTTTACCGGCGCTGCGCACGGCCCGATAGAGCGAATATGGTGCTGTATCTGCAAGGCCGAAGGCTGCGGATCATCTCCATCGCGCTGCTGGGGCTGGTCTGCGTCAACTGGGCCCTGAGCCATGCCAGCCCCGCAACGGTGCTGGCCATCCACGGCTCAGCGCACAGGCAGGTGGACGGGCGCACGATCAGGCAGCGCGTCTGGGCGCTGCGCCAGGCGAATGGGTGCATCGCGATGGGCGTCGCCACGCGCGAACGGCGCGACGCGTTCCATGCGCCGCCCCGGAACCGTGTGGTCTGCCTCGGCGAGAACGATGCGATGCCGCAAGGCCTGCCCATTCCGCTCGGAAAACCCGGCCTGCTTGGATTTGCGCTGCTGAGCGACAGCGGGGATGAACAGATGTCCGAAACCACCGCCCGGAGCACCTCACGGAGCGGCGCCTGCGTTCCCCATTGGTTTCTGGCCGCCGTGGCAAGCGTCATTCCGCTCGCAGCCTTGCGACGGGCGATGAAGCCCGCCGATCCGCCAGCCGGGCCTTAATCGCCCGTCAGGCCGAGAGTCGTTTGATCATCTTCAGCCCTTCAGTGACGACCTCGTCGCGCGAGGGGAAGAAGTCGCGCCACACGCGCGTGGCGGCGGCGATCTCGGGCATGGCCCTTCCGAACGCTTCGATCGTCAGCCACCCCTTGTAATTGACCTTCTTCAACGTGGCGAAGTACGCCTGCCAGGGGATGTGCCCTTTGCCCGGCGTGCCGCGGTCGTTCTCGCTGACGTGAAAGTGCATGACGTGGGGCGCGGCCTCTTCCAGCGATTTGACCGGATCTTTCTCTTCAATGTTGGCGTGGAAAGTGTCGAACAGAATGCCGACCGACGGGTGCTCGATGGCGCGAACCATCGCCACCGCGTCGCGCACCGTGGTCAGCACGTAAGACTCGAATCGGCACAGGAATTCGATCGCCAGCTTGATCCCGGCGGCGTTGGCGTCGTCGGCGGCGGCGCGAATCGTGTCGGCGGCCCACTTCTTTTCGTCGGCGGTGGGGGCCTGACCCGTGAAAATGCCCAGGGCCGAGTGAACGGGCCCGGCAAGCAGATCACCCCCCATGGCCGCGGTGCAGCGGATCGCCCACTTCAGGTGCTCGACGGCGGCCTTGCGAACGGCCGGATCGGGGCTGACCGGATTGGCCTGGGGCGTCATCACCGTCACCGCGGATGATCCGAGGCCCAGCCGCTTCAGCTCTCGCCCGGCGGCGGCATAGTCGCTCTCACTGCCGGTGAAGATCGGCAGCTCAACGCCCTCATAACCGGCCTCTTTCAGTTTCGCGAGGATCGGGAAGTGCTCGGGTGTGAGGAACGTGGTCCACAACAGGACATTCATGCTGGGCTTCATTTGTGCTTCCTCTGAAAGACGGACAGGATAGTCCACGGTGCGGACCCTACACTGGAGCGGCAAGGTAGGGTCCGTACTGCGGACCTGCCGAGCGGAGACAATATCAGCAGCGACAGATGAGTTCAAACGGCGGGAAGGTATGATATCCGGCACGCAAACCGGATCCCGCGCGAGGCGATTAAACGGAGGCAGCCATGGCAACATTGTCGAGACGGAATTTCACAAAAGCGGCGGCGCTGGCATCACTGGCCACAGCGCTGGGCGCCAGCCGCGTCTGGGGCGCCAACGAACGCATTCGCCTGGGCTTCATCGGCCTGGGCAACCGCGGCGACCAGGTGCTGGATGCGTTCCTCGCGCACAAGGATTGCGAGGTCGTCGCCGTCTGCGACATCTACCAGCCCTACGTCGATTTCGCCGCGAAGAAGATCGGCGCCAACCCCGCGCAGACCCGCGACTGGCGCAAGATCATCGATCGCAATGACGTCGATGCCGTCGTGATCAGCACGCCCGACCACTGGCACGCGATTCAGACCGTCGAAGCCTGCCGGGCCGGAAAAGATGCTTACGTGGAAAAGCCGCTTTCGCTCTGCGTCGCCGAGGGCCGGGCGATGGTCGAAGCCGCCCGCAAGCACAATCGCGTGACGCAGGTGGGCATCCATCGCCGCTCATCGCAGGTCTGCCGCGAGGCGGCGGAGTTCATTCGATCCGGCGGCATCGGCAAGGTCACCGTCGCCCGCGCCTTTCATATCCAGAACGAATGGCCGCAGGGCATCGGCCGGCCCGCGGATTCGCCTCCGCCCAGGGACCTCGACTGGGATGCGTGGCTCGGTCCCGCCCCGGTAAAACCCTACAACAAGAACCGCTCCTTCTATCGCTTCCGCTGGTTCTACGACTACTCTGGCGGGCAGTTGACCAACTTCGGCGTGCATTACCTGGACATGATCCACTGGGCGCTGGGCGAGCAGGCGCCGCTTTCAGTCGCGGCCATGGGCGGCAAATTCGCCGACTACGACAACCGCGAAATCCCCGACACCATGGAAGTCCTCTGGACCTATCCCGGAGACACGCTTGTCAGCTTCAGCCAGTACAACGCCAGCGGTGCGCCCGCCGCCGCTCGCGAATGCGAAATCGAATTCCGCGGCACGAAGGGCACGCTCTACATGAGCGGCCGGGGCTACGACGTGGTTCCCGAGAGCATCACCCCCAACGAGTTCGCCGCGCGCACGCCGCTGGATCGCAGCGTCGAGCGCGGCTGGCGCACCGGCGCCAAGCCGATGGTCGAGCCCAAGCAAGGCCGCGGCCCGCAGGACACGGCCGCCCACGCCCGCAACTTCCTCGATTGCATGCGCAGCCGCAAACCGTGCAACTGCGACATCGAAATTGGCCACCGCAGCACGTCCGCGCCGCTGCTGGGCAACATCGCCCATCGCATGCAGGCGCTGCTGCAATGGGACGCCAGGGCCGAGCGCTTCTCGAACAACGACCAGGCCAACAAGATGCTGAGCTACGAATATCGCAAGCCCTACGCGCTGCCGGGATGATGGCGTGTAGTCGTCAGAGGGGGGAGGACGGGCACCCTTGCCCGCCGGGTGGCGCGGTAGGCGGGCACTCCTGCCCCCCGGGGGGCGCGGTGCGGCGGGCATCCGCAACACGATTGTCTGACACGAGTACCCAACCTGCCTGTCGTCCCCTGCGCCGCCGTCAGCCGTCATACGCAAGCTGCTCATCCATGTTCGGCAGCGGCGGGGGCTCGGGCGCGCCGAGGATCGGCAGCATCTGGTGAATCTCGCTGATTCTCCTCACCACGTGGTCGGCCACGCGATGCGTGCGGCTGTTGGCAAACGGCTGCCGCAGCACGGCGACCATTCCCGCCCGTCGGGCGCCCAGGATGTCGGTCTTCACCAGGTCGCCCACGAAGATCGCGTTGGCCGGCTTCACGCCGATGCTCTGGAGGGCGATCTGGAAAATGCGCGGGTGGGGTTTGCGGTAGCCGACCTCGCTGGAGTAAACGCGAACGGGGAAGAACTCCAGCAGCCCGTGCAGCTCCAGGTGTCGATCCAGCGCAAAGCCCGGCACGAACGTGTTGGAAACAATCGCCAGCTTCAGCCCGCGATCCCGAAACTTGCACAGCGTCGGGATCACGTCGGCCGCGACGGTGTTGTATCGCGTCACCGGCTCGTACCACCGCCACGCCAGTTCGCGCAGAGCGGGCTGGTCGAGGCTCAGGCCCATCCTGCGGCAGAGCCGGCAGAGCAGATCGAACCCGTTGAAGTCGCGCCGCGTGATCTTCGACCAGAAATACGCCCAGCGAACGGCTGAATACTGCAGGCGGAAGTAGCGATCGAAGCGCGGAAGCCTGTGACCGCCCGATTGAAGATACTCGTAGGTTCTCCGGCTGGCCTCCTCAAAGATGGCGCGCGTGTCCATGGGCTCGAAATCGAACAGGGTGTCGCCCAGGTCAAACAGGATCGCTTTCAGAAGCATGAGGTTGGCGATTCCAGGCGGCCAGCGTCGGGCCTCATGCCGCGCTGCCGCGAAACACAGACAGACCCCGTCATCGTGCCTGGGCCATGCGAAGGACCTGCTCAACCATTTTATCGGCGCCCTGGAAGACGACCCAGGGCCCCACATTATTCATGTAGCAGGGCGTGGTGACAAGCCGGTTGGCCTCGTCCACGCAGATATCCACAGGTCCGGTAACCTGGTGCTGGGCGTTCATCGCGCTGATCGCATCGGCCGTCGCCTTGTCCGAGCCGATTGTCACCTTTGGCTTTCGTCCCTCTTTTCCCAGAACCCTTGCCGCCAGCACCGGCGCGATGCACGCCAGCCCGACGGGCTTGCCGGCCTTCGCCATCTCGCTCACCAACCGCTCCACCTGCGGGTTCACCGTGCAGCCGGGCCCGGCCGATGCGAAATTGCTCAGGTTCTTCGCTGCGCCAAACCCCCCGGGAAAGACTAGCGCGTCAAGCTCTTCGCTCTTGACCGTGGCCATGTCGCGAATATTCCCGCGCGCGATCCGGGCCGACTCCTCCAGCACATTCCGCTTCTGCCCGATCGGCGACCTGGTCAGGTGGTTGGTTGCATCGCACGCGACGCTGGGGGCCATGCAGATGATCTGTGCCCCGCGCTTGTCCAGCGCCACGAGAATGCTGACGGCCTCGTGTATTTCGCTGCCGTCAAAAACGCCGCATCCGCTCAGAACAACTCCAACGCGAACTGGCATGCGATCCTCCACTGGTTCTACCAGGCCGATTATAACCGCCTTCACGCCCGCGGCGCAAGACCGGCGCCAAAAAAGGACGGGGAGCCTAAAGAGTGCGCAGATTCTGCCGATATTGCATCAGGACAGCAGGAGGCGATGTGCCAGGCATCCAGATTGGACGATTATTGGTCGAACAGGGCGTGCTCAGCGAAACGCAGGTCGAGCACGTTCTTGCCGTCCAGCGCGTTTCGCACAGGCCTTTCGGCGACCTGGCCGAGCGGCTCTACGGCATCAGCCCCGAGGCCGTCGAGGATGCCTGGGTCGAACAGTATGTGCGCACGGCCGGCATCGTCGATCTGCGTCAACTCCAGATGGACGTGGAATGCCTCCGCGTCGTCAATCGACGCCAAGCCTGGCAGTTTCATCTCCTGCCGGTCAACCGCGACGGGCAGTCGCTGAACGTGGCCACGGACGCCGCCAGCCTGGTCCGGACGGTGAATTTCGCGGCGCGCCGGCTGGATGAGCCGGTGTGCGTGATCATCGCCCGGCGGCAGCAGCTTCGTGAATTCCTGATGGAGCACTACCCCGTGCCGCAACACATGGCCGAGTTCGCAGAAACAATCTAGCCCCACCGCGCCGGGCGGAAGCCACCCACCTTCCGCCCAGGCGCATTCTCCACACAGAAACACGGGCCGCCCGGCCCGTGTTTTTCTCCGCGCGCAAAAAGTG
>Ga0315268_10006216_pt1 | contig 12722 bp, 13 predicted proteins | sample C1_top_MG_FD_204535 | JGI IMG/M metagenome (GOLD analysis project Ga0315268, IMG submission 204535) | Sediment microbial communities from Yellowstone Lake, YNP, Wyoming, USA - C1_top | ecosystem: Environmental > Aquatic > Freshwater > Lake > Sediment | place: USA: Wyoming | collected 2017-08-01 | reverse complement strand
CAGCGACTGCCGTCACTGTAATACCCCTCATATTGCAATCAGCCAGGAGCGGCATAACGCTTCTCACTGTTTCCATAGCCGCTGTCTGTCTTCCTCTGTTTCGCGATGAGGTCAGCGAAGACAAAACCATAGCCGCAAGAATACTGATAATTGCTATCACGACCAGAAGCTCAACTAGGGTGAAGCCTTTCGATCTGAAAATTACGATATTATTAACGGCTAGTTGAATTCTAGAATTGTGCACCGCCTTATTTGTCTTACGCTTTTTAGGCATATGATTAATATTTTTTGTTATAACCCCCTCACTAATTGAACCTTAGCGAACCAAAGTTCAATTATGAAAAAATTATCAGCTACGCTGGCATCATCCGCATACTTTGAGTCATTTTTACTGACAATTCATATTGGTTCCAAAGTCGCAAGTAAATGTTCCAGCGACGCAGGTAACCGGAATCGTGGTTGTTGTGCCTGCTGTATACGAACAGCCGATCGATGAACCAACATTGAGAGGAGGGTAGGTAGCAGCGGCGGGACAATTTGTTGCGCCTCCTCCATTGCCGACAGCGACTGCCGTCACTGTAATACCCCTCATATTGCAATCAGCCAGGAGCGGCATAACGCTTCTCACTGTTTCCATAGCCGCTGTCTGTCTTCCTCTGTCTCGAGAACTAGCTAAACCAACCAGTATTATCGCCGCTAGAATTCCAATTATCGCGATTACGACCAATAATTCCACCAATGTGAAACCCTTATTTCTTTTTATTTTCATTTTTCCACCACCTTTCTATGTTAGGCTGATTAATTTATTAACAAATACTGTCAAAAAACATTAGCCGGCGCTACCACGTCTGTGAAATCTTGCAATCTTTTGGAGGTCGAATTATGCCGCAGCCGAGCATTTTGGAGTTGCAGCAGATTGTCAGGTTGTCATTTTTATCATCGCTAGACATACTGAAATACCAATCGCTTTTTTTGTCTCCCGATATATGCTGTTCACTTGGCAAGCTATCATATTGATAGTTGCCGCCCTGCAAATCGGAACCAATGATTGGCCACGCGCCGTAGCCATTTATGCTGCAAATATTGTTGCCGCTTTCCGGCGATCGAACCTGCCCCCCATTGCCCCAACAGCTGAGAACCGATGGGATGACGCTCGAAAGCACTGCTTGAGCCTTAGCTGATCTCCCTCGAGAGCGGAAACCGCTAAGGGCAACCACGATGATCCCGGCCACAATGCCAATGATGGCGATCACGATCAGAAGTTCGATGAGCGTTATGCCTTGCCGCCAATGTTTTTTTCTCATTGCAAAATTCAAAACAACAATTTAACTTTTCTCGAAAACTGGCGCTAGGAGCAGTTTGTGTCGTCCCCAATATTACACCTATCAGTCTGATAATTGCAGAAAACACAGCCTCCCGCAGTGCAATAGGCAAAACACGCAGATCCTCCACTACCAGCGCATTTCGAAGTAACGTACCAATCGTATTTTGGGTTATCATATTTTACTTCAATACTCGGCAATATTCCATCTCCACAATCTTTAGTAACTGGCCAATAGGCTCCCTTAATAAGACTTGGGTTATTGCAGATATCCCCTGGATTGCCGCCGTGATAACCACCCGTTATACTGCCACCTTGGTCACGGCAAATTGAGAGCGGCGCCGGCAGAGAAGACATACTTTGTTTCCAAGCGGCTTTTTTGGCCCGTTCGCGCTGGGAACTCAAGGACACCATGATAATGGCCGCGAGAATTCCGATGATGGCAATTACTATCAACAATTCGATGAGGGTAAACCCCCTCTTTTTTATTTTCATTTTACACCGCCTTTCTAGGTGAATATTTATTTCAAAATTTTTATCGGATTGAGGTGGCTATATTATATATCGGAATGATGATGGAGAAAACCAGAACTCCGACTCCTATCCCCAAAATGACGATCAGCACCGGCTCAATGACGGAGGAAAGATTGCTCACCATCTGGTCGGATTCCCGGTTATAAAATCTCGACATGGTCGTGAGAACTGAGTCCAATTTTCCGGTTTCCTCGCCGACTTTCATCATCTGGATAAGCATCGGCGGAAAAGTTTCCTTGGCGCGCAAAGCCTCACTCACCATTCCGCCGGATTTGACTTTTTCCGCCGCCTCCATAATGTCTCTCTCATAAACCGTATTTCCGATGACTCGCCCCGCTATTTGCAAAGCGTTGACGATCGGCAAGCCGCTTTTCACGAGAGTCGAGAGATTTTCCGAAAAACGAGCGAGGTATAAGTATCGCAAGACTTTTCCGATCAGTGGAATCTTGAGCTGGATGACATCGAATTCTTTTTTGCCCTCATCGGTCCGAATATAATAGATTACCCCGATGGCACCCAAAATGATTGCAAGCAAAACTAGCCACCACCATTGCTGCATAAAGTCGCCCGACCAAATGAGAATTCGGGTAGTGATCGGAAGGACTGCTTTCGTTTCCCTGATCATCCCCATAAGCTTTGGTATCACGAATGTAATCATGATGAAAGCCACAATGAAAAATGCCGTCAAAATAAATGTCGGGTAATAGAGAACGCCCTTGACTTTTTGGGTCAGCGTATAGTTTTTTTCAATATTATCCGCCAAATTTTCCAGAGATTTCTGAAGGCTCCCCGAAACCTCCCCTGACTGGATCATGTTGACGTATAACTCGGAAAAAACCCGGGGATGTTTTCTGAGACACTCCGCCAGGGATTTTCCTTCGTCGATATCCGCGAGGACCGATGAAAGAATTCGCGCAAAAAAAGGATTCTCAGTTTGCTCCGCGATGCTTTTGAAAGCCGACAGCAGCGGAACCTTGGCCTCGACCATCACAGCGAGCTGGCGGGAAAACATCACAAATTCCTTGGCTGAAATACCCTCCCAAATTCGGGAAAGGCCAGAGAATATTCCAGCTTCCCGCTCCGGCGCCAAAGAGATCACCACAAGATTGTGCTGCTGCAAAATGGCGGCCGCGTTCGCGAGCGTCGAGGCCTCAACAACGCCCTCCTGCTCGAGACCCGCTTGGTTGCGTGATCTGTAGCGATATTTCATAAAATATTTATCTCAATAATATTCTCAACTCGTCGCGGTTGGTCGAATACATTTCCCCTTCTTCGAGCGTAATCGTTCCATCCTTGATCAGGGCTGCCAAAGAATGGTTCAAAGTCATCATTCCCTGCTCCCGGGATGTTTCGATTACGAGATTTATCTGATGGGATTTCCCCTCCCGGATCAAATTAGCCACTGCGTTGGTGTTATACATAATTTCCACCGCCGGCACTCGGCCGCCGTCAACCCGGTTGACCAGTCTTTGCGAGACAACCCCGAGCAGAGTTTGCGCCAGCTGCATACGAATCTGGTTCTGCTGATGGGCCGGAAAAACATCTATCATCCGGTCTATGGTTTGGGACGCGTCGTTGGTGTGCAAAGTCGCAAAAATCAGATGGCCGGTCTCGGCCGCGGTGATGGCCGTGCTGATGGTTTCGAGATCCCGCATTTCACCGACCATAACCACATCCGCGTCCTCACGAAAAACCGCCCGCAGAGCCGTTTGAAAATCGGTGGCGTCCTGGAAGACCTCGCGCTGGTCAATGATGCACATATCCGGCTCAAAAACATACTCGATCGGATCCTCGATAGTTATGATGTGGTCTTGATGGGAATGGTTGATATAGTCAATGAGGGCCGCCATGGTCGTTGATTTCCCGTGACCGCAGGGCCCGGTGATGAGCACAAATCCCTGGGAGGGTTTGGTCAGTTCATAGAGGACTGTCGGAATATTCAGCTCCTCGAGTGTCCTGATCTTCGAAGGTATCAGGCGGAAAGCGGCGCTGAGATAGCCTTTTTGAAAATAGATGTTGGCGCGAAATCTGACCTTGCTGCGAAAGTCAATGGAAAAATCCACTTGCCGGTCTTTTTCCAGTTTTGTCCTCTGCTCGGAGTTGAGAATGGATTGGGTTATTTCTTTCATCGTCTGCTCCGACAGGTTCGACTCTCCGGAAATGGGATAAAGTTTTCCATCGATCCGGATAATTGGCGGCCGGCCCACGCAAAGATGAAGGTCGGAAGCATTTTGCTGCGCGACCATTTCGAGGAAACTATTGAACTTTATTTCGGTTTGAGAACGGTTCTCCATTGAAATATGATCGTAACTTTTTTATTTTCCCAATACAGAATTTATTTTTTCGATAACTTCGGCTGGGGTGAAATGCGACTTGATCAAGTAGTCGTCGGCTCCCAAATTTCTGGCCTGCTGGATGCTTTCCTTTTCGCCGACGTTGGTGAGGAGAATAATCGGAATTTTTTTGGTCTCGGACTCTTCTTTTCTCAATTCCTCGAGCATTTCCAAGCCTCCCATAACCGGCATAATGATATCGAGCAAAATCAGGTCGGGACGGTTCTGCTTGATGAGATCAAGCCCCTCCTTGCCATTTTGCGCGACTTGAACCTCGTGGCCCATTTCCAAAAGCTTGGTGGAATAAACTTCGGCGACGAAATTGTCGTCTTCGACGATGAGTATCTTTTTTTTGCCCATTTTATTCGCTGAAATATTTACGAAATATGGATTGCGAAATAATTCCCAGCTAGGGATTTGCTCAATCCACTTCCAGTTGCTCGTCTTCAGTGACTCGGTCAACTTCTTCAAGGGTAGTGAGCCCTTTCAAGACTTTCACGATTCCATCCTGTTTCATCATGACCATTCCTTGAGCTTTGGCGATCTTCCTCAATTCTTCTTCGCCAATTTCATGGTTCAAGTGACTGGTCACTTCCTCGCTCATAAAGAGAACTTCAAAAATTCCGATGCGGCCTTTCATTCCGGTATTGGCACACTTGGGACAACCCTTGCCTTTGTATATTTTCATTTCTTTCGGAATATCCAGATCCCTTTTTTGACTTTCCGGAATCTGTGCGAGAGATCTTTCGATACTTTCTCTGGCCGCCTCCTGGAGTTTTATCTCCTCTTTGCAAAATTCGCAAATTCTGCGAACCAATCTTTGCGCCACAATCGCCTTCAAAGAAGAAGATATCAGAAACGGCTCAACCCCCATATCAATGAGACGCGGGATAGCTCCGATAGAATCATTCGTGTGGAGTGTCGAGAGAACCACGTGACCCGTGAGAGCCGCATGCACCGCGAGCTCGGCTGTTTCTTTATCGCGGATTTCTCCGACCATAATTATGTCCGGATCCTGCCGCAAAATTGATCGGAGTCCCGCCGCGAAGGTGTAGCCGATTTCCGGTTTGACCTGGCTTTGATTCAGCCCTTCGATGGCGTATTCAACCGGATCTTCAAGGGTCACGATATTCACGCCTTCCTTATTGAGAATCTTGAGAACTGAATAGAGGGTGGTAGACTTTCCCGAACCGGTGGGGCCAGTCACTAGGATCATTCCGTAGGGCTCAAAGATTGTTTCTTTGATAATAGCCAGATTTTTCCCCCGGACTCCCAAATCCTCGAGATCAATCAAGCCATGCTCCTTGTCCAAAACTCTGATCGCGATCTTTTCTCCCATTGACACCGGCAGTGATGATACTCGGAAATCTATTTGCTTGCCCTTTTCCACAATGCGGAACCGTCCGTCTTGCGGCTTTCGCTTTTCATCGATTTTGAGATTGGAAAGTATCTTGATGCGCGATGTCACGGCCGGCCCGATTTTTTTTGGCAGCATCAGAGAATTGTGGAGAATTCCATCCAGCCGGTATCTGACTCTCAACTTGTCTTCCATCGGCTCGATATGGATGTCACTGGCCAATCCTTCGATCGCGTTTCTGAGTATTACTTCAACTATCTTGGCGACCGGGGCTTCGTGCATCACTTCGACCTTGCCTCGGGCGCTTGCCTCCCTGAGCGACACTCCCTCTTCGAGATTGATTGACTCCAGGGCCTTAGAAATAGCCAGTGTCGAACCGGTATAGGACTCTAGGGATTTCTTGAAAGCTTCTTCCGAGATTTCGATCATTTCAATCGACAACTGATTCTTTTCGGCCAAAAATTGGAGGGCGTTTTGGACTTCAACGTCATCCATATTGACCACTCCGACTCGCAGAGTTTTTCCGTCCCGCTCCAGCGGAATAAATTGATATTTTTTAGCGGCTTCGTAAGGAACAAAACTAATAACATCCGCAGGGATCTTGGTATTGTCCTCCGTTATCTTTTTCTGTGAATTTTCTTCATGGGTTGGGTTGTTACTGTCCTCGGCCATTTCGGGATCCCGTAAATGAATTTAGAATAAGGATATCACTTAAACATATTTCTCTCGCCGCTTTGGATAACGACTGGCTGCTCATAGGCTGAAGAAACAATTTCCTTTATTTTGCTCAAAGCGCTTTTGTCAAAACCATTTCCCAGAACCAGCAGATCGTTCACCGCTAAGGTCCCGGTGCTTTTTTGAGGCGTATAGAACAATTCAAAGTCTAGCATGACACTTAGCATATCAGGATTCGGATTATTTTCAGTTCCAGTCGCGCCTCCTTTGCTGATACTCACTTTTTTTAGGTTGACTATGCGATTCATGCCGGAGGTATATTTCAGCAGACTGATTATTTGATCCCAATTGCCTTTCGCGCCGATGCTCGCCGAAAAATTCTGGACACAAGCGGAACTTGCCGAAGAACTAATGGCTACGCCAGGGCTCCCGGCAGCTCCTGACGGAGCGCTTGACGATGACGAGGGCATTCCTTCAGCCCCCTGGGCGGTTTGGCTTTGTGCGGAGCACAAATAACTTGCCTCGGAGGATTCGCTCTTGGCCGTCGAGAAACTGTCGAGCAGCACCCCGCTGCTGGTAACTTTCTGGTAGAGTTCGCCAAGAAAATCATCAGTCGCTTCACTCACTGGCAAAGCCACCGTCACGATTTTCTTTTCCTCCATTGAATCCCAGCTGGCTTTCAGCTGAGCCAATTTTGCCGTTTGCGCTTGAATAGAAACCAGTTGTTTCCGGCTTTCGTCGAGACTTTTTTTTCGCTTCATAATCTCGGAAAAAGCGGGCTGAACATACAAAACCGCGATCAGAACAACAACCGCGAGGGAAAGCGGCAAAACAAGAATCCTAAGTCCGATTGATTTTTTTATCATATTTGTTTTTTCGCTTTTTTCGCTTCTCGACGGCGAAAAATTTTGGCGATTTATTTTTTATCGTAAGCTGTTTTGTTCACCACCGCGTTAATCTCGAAGCTAATCCCAACCGATCCGTTCTGAGCCGGAGCCTCGGAAGCGTTTTTCAGCTCAATCGATGCCAGATTTGGATATTTTTTGAGGAGAATCATGGCTTTCGACAGAGCGTCGAAACTGGGGGCTGATCCCTGGAGCGTCACTTTGTCGCCACTGCTATCCCACTTCAAGCTGACCAAAGACACTTCCGGCAAAAGATATTGGCTGAAATTCCTGAGGTAAACGTCAAAATAGGAATGATCCGGAATTATGCGATTGAGTAAATTCACTTTTTGCTGAAAATCGGCTAAAACTGCATAGTCCTGACCGCTAATTTTGTTTTTTTCCTGTTGGATTTGATTTTCAATACTGGTTTGCTGGCTTTGATAAGCGCGCGATATTTGGGCGAGAATCAACCAAATCGCAAGAACTGCCAAGAGCAGCGAAAAGGACAGCGCCATGGTTGTTCTTCCGCTGAGAGCTGTTTTCTTTTCCTCTTCCGGAGCGACTAGATTTATGTTGGTAACCATCGAAATTGTGTTTTAATTTTTTAGTTTATATTAATTTTACACTCTCGCGACCCGCGTGGCAAACCAAGAAAACGCATTTTTATTCCAATCCTCTCAAGGCCAACCCGATGGCGACTGTCAGCTCTGGGGCGACTCTTTCGACAACTTGCTGATATTTTTTTTCAACTCCCACCCGCGCGAGCGAATTGCCCAGCTGGCATTCGAGCGAAAGCTGCTGCGACACATATTCAATGAGTGTGGCCAATTTCGCGGTTCCGCCCGTGAAAATAAGTTTTTCAATCTTTTTTAGCGGATTTCTTTTATGATAAGTTTCTCTCAGCCTTCTGGTTTCATCGACGATCATACCAACCACGGGCCGCACCAAGTTGGACAATTGGCCATGCTGATCGTGAAGATTGATTTGGTTTGACAGTTTTATTTTGTCCGCCCGATCGAGGTCAATTCCCAAGCCGCTGGCAATAGCCCGCGAAATTTCCGCCCCCCCGGTGTCAATACTGCGCGTCACTCGGATTATCCCATCGCTCACCACCGTGAAATCGGTGGCTTTGGCGCCGATATTTATTATCATAAATGTTCCCTTGTCGTTGCCGACGAGACATCTGACAGCGGCAAAATTTTCAACTTCCATGGACGCTAAGGCGAGACCCGTCTTTTTGGTTACCATTGTCAGTTTCTCCACCGCTACCTTAGGGACGGTCACAACCATTATTTGTATCTTTTGAGAGGAGCGCGATGCCTGACCGGCTTCGATAGGCTTATCATGATAGCTCCCGATTATTTCCCACCCGAGACTGACTTCGTCCAGCGGGGTGGGAATAAGCTTATTAGCTTCGAACCTCACTGCCTGGTCCATTTCCTCTCGCGGAATTTCCGGGAGCTCGAGAAATGTGATGAGAGCCAGGAAACCGGGAATACCGAGCACCGCTTTTTTGGTGCCAAAATTACCTCCTTTGATGACGTGATCAAGAACCTCGCTGGTTTGTCCGTCCAGCATCTCAAGCCCGCCTGACTGCAGGAGAGAGGCTGAATCATAGGAAAGAGCATAATTCGTGATGACAGGCATGTTGCCTTCCTTCTTGAGCTCGACGATCTTCACCCAGGTCGTTCCGATATCAATCCCCAGGCATCGATTTTTTCCGGAAAATAGACCGAACATTGGCAAAATAAAAAGCAAGCCTAAAAACCAGGCTTACTCGTTTGATAAACGTTAATTATAGGAATACTTAATCCCGTTTTTTTCATTTTGTTTTTATATTTTCTCTTCAAATCTATCTGGATTTATTTTATCACAATTGCGAATGGCTGGCAACAGTTCGGAGAGCAAAATTGCTTATTTTGTGCTTCGCACGTATTTTTTTGAATAAATGGTATAATGGACAGGCAAATATCCGGTAAAAATTGCGTGAAATTCCTTATTTACTCGCTAAAATCCTTGAAAAAGCTGGTTTTGGACTCGCTTTTTCCGATCAGTTGCCTCGGTTGCGGCCGCGAGGATTTTTGGCTGTGCCTGGACTGTCAAAAGAAAATCAAGGGCCTGCCCGCCCAGGTTTGTCCGGTTTGCGAAAAAGAAATCACCCTTTCCGGAACTCTTTGCGGATATTGCCGGCGCGAGCGGAAAGGCAGCCTTGACTTGATGCTCGTGACCGCATCCTACGAAATTCCGGCCGTGAAAAGACTAATCTATAACCTCAAATACAGATTCATCACCGATTCGGCCGTTCCTTTGGCAGAGCTCATGAGGAAAAGTGGCCTTTCGAACGACTTGACGCTCCCCGACGCCCTCGTCCCGGTTCCGTTGCATTCGCGGCGCCTGCGCTGGCGCGGATTCAACCAAAGCCGGCTCTTAGCCGAGAAATTGTCCGAGACTCTGGCTCCTCCGCTTTTAATTCCAGTTTGGGACGCATTGCGAAGAAAAAAATTAAGACAGCCCCAGATGGAAATAAAAAATTATCAGGAGCGGCTGCAAAACGTAAAGGGCATTTTTGCCGTCCATGAAAATTGCGCTCGCGATCTCGAGGGAAAAACCATTCTGCTGGTGGACGACATTGCGACCACCGGCGCGACGCTTCAGGAATGCGCGAGAGTCCTCAAGGAAAACGGGGTGAAAAAAGTGATGGCGATCGTAATTGCGAGACAAACCATCAAAAGCTCATAAAATACCATTTTACATTTCCACGAAACTATGCGATCGCATACTTTCATGTATTTATTTATTCTGCTAATATGGAGCTATGGGAAACAAAAAGGAATTTCTTCCAAATCAAACTCTCGAAACCCGCATCACGAAAAGCATTCTCAAGAAATCTCCCAGTTCGTCGGGCGTGATTTGCCTCACCCTCTTTGAAATGGGAAACGCTGTTCTTGATTCTTTTTTTCCTGAAAATTATTCCTTCGCCAGACCGTCACGAAGAATTTTTGGGCTAGCTAGTAAAAACAAGTGGCCAAGCCGGAAAACAATTCAAGCCGGTCTCTACAGGCTGATCGAATTTGGAATAGTTGAAAAAAAACAGGACGGATTCAGTTTGACAAAAACCGGAAAGGCTTTGTCTGTTCGCATTTTGGGAAAGAAAAAGAGCTTGGAGAAGAAATGGGACGGAAAATACAGGTTGGTGATCTTTGATATTCCCGAACAGAAAAAGAAAGTCCGCAATTGGTTGAGGGAGGAGCTTTATCTTTTGGAATACGATCAATTGCAAAAAAGCGTATTTGTCGGCAAACATCCCCTGACCAGCGAAATTATCGGGGATATAGGAAGACTGGGAATCAGAGAATATGTCAATTATTTGCTGGTGGACAAGATCTACGATACTCGGAAAGTAAAACGTCAACAATTCATCCAATCCGCTGATTGATTAATCAGGGACAAGTTGGGGATAAAAATATCGATCCGCCATTCCACAAAACTATGCGATCGCATACTTTCATGGAAGAGGTTTTTTCAATTTTTCGGCTTGGTTAGATGTTGATCCCGCAATTGCAAAAATGTATTTCATATGATAATTTTTATTAATCGCGGAAGGGTGGCTGAGCGGCTGAAAGCAGCATCCTGCTAAGATGTTGACCCTTCACGGGGTCCGTGGGTTCGAATCCCACCCCTTCCGAAGTCTAATTGGAGAGGTGGCTGAGCGGCTGAAAGCACCAGTCTTGAAAACTGGAGTGTCAGCAATGGCACCGGGGGTTCAAATCCCTCCCTCTCCGCATCAAGCCCTTAGTATCTAGGAGATGCGAGATCTCCGCATGCTTAAGGTATTTTTCTGGAATCCATATTACAGCACGAAAAGATTGATGCATCCAGAATTCGAAACAGGGTCGCAAAGACCTTGTTTTTCGTATCAAGAATTTCAAAATAAAAAAGGAGAAAGAAAAAAATAAATGAATTTCAATCAAGCGATCCAAAAACTTAATAAAATTCTTTCAGAAAAACAACCGGAGAAAATCACGAGATCTTGGATAGTAAAAAACGCCCCGGATGTTTATCGTTTCATTTGGAAAAATGTCAGAGCGGAAACGGGTGAGATAGATTGGGATAGGGTCACAATTTCCATGAACCGCAGATTTCAAAAACGCTGGATATATAGAAAAAGACTCACCAAGAGTAAGTGGAAAGCCAGGCTTTATGAAGATCAAAAAGAGTTTGAAAAAGTAATGGAAAAATACAAGGACAGGCTTTATACATTTTTATCCTTTAACAACGAGGATGATTGGAGTATGCGCGATCAAATCAGTATCGCTTTTGTGAGAATCGCCCAAAAAGGAAATACGCTGGCTATTCGTGAAATCACAAACCTATTAAGATTCACAATTGATTTTTGGATTGATCATTCTTATCGAATCTATAATTGGAGGGGATATGAATCGGAAATTCAAGAGCAGCTCAAAGACTGCATTCGCCGTTATCGATTTACTGGATCATTCATTGGATATCTGTTCAAGACTCTCGAATACCGAGGCAGAGGTTTGCGCCCGCTTCGCGCGTATTCGCTTGATGATCAGCTGTTCTTTGGAGAGAAAAGAAGAGTTGAAAATGTGGTGAAAGATGCAGAGACAGGAAAAATAAGAATTTATTAGCATTGCGCTGTTTTCTTAGATTTTTCGTTGTCTAACCCATTCTGCAATACGATAAACATAATAGCGGAAATCACAGCTGCCGCACTTCCCAAAATAAACGGGGCACTGACGCTGACTTTATCCCAGAGCAAGCCTGCGATGAGTGAGGCGAAAAAGGTGCAGATTCCAATGGCCGTTTGATAGATGCCGAAAGCGGTGCCTGTCTTTTCCGGCGGAACCAGATTGGAAATATAAGCCTTGCCTATGCCTTCGGTAAGAGCCATATAAATTCCATAGAGCGGGAATATAAACCACAAAAAATAATTTTGATGAATAATCCCAAAAAGCAGATAAACAAGACCGAAAAGAAAAAATCCGCTGATGAGAACTTTCCTTGGTCCGATTCTGTCGCTAATCGCTCCAGCAGGAACTGAAAACAAGGCGTAAGAAAAATTGAAGACGACATAAGCAAATATCGTAGCTATTGCTGAAAGACCAAGATTTTGCGAACGAAGAATCAAGAATGCGTCCGAGCTGTTGCCGATGGCGAAAATAACGCTTATCGCCAAAAATATTTTGAAAGAAATATCAAATTCTTTCCAGCTTCCTTTCAATTTTAAGCTATTGCCCAAGGCTTTCTTTTTCTTTTCCCTGACAAAAGCGAGTAGCAGAAGAATGCCGATAAGCCCTGGGATAAAGGCAACCAGAAAAATTGACCTAAAATTATTGCTATAGGAATGAAGCAGCCAGATTGCCAGAAGCGGTCCAACTACCGCTCCTGCCGTGTCCAATGCCCTGTGAAAACCGAAGGATTTCCCCCGATTGGAACTGGTGGAGCTTTCCGCAATCAAAGCGTCTCTGGCGGAAGTCCTGACGCCTTTTCCAAAGCGGTCGACAAATCTTCCCAAAAGCACCAACGGCCAGCCGAAAGCAAAACCCAAGATGACTTTGGAAATTGTTGACAATGAATAACCTGCCGTGATA
>Ga0315268_10006215_pt1 | contig 12724 bp, 12 predicted proteins | sample C1_top_MG_FD_204535 | JGI IMG/M metagenome (GOLD analysis project Ga0315268, IMG submission 204535) | Sediment microbial communities from Yellowstone Lake, YNP, Wyoming, USA - C1_top | ecosystem: Environmental > Aquatic > Freshwater > Lake > Sediment | place: USA: Wyoming | collected 2017-08-01 | reverse complement strand
TCATGGATTTTGTCAATGCCATTCTCAGCCTGGCGATGGTGGCGTTGTTGGTCGCCAAGCTGATGCAGTTGTGGATGCTGCTCATCCTGATGCTGCTCTATTCGCTGTTCGGCGCATTTCACGGTTCGGCGTTTGATACGTCGTATGCCATGATCGTGCCTGAGCATCAATTGCCGCGCGCCAATGGGATGATGCAGACGATGTGGGGACTGTCGTTTGTTCTCGCGCCAGCGCTTGCTGCGGCGCTCGTCTCGGTGCCCGCACTGGCGCGGCAAGGGTTGGTGCCCGGCGCTGCGGGCGCAGCGTTGGGCCGGCTCACCGACGGGACGCCTTTGGCGATCGCCCTGGATGCGATCACTTTTTTCGTCGCGGCCATGACGCTGATCTTTTTGTATATTCCCTCGCCCCGGCGGACTGACCTGGGCGCCGACGGCAAGCCGAACAAGAGCATTTGGGCCGACGTGCGAGAGGGCGCACTGTACATCTGGCATCGCCGCCCATTGCTGTGGCTGCTTGCCACGTTTACCGTCGCCAACTTTACTGGCACGCCGGTTCAAGTCTTGACGCCGCTCTTGGTCAAGTTCAACCTGGCCGCCGATTGGTCAATGCGCGGCTTTTCGTTCGAGACGGCGCTGGCGCTGCTCGGCTCGGTGCTCGGCATTGCCGGCGTAATTGGCGGCTTTTTGATCAGCGCGTGGGGCGGGCTGAAAACCAGGCGAGTCTATGGTGTGGTCGTGCCGCTGCTCATTTCTGGCGTAGGGCAAATCGTGTATGGCTTTTCACCGCGGCTCTATCTCAGCGCCGCCATGCTCTTTTTGTTTGGCGGATTGAGTCCAACCTTGAACGCGCACTCGCAGTCTATTTGGCAAGCTCAGACGCCGCGCGAATTGCAGGGCCGCGTCTTTGCGGTGCGGCGGCTGATCGCATGGGTGATGGTTCCTGTCAGCACGGTGCTGGCAGGCTGGGCTGGCGGCGCATTTAACGCTGGCACAGTCATTGCCGTGTTGGGCGCATTCCTGGCCCTGTTTTGTGTGGCGCAATTGTTCAATCCATATCTCTTGCAGGCGGAAGACAAAGACTATCTGGATCAGATGGCCGCGCGTGCTGCCTGAGAGACTGCATAAAGATTATCATCGGAGTAAAGGGGGCAAAATGGCTACCGTTGAAGAACGAATGCAAATCCTCAAGATGATCGAAGAGGGCAAGATCAGCGCCGAGGAAGGCGCAAAACTCTTGGCCGCGCTGGCGGCCGGCAGCAAGCCGGCCACGACCAAGCGCGAAGGTGGCGCGCCGAAGCAGTTCCGCGTCCGCGTCACCGATCTCGCATCGGGCCGCAACAAGGTCAACATCAACATCCCGATGAGCCTGGTCAATGTTGGGCTAAAGATGGGCGCACGTTTTGCGCCGGACATCGAAGGCGTCAACTTTGACGAGATCATGGAAGCGGTTCGCAGCGGCTCGCAGGGCAAGATTGTAGACGTCGTAGACGAAGAAGATGGCGAGCGAGTAGAGATCTACGTGGAATAAAAAGACCTTCGAGGTTTGGGAAACCTCGAAGGTCTGAAAGGAAACCATGAGCAAGTTACTGTTGCGTTTACTCATCAACGCGGTGGCGTTGTATATCGCCGCTCGGATCGTGCCGGGCATTGAACTCGGCAGCAATGTGCTGGTCGTGTTGGGAGTGGCGTTGATATTCGGGTTGGTTAACGCGATCATCCGTCCTATCCTCAAGCTGCTCACTTGCCCCTTCATCATCCTGACGCTGGGGCTGCTCACGCTCGTCATCAACGCGGCGATGCTGTTGCTCACTTCGGCGTTGAGCCAAGCCGTCGGCCTGGACTTTGTAGTCAGAGGCTTTTGGCCAGCGTTTTGGGGCGGGCTGGTCGTGAGCATCGTCAGCCTCGTGGTGACGCTGCTGATCCGAGAAGATTGATAGCAAAAGACAAACCCTCGAAACAGCACGAGGGCAAACGACGAAGGACGAAAGCGAAATACATTGGTCTTTCGCCCTTCGTCTTTGGCAGCGCGCTGACGCTCTTTGCCGTCACCATCTGGCTCACACAGTCGCTTTACCCGAACCCAGAGCAAAAGCCGCAGTTGGCGTTCGCGCTTTCGGCGATCGCCCTGGCGTTTGCTTTGCCGACGGTGTTCGGCGCGCCGATTGCAGGCGCGTGGGCCGACCGCCACGACCGCAAGCGCACAATGATGGCGATGGATTTTGCCAGCGGCTGCTTGAGTGTGCTCCTGGCGGTGCTGGTGGTGACGCACACGCTAAACCTGCCGTTTCTAGCTGTCCTCCTCGTCGTCGCGGCAACGCTAGGCGCGTTTCACGGCTCGGCCTTTGACACATCTTACGCCATGCTTGTGCCGCAGGAACAACTGCCTCGCGCCAACGGCATGATGCAGACGATCTGGTCGCTTTCCGGCATCCTTTCACCTGCGATTGCGGCGGTGATCATTGCAGTGCCGGCTCTGGCGCGGCAAGGGGTGATCCCAGGCGAGGCAGGCGCGGCGCTGGCTCGCCTGAGCGATGGTACGGCGCTGGCGATGACGATAGATGCGATCACGTTTCTCTTACGCGTGGAAGACAAGGCCATGCTGGACGAGATGGCCGCGCGTGCAGAGACGGAACTGGCATAACCCATTCACTAGCCTGCACATCACACGAAAGGATGAGCAATCGCAATGGCTGACAGATCTATCATTATCATTGGCGCGGGCATCGCCGGCTTGGCCGCTGGGTGTTATGGGCAGATGAACGGCTACCACACTCAAATCTTTGAATTGCACGACAAGCCCGGCGGGCTATGCACTTCATGGAAGCGCAAAGGTTATACCTTCGATGGGTGTATTCATTGGCTGGTCGGTTCCGGCCCCGGCTCTGCCATGAACCGCCTTTGGCAAGAGTTGGGAGCAGTGCAAGGGCGGCCGTTTGTGGATCACGATGAGTTTCTCCGCATCGAGGGAAAGAGCGGGAAAACCTTCATCGTCTACACGAATGTTGACCGCCTGGAACAGCACATGCAAGAACTGTCGCCTGCCGACGCCGGTGTCGCGCACGAGTTGGCGGAGGCCGTGCGCATCTTTACTCGTATGAACATGCCGCTGGATATGCCGAGCGGTTTGGCGAATCGCATCAAAGCAGGGGCCGGCATGTTGCCCTACTTGTCGCCGATGCGCAAGTGGAGCAAGATAACGGTTCAAGAGTTCGCCGCTCGCTTCCGCGATCCTTTTTTGTGTGAGGCATTTAGCCAGTTCTTTGACCTGCCCGATTTCCCGATGGTGGCTGTGCTGATGACGCTGGCGTGGATGCACAAGCACGACGCGGGCTATCCCATCGGCGGCTCGCTCGAATTTTCGCAGGCCGTCGAGCGCCGCTATCTTGACCTGGGCGGCGAGATTCACTACAAATCGCGCGTGCAAAAGATCCTGGTTGACGCTTCGCGCGATCGTGTGGTAGGCGTGCGTTTGGAAGACGGCGCGGAGCATCGCGCGGATGCGGTGATTTCTGCCGCCGATGGACACGCGACGATCTTTGACATGCTGGAAGGCAGGTACGCAGACGATACCATTCGCGGTTACTATCGCGATCTGCCGATCTTTCAGCCGATGATCCAGGTTTCATTAGGCGTGGCGCGCGACCTTTCGGATCTGCCGCACATGGTCAGCTTTCCGCTGGACAAACCTGTAACGATTGCAGGCCAGATGCGTGAGCGGATGAATGTAAAACACTTTTGCTACGACCCGACGCTGTCGCCGAAAGGCAAGTCGGCGGTCGTGGTCATGTTCGACTCGAACCATGCTTACTGGAAACAGTTGAGCGAGGATCGAGAACGCTACGACGCCGAAAAGCAGCAGGTCGCCATCACGGTGATGGAGCAACTGGACAAACGCTTGCCGGGCTTCATAGGGCAGGTCGAGGTCGTGGATGTGGCGACGCCGCTCACTACCGAGCGTTACACGGGCAACTGGCAAGGCTCGATTGAAGGCTGGATGATCAACCGTAAGACCCTTGGTATGATGTTCGGCAACGGCATGAAAAAGACGCTGCCGGGCCTGGCGAACTTTTACATGGCGGGGCAGTGGGTGGAGCCGGGCGGGGGTGTGCCCACGGCGGCCATGTCCGGGCGTACGATCATCCAGACCATCTGCAAGCAAGACAAAAAGCCATTCGTCACCGTTCTTCCGTAGCGCAACGAGAGCATTATCATTGGCCCAATCACGAGTTGTACGTGACTTGACCAGGCCCGCTACAACAAATCACCTGCCTCTTTTCTCGCTGTTCGCCGCGATTGCAATACCCTGGTTCGTGCTTCAGACCACGGGCAGTGCCACGCAGACGGGGATCACTGGCTTTTTCACAGTTTTACCTGTTGTGTTGGCGGGACTTGTGGGTGGTACACTTGTCGACCGGCTGGGTTACAAGGGCACGAGCATCATCGCCGATCTGGCGAGCGGCGTCACGGTCGCGCTGATTCCCCTCCTTTACTTTACCGTCGGATTGCAGTTTTGGCAATTGATTGTGTTAGTGTTTTTGGGCGCACTGCTCGATGCGCCAGGCAATACAGCGCGCGATGCCTTGATACCCGAACTGGCAGCGGTGGCCGGGATGCCGATTGAGCGTGCGACTTCGGTAAGCCAGGTGATCGAGCGGGGCTCGCGTCTGATTGGCGCGCCGCTCGCGGGATTTTTAATTGCCGTGATGGGGACGGCGAACGTGCTCTGGCTCGACGCGGTGTCATTTTTCATCTCCGCGGCAATCGTCGGGCTGTTAGTTGCGGTCCCTCGCATCAAGCCGCAAGAAGTAGAGCGCGGCAAGTATTTTGACGAGCTTGCCGACGGCATGAGATTCCTCGTCCGAGACCACCTCATCCTGGCCATGGTGGTTACCGTAATGATCACCAATTTCCTCGATTCGGCATTCGGAGGCGTGATCCAGCCCGTCTACGTGAAACAAGTGTTTGGCAATGCGCTTGATCTGGGATTGATTATTGCGGCAAATGGTGGGGGAGCGGTCTTGGGTGCGATTGTTTTCGGTGCGATCGGACATCGGCTCCCGCGCCACGCGACCTTCGTTTCAATGTTCATGCTGACGAGTTTGCGCTTTTGGATCTATGCGCTCTACCCGCCACTCCCTCTTATTCTAGCCATAGTATTTATTATCAGCATTGGTGCCGGACCGCTCAACCCCATCATCGGTTCGGTCGAATATGAACGGATACCGCCCCATATGCGGGGACGCGTCTTTGGCACGATCACTGCTGGAGCGTGGGCTGCCATGCCGCTGGGGATACTGTTGGGAGGTGTTCTCACGGAACAGTTCGGTGTCCGACCTTTGCTGATCGCCCTCGGCGTCACTTATCTTGCAACAACACTCTGCATGGCCGTCATTCCGGCGATGCGCGAAATGAACCGCCGTGGCGGCGTGGACTCGCCGGCTTGACGGTTCTTTTCTTTAGCGCCAAGACGCGATGAGTTTGGTGTGTTTGCGCCCTGGCATGCCAACCTTCTTTGACGAATCCGCCGATTGTGGTAAAATCGCGTCTCGGCCCGCAAGGGTACATTAATCTCGCACGTTTCTGGATCGTCCGAGGCGTGCCGGGCAGACAGCCGCCCCACACGGGGAGTTGCCCGGCTCTTGGATCTGGAAGGGAACGGACGCGAAAAACGCAGAAGGAGGCATCCTCAATGGCTGTCGTACAAATGAAGGCCCTGTTGGAAACAGGCGTCCACTTTGGTCACCGCACTCACCGCTGGAACCCCAAGATGAAGCCGTACATCTTTACCGAGCGCAACGGCATTCACATCATTGATCTCCAGCAGACGTTGGGCGCAGTCGAGAACGCTTATGCATTGGTGCGCGATACCGTCTCGCGCGGCGAGCCGGTGCTGTTCGTCGGCACCAAGCGCCAGGCGCAGGAAGCCATCGAGCAGCAAGCGATGCGCGCCAGCCAGCCCTACATCACCCATCGGTGGCTGGGCGGCACACTCACCAACTGGCGCACCATCCGCCTACGAATTGATGCGCTCATCAGCCTCGAAGCTCGCCGCGATGCCGGCGAATTCGATCGGCTGACCAAGAAAGAAGCTCTGCTCCTCACGCGCGAGATCGAAAAGCTCAAGCTGAGATTGGGCGGCATCCGTGAAATGAAGCGCCTGCCGGGCGCGTTGTTCGTTGTGGACGTTCGCCGTGAGGTGACGGCGGTGCGCGAAGCCAACTCGCTCAACATTCCTGTCATCGCGATGGTGGACACCAACTGCGATCCTGATCCGATTGACTATGTCATTCCTTCCAACGACGACGCCATTCGCGCGATCAAGCTGGTGGTGAGCAAGATGGCCGATGCCTCGCTCGAAGGTCTGGCGATGCGCAAGGAAACCATGCCCGCCGAAGGCGTGGCCGAAGAAGGCGCGGCCGAAGCCGAGGAGAAATATCTGGGCGCGGCCACACTCGCCAAGCTGCGAAGCGGCCAGCTTGACTTTGAAGAGGAAGAAGCATCCGAGAGCGAACAAGTGCTTGAGGACGAACTGGAATAAACCCAGAAGGAACCACGAATGGAAATCTCGACTGCTCAAATCAAGGAACTGCGCGAAGCGACCGGCGCGGGCGTGCTCGAATGTCGCCAGACGCTTGAAGAGACCAAGGGCGATATGGACAAGGCCATGGCGGTCCTCAAGGAGAAAGGCCTGGCCAAAGCGGCCAAGAAGGCCGAACGTATGACCAGAGAGGGCCGTGTTGAATTATATGCTCACCCTGGCAATCGCGTGGGCGTGATGCTCGAAGTCAACTGCGAAAGCGACTTTGTTGCGAACACCGATGATTTCAAGTCGCTGGTGCATGACCTGGCGTTGCACATTGCGTTTTCAAATCCCAAGTTCATCAAGCCGGAGGACATTCCCGCCGATGTGGTCGGGGCTCAACGCGCGGCGTTCAAGGCGGAAGCTGTTGCAACCGGCAAGCCGGAAAATGTGGTGGATCGGATCGTACAGGGCAAACTCGACAAGTATTTTGATGACGTGTGCCTGCTTCGCCAACCATTCGTCAAAGATGACAAGGTCAAGATAGGCGACATGGTGGCAGGCGCTATTGCCAAGATTGGCGAGAACATTGTCGTGAGGCGATTCGCCCGCTACGAGCTGGGCGAGGAATAGAGCCTCAACGTGAAACTGGCCGGGTGATTGCGATTGGACAATCACCCGGTTTTGGTGTAACCTATACTTCGTCACGATGGAGCAATAGACATGGCCGTACCGAAATATAGACGCGTGTTGCTCAAGCTGGGCGGCGAGTCGCTCGCCGGGCAAGGCGGCTTTGGCATCAGTCCGAGCATGGCCGAAGAAGTCGCGGCCAAGGTCAAGGCGATCAAGAACCACGACGTCGAGGTGGCTATCGTGTTGGGTGCGGGCAACTTGTGGCGCGGCAAGGATGGTCTGGCGCATGGCATGGAACGCGCCACTGCCGACCACATGGGCATGATTGCCACGGTGATGAACGCGCTGGCCTTGCAGGACGCCCTCGAACGTCAGGGGATGGTCACGCGCGTTCAGACGGCCATCGAGATGCGCGCTATCGCCGAGCCGTACATCCGGCTGCGCGCCATCCGTCACCTTGAAAAAGGGCGCGTCGTCATCATCGGCGGCGGCACAGGCAATCCGTACTTTACGACGGATACCGCGGCCGCCTTGCGCGCCATGGAAATCGCCGCGGATGTGCTCATCAAGGCGACCAAGGTGGATGCGGTCTATTCGGCTGACCCACGCACGAATCCCGACGCCCGGCGTTTTGAGCACTTGACCTATATTGACGCGCTCAACATGCGCGTGGGCGTGCTCGATAGCACGGCCATCTCGCTGTGCATGGACAACGACATGCCCATCATCGTGATTGATCTGTGGCAACCCAACAGTCTTGAACGTTCGGTGTTGGGCGAGGCCATTGGCACCATCATCTCTCGGTAAATATCAAACTTCAAATTCCCCAAGACCGTCGCGCGATTTTGAAATTTGATATTTGACATTTGAAATTTGAGATTTGACTATGATCAAAGACCTTCTCCACGAAGCCGAAGACAAGATGAAAAAGACCCTCGAGGCGCTGGAAGCCGATCTGCGCACAATTCGCACAGGCCGCGCGACGCCGGCGCTGGTCGAGCGGGTGATGGTTGACTATTATGGCGTTCCCACACCTTTGGAGCAACTGGCGACCATCTCTGCGCCGGAGCCGCAACTCCTCACGATTCGCCCGTATGACCCGGCGTCGCTCAAGAATATCGAGCGCGGCATCCTCGCCAGTGAGCTAGGGCTGACGCCCAACAACGATGGCAAGCTGATTCGTCTGGCAATTCCTCGCCTCACCCAAGAACGCCGCCTGGAATTGACCAAGGTGGTCCACAAACGCGTCGAAGAGGCGCGCGTGTCCGTCCGCAATATCCGCCGCGACTCGAACAATGACATTCGCGACTTTGAGAAGGAAAAACTGGTCTCGGAAGACGAGGCGGAGCGCGGTCGAGAGGATCTGCAAAAGCTGACGGACAAATACATTGCCAAAGTGGAAGAGTCGGGCGCTCGCAAGGAAAAGGAAATCACCGAGGTATAAGCGCAAGGGTGCTGCAATGAAACGAAAAACATGGCACTACCTGCTTCTTTTCTTGCCTTTCGCGCTCAAAGAAGAGTAAGACGATCTTTTGCTGGCCTAGTGCGAATGACAACTGTTCCAACTCGTGTGCCCACTCATATCGCCATCATTATGGACGGCAATGGCCGCTGGGCCAAAGCGCGAGGGCTGCCACGTCTGGCTGGTCATCGCGCCGGCACCGAGAACCTGCGCCGCATCCTCGCTGCCTGCGTCGAGTTTGGCGTCAAGATTTTGACCATCTGGGCGTTCTCGACTGAAAACTGGCGCCGGCCGCAGGAAGAAGTCCGTGGCCTGATGGATATTGTGGAGCAGGTCATTGACCGTGAGCTGAACGAGCTGCACAAGAATGGCGTGCGCCTGCGGCATATTGGCCGGTTGGAAGGCATCTCCTCCCACCTTCAGCAAAAGGTGCGCAATGCGATTGAAGTGACCAAGAACAACGACCGTTTGATGCTAAATGTTGCCTTCAACTACGGCGGCAAAGCGGAAATCCTGGATGCCATCAAGCGTATGATTGCCGAAGGCGTCCGATCAGAAGAGGTGGACGAGAATCTCGTCGCGCGGTACCTTTACACGGCTGGGCTGCCGGACCCGGACATGATCATTCGCACCGGCAACGAATCGCGCATCAGCAACTTTATGCTTTGGCAAGGCGCATACTCGGAGTATTATTTCACACCGGTATTGTGGCCGGACTTTGACAAAGAAGAACTGCGCAAGGCGCTGGAAGACTATGCTCGGCGTGAACGCCGTTTTGGAATGACGACTGAACAGGTGATCACAGCCCCTCGTTAGTTGGCGGCGGTCTGTGTTGCTTGTTGCCTCATCGCCCATTGACCCCTCATGATCCGCAATCGCCTATTGAGCGCGCTCATTTTGGTGCCTGTTGTTCTGGGATTGACTTATCTCGGAGGCGCCTGGTTTCTGGGACTTGTCCTGCTAGTGCTGACGCTGGCAGGCCGCGAGTATGCCAATCTGCTCAAACACCAGGATGGCGGGCCATCGGCTGTGTTTGTCATTGCGATCATCTGGGTGTTTGTACTGGACGCGCACTTTTTCAATGGGCGATTGCTCCGACCCGGATTGTCGGCGTGCGTGCTGGGCATGTTGGCCTGGGCGATTGTGCGTTATGAACGTGGGCATGAGAGCGCGGCTATGGATTGGGCCTGGACGGCCGCCGGAGGTCTATATGTGGGTTGGACCGGCGCGCATTTTGTCTTGTTGCGCGACTTGAATGCACCATCACAAATCAACCTGCTGGCGCCTGCGCATGGTGAAGGATTATCATGGGCGATTCTGGCGCTGGCCGTGGCCTGGCTCTCAGATACCGGCGCATACATCGTGGGGCGAGCCAGGGGACGGCGCAAGTTGTCGCCACACGTTAGCCCGCTCAAAACGTGGGAAGGTTATGCAGGCGGTGTGGTATGTGCCACCCTCAGCGGCTTTGTCGTCGTCGCACTGATTCGATTCCTTGCCCCACTTTTAGGTGAGAGCACGACGCTCTCGCTGTGGGAAGGGGGAGCGCTGGGGCTGCTTGTTTCAGTTTTCGCTCCGCTGGGCGACCTGGGCGAGTCCATGATCAAGCGCCACGCGGGGGCCAAGGACAGTGGTCAACTCATTCCCGGTCACGGCGGTATGTTTGACCGGCTCGACAGTCTGCTCTGGGCGGCGGTGATCGCCTTTTACTACGCCAGTTGGGTTGCGCGCTGATTAACGGTGACAGTATCATATGTATGATGATTGGCGTTTGACGTGCGATGAGGAGAATGTTATAATGTGGATGCGCTCGCGGTGGAGCGGCGCAAGCGGTACCACCTTATTCCCCTGAATTATTCCAGACCTCTAATTGGCGATATACATCCCTTTAACTGAGGCGAAGATGCGCCTTGATAGTGACGTATCTGAGCAATTATCTGTCTCGCTTGCTTCAACTGCTGTTTCGGGGCGCAGTTGCAGTATGCGAGTCTGACGGAGGTCCTTCATGGACTTTGCAGAACTGGAACCCAAGACTCTCAGCGAGTTGCGAGAGCTTGCCAAATCTATGGAGATTTCCGGCTATAGCCGGCTGAAGAAAGAAGACCTGATCCTGCGGTTGTTGCGCGCCAAGGCCGAACAGCAGGGCTATTCCTTTGGCGGCGGCGTGCTGGATATTGTCGAAGATGGGATCGGCTTTTTGCGAGCCGATCACTACCTGCCTGGCCCGGAAGACGTCTATGTCAGCCAGTCGCAGATCCGCCGCTTTGGACTGCGGACGGGCGACATGGTCGTGGGACAGGTGCGCCCGCCCAAAGAGAACGAGAAATACTTTGGTCTCCTGCGTGTCGAAGCCGTCAACGGGCTTGACCCGGAGCAGGCCAAGGCGCGGCCTTCGTTTGAAAAGCTCACACCCATCTTTCCCGATCATCGCTACAACCTGGAAACTGATGCGCACAACCTCACCACACGCTTGCTGGACATGGTCACGCCCGTCGGGCAGGGACAACGCGGCCTGATCGTCTCGCCGCCCAAAGCCGGCAAGACAACTGTGCTCAAGCATATTGCCAATGCCATTTCGACGGGCTATCCTGAAGTCCATCTCATCGTGCTCCTCATCGGCGAGCGGCCTGAAGAAGTCACCGACATGGACCGCTCCGTGGATGCCGAGTGCATTGCGAGCACGTTCGATGACACAGTGCAGAACCAAACGCGAGTGGCCGAGATGGCGCTGGAGCGCGCCAAACGACTGGTCGAAGGCCGTCGCCACGTCGTCATCTTGATGGACTCGATCACTCGACTTTCCCGCGCCTATAACCTGGTGGTCACACCCAGTGGGCGAACACTTTCCGGCGGCCTTGATCCTTCGGCGCTTTACCCGCCCAAGCGGTTCTTTGGCGCGGCCCGCAACATCGAAGAGGGTGGCAGTCTCACCATCATCGCCACCTGCCTGGTGGACACCGGCTCGCGCATGGACGACATGATTTACGAAGAGTTCAAGGGCACCGGCAACATGGAACTGCACTTGAACCGCAGGCTCCAGGAGCGGCGTATCTTCCCGGCCTTTGACATTGAACGGTCGAGCACTCGCCGCGAAGAGCTGCTGATTGAACAGGGCGTGCTATCGAAAGTTTGGACGATGCGGCGGATGCTGGCGCACATGTCGGCGTCGCAGGGGCGGGGCGAAGACAATATCTCCTCCGAAGCAATGGAATCGCTCCTCACGGCCATGAAGCGCACCCGCACCAATACCGAGTTCCTCGACGCGCTGCGCGACATCGGTTAGCTGTTTTGGTTGGCTCAAGGAGTCGGTTGCCAGCTCCCGCCGGGTCTTGGATTATGGGAGGCCTCCCTACGATTTCCCTATGATTTCTGTCGAGCACATGTAGGTTGCCGTATATCTGGCGGGTATTGATTCGTATTGCCCTATATATGGCGGTCAAGCCATGTGAGCTGCTTGACCGCTTTTCGCGTTATAGGTATAATTTTCACTATCATAGGAGTCTGCCACGTTGGAAAACATACAAACCTCGCAGTATGCGAGGCTTGCCAAGTCTAGGCCAACTAGAGATACTTCCCCATTGCAGGCCGGGCACCAGACCTTGGTCGAAGCAGCCGAGTCGGCCATAGTCCGTTGCTTTATCTGGGCTTATACCCAAGCCTGGCAGGCTACTAGCGAGGGTGCCCAGGCGGTCATCGCCCGCTATGGAGCACATTTCGTCGTGGTCGGGCTGGTGGCGCTGGCCGTGGTGTTGAGCGGAGTTCAGTTGCCACGTACCCGCGCTTGGTCTGGCGGGGCAGTATTGCCCATACCAACCCCGGCCACAAGTCCTGGCAGTCGAGTCGAGAGCCCGGGCTTTGCCAATCGCGGCGGCCCTCGTTTAGTGGATAACCAAACCCAGGTGATTCGGATGGCGTCGCCTCTGACGCCATACATCTATCGTCCCCGTAAAGACGTTATCACCTACACGGTTCAGCCCGGCGATACGATGTTTGGCATTGCCCAGCAGTTCAACCTGCAACCCGAATCTGTCCTGTGGGCAAATCCAGATCTAAAGGACAACCCGGACTTGCTTTCTGTCGGCATGGAAATCGCCATTCCACCTGTAGATGGCG
>Ga0315268_10006214_pt1 | contig 12730 bp, 9 predicted proteins | sample C1_top_MG_FD_204535 | JGI IMG/M metagenome (GOLD analysis project Ga0315268, IMG submission 204535) | Sediment microbial communities from Yellowstone Lake, YNP, Wyoming, USA - C1_top | ecosystem: Environmental > Aquatic > Freshwater > Lake > Sediment | place: USA: Wyoming | collected 2017-08-01 | reverse complement strand
CAACAGCGTCGGCGGTGCACAATCGAGGCGCCTGGGATCGCTGGCCTCGCCGCCCGGTGCGGTCGGCGCCGAGGTGGCCCCGAGCGCCAGCGCGGCGACGACCAACGTCGGCCAGACTGTGGGTGCGCGCGCGCTCACCGGATCCCCCGCGCCAGCCGACTTGCAGCGCTGGCCATGCGATGGCGCGAAGTTATACGTTAGCCGACCGAAATGTCCAATCGACCGATCCAGCTGGCAACCGTCAATGCGCGCCACCACCACAGCGCGTTTGGTCTGCGCTGTCTGTGGTCCAACCTGGGCGACCTGCAACCGCGCGCCGCGCTGCGCGAGTTCACCGCGAGCGCGGGCGCAGCAGCGATTGCCGACGCGCTGCTCGCTGACACACCGCAGCTGATCGGGCTTGGCGTCTACATCTGGAACGTCGATGTGCTGACCGAGGTGACGCGAGCGATCCGGCAGCGGTCGCCGGCCGTCCGCGTCGTGGTCGGCGGGCCCGAGGTCAGCCACGAGTACCAGTCGAGCGCGCTGGTGGCACTGGCCGACGTGCTGATCCGGGGCGAGGCCGAGCTGGCCTTCGCCGACGTCGCAGCCAGGTTGCTGGCGGGCCAGCCGCTGCCGCATGTCGTCGACGCCGGCACGCCGGACCTGGCCCAGATCGCGCTGCCCTACGGCGCTTACAGTGACGACGACATCGCCCACCGCGTGCTCTATGTCGAGAGCGCGCGCGGCTGCCCGTTCGGCTGCGAGTTTTGCCTCTCCTCGCTCGACCGGCGCGTCCGCGAGTTCCCGCTGGCACCCTTTTTTGACGCCATGGAACAACTGATCGCGCGCGGCGGTCGCCGCTTCAAGTTCGTCGACCGCAGCTTCAACCTGCAGACAGCGCGCAGCAGCGAGATCCTGCGCTTCTTCCACCAGCGCTGGCGCGGCGGTATGCAACTGCACCTCGAGATCGTTCCCGACCGCGTCGCGCCCGAGTGGCTCGACCTGCTGGCGCGATTTCCGCCCGGCGGCCTGCACCTCGAGGTCGGTGTCCAGTCGCTGAACGATCGGGCGCTGGCCGCGGTCGGCCGCCCGCGCAGCGCCGAGGACGTCGCCCACAACCTGGCGCTGCTGCGGCAGACCGGCGCCGCGCTGCACGCCGATCTGCTGGTCGGCCTGCCGGGCGAAGGCTGGCGGTCTTTTGCCGACGGCTTTGACCGCCTGATCGCGCTGCGACCGGCCGAGTTGCAGATCGAGTTGCTCAAGCGACTGCGCGGCACCGCCATCGATCGCCATCCCGGTCTGCGCTTTGCGCCCGAGCCACCGTATCCATTGCTATCGTCGGACGCGCTGGACACTGCTGCCGTGCAGCGGCTCGAGCGCTGTGCCCGCGCGCTCGACCTGCTGTACAACTCGCACAATTTTCCGCGCAGCCTGGAGCTGCTGTGGCGCGCCGATCCATCGCCGTTCGCCGCGCTGGCCGCGCTAACCGATGCGCTGTGGCAGCGCCTCGGCGTGCTGCACGGAATCTCGCTCGCCGCGCTGGCCGAAGCGCTGTTCGATTTTCTCGTCGACCGCGGTGCCGTCGACAGCGCCATCGCAGCCGCAGATATCGAACACGACTACCATCGAATTCCCGGCCGCCACGACCGCCTCTCGTTTCTGAAGGCGCGAGCGTGACCCGGGTCGGCGCCCGCCGGCGCCTGTGGTATACATTGTGTGATGGCTGCGCGCGTCCCTGGATTGGTGCAAGTGGTGGTGCTGCTGGCAGCCCTGGGCGGTTGCCGCGAACGCGTGCTGCCCTGTCGCTCCGAGTATGACTGTCTCGACAAAGAGATCTGCGTCACCGGCGCATGCCGCAGCACTTGCAACACCAGCGTCGACTGCCAGGCCGGCGAGAGTTGCGTCAGCGGCGCCTGTCAGCTGCGTTCAGATGCTGCGGTTGCCGACGCCGGTAATCGCGACCGTCCAGGCCAGGAGCACCCCGGCAACGACCGCTTCGGCGCCGACAGCAACGGCCGAGACAGCAGCGGCCGAGACAGCACGAGCAGCGACGTGCGGCACGATACCGGCCACGACAGCGGTCGCGACGCCGGAGTCGATGCCGGCACGCCGAGCGAACAATTTTGGTTTGCCTGGTGCCAGCGCCAGGTTCGCTGCGCACCGCAGTGGGGGGCGATGGTTGCCGACGTCACGGCCTGCCGGGCGCGCCTCGACCAGCTGATGACCTGCGAGCAGTGGTACGGATTGACCGACACCAGCGCGGTCCCTGCCTGCGTGACCTGGATGGGCCAGGCCAGCTGCGACGAGCTGTATTACTGGAACAACCCCGATTGCCTGCGCGCGTTGACCGGCAACAGCACCACCGCCCATGTTGGCCAGGCGTGCCATGACGTCGGCTGCGACGACGGCCTGTACTGCCGCTGGTCGACGACGAGCGGCATCTGCCCGGTCTGCACGACGATCCCGGCTCGTTACCAGACCTGCGGGATCATCGACGGCGTCTACATCCCGTGTCGCGCTGACGACTTTTGCACCTCGTACGATGCGGGCACCTGCGCTGGACGCCGCAACGACAACGAGACGTGTGACAGCGATCAGCAATGTGGGTCGGGGTATTGCCGGCTCGGTTCGTGCGCGTCGCCATTCCGGCGTGGCCAGGCCTGTGGCGCCGACGACCGCTGCTACGCCTACCTGACCTGTCGCGGCGGCGTCTGCACCGATCCTGGCGGCACCGGCACGCCGTGCAGCGGCTACGACAGTTGCCAGCAGACCCATGTCTGTCACCGCGGGACCTGTGCTCCGCTCGATGTCTGCGTGCCGGCCAGCGTGGGCAGCGCTTGCAGTTACGCTCCCGGTTGCACCGGCGGCGCCTGGTGCAACTACGACGAGGACATCTACGAGTGCAGCGCGAACACGCCACTCAACGGCCTGTGCACCGACTATCGCGAGTGCGGCGCAAATGCTGATTGCATCGACGTCAGCGGCACCCGGCAGTGCATCGCGCGCGCCGGCCTGGGCGGATCGTGCTCCATCGCCTACTGCGTGACCGATACGTACTGCGACTACAATGCCACGCCACGGGTTTGCAAGGCGTTCAAACCCAATGGCGTCGATTGCAGCACCAACTGGGAGTGCCAGAGCTACTACTGCAACACGGCCACCAACATCTGCGCCGACGAGCCCGCCTGCACCATGCCGTGAGGAGGAACGCGATGGCGATTCGCATGGGGTACTGGGACTGCCAGTCGTGCGGGACCAAACGGATCGAGGGTCCCAAGCGCGATTGCCCCCAGTGCGGACGACCGCGCGACGACAAGGTCCCCTTCTACACCGACGACAGCGCGCCCGAGGTGACCGATTCGGCGCTGCTCGCGCGCGCACACTCGGGTGCCGACTGGCATTGCCCGTACTGCGACTGCGACAACCTGGCTGGCGCCACCGTCTGTGTCAGCTGCGGCGCCACCCTCGGCGATCGTCAGGGAACCGCGCGCGAGGTCAAGATCCAGTACGACCAGGTGCCGGTGGCCAACAAAGCCGCGGCCAGGAGCAGCATCGGCAAGGGCGTCGTGCTGGCGATCGTGGCCAGCGTGCTCGCCCTCGGCGTCGGCGTCTGGATTCTCTTCCTGCGCACCACCCCGCACGACGTGACGGTCACCAGTCACAGCTGGACCAAGGCGCTGATCATCGAACGACTGGAGACCCAGCGCAGCTCGGCCTGGCGCGACGAGGTGCCGGGCGGCGCCCGTGAGGTCGGCCGCGAGACGCGATCGCGCGACAAGAAGGTCCAGGAGGGCACCGAGCGGGTCAAGGTCGGCAAGAAGGACCTCGGCAACGGAATGTTCGAGGACGTGTACGAGGAGCGGCCGCGCTACGTGACCAAGACCTACCAGGACACGTGGGTCACCTACGAGGTCGACCGCTGGGTGCAGGGGCAGACCATCAAGAACGACGGCCAGGGCGGCAACGAGCCGGCCTACCCGAGCTACGCGCCAGGCTACAAGGAGCGCATCGGCCGCCGCGAGAACTACGTCACGCTCGGTCTGCGGGACGGCAAGAACAAGGACTACGGCTTCAAGCTCGAGGTCAATGACGACGAGACCAGGCGCCAGCGTGCGCTCTCATTCGGTATCGGCAAGACATTTACCGCGCTGATCACGGCGGTCGGCCACGTCAGCGAGTTGCAGCCCGCCAAGTAACGCCCGGCGCGCGCTTCACTGCGGCCGGTTGTGCAACGCGATGACGCCGGTATTGAGCGGGTTGCGCGCCTGGTTGCCAAGAAAAATGGCGCGCGCCAGCGAGTAGTTGTCGGGCAGGTTGACTTCGGACCGCGCGCTGTCGTCGTGGTGCGGGATCGGCGCCAGGTGCAGACCGCCCGAGTCGGCGTGAAATTCGGCCTTGTCCACGGACCAGCCGGTGACCCCCATCGAGATCACGGCGTGCGGCTTGAACTCCTGCATCAGCTTCTGCACGCAGATGCCGTTGACGCCGTCGATGGCGGTGTCGTCGACCGGGAACTTGCGAGTGCAGACAACGATGTCGCGCTCCTTCATCGTGGCCTGGTCGTACACCCGGTAGCGGTACTGCGCCGCTGCCCGCGAGCTCTCCGTCAACAGCTCGCCTTCGGGGGTGCGCAGGCGATCACCAAAGGCCTCGCGCATCGCCGCATCGATGTTCTCGCGCTTGTTGACGAACTCGCCGGTCGGGTTGTTGGTGGTCGACATGAAGGTGTCGTAGCCAGTGACCAGCATGCGAACCGGGCCGTCGGTCACCTGCCGCGACGCCTCTTCGTAGTAGCCGCGGATCGCGGACCCGATCACCTCGCGGGTGCCAGCGTGCCGCTGCGCCTGGGTGTAGTCGGTACCGCCCGAGGTCCAGCGGTCGCCGCTGACGTGGAGAAAACCGACCATCGGCTCGGCGCGCCGATTGAGCAGCACGCTGCTGCCATCTTGGCTCGCCACCCGCTGGGTCGAGAAGAACATGTGCTCGCAGTAATAGTCGCCCGGATCCGTACCGTGCACGACCTTGGCGTTGGCCGAGTTGTACAGGACGTCCGGCAACCCGGTACGCGTCGGGATGAGCGGGTCGTCCACCGGCAACGGCCGGGTGTCGTAGACGTCGGTCGGTGCGTTCGTCGTGGTCGCCGCCACTGTGGCCACCGGGTCGGCCGTCGTCGCTGGCGCGGTCGTTGTCGCTGCGGTCGTCGGTGTCGTCGTCGTGGTATCGGTGTTCGGCGTGGTGACGCGCGGCGAATTGAGTCGTGTGCGATCAGTGACCATGAGCACGTCCTCGGCGCGAGCAGCCTACACACATGCATCGCGCATGCGTTGCCGCATCCAAAAGCTGTATCATGCCGCCATGGAATTTGGGCGAGAGCTGGCGGCGCTGGTCGATCTTTGCCAGCGGCTCGTGCGCGTCCCCAGTCCATCCGGCCAGGAGCGCGCGGTCGCGGATCTGGTACTGGCCGAGATGCGCAGCGGCGGCTTCGACGACGCGTTGTGCGACGAACTGGGAAACGTCGTCGGCGTGCGCCGATCGGTGCGACCCGGCCCGACCCTGCTGTTCGATGCGCACATGGATGTGGTCGCCGCGACCGAGCCCGAGCGCTGGCAGCGCGACCCGTTCTCCGGTGCGCTGGCCGACGGCCGGGTCTGGGGCCGCGGCAGCACCGACACCAAGGGCTCGCTCGCTGCCGCTATCCGGGCGATCGCCGACCTCGCACCGGACAGCTGGTGCGGCACGCTGGCGGTCTCGGCCAGCGTCGGCGAAGAGCACATCGAAGGGGCCGCCCTCGCTCGCGTCTGCGACCAGCTGGCGCCAACGCTGGTCGTCATCTGTGAGCCAACCGCCCTGCAGCTGGGGCTGGGCCACCGGGGGCGCTGCACCATCAGCGTCGAGACCCAGGGCCGCGCGGCGCACTCGTCGCGACCCGAGCTGGGCGACAACGCGGTCTACAAGATGGTCGAGGCCATCGCCCGCATCCGCGCACTGCCGCTGCAGCGCGATGACCTGCTCGGGCCGGGCGTGTGCGAGCTGATCGACATCCGGTCTTCACCCTGGCCCGGCACCTCGATGGTGCCGCCGGGCTGCAGCGCGCGCTTCGACCGACGGCTGGTGCGCGGCGAGACGCGCGACAGCGTGCTGGACGAACTGCGGCGCGCCCTGAGCGGGCTGTCCGGAACCAGCGTCGTCCTGCAAACCACCCACCTCGCGTGCGACAGCGGGACCATGATCGCGGCCGCAGCGTTTCACCCGGCCTGGGCGCTCGCGGCCAGCGACCGACTGGTCAAGCGATCCCAGCAGGCAATGCAAGCTGCCGGCCTCACCGCCGAACTGTACTACGCGCCGTTCTGCACCAACGGCGCGATGACTGCGGGCGTGCGCGGGATCCCGACCCTGGTGCTGGGCGCGGGCGACATCGCGGCCGCTCATGTGGTCGACGAGTCGGTCGCCGTCGAGCAGCTGACCGGTGCCTATGTTGCCTACCAGGTGCTGGCGCGGGAGCTGGCCCAACCAGGTTGAGATCCGCGACCGCGCGCAAGGGTCTGTACGGATCGCGGAATCCGCGCCAAAATCGGCCCCACATTAGTAATGGATAGCGACCGCGCGGAGGGCCGCGGGGTCGTCGACCTATTTGATACTGAGGGTGAGCGACCATGCCGATCACCAACGTCCCTGGCGCAACGACCATCCCGACCACCACCCCGACCGCTCCTGCCACTGGCCCGACCACGACCGCGCCAGCGACAGTTGCTGCGGCCGAGGTGCCGGTCGCGGCACCGCCCAGCCCGGACGCGACCGTGCGCACCGACGTTGGCCGCAAAGCGGCCGAAAAGCTGGTCGGCGTGGTCAGCAAGTTCAAGGACGTTGCCGGCACCGGTCAGGAGAGCGCGGCCAGGGGCGATCCGCGCATCACCGAGCGGCGCAATGCGATGTCGACGTTGATCGCCGAGAAGAGCGGCAGCCTGGTGTTGCCCGCGGTCTTCGATACGCTCGGCCCGAACGTGAGCGAGGATATCAAGTGGCTCAAGTCGGCCGATCGCTCCGACTACAAGATCGACGGCGACAGCAAGCAGTTCGATTGGGCCAAAAGCGACATGACCGGGTCGGCCACGATCGACAAGGAATTCAAGCGCCGCGTCAACAAGGGCAAGGAGCGCTCGAACGCGATTGCCGCCGGCACCGCCAAGTTCCTCGACGTCAGCGACGCCAGCGTGATCGGCCTGAGCATGATCAGCGATCCCAAGAAGCGCGCAGACTCGCTGATGGATGCGCTGCTGCAGTTCCGTGGCCGGGTCGACCAGGCCAAACAGGCCGAGGTCACCTACGGCGACGGCGTCACGCGCGCCGACCAGATCGCCCCGGCTCTGATCGCCGAGCAGCGCATCGTGCTGGCCACCGCCAGCTTCGACCCGACCGACCCGGCCAAGACCCGCGACTACGCGCTGCTGCGCGAGGTCATCGCGTCGCACCCGACCAGCTCGGTCAACGGCATCTTCGACGCCCGCAATGCCGTCGGCAAAATTTTCATGGACGCCAACGACAACTACAGCAGCACCACGCACGCCACGGCGTGGATCAAGGAAGAGGTGCCGCCTGGCGCCACCGCCTCGGCCTACAAATCGATCCACCATAACTTCTCGCGCGACACGCCGGGCAACGTCGCCGCCACCATCAAGGAATGGGTGTTTCCGCAGGGACCGGCCGAACGCCGCGAATCGCTTTTTCTGTCGCTGACCGACGCCATCCAGCTGGCACGAGGCGGCGACAAGAGCGGCGCGCTCGCCGTCCTCAAGGCGCTGCCGGCGCCGGACAAGGCCACCCTCCAGCCGCTGCTCGACCCGTTGGCTGCCGACGCCAATCTCGACGTGGCACTCGCCATCACCCAGTTCATCGAAGGCGGCGCCAAGAAGCCGCTCGCCAGCGACACCCGCAAGCAGATCGGCGACCTGGCCAAGAAGGCCACCGACTGCCTGAGCTGGTCGTACAGCAAGGATTCGACCTGCAAGACGGTACGCGACACGCTGGCTGCTTTTGGCGAGCCGCTGGCGACCCAGCTCAAGCCGCTGCTCGATTCGATCAAGGACATCAGCAACGATCAGCTCGGCGCTACCATCAAGAAGTGGCTCGACGACAACCCCAACCTCAAGCTGGCCAACAACGCCGAGACCAACCTCGGCTACTTTGCGCGCATGTACCGCGCGGTCTGCCAGGACCAGCCGTCGCTCAAGACGCTGGAGCAAAACCTGTTCAAGGCCGGTGATGCCTGGGCCGAGATCGCCGATGTGGTCGCGCGCATGAGCGCGAATGACGACCTGGGCACGCTGAAGGAGCTGGGCGAGGCTCGGCTGGCGATGCGCGATGCCATCGTCAACGCCAAGACCGGTTTCGAGCGGCAGGAGCTGATCCGCTTCGATGCCCAGCTCGGCCGGCTGACCTGCACCGAGCTGGGAACTGCGGTGGACGGCGTTGGTGACTGCAAGACCCCTGAGCAGCGTGCGCTGGCGCTGCTCGGCGTGCAGACCGCGCTGCGCTCGGCCGTGGCCAGCGGGCTGCACGCGATCCGCGATCTCGACGACCCGGCGTCCAGCAAGGGCGCGCCGCTGGACAAAGTCCTGGTCGACGTCGACACTGCCATTGCCAGCGGCAAGGTCACCGAGGACCAGTACCGCGAGCTGATGTGCGCGGTCTACCAGTCGAGCGCACGCACCATCCAGAACATGCGCAGCTTTGCCGACGCCCGCGCCGCCGACGTCGCCACGGGCGGCGCCCAGCTGGATCCGATGTTCATGGACCAGTTTGTCAAGCAGAGCCCGCTGCACTACGCCAGCGCGCTCGCGCAAAAGGGTATGCGGGTCGGCCTCAAGGAAAAGATCACGCCGCGCTCGATCGAAAACGTCGAGGGCATGCGCGTGCTCAACAGCATCGGCCCGGTCGTGTTCTCGGATCTGGTGTTCGCCGAGAACAGCAAGCAGCTGGCCGAGATGGGCACCACCAAGGACCAGCTGGCCGTGCTGTACAAGCTCGAGGAGAAGAAGATGGTGGCGGTGGGCGGCCTGATGGTCGACACCGAGAACGCGCCAGGCGGCAACAGCCACCTCAATATGTACGCCATGAACAACGGCATTCCGGTGCTGGCGCTGCCCGAGTTGCGCACCAAGTATGCCGAGTTCTTCGCAAACGCCGAGCGCGAGGGCGGCGTCTACATGGACGACAAGAGCGGCAGCTTCCGCATGATGACGCTGCAGAAGGCGGTCGAGGACGGCCTGATCCCGGGCGCCCGCGTCGGCGACGACGCCAGCATCAAGGCCGCGGTCGCCAAGCTGCGGCCGGGCGTCAATCGCAATGTCACCTTTTTCAAGTCGACCACCGATGGTCAGGCTTTCGAGGTGGCGGCCAAGCACGAGACCATCATCAACGAGCAGCGCGGCACGCGCCAAGTCGAGATCTACATCCCGCAGGAGGAGGTGGCCGGCGTCGGCCGCGGCTGCCCGACCTTCGAGGAGCTGGCCAAGCTGGGCATCCACGCCCGCCACCTGGCCGGCGAAAAGGGCACCGTGCTCGCCCTGCTCTCGCAGCACCCGGTGATCGGCAAGTACGTGCCAAAGGGCTCGGAGATCACGCCCGGCGACATCCGCGACATGCTCAAAGCCGCCAAGCTCGACGACGGCAGCACGCTGGCCGAGGCCTGGGACAACGTCTGGACCAAGGACCCCAAGGTCGGCCTGTGCGACGACGACAACTACCTGCAGAGCGCGTTCTACACCGACAGCGCCTACCGCGCGAAGACGCGGCAGTCGTTGCAGGACCTGACCCGCGACAAGCTCGAAGCGACCATGATGGACCTGAGCAAGACGCCGCCGACGCTGTCCGACGAGGGTCAAAAGTTCTACGCCAACCTGATGCGCAATCCGGCGCTGCGCGAGAGCGAGCTGGGTAGCATCATCCTGCGCTCGAGCTTCACCGGCGAGGACCGGCCCGGCAAGAGCGGCGCCGGCCAGTACGAAAGTTACGTCGACAAGAAGATGGCCAAGAAGATCTACGGCGAGGCCAAGGTCACCGAGATGTTCGACCAGCTGACCGCCGCGACCACCAAGTACAACGACGCGGTCAAGGCCAATGACCCGACCGCCATCGCTGCGGCCAAGACCGCGCTCGATCAGGTGCGGGTCGCCCACAACGAGTTCATGGGACCGGCCCGGGTCAAGGCGGCGATCGGCGTCGTCGAGTCGACCTGGATGCCGGAGCCGATCGAGAACAACGTGGCCGAGGGCTTCTTTCTCAAGTACATCGGCCCCACCGTCGTCGCCCAGGCCTGCCTCAACCCCGATGTCTCGGGCGTCATGATCTCGCGCAACGTCGAGAGCGGCGGCCGCGGCCAGGTGACGTTCCAGCTGGTCAAGGGCTTTGGCGGCGGCGTCGACGGCGGCAAGGCGACCGAGGGCGTGGTCTCGATCGGCGGTGCGGCGCTCAAGATGGTCGACGGCGCACCCGCTGACGGCAGCAAGGTGACCGTGCAGGGCATCGAGATGACCGACCAGGACATGCAGCAGCTGCGCACCATCGTGCTGGAGACCGAGAAGTACTTCCACGAGGTGGTCGAGAAGGGCAAGGGCTACGCCGTCGACATGGAGGTGGCGCGGCAGAACGGCCAGTGGTGCATCGTGCAGGCGCGCACCATCATGCTCGACAAGTAGAGAGGGACCGACGATGCCATACACCAACACAGCCAAGCAGTTCGTCGAGAACGGCGGACTGGTCGAATTGCTGGCGCGACGGCCGGCCAAGTCCAAGCTGACCGGCATCATCAAGCTCGAGATCGAGGGCGCCGGCGGCGGCACCTGGTACCTGGACGCGGGCAAGAAGAGCGTCGCCGGCAGCAGCAAGACAAAGCCGGTCTGCATCGTGCGCGCCCAGGCGCGCGACTTCATGGCGCTGGTCGAGGGGCGGATGAGCCCGGCCGACGGCGTGCTGACCGAGCGGCTGCACATCGCCGGCAGCGCGGCCAAGGTGTCCAAGCTGATGACGATGCTGGACACGACCAACCCAGCGTGAGGTGACGACGGCCGTGCCGACCGCGATCGACAACCGGGCTCGGGCCACGCTGCAAGCGGTCTTTGGCGACCGGGTGCCGGCCGATGGCACCGGCGCGCTGCGCATGTTGGCCGAGAGCCCGTTTGCGCCGACCAATCCGATCGAGCTGCAAGCGCTGCGCGCGCTGGTGCTCGAGCGCGCGGCACAATCGCTGGAAGAGCTGCGCGGGTTCAACCCGGACCTGGCCAAGCAGCTGGCGCCGCCGACGACCAGCCAGCGGGCCATGCCGGCCAACATGGCGCTGCTGATGCAAAGCGTCCAGGCCGCGCGTACGGCCCAGGTCGACGCCGGGCTGCAGCAGGCCGTGTCGCCGGACCGGGCGCGCGAGCTGTTCGACCAGCTGGCGCACGCACCCGACATCCCGCACGACTTTGTCGACGAGGGTTGCCACTATCGTGCCCATGTCGAAGCGCAACGGCTGGAGCAACAGGGGGTCTACAGCGAGAAGATCTTCATGGTGCCGGACGGCGCTGACCTGCGCATCAACTCGAGCAAGTCGCCGATCGGCTTTACCCTGGCGATGTTCCACACGGCGCCCTGCATCAACGTCGAGCAGCCGGACGACACGACCCAGCGCATGGTGATCGACCCGTCGCTGTTCGACCAGCCGGTCAGCGTCGACCAGTGGCAGAGCGCGATGTACGGCCTCAACCGCAAGCCGTGCCACACCTACTTTTTGCCGCGCCACGCCTTTCACATTTCGGACCGCGACCAGCCGCCGGCGACCTGGCGCCAGAAAGACCTCGACGAGGCGCTGGCCTGGAACAGCGAGTACAAGGCGTTGCAGGACGACATGAAGCAGAGCGGCTTTTACGACAGCCTCAAGGAGATGGCTGCCGCCGAAGTCAAGCCATGAGCAGCCACAGCAAGACCGATCCCAACGCTCTGCCCCTGTCCGGCATCGTCGCTGATCTGGTGCCGCTCGACGACGGGCGGCTCAAGGTGACCTTCACCCGGCTTGCCGGCATCTACTACCTGGCAGCCGATGCGCCCAACCGCGCCCTGTTGCTCGGTGCGCTCGAGCGATCGAAACAGCGCGCTGAGACGGTCGAGCTGACGTACGCCTTTCCGGCCAAGACCATCAACGCGATCGCCTGAACCCCGACCGGCCTATTCGTAACCCAGATCGATCGGCGGGAGCTGCGCGCCCATCTCGCCCGGTGCGTCGCCACGGTCGTCGATGTCGCCCAGCCCGAGCTGGCCCTGATCGTTGTAACCCCAGCACTTGACCTTGCCGCCAGCGAGCAGCGCGCAGTTGGTGTGATCGTAAGTGTGGAGCATGGTACAGGTCGCATCCGACGCCCCCAGCGCGACCAGCGGCAGCGTCGGCACCATCTCGTCGAGATCGTTGCCTCGATTGTGGTTGTCGCCGTAGCCGAGCTGACCGTAGGCGTTGTACCCCCAACACCGGACGGAACCGTCGAGATAGCGGGCGCAGGTAGCGTGCTCGCCGATGGTCAGCCGCTCGATCGAGGATCCGAGCGAGGTCGCTGGCAGAGCGTCGCCCATCTCGTAGGGGCCGCCGCCGCGTGCGACGGTATCCCCGACGCCCAGTTGACCATGATAGTTGTCGCCCCAGCAGCGCACCGCGCTATCGGCCCAGCGCGCGCAGGTGTGATCCTCGCCCGCCGCCACCTGGACGAGAACGGTTCCAAAC
>Ga0315268_10006213_pt1 | contig 12730 bp, 7 predicted proteins | sample C1_top_MG_FD_204535 | JGI IMG/M metagenome (GOLD analysis project Ga0315268, IMG submission 204535) | Sediment microbial communities from Yellowstone Lake, YNP, Wyoming, USA - C1_top | ecosystem: Environmental > Aquatic > Freshwater > Lake > Sediment | place: USA: Wyoming | collected 2017-08-01 | reverse complement strand
ACAGGGGATCCCTGTTTCCCAAAACTTTTAAAAGTTTTGGGAAAATGGCTTGGAAGAAACCCTTTTTCAAAAGGGTTTCTTCCAAAATCAGTGCCCGGAGGCTTAACTTAATGACATTGGGGAGAAGGGGAGGGGAGACGGGGGGAAGAGGCTTTTGACTAACTGTTCGCGGAATCCCCGCGGTCAGTACTAAGCACAGACGCCTATTCCTCATGAAATTGATATGTTAAATTTTGCATTTATGGTATAATAAGAAGAGTACACTTAATTTAATTAATCATAATTTATATATTTGTGTATAATTAACTTATCTTACATAATGCCCTTTTTATAAAGATAAGAACCGGCAGTAAGACAAAAACATGGAAAACCGAAAAGCCAGTAAGTACCAATAAGTACCATCAAGCAAAGGGGTTACAGGATAAGATGAATAAGCCTGCATGCCGCATAAAAAATATAAAAGATTATCTCTTACTATTCGGGATCGGTCTTGGGGTACTCTACTGGATTATTGAATCCATCATACACACTCTTGTTTTTCATAACGGTACTTTACTTGAGCAAATATTCACTCCCAATTTATATGATATTGGCTTACGTCTGCTCGTCCTCTGCATTTTTATTCTCCTGAGCGCACATGCCCAATTCATGATCAAGAAATGCAGGCGAGTTGAAAATGGCCTGCGGGCCGAACAACAAAGGCTCTTTTCTATTCTTGATAATCTTCCTGCTTGTGTCCATATTCAGGCCAGGGATTATTCCATCCGCTTTGCCAATCGCATCTTCAGGGAGCGTTTTGGTGCGCCGGAGGGGAAAAAATGTTACGAGGTCCTTGTTAAACGTAAAGAGCCCTGCGAGGAATGCCCGACCTTTCGTGCCTTCGAAACAAAAAGCCCCCAGTTTAATGTCGTAACCCCTAATAACGGCCGGGTATATGAGGTTTACGACTACCCTCTCACTGATGATAATGGTTCACCTCTCCTGCTGGAATTATCTATTGACATCACCGAGCGCAGGCAGGCAGAGGAGGCCATACGAACGAGCGAAATGAAGCTCAGAACACTCTTTGAAGAGGCCCTTAACCCTATTATGGTCGTAGATGAAAGCGGCCGGTATATCGATGCCAATAGTGCGGCTTTGAAGTTTTTGGAATGCACGAAGGAGGAACTTCTTGGGAAAGAGGATCTCCCTGGAAAATCAGTATGGGATTTCTCACCTCCCCACTTATCTGAACAGCAGAAGAAAGAGCATACTCCTTTCATGGCCCGGCGTACCATCGAGGTAGATTACCTTGTCCGGGGAAGAATAAAAACTCTTCTGCTTAATAGTATACCTTTAACCATATCCGGCCAGTCTGTTCTTTACGGTATTGGACAGGACATTACTGAAAGGAAGAAAGTGGAGGGGGCACTGCGGGAAAGTGAAGAAAAATTCAGACTGGTGACCGAGACCGTCCAGGATGTTTTTTGGATGAATACACCCGGACTTAAAGAAACGATCTATGTCAGTCCTGCCTATGAAAAGATCTGGGGCCGCAGCCTGGACAGCCTGTACAAGGAGCCGTTTTCTTTTATCGATGCCATTCATCCTGATGATCGTGAGCAAGTGCTCAAAGAGATAGAGGAAAATCCCGCAGGCAGATGGGACTTTGAATATCGCCTTGTGCGGCCCGATGGATCTATCCTTTGGATTCAGGACCGTGGGTTTCCGATTTGGGATGAAAATGGGCAGATTTCCAAGATAATCGGTGTGGCCACAGACATCACCGGACGAAAACGTGCAGAGGAAGAATTAAATAAATATCGCAGTCATCTTGAGCAGATAGTGCAGGAGCGCACTGAAAAACTCACGACTGCCAATAGCCAATTGCAGGCAGAGATCATCGAGCGCAACCGAACTAAAGACGCACTTGATCGTTTTACCCGTCAAAATGAGCTTATCCTGGATGCAGTGGGGGAAGGGATTTATGGAGTGGATTTATGGGGGAATACCACCTTTGTTAATTCATCTGCGGTGAAAATAACCGGGTATGAGCCTGATGAGCTTATTGGCCACCATCAGCATGAGATTCTGCACCATTCAAAACCGGACGAGAGCTTCTATCCCCAGGAAGAATGCCCGATCTATGCAGCCATGAAGGATGGCCTTATTCGGCATACCACCGATGAGGTGTTCTGGAGAAAAGATGGCACAAGCTTTCCGGTAGAGTATGTCAGTACTCCAATTAAAGAAAAAGGCACTATTGTTGGTGCTGTCGTCATCTTTAAAGACATTACCGAGCGCAGGCGGATGGATGAGGAATTGAGACAAAGTCAGGCCCAAATGGCCGAGGCTCAGAAACTTGCCTCAGTGGGCAGTTGGGATTGGGATATATCGGCAGACCGGATGACCTGGTCTGAAGAATGCGGCAGAATTCTCGGTATCGCGGGTAAAGGACTCGATCTATCGCTCGAAGAAGGGCTGATGAAGTATGTCTATCCGGCTGACCGGCATTATCTCAGGAGCATATTCGAGGATGCCCGTTTGCATAAAAAGCCTTTTACCTGTCAGCATCGAATTGTTCGTCCGGATGGATCGCTGCGCATAGTCAGGGGAAGGGGAGGTGTCTTTAGCGGTGCTGCCAGCGGTGCTGGCGGCAGCCCGGTTAAAATCGTCGGTTTTATACAGGATGTTACCGAGATGAAGAAGGCCGAGGATGCACTGCGGGAAAGTGAAAAAAAATATCGACAACTGATTGAAAATGCACAAGAAGGTATCTGGGCTATTGATGCGCAGAGCCTGACCACTTTTGCCAATCCGCGCATGGCCGAGATAGTTGGGTATACGGTGGATGAAATGATAGGCAAACCGGTATCTTTATTTATGGATGAACAGGGTGCAGCTCTCTTTAGCCGAAGTTTTGAACTTCGCAAACAGGGTATTAAGGAAAGACACGACATGGAAATTCTCCATAAAGATGGATCACGGGTTTATGCGACTATAGATTCTTCACCCATTATCGATGATGATGGAAATTTTGTCGGTGCAATTGCCCTGGTGCTGAATATTACCGAGCGAAAACGGGCTGAACAGGAAAAGGAGAAAGTGCGGGCACAGCTTCTTCAATCTCAGAAGATGGAAGCTATCGGCATATTGGCAGGGGGGATAGCCCATGATTTCAATAATCTTTTGACCACGATTCAAGGATATACCAGTATGGTCATGATGAAGCTTGACACTTCAGGCCGCTTGTTCAGAGATCTGAATCAAGTGCATCTGGCTGCTGACCGTGCCGCCGGTCTCACCCGCCAGTTGCTCCTTTTCAGCCGCAAACAGCCTCAGATGCCTGTCTCTCTCAACCTTAACAGGACGATCGATAGCCTGCTCAAAATGCTCCAGCGCCTTATCGGTGAGGATATTACCGTCAGTACCAGCCTGGATCCCAGTTTGTGGCCGATTCAGGCAGACGAGAGCAGTATTGATCAGGTGATCATGAATCTTGTGCTTAATGCCAGAGATGCCATGCCCAAAGGAGGCAGTATCACCATCAAAACTGAAAGTGTGATCATGGATGAGGAACAGGCCGCGTGCATTTGCGAAGCACGGCCCGGCCAATTTGTGTGTCTGTCAATCGCAGATACGGGTACAGGCATGGATAAAGAGATCATAGACCGGATCTTCGAGCCTTTCTTCACCACCAAGGGGCTTGGAAAGGGTACGGGCCTTGGCCTGTCTGTGGTTTATGGGATTGTCAAACAGCATGAAGGATGGATCAATATTTACAGTGAGCATGAACAAGGCTCGGTGTTTAAAATCTACCTGCCAGCCTCTTCGTATAAGTCGAGAATAAAAGCCGAAGAGAGAATTCCCGTGCAGGAAATCCAGGGGAGAGGCGAGCGAATTTTGCTGGTGGAGGATGAGGAAGGAGTCCGCGATTTGACCAGCAGGGCACTTCGTGAGAATGGCTATGTCGTTATTGAGGCTGCAAGTACTCAAGAGGCACTCGATATCTTTGAGCAGGAGAAAGGAAATTTTCATTTGATCCTGAGCGACGTTGTCCTCCCTGACCAAACCGGCCTTGAATTAGCTGATCAACTCCTCCGCCGCCAGCCCAACATTCAGATCCTGCTGGTCAGTGGCTACACGGATCAAAAATCGGAGTGGATCACTATCCGCAAAAAAGGATTTCGATTCGTACAAAAACCCTACGCACTGCCTGACCTGCTTCGGTCAGTGAGAGAGCTTATAGAGGCGTAGTTCCCTATCGCGGATAATTTCATTATAGATCGGAGGGCTTTTTCTCTTCCTTTTGGATCACCCGAAATGTTTCCTCATAGATGGTTTTCCGAGGACCTATGGCAACTATTTCCAGACACTTATCTGAGTTTATCCGATATATTATCCTGAAGTGACTGACCTTAAAGCTTCGCAATCCATTGAGTTCATCCTTGAGTGCTTTGCCTTCACCTGGTTCGGCTATAATACGCTCTAATGCCGCCTTTACCTTCCGTTTCAGTTGAGGATGCAATCCCCGAATCAGATCGGCTACTTCATCGGGAACTCGAAGCTTATAGTTCGATGACCTATCATGAGAATTCATGGTCTTATTCACATAGTTCTTCCAGAGTGTAGAGTTTTGCTTCTTTTTGCTTCAATTCCGATAGCCCTTTTTCGATTTCAGCCATAAGCTCTTTATCTGCTTTGATTTCTATAGATTCCTTCCAACCTTCGAACTCATTCGGACTTACCATCACTGCGGCTGGACGGCCATTTTTGGTAATGAGAATCTCCTCCTCCGTGGCATAGATATTTTCCACCAATTCACTCAGCTTCATTTTTGCTTCTGATAGAGACATAATCTTCATTTCTACCTACCTCTTTTTAGGTTGACCAATATTATAGTCATAATATACTCCTTATCAGCGGAAAGGTCAAGTTTAACAGATGTTCCCCATTAAGGAAGGGGTTAGTGGTTAGGGAAATACCCTAACCACTAATACAGCTTTAAAGTACCCGCTCGTGAAATTTTTCCTTATTCAAAAAAGCGGTGAGACAAGCTTATCTTTTTGTGTTATAATTGCAATATATAAATATTGAATAAAGATTAACCGCGTATGTTTAATTTGTTTATTAAAGATAAACAAGATCTTCTTCTCGGAAAAGATGCATTAAAGATGAAAAATGAAAATGAGTCCAAGGAGCAGATTATCAACGAGTCGGTCAAATTGCGTCAGCGAGTGACTCACTTATCGGATAGCGAGAGCAGGTGTGAAAAGCAGATCCGGCAAATTGAGCAGGGTGTGGCCAAAACCGTAAAGTCCGAATCTGACCGGTCTGACCGGAAGGAACTTTACAGGCAGCCTTATGGCAGCCTGGTTGACCTCAACCGGTGCAGATTATTGGTTGAAGCTGTCGGAGAAGATGTTATCGTCGATATTGCAAGCGACTTTCTTGACTTGCTCGATACCTCGGCGGCAGTATACGAAGTAAACGGGGATTATGCCCTGGGCATTTTTACCTCAGGCTGGTGTCGTTTACTCGATGGAGCCTCGCGCAAGCTGTGCGGTCATGTCTCTCATGAGGAGGCATTGAAAAGTGGTAAATGGCTATGCCACGAGTCATGCTGGACAGATGCCTCGAAGGTTTCCATAGAAACAGGGCAACCGGTTGATATCGAATGTCGTGGAGGTATCCATCTTTACGCTGTTCCGATTCGGGCTGGAGGGAGAATCGTCGGATCTATCAATTTTGGATATGGTGATCCTCCAAAAGACCCTGCAAAACTTGAGAAGATTGCGCAAATGTACGGCCTTAAGCCAGAGGAACTCCTCAATCAGGCAAATGCATACCAGACCCGATCACCCTTGATAATCGAGATGGCCAAAAGACGTTTAGCAGTTTCGGCAAAGCTGATAGGCGCCATGGTCGAAAGCAGGCAGGCTGAGGAAAAGATCAAACGTGCCTACACGGAACTCGATCAGATATTCAATGCCGCAGCCGATGGAATGTGCATAATCAGTAAAGAGTCAACAATACTTCGAGTTAATGAGACACTTTGTACGATCTTTGGTTTAAACAGGGATGATGTAGTAGGTAAAAAGTGCTTTGAAGTGTTTCATCACTTATTGTGTAATTCCCTCAATTGTCCATTATCGCTCATCCTCAACGGAGAAGAGGATGTGGAACATGATGTGGAAATAGAGCACAGCGACAGGAGGAGAATATCCTGTATTTTGACAGCAATTCCTTTCCGGGCAATTGATGGAGAACTAATTGGGATTATTGAAGATTTTAAGGATATCACCGAGCGCAAGCAAGCGGAAGAACTGCTGAGAGAATCGGAAGAAAAGTATTCGACTTTGGTCGAGCAGGCAAAGGATGGGGTGGTTGTTGTCCAGGATGGAGTTTATAAATTTGCCAACAAGGCCATAGAAGATATGACCGGCTATGCAATGGAAGAAATGGTGGAGAAACCTTTTTTGGATATCATAGCGGATGAATCAAAAGATTTCGTGGCCCAAATGTACAAGCTGCGTCTGTCAGGCAAAGATGTTCCATCGTTCTATGAAATAAAAGTAAAGGGTAAGGATGGAACGATAAAGGATCTGGAATTATCCTGTCGTATTATCACCTATCAGGGCAAACCTGCTACCATGTCCATAGTTCGTGATATCAGCGAACGAAAAAAGATGGAGGAAGAGATCCAGAAGATCCAGAGACTTGAAGCAGTGGGTATTCTGGCTGGCGGCATTGCCCACGACTTCGGTAATTTATTGACCGTTATTATCGGAAATCTGTCACTCATGGAAACTTATAGTAAAGATGAACGCAATACTGCAGAAGTCATCGAAGTCTTTGAAGCAACCAAAATTGCCTCTCGTCGTGCAAAAACGTTAACTCAACAATTACTTACCTTCGCAAAAGGCGGAACTCCGGTCAAAAAAATCGTTTCTATCGCAAAATTAGTGAAGGATACCGTCAGTTTTGCCTTGAGCGGATCTGCGGTAAGATGCGAATTGTCCATACCGGATGATCTCTGGCTGGCTGAAGTTGATGAAGGCCAGATCGGCCAGATTACCAATAACGTGATTATCAATGCTGTTCAGGCTATGCCTGAAGGCGGCATAATCAGGATATGTGCTGAAAATGTGACTATAACGCTGGAAGATGGGTTACCTCTCAGAGAGGGCGAGTATATAAAATTATCGATACAGGATCAGGGGGTTGGTATACCGGAGAAATATCTTCAAAAGATATTCGATCCTTACTTCAGTACTAAATCAACGGGAAGTGGTCTTGGTCTTGCCATTACGTATTCTATTGTCAAAAAACATGATGGGCACATTACGGTAGAATCTCAGGCAGGAATTGGAACAACGTTCCATATCTACCTTCCCGCTTCACAGAAAGAGAGCTTTTTATTTGAACGTAACGCTCAGGAAATACTCCATTCATCAGGTAAAGGGAAAATTTTATGTATGGATGATCAGCAACACATTACGCAAATGCTTGCAAGGATGCTGATCCATCTGGGATATGAGGTCGAATCAGCCAGCGAAGGTAATGAAGCAATCGAATTATATGAAAGCGCAAAGAAAGCCGGACATCCCTTTGATGCGGTTATATTGGATTTAACGATACCAGGGGGAATCGGCGGGAAGGAAGTCGTTCAAAAATTGCGTGAGATAGATCCTGAGGTTAAGGCAATCGTTTCAAGTGGCTATTCCAGTGATCCTATATTGTCGGAACACGAAAGGTACGGTTTCAAAGGTGCAGTCGCCAAGCCATACGAAATTAGAGAATTGAGTAATATATTGAATAAGGTAATAATGGGTAATGATTATTAGGTGTTTAGGGGTTTAGGTTATTAGGTATTTGTCTTTTCCTAAAAACCTTTAATAACCTTCATAATACGATATTTCTCCTTATCCCTATAAATTGGTTAATATATCGCCTGAATCCTTCCTTAAAATAGCTTGGCATGACCTTGAATGTTCTCAGGTAGCGGTCATTCTGCGAAAGCTTGATTACCTGAAAATAGGTAACAGGCTCACGTATAGTCATGGATAATACCTTAGCCATGAAAAAAGCGACCTTAAATCTGAAAGATTCCGGATTTTTTTTATAGAGGTCAACTACCCTTTGCATACGCTCCTGGCTGACAAAAGTGGAGATTCTCAGCAGGTCGTTGAGAGTGCTTTTATTATATATCAGGTAATCCTTACTGAGAGAGCTTTCCATGTTCAGGGAATTCTGCTGTGCTCTGGTATATAATTCAGTCCCCAGATACAGACTCAATGAGAAAAACTGGGTGTAGAACGGCTTTGGTGTCTCAAGAAGGGTTTGTATCGTTTCAAGTTGATCTTCCTGCGTTTCGAAGGGATTATCCAAAATAACATCATAAAAAGCAGCTATCCGAAAATCCTTGATAAGGCCCGCTGCCTTGAGAAAGTCCGCCCTTAACGATCTTCGCTGGTAGATTTCCCTGCAAACCCGGTCACTTCCACTTTGCAACCCCACACTGATCCAGGCCAGTCCGGCTCTCTTCAAAGATGCCATTTTATCCCGGTTTATATAGACAGGGATACTTCTTACGATAAAGGGCCTTTTTATCTTCTCTTGATAAATTTCACAGAATTCCTTTAAATATTCGCTGGTACAGGCTAAGAAGCAATCATCCTGAAAATTGATATATTCGATCTGCGGGTTATTCTGGACGGCCCTCTCAAGTTCGCAGATAATGCCGGCTATGCTTCTTCGCCTGACATTTCTGGAGCCGTATAAGCGTGAAATAAAGTTGTTGCAGCAGTAGGTGCAGGAAAATGGGCAGCCACGGGAACTCATGACACTATAGGTTGTCCCGGAATAGCGGGCATACTTCTGGAAGATTTTTTTACTCAGAGGGAGTATGTCTTTGTGGGCCTGGATAAAGGAATGAACAGGAATATGATCATAGAAAGGGATCTCGTCCAGATTCTCGATAAGTGGATAGAGAGGATTTTGCTTTACCTGGCCATTGTCTCCTCTATAACAGAGATTGTTGATGCTGCTTAAGCCTTCGTTTAGGTATAACCTTTCGTTTCCATCCACGGCCCTGGCTATATCCAGAATGGTTCTCTCACCTTCTCCGACGCAAACATAGTCAGCGTAATCCAAACACATCTTTGGAGCAATAGTGGGATGTATACCTCCCCAGAGAACCGGAATCGATGTAAAATTATTTTTCAGATAGGTGGTTAAGGCACAGGCATTGTTATACTCGACCGACATCAAACTTATCCCGATCAAGCTGGGTGAACATTCAAGAACAAATTTTTTTATCTGCTCCAATGCATCGGCATCATTTGGATTAAAATTTGGCAAGCAAAGAAAAAGAGAAACGCAGGAGTTGTTTAATAAGGTGTAGTGAAGGTATTTCAGCCCTATGATATCTAAGTCTTTCTGCAAGGAAATTAACAGGATGCTCATTTTGATTATCCTTATTCCGAAAGAATGCATGTATTGGGGAGCAACCCCCCTATGCCGAATTGCTGCGTCAAATTATTATGCCAATTTGTTATGCCAGCTTGAGCCTCTCGTGAAAAACGTCCCTGAAAAAATGTCTCAACCTTTCCTCTTCTTCGATTTCGCTCACCGTATCTTGCATGATTTCAGGTACATCCTGGCCGATTATAAGCCGCTTTAACATGCCTCCCCGGTGATAGGGAAGAAGATCATAGTTTTTAAAGCCGCAATCGGCCAAAAAACCGGCTATCGAGGCCAGGTTGTCCTGCGTTGCGGTAATGCCGGGAATCAGGGGGATTCTGGGAATGATTTGAATATTCGCGTTTCTTCGCAGTTGAAGCAGATTATCAATAATCCGCTCATTGCTTTGGCCGGTATAGTGTAGATGCTTTTGGGAATCAAACAACTTAATGTCATAAAAAATAAGATCAAGGGAGGGGAGAAGTTTTTCTTCAAATGCCGAAAAGTCAAACATTCCTGCTGTCTGAATGGCAAGGTGAATGCTGCTGCTCTTCAGTTTTAGTTTCTTCATGACTTCAGCGACATAGTCTGGGTAAAGGGTTGGTTCGCCACCGGAAAAGGTTACTCCTCCCTGTGATGTTTCATAGAATACCCTGTCCTGCATGAGAATATCGGTCAACTCATCAGGGGTATAATATTCACCGATATTCTTCAACGCTGTTGCCGGGCAGACTTGCGTACAAAGACCACACCGCGTACAGAGCCTTCTATCAATTCTGCCTTCCGAATTCATCCGAATGGCACCTGCAGGGCACGCTTTCTGACAATCTGCGCACTGAATGCAGAGCGCAGGATAAAAAGCGATCTCTCTTTCTCTGCTCATGGATTCGGGATTATGACACCACAGGCACGACAGGGGGCACCCTTTCAGGAATACGGCTGTCCTTATGCCCGGACCATCGTCAAGAGCGAAACGGTGCATATAATATACCAATGGCCGCTTCTCTTTATTCTTCATAATAGGTGACTTATTATTGTGGTTCACCATACGTTACTCACCACCATAAAGGCACAACGGCACACAGAGAAAACAAAAACTTTGTGCCTTTGTGCCTTTGCCCCTTTGTGCCTCTTCCTACGTTACTGCGTTTGTGGCCATGATCCTTAAATGTGTCGCCATGAAGGCGAATTTATAGAGATAATTCAGGTTTCCTTCAAGGGTTATATCCTGTTTCAGCATAGAATTGAGGATATCCGGCTTGGGTGAAAGGAGGAAATTCATCAGTGCCTTGGAATCCTTGAAAAGCACCGTGACATTTGAGTCATCGATCGCCTTTCGAGTAACGGTCATCTTCCCGTTTTTAAACTGTGCAGAAACCACAATCGAATTGTCCTTGCTTTTAAAGAGGTACTTTCCCTGGAACCCTTCCGTGTTCAGCCGGTAACTCTTATTAAGAAGTAATACCAGATTCATAAAACTCAGCAAAAGGGTAAGAAACCCCTCGGCAGTTTCTGACTCCAGGCAATCGAGCAATTTCTTCTTCAGATGCTTTTCTCGTAATGAACGAAAGGTAATAAAATTCACGATAGACTCAAACATGGTGACCTCCTTTAAGTACATGTCGCCATAAATGCGCGGCTAGGGGCAGGCACAAAAGGCTTTGCTTCCTCCACAGGTAAGCTGGCGCTGTATTCCAAACTCCGCCTAAAAGGCCGCCAACTTGATGCCGCCTTTAACCTTATGCCGCCTTTAACTTTTCGGCCCGTCTCTTTAGGAAAGAACCCTCTTTACCATTTTCGACAGTTCCATGGCAGTGTAAGGCTTTTGAATAAAGCCCACGGCACCTCCCTTAAGAAATTGGGAACTGATATGATTGGGCAGGTATCCGGTTGAGATGACAACTCGAATATTCTGATTTATCTCTTTCAATTGCTTAAAGGTTTCCAGGCCATCCTTTTTGGGCATAATCATGTCCAGAATCACCAGATCAATCAGATTCTCATTCTTTTTGTACAGAACGAGAGCCTCCTCTCCGTCCGCAGCACACAAGACACTATATCCGGAGCGCTTCAGGATATTGAGCGTCATCCTCCGGACCAGTTCCTCATCTTCGACAATCATCACCGTTCCTTCCCCCTCGCTCACTTTGAATCCATCTTCCTTGACGGTCGAACTGGAGCAGGCTGGCAAGTAAATATCGAACGTCGTACCTGCGCTGAGTTTGCTTCTGACAAGAATGGTGCCCTGATGGGCTTTGATAATACCAAAGGCTACCGAGAGACCAAGCCCTGTTCCTTTCCCGACATCTTTGGTGGTAAAAAAAGGATCGAAGATATAAGGAAGCCATTTTTCCTCTATGCCGTGTCCTGTATCTGAAATTTCTATATGGACATATTTCCTCTCCTTGCTGAGGCCTATATGCTTGAGGCAAAAATCTTCACTCAAGTCAAGACTTTTGGTGACAATGGTCAATTTTCCACCGTTAGGCATGGCATCTTTGGCATTGTGGCAGATATTCATCACTACCTGCATAACCTGGCTTTTGTCAAGCCTGGCCAGCGATGGTCCCTGCTCTAATTGGGCAATTACCTCGATCCGGTTAGTGATGTGGTTATTATGCATCAAACTGATAGCATCCTGAATCACCTCGTTGATATTGATTACCTGCGAGTGAGACTCCTGCCTGTTTCCAAAAGCCATAAGCTGAGATACAAGATCTGCTCCCACTGACGCGGATTTTTCGATGGTCTCCACATGCTTGTAATACTCCTCATGCCCCTTCAGGGAATCTCTCAGGTATGAGGCAGATCCCAGAATTCCGGTCAGGATATCGTTAAACTTGTGAGAAACATCATTAACCAGTTTACCGATACATTCCATGCGCTGCGCATTGATGAGTTGCTCTTCCAACTTCTTCTTATCAGTTACATCCCTGATGGATGCCTGAATCAGCCCCTCGTTAAAAGAGGCATTCTGAATGTGCAGCTCTATCACCTTGTTTTGGCGATTCTTGGTGATGATATCCACCTGGACATCATCACGGGGAATGAGCTGCCCCTTTTTAATCATCTCGAAATAGTGGCTTATAAACCTTTTTTCTTTGGGTGCCAGAAGGTCACTATAATGTGTTTGCTCCAATTCCTTGCTGGAATACCCGGTGATCCGCTCACAGGTCTTATTCGCATCGTGGAGATATCCCTCATGGTCTACGGTAAACAGCCCGTCCGTGGCATTTTGATATAAATGATAATATCTGCCCTCTAGCCCCTCATCTTTTTTTGGATC
>Ga0315268_10006212_pt1 | contig 12730 bp, 8 predicted proteins | sample C1_top_MG_FD_204535 | JGI IMG/M metagenome (GOLD analysis project Ga0315268, IMG submission 204535) | Sediment microbial communities from Yellowstone Lake, YNP, Wyoming, USA - C1_top | ecosystem: Environmental > Aquatic > Freshwater > Lake > Sediment | place: USA: Wyoming | collected 2017-08-01 | reverse complement strand
AGGGCTTCTGCCAGCCGAAGACGTTGTACGTCGGGATGCCCCACGGCGTGCACTCGTAATCGCGCTTGCCCATTAGGAACTCGAGGAAGAGCGGGCTCTGGTTGAACTTCCACTTCTTGCCGCGGTTGCTCAGGATCTGGCGATAGAGTTCGCGGGTCGACTGCTTGGCCAGGAAGTGCGACTGGTCGGGCGCCTTCTCGTAGCTGTAGCCGGGCGAGATCATCATCCCCTCGACGCCCAGCTCCATGATCTCGTCCATGAAGCGGCGCACGCTCTTGGGATCGGCGCCATCGAACAGCGTGGAGTTGGTGGTCGTGCGGAAACCCTTTTCGAGCAGCAGTTTCACGGCATCGATCGCGATGTCGTAGGTGCCTTCGCGGGCCACCGCGAAATCGTGATGGTCGCGCTCGCCATCCAAGTGGATGGTGAACGTCAGGTACTTGCTCGGCTTGAAGAGATGAAGTTTTTCCCGTAGCAGCAGCGCGTTGGTACAGACGTAGACGTACTTGCCGCGCGCGATCAGGCCTTCCACGATCTCGCCGATCCGGGGATGCATCAACGGCTCGCCGCCGGGGATGTTGACGATCGGGGCGCCGGACTCTTCGACGGCTTTGAAACATTCTTCCGGGGTCAGCTCGCGCTTGAGCACGTGCGCCGGGTATTGCACCTTGCCGCATCCCGCACAGGCCAGGTTGCAGCGGAAGAGCACCTCGAGCATGACGACGAGCGGATAGCGCTCGCGCCCGGCGATCTTCTGCTTCAGGACGTAGCTGGCCACAGTCCACATTTGCGAGACTGGTACGGGCATTCGAGACTTCTCCTCTGGACCAAGGACGGGGAACACGGCCCCACGCCGCAAAAATCGTTACTCACTATTTTAACGTCAATCGCCGCGCCACGCACGGCAAACGCCCGGCCAGCCGATTTCGCGCACCCAGAAGCTAAATCCTGCATGGAATGGGGCTTAGAGCAGGTGCTAGCGACTAGGTGCTAGGTAAGATCCAATCGCGCTGGTGCCAACGCGGGTGCCCCGTCCTGGCTTGCCTGGGGCGGGATGTTGTTGGTGTTGCCTAGCACCTAGCGCCCAGTACCTTGTAGACTCACGCGATGAAGAAGAACCTCAGCCCCGACGATCTCGGCCTCGGCGAAGACTGGCTTGGCAACTTCGCGGCCTTCACCTGCCCGCTCTGCCAGAAGGTCTTCGTCGTCAGCGGCCTTTACGGCGACCGCTCCTGCCCCAAGTGCGGAAAGTCGAGAGCCAGCGTCCAAGGCGGCAAAGAGAGTGGCGGCCACGCCTGGATGGAATGGGAATAAGGCAGCAATCTCGAATCGCTTTCGCCCTTACGTCCCCACCCTTTCACGTTTGTCATTCTGAGCGGAGGACGCTTGGCGTCCGTAGTCGAAGAACCCCTTTCGCGCCCGCGAACCGTCGCTGCGAAGTACTTAGCCCCACTGTCACACGAATCGGTGCCCTCGGTTACATCCCCACCCTTTCCGTTTGTCATTCTGAGCGCAGCTTGCTCGGCAAGCGCAGTCGAAGAATCCCTTTTATGACCACCGTCCTTCGCTTCGCCACGTACATTCTCGCGAGTCAATCCGGGACCCTATACATCGGCATGACCAACAACCTTCGGAAACGTGTCTGGCAGCACGCGCAGGCGATCACCGAAGGATTCTCAAAGAAGTACGGTACCTACCGCTTGGTCTATTTCGAAGAATTCCAATATGTGCAGAACGCGATCCGGCGTGAGAAACAACTCAAGGGCTGGCGACGCGAGAAGAAAGTCGCCCTGCTCGAATCGAAGAATCCGAAGTGGCTGGACCTCAGCCGAGAGTGGTATCGGGATTTCTCCTCACCGCGTCAGCCCTCAAAGGGATCCTTCGACTCGGATTCGCCTTCGTGCGCGTCGCGCACGTTCCCGGCGAAACCTCGCTCAGGATGACAAGGGTTTGAGGGTTGGGCTCTTTGGAACCACTCTCACTCGGACCACTGCCCTCCGATACATCCCCACCTCTATACGTTTGTCATTCTGAGCGTAGGACGCTTGGCGTCCGCAGTCGAAGAATCCCTATTATTCCCGCGAGCCTTTGTTTCGGTCCCCAACGCCGAAGCCCCGCCTTTCAGCGGGGCTTCTGTTTTTGCGACTGTTACGCGGGGCTGAAGCCCCGCTCTACCCAACAACGCTTACTGCAGCAGCGTCTGCTCGTCGCCGTTGGCGTGGTCGTCTTCGGGGATGACCACGGCGGCCGCGACTTTATCGCCACCATCGAGTGAGAGCAGGCGGACGCCCTGGGTCGCGCGTCCCGCCTCGCGGATCGAGTCAGTGCCCATGCGTATGATCTTGCCGTACTGCGAGATCAGCATCGCTTCACTCTGTTCGCTGACCAGCAGGATGCCGACCACCTTGCCATTCTTCTCGGTGGTCTTGACGTTGATCACGCCTTTGCCGCCGCGCGTCTGCAGACGGTATTCGTCGACCGGCGTACGTTTGCCGTAGCCGTTCTCGGTGACGGTGAGGATCAGGTTGGCGACCTTCTTCTCGTTCTGATCGCCCTTGTTGTTCTTGCCGCGCTTGTTGGCCTTGCCGCCTTCCTGGCCGGCATCGGTCTTGGGCGTGATCGCCATGCCGACGATGTAGTCCTTCTTGCCGAGGTCCATGCCGCGGACGCCGTAGGCCGGGCGTCCCATCGGGCGCACGTCTTCTTCGTCGAAGCGTATGCCGATGCCGTCGTGGCTGGCGAGGAAGACGATCTGCTGGCCATCGGTGATGCGCGCCATCACCAGTTCGTCGTCGGTGTCGATGCCGATGGCAATGATGCCGCGCGACATGACGTTGCAGAAATCCTTGAGCGGCGTCTTCTTGACCGTCCCCTTGCGGGTGACGAAGAAGATGAACTTCCCTTCTTCTTCGAGGTCCTTGACGTCCAGGAAGGCCCTTACGCTTTCGCCCGGCTGCAGGGTGACGAGGTTGCCGACGTGTTTGCCCTTGCCGGCGGCGCTGACGTCGGGGATCTCGTAGATCTTCAGCCAGTAGACGCGTCCGGTGTTGGTGAAGACCAGGATGTAGCTGTGGGTGGAAGCGACGATGAGGTGCTCGACGAAATCCTCGTCGCGCGTCTTCATGCCGGTGCGCCCGGTGCCGCCGCGGCGCTGCTGGCGGTAGGTCGAGATCGGCGTCCGCTTCAGGTATCCGGCGTGCGAAACCGTCACCGCCACCTGTTCGTCGGCGATCAGGTCTTCGAGTTCGAGCTCCTTGGCTTCGTCCAGGATCATGGTGCGGCGTTCGTCGCCGTAATCCTTGCGAACCTGTTCCAGCTCCTTGACGATGACCCCGCGCAGCTTCTTGTCGGACGAGAGGATGGATTCATATTCGGCGATGCGCTCGTAGACGTCGAGCAGCTCGCTCATGATCTCGTCGACCGACAGCCGGGTCAGGCGATAGAGCTGCAATTCCAGGATGGCGTCGATCTGCCGGTAGCTGAGCCCCGTGAACGAGGCCGCCGCCAGCAGGTATTCATTGGTCGAGCCCTTGGGCACGGGGATGGTGAACTTCTTCTTCTGCGCCCACTCGAAGAGCTTGAGGCGGGCGTCGATGCGCGATTCCGAGGCGCGCACGATGCGGATCACTTCGTCGAGCGTGTCCTTGGCGGCGATGACCGCGGCATAGCCCTTCAAGATCTCCGCGCGCTCCACGGCCTTGCGCAGCAGGTAGGCCGTGCGGCGCCGCACCACGTCGATGCGGTGATCCACGAAGTGCTGGATCGCCTGCACCAGTCCCATCTCCTTGGGCTGCTGGTTGACCACCGCCAGGAAGATCATCGAGAACGATTCCTGCATCGAGGTGTGCTTGTAGAGCTGGTTGAGCACGATCTCGGGCTGCGCTCCACGCTTCAAGGGGATGACGATGCGCATGCCGTCGCGGTCGGACTCGTCGTTGACGTCGGCGATGTCGTCGATGATCTTGTCGTTCACCAGTTCGGCGATGCGTTCGATGAGGCGAGCTTTGTTGACCTGGTAGGGGATCTCGGTGACGACGATCGCGTCCTTCTCCTTGGTCAGGTGCTCGATGGCGGCCTTGGAGCGCATCAGGAAGCGTCCGCGACCCGTGCGGTAGGCGTCGATGATGCCCTTCTTGCCGTAGATGAACGCGCCGGTCGGGAAGTCCGGTCCCTGGACCACGGTCATCATCTCTTCCAGCGTGGTCGAGGGCTTGTTCACCAGCATGATGCAGGCGTCCACGATCTCGGTCAGGTTGTGCGGCGGGATGTTGGTCGCCATGCCGACGGCGATGCCGTTCGATCCGTTGACCAGCAGGTTCGGAAACTTCGTCGGCAGCACCACGGGCTCGACCGTGGTGTCGTCAAAGTTGGCGGTGAAGTCCACCGTGTCTTTGTCGATGTCGGCCAGCATCTCTTCGGCGAGATGGGTCATGCGCGATTCGGTGTACCGGTAAGCCGCCGGCGGATCGCCGTCGACGGAGCCGAAGTTTCCCTGGCCATCGACCAGGGGATAGCGCAGCGAGAAATCCTGGGCCAGCCGCACCAGCGCGTCGTACACCGCGCTGTCACCGTGCGGGTGATATTTCTTCAGACATTCGCCGACCACACCGGCGCACTTCATGTGCTTCTTGTTGTGCATCAAGCCCATGTCGTACATCGCGTAAAGAATGCGGCGATGGACGGGCTTGAGGCCGTCGCGCACGTCGGGCAGCGCGCGGCCGATGATGACCGACATCGAATAGTCGAGATACGAACGCTTCATCTCGTCTTCAATGTTGACGGGCTGCACATTCGACGGCGGAACCGGGGGTCCACCGGGGCCGAGGGGAAGTTGCGGATTCGGATTCTGCGGATCGTCTGCCATGGAAAATCAGTTCTCGGTAGTTGTTCTGAACGCGATTTGATGGACCGAAACTTTTGCTTCTTTCGCGTGACGTCCGGGCGCACAGCGAGGGTGCAATCGCGGTCCTTGTGGGCGTTGCCGCGAGAGGTCCTAACTACTTGCAATCACAGGAACTTAGTCACTTGAAGAGCAGCCATGATTCTACCATGTTGGGCCGTAGAAAAGCCACCCCGGAGGGTGGCTTAAGTCTTCTGATTTCAGCGGTTTAGTGAGGCTCGAAAACTGCCGGCAGTTTGAGGTCGTATCCCGCCGCTTCGTTGGCCTTTTGGGTCGCCGCGATGTCGAGTGCCGCAATCGGAAATCTCTGCCGCTCCGGCGTCAGCACCACGATGAACGCACCGTAGATCGCGTAGTTGTGGATCGTCATCTGGGTGCCGTCTTTGAAGATCAACAGCGCCGGAGACGCGGAGGCTGCGCTCGCCACCGGCGTCTGCACCGGCGAGTTCACCGTCGCGTTGTCGCTGTATTGCGTCGGATAATCCGGACGGATGTAGATCACTTGCGGCGGTGCCTGCGGCGGCGGCGCAGGCTGCGCATCCTGTTGCGTGGCGTTGATGTTGTTAAAGGTGCCGCCGTTGGCGAGGATCGCATCGGTCGCGGTCGGTCCCATCGGATTCATCGGCTGGCCTGCGTAGCCCGAGTAAACGTAGCCGCCATAGGTGCTGTATCCGCAATTCATGCAACCGGCGCCCGGTCCGTTGAGATGGATCTGCTGCTGGAACGGATTGACGTACGGAGGCGAAGGCTGGAAACCCAGGCTGCGGCCCTGCGGGCGCATGCTTCCGCGATTGGTGCTCGCTGCGCTGGCCGTGGATCTTCCGCTCGACTTGTTGCCGCTGTTGTCGCTCATTCCGCGTTGCGCGAGAAGCGTGGTCACGCCCAACGACATGGTTAGCAGTATTGCCGCGAGTTTTGCCGTCCGCCGCATAGGTCAATCTCCGCTGATGCCTATGCTAACTCCGCGCGCGCGCCCGAGTCGCGGCAATTTCGAAACGAAAGTACCGGGTGCCCGGGAACGCACTTTGCCCCGGGCGACTCCGCCGAAGGCTTTAAACCCTTTCCTGCATTGTGTTTGCGGGCTCTTCAGTTATCATCGGCAGCAATGTCGAACCCACAAGAGCGCAGCGCTGCAGACGGCAGCCCAAGGCTTTTGACGGCGTCCACCTTGTTTGGGGCCACCATCCTGGGCAGCGCCTGCCTGCTTTTCCTGGTCCAGCCGCTGGCCTCGAAACTGATCCTGCCGGTCTTTGGAGGATCGTCTTCCATCTGGATCACGTGCCTGTTGTTCTTCCAGACTGGATTGCTATTTGGCTATCTATACGCGCACCTACTGGCCTCGCGGCTGGCCCCCAAGTGGCAGACCCGCGTGCACGTCACCGCCCTGCTGGCGAGTCTTGCGGCGCTGCCCATCCTGCCCGACCCGCGTTGGCATCCCGCCCCCGGACACGATCCGGTGTGGAGCATCTTCGGATTGCTGGCGAGCTCAGTCGGACTTCCCTACCTGATGCTTTCCACCACCAGCCCGCTGTTGCAGAGCTGGTTCTCGCGGGCGCGCGGCGGACAGCTGCCCTATCACTACTTCGCCATCTCCAACTTCGGATCGCTGGCGGCGTTGTTGTCTTTCCCCTTCTTCATCGAGCCGCGCTTCACCCGTTACCAGCAGGCCGTGGGATGGTCGGCGGCCTATGTCCTCTTCGTCGCGCTGTGCGTGGCGGTGGCGTGGAGTTCGCGTCACGGCGACCGCACCCTCGCGCCGCCAGCCCCGAATGGTGCGCCGGAAGCGCGCAGCTCCTTCAACGATCTTTTGTCCTGGACCCTGCTGCCGGCCTGCGCTTCCATGCTGCTGATGGTGACCACCAGCATGATCACCGAGAACATCGCGCCCATGCCGCTGGTCTGGATCCTGCCGCTCTCGGTCTACCTGCTCTCGTTCATCGTCTGCTTCGCCCCGCGCGAACTCTATTGGCGCGCCGTCTACCTGCCGCTGCTGCCGGTGGCGATGGCCGCCTACGCGTCTTTCCTGGGCGTGCCGTCGGCGACCGCGAGCTATGCCCCCTGGCTGGAGAACCTGCGCCACGAACGCATCTACCTCAGCATCCCCATGCTCTGTTCCGCGCTCTTCGTGGGATGCATGGTGATGCACGGCGAGGTCGCGCGCCTGCGGCCTTCGCCCTCTAGATTGACGACTTTCTATCTATGTCTGTCGGCCGGAGGCGTGGTCGGCGGAGCCTTCATCGGGCTGGTCGCGCCGCGCATCTTCACGGCCATGAATGAGTACGTGCTGACCCTGGTCATCTGCCCGATGGTCGCCCTGGCGGCCCTCCTGCGCTGGAGAAAGAGCTTCCGCCGTCCCCGCCTGGTCTACCCGGCGATCGCCATCGGCCTGGCGGCCTGCATCGCCATCGCCGCCTACGGACGAAAGGAATTCCGCGACGACATCGCCGACTCCACTTTGCTGGCGCGTAATTTCTATGGCGCGGTGCAGGTCTATCCCGCCAGCGACACCGATTTTCCCGCCTCCATCCTCAGCCACGGAGTGACCATCCACGGCTTGCAGTTCAAGGCTTACAACCTGCGTCAAAAGCCGACTACCTATTACGCGCTCCACACCGGCATCGGACTCACCTACAAGACGCTCGCCCCGCAAGGACCCCTGAAGATGGGGGTGATCGGTCTCGGCACCGGCACCCTCGCCGCCTACGGACGCAAGGGCGACCAGATACGTTTTTACGAGATCGATCCCAAGATCATCCAGCTCGCGCATCACGACTTCACCTATCTCCTGGACTCCGCCGCCGCCGCCGATGTCGTCGAAGGCGACGCGCGCCTGACCCTGGCCGCGCAACCCAGCCAGCAGTTCGACGTCCTCGTGGTCGACGCCTTCTCCAGTGACGCCATCCCCACCCACCTGCTCACCCGCGAAGCTTTCGAACTCTACTGGCGTCACCTCAAACCCGATGGCGTGCTCGCCATGCACGTCAGCAATCACTACCTCGACCTTGCGCCGGTCGTCGAACTCGGCAACCAGGGTTGGGGCAAGGAGGTGTGGGAGGTGATCTCCACCGAGGACGAGCCGGACGACACCGCGCCTTACAACGCGACCTACGTTTTAGTCAGCAGCCGCAAGGATTTCTTTACGGCCGCGGCCTTCGATCAGCGGCTCTCGGTGGTGGAGAAGGTGCCGAAACTAAAGATGTGGACCGATGAATACACGACGCTGTGGCCGATCTTCCACGTCAAGGGCGACCAATAGGGACCGCGCCTGCGCCCTTGCCGGGTGCGCTTCCCAATCGTTGACATTCCGCCGCGCCCGCGTTCAGATAGTCGGCGTTCCGCCTTCGACGGCGAAGCGTGGGCACCGATCCGGGCCCCCATCCCACAAATTAGAATCCAGGAGCCAATAGGCGATGAAGAAACTCTTTACCCTGTTGTTCGCAGCTGTGATCACAATCTCGATGTCATCCGCAGCATTCGCATTCGATACCCCCAAGAAGGATGCCCCCGCAGCCAAGGACGCCAAGGCAGCTGACAAGGCACCGGCAGCCAGCCCCAAGGACAACAAGGCCCCGGCCAACGACCCCAAAGCACCGGCCAAGGATGCCAAGGGCGGCAAGGCCGCCAATGACAAGAGCGCGCCCAAGTCCGACATAGCACCCGCCGCCAAGGGCAAGGACACCAAGAAGTCCACCAAAGGTCAAAAGGGCGGCGATGATAAGGGCGGAAACAAAGACAAGACCACGCCACCCGCAAAGTAAGGATGTGCTGTTTTTGATCTCAAGGCGCTGCGCGAACCGCAGCGCTTTCTTCTTGGCCGGCGCGCTTCACATTCCGCGCGAGAAGACCCGCATCAGTCCCACCACGGAATAGACGCATTGCGCCAGCAGCAGCCCGTAGCCGATGCCGACCGCGCCCCCCGGATTCCGGGTCTCGAAGAGGTCGGCAAAGACGCCGGCGGCGAAGACCAGCAGGAAGGGCAGTGCGTAGAAGAGGCAGAGCGCCCCTACATTCTCTGACATCAATATTCCACCGGCGAGCAGGGTGAGCGCCACGATCAACGGCGCGGTGTTGCCGAAGAATCTTGAGCGCCGCCAGGCCGCGTACGTCCCCAGCGCGACCAGGAACAGCAGTCCGGTGGCCGGCGAGGCGTGCGCGTAGAAGTCCAGCACCAGCGGCGCCAGCTTCCAGTGCATCGCATCCAGCGAAACTCCCATCCAGCGCGCGGTCGCCAATCCGTGCAGGAACCGCCCCGGATGCGCGCCGTAGGTGAGCGCCAGCAGCAGCGCGGCGATCGCCGACGCCGACGCCAGGATGGCGAAGGCTGCGCGCCGCCGATGCGGTACCGCCCACAACATGAAGAGCAGCGCCGGCACCAGCACCCACGCCAGCACCCATTGCGCGCCTACCGCCAGCGCGATCGAGACGCCGAGCAGCACGATGCGCTTCCAGTTCCACAGGATCACTTCGCGCGGCGCGTACAGGGTGTGGGCCGTGGCGATCGCCGTGAAGATGATGCCGAACGCTCCCCACGCCCCCAGGATCTCCGGTCCGGCCAGCGAACTGCGCGCCACGATCCCCGGGCTGAAGCAGTAGATGCCGAGCGCAAGGTAGCCGCCCTGGTTGCCGAACATTCGCCGCGCCACGTACCAGACTGACGCGCCGAGCAGCAGTCCGACCAGCAGGAACGGCGCGCGCACGAACCAGCGATGTTGATCGAGCCAGAACGGATCGACGGCCAGCAGGTTCTGTCCGCGCAGCAGCGGCGCCACCGGCAGGGCCGCCGCCAGGGCGGTCAGCGGCGAACGCCATTCATCGCTCGCCGTGTCGAGGCCCTGAAGGTGTCCCAGCCCCTGCAGGATGTAGTTGGCTTCCACCTGCGACATCGGCACATGCACGATGAACCACGCACACTGCGCCAGGAAGGCGACCAGCAACAGCGCCGCCAGGATCTGCGGGATCCCGATGAACCCCAGGATCAGCAGCTCTTCGCGCTGGTTGGCTGGCTTGGACGACGGGATGATGGCCGGACTCGACATGGGAACTTATGATTTTCTCATGAGCCGCCGCCGCCGCCCTCGCAGGGCCTGGGCGGAGCGCGCAAAAAGTGGGGCGGGATATTCTCCACCTCCACATGAATGCTCGGGATTGCGAGCACTGGGAGTTACGCAGATCACGGGCAAAAAGTTCAAAGGCCCCCACCGCAGAGGCCGCTGAGGACACAGAGGGAAGCCCGGCTCTTTTGCTCAAAACAAAAGCCCCGGCCGTCGCCAGAGCTCATCGTTTGCAGTGAATGTATTTCATTTCGTTCTTGCGTCCGAGCATGGCGAGGTCGCGTTCGCTTCTAGCCCACCGCTTCAGCGGTGGGGTTGGAACCCGTATGCGGACCTCCGCCCGAGGCGCGGCGTCTTCTCCAGCCGCGCGAGGCCTTCTCCGCAATGCCGCGTCCTCTGCGGTGAATGCCTTTGCCTGGCGCCTTTTTACTTCGCTGCCCCGAACGTTCCCATCTCGTCGGCCGACGGACCGTACATGCCCGGGATCGCGATCTCCAGCAGCCGCAGGTAGACACCGAGTTGCGCGCGGTGATGGATGATGTGGTTGATCACGCTGGCGCGGATCACGAACGAACGCGGATAGGCAAAGATGGTTTGCCCGTTCATCTTGAAAGTCCACGTCTTGGCCATCGCTTCGTCGCTGCCGCCGGCGATCGCCGCGCGCCCTTCTTTCGCATTTTTTTCGAAGACCGCAAGCAGCTCCGTCCGCGTCTTCGGCGCGAAGGGAACGAACGTCTTCGGATCCATGTCGAGGACTTCGGTATCCATCGCCGTCTTCGCCCAGCCCGGCAGTTGCGCGACGTGTCCGGCGAGACGGTCGAGCGGCATCGACTTCGCGTGCGGCTTGTATTCCGTGAGCTTCTCCGGCAACACGGCCAGCAACTTCCGCGTGCTCTCCATCTCCTTGTCCCACTCGGGAAGGTACATCTCACTGATCGTCATAGGAACTCCATTGCCGCAGGTCGCGGCGCCGAAAGAGCTTACCACAAGAAGGCGAAGAAAAAGCGAAGCAATAATAAGGATACTAAGAAAATCCCGCAAAGCTATTGAGTGCAGAGGACGTTGAGGCTCGCCGAGTCACCCCGAACCGCCCCAAGAACCTCCGCGTCCCTCGGCGACCTCTGCGGTGAGTGTATTGCCAAGAAAAAGCCCCGGCACGCGCCGGGGCTTTTCACTTCTGACTTTCGACTACCGACTTTCGACTGCCTCTAGATGTCCAGGTTCTTCACGTCCAGCGCATTCTCTTCGATGAATTTCCGCCGCGCTTCCACGTCTTCTCCCATCAGCGTCGAGAAGATGGTTTCGGTCTCGGCGATATCTTCGAGCCTCACGCTCAGCAGGGTACGCCGCTCCGGATCCATCGTCGTCTGCCAGAGCTGCTCGGCCGACATCTCGCCCAGCCCCTTGTAGCGCTGGATGGTGTATTCCTTGCGGCCTTCGTTAAGCACGTAGTCGAAGAGTTCGCGGACGCTCGACTTCTCGACCTCGACCGGCTCGGTGGCCTTGCGCGTGGTGCGTTGCGGACCGGCGCCCTTCACGGTCTTGCCTTCGACCTTGCCGTGCTCCGCCTTTTCGGCCTCGCTCGGCTCTTCGCCGCCCGCCACTTCCTTGGCGGCCTTCACCACTTCCACCACGAACGGCGGCTGCATGTACTCGGCGATCTGCTTGTACTTGCCCATCATCTGCCGGTACTCCGGCGTCGCCGCCAGCTCCAAGCCGAGTTTGTGTTCGGCGCCCTGCGCGTTCATGAAGGTCACATTCCAGTTCGAATGCTCTTCGTCGTAACGCGCTTCCACCATCTTGAAAGCCTTCTCCTTGGCCATCGCCTTCAAGCGTTTCTCGAGTTCGGCGATCTTCGGCGGAGCCTTCTTGGCGTCGCCCTGGAAATCTTCGCGCTTGGCGAGGTCGAGTTTCGGCATCAGCTCCGTCACCTGCTCGTCGCGGATGCGCTTGTCCACCTTGTCGAAGAACTGTATGTAGTCGTTGAGCACGGTCATGAACCGTGTCAGTTGCGCGCCTTCCAGCTTGGCCGCGCCTTCGCCGTAACGGATGGTCATGCCGTCGGAGGCGCGCTTCACCATCACCTTGACGAACTCGCCGTCGTTCTTGATGTACTGCTCGAACTTGCCCTTCTTGATGCGGTAGAGCGGCGGCTGCGCGATGTAGACGTTGCCGCGCTTGATCAACTCCTGCATGTGGCGGAAGAAGAAGGTCAGCAGCAGGGTGCGGATGTGCGAACCGTCGACGTCGGCGTCGGTCATCAGGATGATCTTGTTGTAGCGCAGCTTGGCCACGTCGAAATCGTCTTTGCCGATGCCGGTGCCGAGCGCGGTGATCATGGCGCGGATTTCTTCGTGGCTCAGCATCTTGTCGTAGCGAGCCTTCTCCACGTTGAGGATCTTGCCCTTCAGCGGCAGGATCGCCTGGAAGCGGCGGTCGCGGCCCATCTTCGCGGTGCCGCCGGCGCTCTCCCCTTCGACCAGGTAAACCTCGCAGCGCTCCGGGTTACGTTCCGAACAGTCGGCCAGCTTGCCCGGCAGTCCGCCGCCATCGAGCGCGCCCTTGCGGCGCGTCAGGTCGCGGGCCTTGCGGGCCGCTTCGCGCGCCCGCGAAGCGTCGATCGCCTTGTTGATGATCTTGCGCGCCACCGGTGGATTCTGCTCGAAGAACGCGCCCAGCCGCTCGTTGACGAACGCCTGCACCTGGCCGGCGATGTCGGAGTTGAGCTTGCCCTTGGTCTGTCCTTCGAACTGCGGCTGCGGCAGTTTTACCGAGACCA
>Ga0315268_10006211_pt1 | contig 12731 bp, 10 predicted proteins | sample C1_top_MG_FD_204535 | JGI IMG/M metagenome (GOLD analysis project Ga0315268, IMG submission 204535) | Sediment microbial communities from Yellowstone Lake, YNP, Wyoming, USA - C1_top | ecosystem: Environmental > Aquatic > Freshwater > Lake > Sediment | place: USA: Wyoming | collected 2017-08-01 | reverse complement strand
AGGCGAGCGATACGGTTGCGAAGATGCGCGCGTGGTGCGGATCGACGGGCGGTACTACCTCAGCTTCACGGTCGTCTCGCAGGACTCCTGGTCCACGATGCTGGCCGTGACCGACGATTTCCGGACCGCCGAGCGCCTGGGCATCATCTTCCATCCCGAGAACAAGGACGTGGCGATCTTCCCGGAGAAGGTGAACGGGATGTACCACGCGCTGCACCGGCCGAACAACTCGGGGTTCGGCAAAGCCTCGATCTGGTACGCGGAATCGCCCGACCTGCTGCACTGGGGCCGGCATCGCTGCATCGTCCGGCCGCTGGACACGCCGTGGGAGGCGGCGAAGATCGGGGGCGGGGCGCCGCCGATCAAGACCCCCGAGGGATGGCTCGCGATCGCGCACGGCAAGGGCGCCAACGGCGCCTACTGCCTGTTCTGCGTGCTGCTGGACCTGGACGAGCCCTGGAAGGTCATCAAGCGAGCGACGGCGCCGATCCTCACCCCGACCGAGCCCTACGAGACCGAGGGCTTCTTGCCCAACGTCGTCTTCTCCAACGGTGTCGTGGCCAGGGACGGGAAGCTGTTCATCTACTACGGCGCCGCCGACGAGTCGTCCTGCGTGGCCATGACCACCGTCGCCGAGCTGCTGGCCAGCTTCTGACCTGTCCGTCTCCACTCGAAGGCAACCGTCGAGCCGCCGATGAAGATCATTCTCGATTTCAGGAAGTACGACGGGGTGGTTGGCGGGGTCGAGCAGGGGGCGATCCAGATCGCGAGGCACGCGACCGCAGCCGGGCACGACGTGCTGCTGCTGTGCAAGCAGAAGAACCTCGACCAGGTGCACACACTGTTCGACGAGCGGCCCGGCCTGCGGATCGTGCCGTTGCCGGTGGGATCGCACGTGATCTCCCTCGCCAACGCGAAGCTCGACGCGGGGTTCATCCAGGACCTCGCGGAGCGGGAACGGGCGGATGTCGTTCACTTCTTCTACAACTGGAGCTTCCCGTTCCGGAAGAAGGCGGCCTGTCTCCTGACGATCCACGACGTGATCCCGTTCACCTTCCGGGAGGCGATGCCCTTCTTCCGCAACCGTGGCCTCTACCGGCCATGCCTGCGCGTCGCCTGCCGGCTCAACGACGCGATCACGACCGTGTCCGAGTACTCGCGCCACGACATCGCCCGCAGGACGGGCACGCCGCTGGACAAGATCCGTGTCGTGCCGAACGGCCTGCGGGAGCCCGCCCCCTCGAACCCGGCACGCGAGGCCGAGCTGGAGGCGGAGTTCGGCCTGAGCGACGGGTTCGTGCTCAACGTCGGCGGCATCCACGAGCGCAAGAACATCCCCCGGTTGATCCGGGCGTTCGCCAGGCTCGTGCGGACGGAGGGCTACCGGGGCAAGCTGCTGATCACGGGCAGCACGTCGGGCGCGCCCTACCAGGAGAAGATGAAGAAGGCGTGCGACGCGGCGGTGGCGGCGGCCGGCATGGCGGAGCGGGTCGTGTTCACGGGCTTCGTCGCGGAGGACGACCTGGATCTCCTCATGCGGCGCGCGCAGGTCTTTGTCTATCCGTCGCTGTACGAGGGGTTCGGCATCCCGATCCTCGAGGCGATGAAGGTGGGGACGCCGGTGGTCGCGTCGAACGTCACGGCGATGCCGGACGTCGCCGGTGACGCCGGAGTGCTCGTCGACCCCCACGACGTCGACGCGATGGCGGAGGGCATCAACCGGGTGCTGCGTGATGCGGACCTGCGCCAGACGCTGCAGCGGCGGGGGTTCGAGCGGGCGGCCGCCTACTCGTGGGAATCGGCCTGCCAGCAGTACCTCGACCTCTACCGGGACCTGGCGAGCAGAGGCGGGCGCCCGTCTTCACGAGCGACACTCGACTGAGGCGCTGGTTCCGCCCTGGGCGGCCCGGCCGGGGGCCGGCTCAGGTGCCCTCCCTCACCGGGAGCGGAGCTGCGACCGCCACCCAGGCGCGCACCTGGTCCCGCTTCACCTTGAGGGTGTGGGTCCGGGGGAAGTCGGCGTCGGGCCAGAAGCGCCAGGCAGCGATCCGGGCGTGGACCGCGAGCGTCGCGTTGGCGGCCTTCACCGCCAGGTCGGTCTCCGCCCGGGCCTGGTCGAGGTCGGCCCCCGGTGCGAAGGCTCCCACGATCGGGGCCGCCGCGCCGCCCCCCTCGACGCGCTGGAGCGTGGCCGGAGCGAGGACGATCGCCTCGATCCGGCCCGGCTTGGTCTCGAGGACGACCGAGTCGCGGATCCCGGCCACCCGGAGGGCGTTCTCGATGTCCTCGGGGAAGACGTTGAGGCTGTTGGGCAGGACGATCATGTCCCGCTTGCGGCCGTGGAGGACAAGGCGGCCCTGCGGGTCGAGGTGGCCGAGATCGCCGGTCTTGTAGAAGCCGTCCTCGGTGAAGGCCGCCGCCGTTGCCTCGGGGTCCTGCCAGTAGCCGCGGGTCACGGTCGGGCCGCGGAACTGGATCTCGCCGTCCGCGGCGATCCGCATCTCGACCCCGGCGAGTGGCCGGCCCACCGTCCCGGGCGGGTGCTCGCGCCAGGAGGTCGTGGTCCCGGACCCTGTCTCGGTCGCGCCGTACCCTTGCATGACGACGACGCCGAGGTCCTCCCAGGCCTGCTGGATCGCCGGCGGGAGGAAGGCCCCGGCCGAGACGAACAGCCGCAGGCCCCCGCCGAGCCGCGCGTGGATCGCCTTCCGGAAGATCAGGCGCCGGGCTCCCATCGGCAGGCGCCGGGCGATTGCACGGGCCCGCCGGAACCAGGCCGTCCTGCCGTGCCGCTCCACCTCGCGCTCCAGGCCGGACCAGAACAGGTCGAGGAGCTGGGGGAAGACGAGCATCGCCGTCATCCGGTGCTCCCGGATGGCATCGAAGACGACGCGCGGGTTGCGGCTCCGCAGGTAGAGGATGTCGGCGCCGAGGTCGAGGGTGAAGTAGAGCTCGACCGCCTGGGCGTAGAGGTGGGACATCGGGAGGAGCGAGACGATCCGGTAGGCGATGTCGGGGACGAGGAGGCGGAAGGCATCGATCCCCGAGACGGTGTTGGCGTGGGTCAGCACGACGCCCTTCGGCGTCCCGGTCGTCCCTGACGTGTAGCTGAGCAGGTAGACGTCGTCGCGGGCCGGGCGCGGCCAGGTGTCCACCTCGGCCTCCCAGCCGGCCGGGAAGCCCGCCCCGGGTTCGGCGCAGAGGTCCTCGGCGGTGGTGACCGGCAGGTGGTCGAGGTCGGCGTCGGCCGGGTCGGGCGCCTCGCGCCCGGTCCCGATCACGAGCTGGCGCGCCCCGGAGCGGTCGGCGATCCGGCGGATGGCATCGGGGGCCATGTGCAGATCCAGCGGCACGTAGATGAGACCCGCCCGCATCGACCCGAAGTAGGTCGCCGCGAGGTCCGGCCCGGACGGCGACCAGGTCAGGATGCGGTCGCCGGGCCGGAGGCCGCGGGAGCGGAGGCGCCAGGCGGCCAGCCGGCTGCGCCGGTCGAGCTCGCGGTAGCTCCACGTCGCGATGGTGCCGTCGTCGTGGCGCAGCCGGAGCGCCGGCCGATCACCGTAGCGTGCAGCGGCGCCCTCCAGCACGTCGACGAGGGTGCGCCCTGATGGCCGGAACGTGCTCACGGGCGCATGGTGGATGACACCGGCCGGGAGCGCAACGGTCATCCGGCCCGCGACGTACCGCTGGCCGCGGCGGTCCCAGGCCATGTCCGACGCCGCGCTGTCTCTTGCCGATCCGGCCGCCGAGGCGCCGCCCGTGCCCCGCGGCATCCGCGGCCAGACCCGCTGCGATGGCCCTGACCGCCTGTCCCGGGCGGCGCCCGGCCGTGGCCGCACACCTGGGCCTCTCGGCCGCCGGCTCCGTCCCTGCGCGTCCGTACGACACCGGGCGCGTCCGTGTTTGACCCGCCGTGGCCCGGACGATATGCTCCGCGGGCCTCGCGGCGCGCCCGACCGGCGCGCCCGACCCGCGCCCGCCGGGCTCGCCCGACGGCGGCCCGCGACCCGAGAACCAGGGCGGAGGAGGTGAACCCGGCATTGGCAGAGATCCGCGTTGGTGAGAACGAGACCTTCGAGAGCGCCCTGCGCCGCTTCAACAAGAAGATCCAGCAGTCCGGCATCCTCGCCGAGGCCCGCCGCCGCGAGCACTACGAGAAGCCGAGCGTGAAGCGAAAGCGCAAGGAAGCGAAGCGCAAGAAGGCCACCCGCCAGCAGGGTTAGCCGCCGGGTCCGGCGCGGGCATCCCCTCGCCGGGCCACCCCGCTTCCCCGGCCCGCGCCCCGGGCCCCGGAGGCTCCCCGGGCGGGGCGCCGAGGCCCCGGCCCGGCGCCGACGGAAGGAGTCCAGCCGGTGTCCCTCAGGGATCGACTCCACGACGACCTGACCGCCGCCATGCGGTCGGGTGACGCGTTCCGCCGCGACACGCTCCGGCTCGCCTGGAACGCCGTCTACGCGGCCGAGAAGCGCGAGCACCGGCAGCTCGACGACGACGAGGTCGTCGCCGTCCTGGCCCGCGAGCTGAAGACGCGCCGCGAATCCGTGGCCGCGTTTCGCGCCGGCGGCCGCGAGGACCTGGCCGTCCCCGAGGAGGCCGCGATCGCGATCGTCGCGACCTATCTTCCCCGCGCCCTCGGCGACGACGAGCTGGCCGCGCTCGTGGACGAGGCGATCGCCGCCACCGGGGCGACCTCGACCCGCGACCTCGGGAAGGCGATGGGCTGGCTCGCGCCGCGGACCCGGGGCCGGGCCGACGGCCGGGTCGTCTCCGGGCTCGTCGCTCGGGCGCTCGCCCGGGCCGATCTCTCCGCCCACGACGCGGGCGGCCACGGAGGTGGCGGCGCGCCGGGCTGACCGGCCGCCGGAGCGGACATGCCGAGCCGGACATGCTGAGCCGTCGCCCGGACCGCGCGACCCGGTTCACCCGCCACGACGCCCTCCGCCTCGCCGTCGCGGCCGCTCTCCTCGTTGCCGGCCTGACCGCGATCCTCGCCATCGACGACCTCCCGCGGGGTGTCGACCTGGCCGTCGGCGATGTGGTCAGCCAGGAGGTCCGCGCCCCCCGCTCGATCGACTTCCCGAGCGAGGTCGAGACCGAGGCTGCCCGCCAGGCGGCCCGGGACGCGGTCCCCCCGCAGTACGACTTCGCGGCCGAGAGGTCGGCCGCGATCGCCCGGCGCCAGCTCAACGCGCTCGAGAAGGCGCTCGAGCCGGTCGACGCCGTCTTCGCCCAGGAGCTGCCCGTCAGCTCACGCGAGATCGTCCTGGCGGCCCAGCTCCCCTGGCTCACCGCGGACGCTCGCCGGACCCTGGTCGGGCTCACCGCCGACGGCTGGGCGGCCGTCGCCGCCGAGGCGGCCCGGGTCCTCGGCATCCTGCAGCGGACGGAGATTCGCGACGCGGACCTGGAGGACGTCCGCGGTCAGCTCGGCGACCGGGTGGCTGCAACCTTTGCTGACCCGGAGCGGGCGCTCGTGACCGGGATCGTCTCGCCCCTCCTGGCCCCGAACTCGTCCTACAGCCAGGAGCTGACCGATGCCGCCCGTGACGCGGCGGCCGCGGCCGTGATCCCGGTGCGCTACCGGATCAGCCAGGGCGAGATCCTCCTCCTCCCGGGCCAGCGGGTCACGGAGCTCGACCTCGCCCGCCTCGAGGCGCTGGGCATGACCGAGGCCCGCCTCGACGTCGCCCGCCTCGGCGGCTGGTTCCTCCTCGCCGTGGTGGTGGTGATCCTCTACCTCGCCTGGCTGTTCCGCTTCCGCCAGGAGCTCTGGCACCGCACCTCCGTCCTCGTGCTGCTGGGGATGTTCCTCGTCGTCACGGTGCTCGCCTTCAGCCTCGTCGGCGGTCGCTCGATCCTGCCCTTCTTCATCCCCGGCGCGGCGCCGGCCGTCCTGGTCGCGATCCTCATCGGGGGCGGACCGGCGACGCTGCTGGCAGCGGTCCTGGCAATCGTCGCCGGGGCGGTGAACGGCCTGTCGCTGGAGCTGGCGGCCTACGTCTTCGTCGGCAGCATGGCCGGCCTCGTCGCCATTCGCCGTGGCGACCGCCTCGCCCTGTTCATCCGCGCCGGGGCCGCGATCCTCGTCGCCAACGTCGCCGTCGTCGCCGTCTTCTCGCTCCTCGGCACCCGCGACCTGACGGGGATCCTCCAGCTGTTCGGGGCGGCGGCCGCCTCGGCGGCCGGGTCGGCGATCGTCGCCGTCGGGACGTTCCAGGTCATCGGCAACACGTTCGGCTTCCTGACCGCGTTCCAGCTCCTGGAGCTGGCCAGCCCGTCGCAGCCCCTCCTCCGGCGGCTTCTCCTCGAGACGCCCGGCACGTACCACCACTCGCTCATGGTCGGCAACCTGGCCGAGCGGGCGGCCGAGGCGATCGGGGCCGACCCGCTCCTGGTCCGGGTGGCGGCCTACTACCACGACCTGGGCAAGCTGGCCAACCCGGTCGCCTTCATCGAGAACCAGGCCGGCGGCGAGAACATCCACGACCAGCTCGCGCCGGAGGCCTCGGCTCAGGTCCTCCGCTCGCACGTGCCGGACGGGATCGACATCGCCTACCGGGCGCGGCTGCCGAAGCCGCTCATCGCCTTCATCCCCCAGCACCATGGCACGACCCGACTGGCCTTCTTCTGGGCCAAGGCGCGGGAGGAGGCGGCCGCCCCGTTCGGCGGGCTCGACACGGCCGTCGGCCGGGCCGCCGCCGACGCGGTCGACGAGCGCCGCTTCCGGCACGCCGGGCCCAAGCCCCAGTCGCGGGAGGCGGCGATCCTCATGCTCGCCGACGGCGTCGAGGCGTCGGTCCGCTCGCTCTCGTCGCACGAGGAGCCGACGATCCGGGCCATGGTCCGGCAGATCACCGACGAGCGCCTCGACGACGGCCAGTTCGACGAGTGCGACCTCACCCTCCGCGACCTCGACCGGATCCGCGAGGCGTTCGTCAGCCAGCTCCTCGGGATGTACCACCAGCGGATCGCCTATCCGCAGAGCAAGATCGTCGAGCTGGAGGCGCGCCGGCCGGCCGGCGGCGCCGGGGCGTGACCGTCCGCCCGGTCTATCTCCCGCCGTTCCGTGTCGACCTCGACCTCCGCCCGGGGGTCCCCCGCGTCCTGCCGGCGAGCGCCCTCGCCGCCGCGCTCGCCGCCGCCCTCCGCGCCGGGGGCGCCCCCGAGCCGGCGTCCGCCGGGCTGGTCCTGGCCGACGACGGCGAGCTCGCCCGGCTGAACGCGGCCCATCTCGGCCGGCGTGGGCCGACCGACGTCCTGTCGTTCCCGCTCCTGCCTCCGCGAGCCTTCCCCGGGCACCCGGGCCGGCCGGCCGAGCCCGGGCCGGGCGCTCGCCGGGTCGAGCCGGCCTTCCTCCTGCCACCGGGCACGCGGCTCAACCTCGGCGACGTCGTCGTGTCGGTGGAGCGGGCGATCGCCCAGGCGGAAGGTGGCCGGGGCGGGCAGACGGGCGATCTGCGCTGGTCAGCGGCCGACGAGCTGCGGCTGCTCGTCGTCCACGGTGGCCTGCACCTCTGCGGCTGGGACCATGCCGAGCCGGAGGAAGAGGCCGCGATGCGGGCCCTCGAGCGGGCGATCCTGGCGGCCCCCGGGGGCGGGTCCCGGGGACGGGCCGCGGGCAGCCCGGCAGTGTCGCCCGGGCAGTGATGACGCCGGCCAGCGCCGGCCGAGGAGAGGAGGCCACGGTGTCCGAACGGAAGAAGCTGACCCTGCCTGACCTGTTCGCCAGGGTGGTGGCCGGCACGCCGATCACCTGGCTGACCTGCTACGACTACCCGACGGCGTGCCTGCAGGACCAGGCGGGCGTGGACATGATCCTCGTCGGCGACAGCCTCGGGATGACGATGCTCGGCTTCGACAGCACCCTGCCGGTGACGATGGACGACATGATCCGCCACACGGCCGCGGTCCGGCGCGGGGCCCCGAACGCGTGGGTCGTCGGCGACATGCCCTACATGAGCTACCAGCCCTCGGTCGAGACCGCCATTCGCAACGCTGGCCGGTTCATGGCCGAGACCGGCTGCGACGCGGTCAAGCTCGAGGGCGGGGCGGAGATGGCCGACCGGGTCGCCGCCATCGCCCGATCCGGCATCCCGGTCATCGGCCACCTCGGGCTCACCCCCCAGAGCGCGAGCGCGCTCGGCGGCTTCCGCCTCCAGGGCAGGGGCGCCGCCCAGGCGCGCAAGATCGTCGACGACGCCCGGGCGCTCGAGGAGGCCGGCGCCTTCTGCATCCTCCTCGAGCTCGTGCCCGACCGGGTCTGCCGGCTCGTCACCGAGCGGGCGAAGCACGCGATCATCATGGGCCTGGGCTCCGGCCCCCACGCCCACGGCCAGCTCCTCATCTTTCACGACGCCTTCGCCCTCTACCCGAAGTTCAAGCCCCGGATGGCGAAGGTCTTCGCCGACGCCGGGGCGGTCATCCGCGACGGCCTGGCCGCCTACGTGGCCGAGGTGACCGGGCGGGCCTTCCCCCGGCCAGAGAACTGGTTCGGGATGGCCGACGAGGAGTACGACGAGCTGGTCCGGCTGCTGGACCGAGGCGGCGGCGATGACCGCTGACCTCCGCGCCCGGCTGGCGATCCCGGCCGCCCGGCTCGACGACCTCAACGCCCTCCTGCTCGACCCCGGCTCGCGCCTCGTCAACGATCTGCTGGCGGTCGTCGACCGCTACGGGACCCCCGAGGAGATCAACCGCCGGGCCCGCGAGGCTGGCCAGCTGCCCGCTCTGCTCGAGCGCGTCCGGGTGACCCATCCCGAGCACCTCGCCGACCTCGACTGGCTGGCCGAGCAGCGCGATCGCGGCGTCTTCGTCAGCGTCGCCGACTTCCGCCGCGCGGTGCTCGGCCCGCGCGCCGACACGATCGCCTTCCGGGACGACCTGGCGGTGACGCTCGAGGTCAGCGCCCTCCAGTACTTCCCCTGGCTGATCGCCGCCGCCCGCCGGGCGATCGCCGAGCGGACGCTCCTGCCCGGGCGCTGGGTCCGGGTCCGCGCGATGAAGGAGCAGGAAGCCGACGGCGACCTCGCCGCCGTGGCGGCCGCCATGCAGATCATCGGCGCCAGCGTCGTCGAGACGCTCGACACGAAGGGCAGCGACGGCTCGAACGTCCACCTCGGCGGCCCGGCCACGATCACCGGCTACTTCGGCGGTGTCGGCCAGCCGAACGACCACCCGCTCCTCTGGCTCGACGAGTACCTCCACTACTACACCGAGTACGGCGTCCGCCAGGTCCTCAACGTCAACCCGGGCACCGTCCTGGCGGGCTACCTCCTCCACCGCCTCGGGGTGGACATCGAGTTCAAGATCTCGGTCTTCATGGGCAACGACAACCCGTTCGCCGGCCTGTGGACCCTCATCGGGGCGAAGCTCTTCGCCCGCGACGACGGCAGCTCGCCGCTCGTCGGCTTCAACTGGAGCAACTCGGTCAGCAACGAGACCCTGGAGATCACGGCCGACATCCGCCGGGCGCTCGGTTTCGAGGACGTCGTCCGCTTCGAGCACCACATCACCGAGACCCAGAAGAGCATCGTCCGCCAGCCGTACGACCGCCGGGCCGAGCTGCTCGAGCTGGCCGGCCGGGTGGCCAACATCTCGGCCAAGCACGAGGGCGGCGATCCCGACGTCGACGCGGCCCGCGCCCACCCGTCCGACATCCTCGACTACTTCCGCGACCGATCGGAGGTCGTGGCCAGCGGCGACTGGGACGCCCTCGCCCTCAACTTCATGGACAAGCTCGACGCCACGAACCACACCGCCCGGGCCCTGACGGAGCACGGTCTGGCCTTCGTGGCGGCGGCGAACCTCCACCGCTGAGCCCCGGCCGGGCGGAGGCGGGACCGCGGCCCGCCGCTGGTACCAGGGTCGGCGCGGCCACAATGGGACCTTCGGACCTATCCGCCCGACGCGCTGCATCCCTATCCTCGGGCACGGGACCCCACCGGACCGCCCGGCCGGCGATCCGCGGGTCAGAGGGGCCGGGAGACCGGCCCGGGCCGCATCCGCGGCCGGCCCTGGCCGCGGATCGGGCAGGGAGGCATGTCGATGGTCGCGCGACGCGCCACGGCGGCACGGCTGGTGTCGCTCCTCGTCGCATCCGCCCTCCTCGCCGGCTGCGGCGCGGCGGCAACGCCGGCGCCCACGGCCGGACCGAGCGCCACGCTGGAGCCGAGCGCCGGGCCGTCCGCGCCGGCGGGCCTGGTGACCACGCTCGAGGGCGTTCAGGGTGCGACGATCCAGATCGAGTCCCAGGGGACGTTCGTCGACCCGGGCGAGGGCGAGGTCACCGGCGCCGGGCGCGGCTCGGGCGCGATCATCGACCCGTCCGGGATCGCGGTGACCAACAACCACGTCGTGACCGGCGCCGCGCTGCTCAAGATCTGGATCGGCGGCGACACGAGGAAGGTCTACAACGCCAAGGTCCTCGGCGTCTCCGAGTGCTCCGACCTGGCGGTGATCGACATTGAAGGCGACGGATTCCCATACCTGACCTGGTACGAGCCGGCGCCGAAGGTCGGCCTGGACGTCTACCTCGCCGGCTACCCGCTGGGCGAGCCGGAATACACCCTCAACCGGGGCATCGTTGCCAAGGCCGACGCGCCCGGCGACACGACCTGGGCCTCGGTCGACACGGTCGTCCAGCACGACGCCCAGTCGAACCCCGGCAACTCGGGCGGGCCGCTGATCACCCCCGACGGCCAGATCGTGGCCATCGAGTTCGCCGGCAACCCGGCCCACCAGTCGTTCGCCATCGGAGTGACCGAGGTCAACCGTGTCCTCGCCGAGCTGCGGGCCGGCACGGACGTGACCTCGATCGGGGTGAACGGGCGAGCCGTGAGCGACGACGCCGGGATGACCGGCATCTGGGTGGCCTCGGTCGGGTCCGGCTCGCCGGCCGACAAGGCCGGGGTGAGGCCCGGCGACCTCATCACCCGGCTCGAGGGCCTGCCGCTCGCGGCCGACGGCACGATGGGCGACTACTGCGACATCCTCCGCTCCCACGAGCCGACCGACGAGCTCAAGATCCAGGTCCTGCGCCCGACCACGGGCGAGGTCCTCGAGGGCCGGATCAACGGGACCGCCCTGGCCGTCGTCGAGACGCTCGGCGGCAACCCCGAGCCGACCCCCGCGGCCAGCGCCGGCGCGAGCCCGGGCCCGAGCCAGGCGCCGGCCGGCTACGAGTTCGTGGCCGTGAGCGAGGCGAACGGCCGCCTCTCGACCGAGCTGCCGACGGCCTGGTCGGACGTCCACCAGGGTGACTGGTACCGCGACGACGAGGTGGTCGGGGCCTTCGTCGGCGGGGCATCGAGCTGGTCGACCTGGCAGGACGGCTACGACATCCCCGGCATGTTCCTCGGGGTGTCGACGAAGTACGCCGACCAGACGGCCGACGCCGTCCTCGACGAGCAGAAGGCCGTCTTCGAGGACGACTGCACGTACGAGGCACGCAAGGACTTCAACGCCTACGGCTTCATCGGCAAGTTCGACATCTTCCGGAGCTGCGGCGGGACGGAGCACTCGTTCTTCGTCGTCGTCGTCGCCCCGTCCGACGGCGGCTACCTCGCCCTGGCCCAGGTCGTCGTCCTCGACGACCGCGACCTCGTCGCGACCGACCACGCGATCGAGATGCTGAAGGTGTCGATGCCCTGACCCGGCCGCCGGGCGCGGCCGGCGTCAACACTCGCTACCATCACCGGCGGGCCCGCTCGAGGAGGAGACGGGCCCGTTCGGCGTGCGCGCCAGTGAGCTGCACGGAGGCAGGGTGAAGATCGTCGTCGGCCTGGGCAACCCGGGCGAGCAGTACGCGCGGACCCGGCACAACATCGGCTGGATGGTCCTGGACCGCCTGGCCGATCGTGCCGGCTGGACGGGCCGCGGCCGCTCCCGCGATGCGTCGACGGTCGTGCTCGGCCGCTACCGTGGCCTCGATCTGCTCCTGGCCAAGCCCCAGACGTACATGAACGATTCCGGGATCGCCGTCCGCAAGCTCCTGGCCCGCGAGCGAGCGCCGCTCCACGAGCTGCTCGTCGTCGTCGACGACCTCAGCCTGCCGTTCGGCAAGATGCGCTTCCGCGAGGGCGGCGGCGCCGGCGGGCACAACGGCCTGCGCTCGATCGTGGACGAGCTCGGGAGCGAGGCCTTCCCCCGGCTGCGGGTGGGCATCGGCGAGCCGGACCGCGACGCGACCGACCACGTCCTCTCGGTCTTCCAGCCGGCCGAGCGCCTCCGCCTCGACGAGCTCCTCGACGCGGCGGCTGACGCGGTCGAGGCATGGGCCCGCGAGGGCCTGTCGCGGGCGGCCAACCGCTTCAACGCCTTCACCCTGCGCCCGGCCGACGAGGCCCGGACGGCACCGCCGGGGAGCGTCGACGGCCCACCCGGGCCGGACGGGATCCGCCGGACCCGGACCGGCTGGCGGCGGCAGCGGCCCGGGCCGCCGGCCGGACCGTCCGGCGAGCCGGGCGAGGGTCCAGCCGGGTGACCGGGCTGCGGAGCGCCCGCCGGGGCGCGCGCCCGAGCGGCGCGCGGGCGCCCGGGTCGCGTGGCACCGGCGCGCCAGCGCCCGGGTCGCGTGGCACCGGCGCGCCAGCGCCCGGACCGGCCGAGGAGGCTGGCCGCCGGCGGCTCCCCGACCTGTCGGCGCTGCCGCCGCTCCTCGTCCCGACAGGGGCCTTCGGCGACCTCGCGGCCGCGCTGGGTCCGGCGCGGCCGCTCCCGCCGGGCGGCCGTCA
>Ga0315268_10006210_pt1 | contig 12731 bp, 10 predicted proteins | sample C1_top_MG_FD_204535 | JGI IMG/M metagenome (GOLD analysis project Ga0315268, IMG submission 204535) | Sediment microbial communities from Yellowstone Lake, YNP, Wyoming, USA - C1_top | ecosystem: Environmental > Aquatic > Freshwater > Lake > Sediment | place: USA: Wyoming | collected 2017-08-01 | reverse complement strand
TGAACTGAAGAGTGATTTCATCCGGATCAATAATTCCATTCTTTGCCCCGGCCTCAATCGCCATATTGGCTATCGTCAATCGACTTGCCATAGAAAGCTTTTGGATAACCTCTCCGCAAAACTCCATTGCCTGGTAGAGGGCTCCGTCCACGCCGATATCCCCGATGGTGAAAAGGATCAAGTCCTTACCAGAAACCCAGGGATTGATTTTCCCGTGGTAGATGAGTTTGAAGCTCTCCGGAACCTTAAACCAGAGCTTTCCGGTCGCCATGGCCGCACCCAAGTCGGTACTGCCCACGCCCGTTGAAAAGGCACCGAGAGCCCCATAAGTACAGGTATGACTGTCAGCGCCGACCACCACTTCCCCAGGGAGGACTAACCCCTTTTCTGGAAGAAGTGCATGTTCGATCCCACATTCTCCAATTTCAAAAAAATGGGTGAGACGTTGAGTTCTTGCAAACTCCCTGAGGATTTTACACTGTTCTGCTGAGGGGATGTCCTTTGCCGGCGTGAAGTGATCAGGGACTAAGACGACCCGATCACGGTGAAAAACTTTTTTTGCTCCAATCTCTTTAAAGGCTTCGATGGCAAGAGGTGCAGTGATATCGTTGCCAAGGGCGAGATCAATTCGAACATTGAGAAGTTCACCAGGAGATACTCGTTTTTTCCCCGCATGGGCAGCCAGGATCTTTTCCGTAATGGTCATCGGATGTTTCGTTTTCATATTTTCGGTCAGTCTTGTAGTCACATAGTCTTGTAGTCCCGTAGTCAAATCATTTTGTTTTTGCTACATAACTACTTGACTATACGACTACCTGACTATGTTTGATTACTTACATTCCCACCAACTTCTGCTTCCTGAATTCCATTTTATTCAGGGCATTGATATAAGCCTTGGCACTGGCTACGATCACATCGGTATCCGCGCCTTGACCGATCACGGTTTGCCCCTTCTCCTCCAGTTTGACGGTGACCTCTCCTTGAGCCTCTGTTCCACTGGTGATTGCGTTGATACTGAATTGTAGAAGTTTGGACTTGGTACGGGTGATCTTCTTAATTGTTTTGAAGGTGGCATCCACAGGCCCATCGCCAAAACCTGCCTCCTGCATGAGTTGTCCGTCCATCTCCATTTGAACGGTTGCCGTCGGGACGGTGACATTTCCAGCCACGACATTGATATAGATCAATTTGAAACGGCGAGGCATCCGAAGGATCTCCTCCACCACGATCGACTCAATATCCTCATCGTAGATATCGCGTTTTTTATCAGCAAGCTGCTTGAATCGTTTGAAGGCGAGCTCCAGATCTGCTTCAGAAAGCCGATATCCCAAATCCTTTACCCTTTCCCTGAAGGCGTGGCGTCCGGAAAGTTTTCCTAAAACAATAGAGGTTTTTGGGATGCCCACCGAATCCGGCGTCATAATTTCATAAGTTAATTTTTCCTTCAGGATACCATCCTGATGGATCCCCGATTGGTGGGCAAAGGCATTGGCTCCCACCACTGCCTTGTTGGGCTGGACCACTATACCGGTAATCTTTGAAATGAGGCGGCTTGTTGTGAAGAGATGTTTTGGAATGATGCGCGTATGGAATTGGAAGAGATCGCTTCGGGTCCGAATCGCCATGACCACTTCCTCAAGGGAGGTATTGCCCGCCCTTTCACCGATTCCATTGATCGTGCATTCCACCTGTCTGGCTCCGTTTTGAATAGCCACGAGTGAATTCGCGACAGCCAGGCCAAGGTCATTATGGCAATGGACGCTCAAGGTCACTTTATCCATTCCCCGAACCTTTTGCCGGAGAGTTTGAATGAGGGTTCCAAACTCCGAAGGGATGGCATAGCCCACGGTGTCTGGGATGTTGATCGTGGTCGCTCCTGCTTGAATGGCCGCATCACAGACAGCAGAGAGAAATTCAACATCGCTTCGGGTGGCATCCATGGCTGAGAATTCAACATTGGAGGTATATTGTCTTGCTCTCGCAACAGAACGTGCAGCAATACGAATGACCTCCTCCTTCGATTTCTTCAATTGGTGCTTAAGATGAATGTCGGAGGTCGAGATGAACGTATGGAGCCGAGGAAATCTGGCTCCTTTGACAGCCTCCCAGGCTCGATCAATATCCTTCGGATTTGCTCTGGCCAGGGCAGCCACTTCTGAACGCTTGATTGTTTTGGAAATGGCCCTGACGGCTTCAAAGTCTCCCTCTGAAGAGATGGGAAAACCTGCCTCGATGATGTCTACATTCAATTTTTCTAATTGCTCGGCAATCCTCACCTTTTCCGCAATGTTCATGGTTGCCCCTGGGGATTGTTCTCCATCGCGTAACGTGGTATCAAATATTTTTACGAGCTCTCTCATCCCATTTCCTTTCCTCAAAATAACGTGACCGTGTCCGTGTTACGTGTCCGAAAATTCCTAATTTATCATTCATAACTCTTAACTCAAAATATTTCCATGACCTTTTGATAAAATTCTTTTTCCTCCCATATCTTCAATTCGATACGAAGGGCTCGAAGAGGAAGATGAACAATATTCAATCTTTTTAATTTTACCATATCCTTTTCCGTCGTGACAATGCAATCCACCCCCTGGCCTTTTTCTTCAATGAAAGATAGATCTTTAGCGGTATAGAGATGGTGATCCGGAAAGACCGCCTCCCTAACAATCTCCCCCCCGCACTTTCTTAGGAGGGAAGAGAAGTAGTTGGAATTGGCGATCCCGGAAAGAGCGAGTATCTTCTTTCCCTTCAGGGAATGAAATGCTTCTTGTTCCCCCTGAGGACCCACAAGACTCGTTGGTTCGTAATGGCTGTGAAACACCTGTGATGAGGGATGGATTTCATGGATTTTTTTCTCCAAGGGTTGGGAGATTTCAGGATCCTCTAATTTGGTGAGAAGAAAGAGGTTGGCCCTGCGAAGATGAGATAAGGGTTCCCTCAAGATTCCCCTGGGGAGGAGATGTTCGTCTCCAAAACCGATGTGGGAGTCGATAAGCAGAATGTTGAGGTCTCGCTGGAGGGGAAGGTACTGGAAACCATCGTCCAGCAACAATCCCTGGACACCAAATCGTTGGAGGGAAATTCGGCCATTCCTAAAGCGATCTTTCCCAACCAGAATGGGAACATCTTTACAAGCCTGAGCCATCAGGAAAGGTTCATCCCCTGATTCCTCGGGTGAGAGAAAAATGGTCTTGCCGTCACTTACAACTGGTTCGGAATTCTTTTTTCTTTTGTACCCTCTGCTTAGAATGGCAACATGGATCCCTCTGTTCTTTAATTCCTTTGCGAGGGCGATGGTTAGAGGGGTCTTTCCTGTTCCACCCACGGTGATGTTCCCCACGCTGATGACTGGGCAGGGGAGGCTTTTTGTTTTGAACAGGCGAAGGGAATAGAAAAGAGATCTTGTTTGAACCACTCCTCCATAAGGGAAAGTGAGGAGGGTAAGGGGAAAGAGAAGTATTTTCTCCCAAAGGGATTTCTCTTTTTGATAAAGGAATTGGTCGATACGTCGGTTCATAATAACGCCATGCGCATAGCGCTAAGCGCTTAGCGTCTTTTTAGTGAGGAACGGTCTTATTTCCTCAAACATTCTTTCTGTGGCTCCCTGATGTTTCTGAAGAAATTGATAACCCTTCTCCCCAACCTCTTGGCGTGCCTCTTCGTCGAAAAGGAGACGTTTCATTTGAGAGAAGAGATCTTCTTCTCCAGACACCTGGATAGCTCCTCCATTCTCAATGAGATGTTTGGAGATTTCTAAAAAATTAAACATATGAGGACCAAAAAGAACACACTTTCTGAAGAAGAGAGGCTCAAGGGGATTATGGCCCCCGACTGGCACAAGACTTCCACCCACAAAGACCAGTGTCCCAAGGCTGTAAAGACCCATCAATTCGCCCATCGTATCGAGGAGAATGACATCCGCTCGTTCTTGATCAGATCGGTCTGCACCCAGAGAGAGCGAAGTTTTCCTCAACCATGATAAAGACTCTTTTCTTAAAATCCTCTCCACTTCCTCCAATCGTTCGAGGTGCCGCGGGGCGAGAATGAGAGCAAGATGGGGATTGCTTTTTTTCAGTTCTTTGTAAAGATTGATCAGGATCTCCTCTTCTCCAGGATGGGTGGACCCTGCGATGAGGATATTTTCATTCCCTTGAAGACCGAGATGTTTTGCCATTTCAGCCACGGCTTCTTGGGTGAAAGAGGGGAAGGTCTGGTCGAATTTTAAGTTTCCCACAACCCTTGTCTTTTGAGACTCCCCTCCCATCTCAATGATTCGGGTTCGGTCTTCTTCAGTTTGCATTAAAAAGAGAGAGATCTGTTTGAGACATTTTTTGAAAAAGAATTTGAAGAGTTGATAACGTTGAAATGACTTTTGCGAAATCCTCCCGTTGAAGAGAACAACGGGAATTCCTTTTTTCCCGCAGGACCGAAGCAGGTTAGGCCAGAGTTCTGTCTCGGCAATGAGAAGGAGGTTGGGTTGGATTTTTTCAATGACTCTTGGGATGATGAAGGGATGGTCGATGGGTAAAAAAAGGACTTGATCTGCTTCCGGAAGACAGGTTTTGGCTGTCTCATTGCCTGTGAAGGTCATCGTGGTTAATACGATTTTTAAATCGCTGAATTCTTTTTTGATCTTCTTCAGAAGAGGCATGGAACAGAGTACCTCCCCAACCGATGCGGCATGAACCCAGACCGGCCTTTTGAAGGATGGACTTCGGAAAAATCCCATTCGTTGGGGCAGGGCTTTTCTAAATCTCTTTTGAATGAGACTCCGCAGAAGAAAATAGGGACTTGCGAGAATGAGAAGAAACGTGAGGAAGATGTTATAGGTCAGGAAGATCATATTGAGGCGATTATCAGGACATTAGACTATCAGGTGGTGGGTATCCGGGTCTCAGAACATCAGGCACAAGACTTCTTGTTTTTGTTCTCCCTGATATCCTGGCAACTGGTATCCCACATCCTGATTGCCTGGTCACCTGATTCACTTTAAGAGCTTATTTCGGATTTTGATATTATCTAATCTGAGCGATTCAGCGTCCCTGAAGGAGAGCAGGAATGCCTCAAAGTCTTTTAGAATGCGATATTTTTATTAAGTGAGGTCAATACCTTTTCATTACACCAAACTTGAGAAGGGTTAATTGACCATAAATATTTCTTCAGCATTCAAAGGTGATCGCTCTAAAAGCCTTTTCAGCATCCCTGCTCTCCATAAAATTTATGAGAATCGCTCAATTTAGGTATTAATTTTTTCTTTCAAAGTAATGGTCTGCCTTTTCGGTCAACTCCTTGAGGCGATTCTCCAAAAGGATTCTTTTCTCTTCGAGATGGGCTCGATTCCCGTTTTGATCCACCACAATGGGTTCTCCCCAGATAAAAACTCCTCTTGAGAAAGGATAGGGGAGGAGAAATTGATCCCAAGTGTTAAAAATCTTCTTTTTGGAGGCACTGAAGGTCAATGGAACCACAGCCCTCCCTGTCAGTTTGGCCAACTCGATCACACCGATTTGTACGTGGTGACGAGGTCCCCTGGGGCCATCCGGGACAATGGCAATATCCGACCCATGAGCCTTGACCATTTGTTTAAAACCGGAAAAACCTTTTCGAGTCGTCGAGCCCGAGATGGCATGAAAACCAAACCGCTTTAAGGCTTTTCCCACCACCTGGCCATCCCGATGGGGCGAGACGAGGAAACTCAATTTTTTTCCTTTATAAACGACAGGCATCATCAAGAGCCTTCCATGCCAAAAAGCCCCGATGGCAGAAACTCCTTTCTCCCAAAACCCTCTCGGGATCTCTGGATGAATTTCTTCAAACCGCATGGTAAAAGCCAATATTTTGATGGCCCAGTAGGCACTCCAGGGTCCCAACCAGGTCACTAACTTTTTTTTTAAAGTTTTAAGAAACATCAGACTTTGAAATAGTTCGGAGTGTTGAGCTCGGAGTTCGGAGAAACTACTTCTTAATACTCCGAACTCTGAACTCCGAACTCAACACTAATCAGTAGACCTTCTTCACTTTGGTTGCTGTTCGAACTCTCATCCCATCATCTTTAAACTGGAGATCATAGAGCCGCCGATATTCCCCTTCGCGGGCCATCAATTCCTCATGAGTTCCTTCCTCCACAATCTTCCCTTCAGATATGACGACGATCCGATGGGCATTTCGAATCGTTGAAAGGCGATGGGCGATGACAAAGACCGTTCTTCTTTTCATCAACTCCTCCAAGGCCTTTTGGACTTCTGCCTCAGAATCGGAATCCAGGGAGGAGGTGGCTTCGTCCAGAATGAGGATCGGAGCATTCTTCAAGAGGGCTCTGGCGATGGAGATGCGTTGACGTTCCCCTCCTGAAAGTTTGACCCCTTGCTCGCCGATGATCGTATCGTAACCTTTGGGCAATCTCTGGATGAAATCATGGGCATTGGCTGCCCTCGCTGCTTCAATGATCTCTTGATCAGAACATTTCAGACTTCCATAGGCGATATTATTTCGAACGGTATCATTAAAGAGGATCGTTTGTTGTGTGACTAAACCGATCTGATCCCTTAGAGATTTAAGAGTGACCTTTCGTATGTCGTAGTCATCGATAAGAATCTGCCCTCTCTCCACTTCATAAAAACGGGGCAACAGATTGACCAGAGAAGTCTTGCCCGCTCCGCTCATCCCGACCAGAGCGACCACCTCTCCCACCTTCACATGAAGGGAAATGTCTTTGAGGACAATCTCCTCATCATATTTGAAAAAAACATTTTGGAAGGTCACCCCTTTTTGAATGGGAGGGAGGGGAATGGCTCCTTCTTCATCTTTGATATCTGGAACGGTTTCCAGAAGTTCGTATACACGCGTGGCAGCGGCTAAGCCCTCTTGAATCTCCAGATTCAACTTGTTCAGCTCTCGAATGGGGGCATAGAGCATGAAAATGGCAGCCATGAAGGAAAAGAAAGTTCCAGGAGTGAGTTCCCCACGTAAGACACTGTAACCCCCTACCCAGATGATGACAGCGACTCCGATGCCCCCCAATAATTCCATCAAGGGGTGGGAGAATGCTCGGATCCTCACCCGTTTGAGGTTAATTTTGAAATAACGTTCATTCTCATCAGCAAAGCGTCGTTTCTCATACTCCTCCATATTGAATGCTTTGACAATTCGATTTCCTGAAATGGTTTCGTGCAGAAAGGTTGTAATAGATCCCATTCGTTGTAGACTCTTGCGACTAAATTTCCGAAGCCTTTTCCCAAATTCTTTAATGGGGAAGGTGGCGAGAGGGAAGATGATGAAGGCAAGGATCGCGAGTTTCCAATTTCGCAAAAACACCACGCCGGTCAAACCGAGGATGGTGAAGATATCTTTGATCAGACCGGTGACGGCATTGGAGACAGACCCCTGAATCAGGTTGACATCATTGGTGATCCGGGAGATGAGGATGCCAGTGGGTGTTTTCGTGAAAAAGGAGAGGGGGAGAGTCTGGAGATGATTGTAAAGTTTCTCCCTCAAATCCGCTACGATCCTCAATCCCACATAGTTCATGAGATAGGCTTGTCCGTAATTGAAAAAACCTTTCAGGGAGAACAGAAGAATGATGGCGATGGGGAGCAACATAAGCCATTCCATATCCTTCTTAAGTAACAGATCTCCGAGATGAAGTTGAAGGATCAGATTCTTAATGAAGGAAGGAATTCCTTCTTTCTTCAGGAAAACCCCGTCGAAGGCTGGTTTGACAAGGAATGCTTGCGCACCGGTCAAGAGAGAGACAAAGATCATACAGACCATGGCGAGGCCCAACTTGAACCAATAGGGTTTAATGAGTTCGAGAAGTCTGCGATAGAGAGACATTTCATGCCTCCGCGGTATGGAGCAAGGAGGTGACAATGCGAGCAGCCCGTTGGGCGGCTCCAGGTTCCCCAAGCCTCTGACGGACCTCACCCATGGAGTCCGCCATTTTTCGACTCAGAATGGGATCCCTTAAAATACGAAGCGCCTCGTCAGCGATCCGTTGGGGGTGAACATCCTTCTGAATCAGTTCGGGGGCAATTTCTTTCTCTGCCACCAAATTGACCAGGCCGATGTGATCCACTCGAATCAATGCCCTGCCGATCCAGTACGAGGGCTGAGAGACTTTATAAATAATGATCATGGGTTTTCCCAGAATCGCTCCCTCCAAGGTGGCCGTCCCGGATGCCGTGATCAATAAGTCAGACAGGTTCATCACATCGTAGGGATAATGCTCGACCACTTTCACGGGACTATTTTTTATATAAGATAACAAGATCGTCTTAGGAATGCCAGGGGCAAGAGGGATGACGAACTGGAGATCCGGAATTTCTTGCTGAAGGAGATGAGCGGAGGCCAGAAGGGGAGGCAGGAGTCTTTTGACCTCCTGGACGCGGCTTCCAGGGAGCAAACCAATGGTTCTTCGTTTGGGATCGAGACCAAATTGTTGGAAAGCCTCTTCTTTGGAAAGGATCGGTTTCACGATATCGAGGAGCGGATGGCCCACCCATTCGACATCGACCCCTGCTGACTCATAGAGAGGGACTTCAAAAGGGAAGAGGACGACCATTTTTTCCACCAGTCGGGCGATCGACTTTATCCTATTCGGCCTCCATGCCCATACTTGAGGGCTGATATAATAAAGAATCGGGATTCCTCTCCGGTGGGCGATTTTAGCCAACCGAAGATTGAAATCAGGAAAATCGATCAGAATGACGAGGTCTGGTTTCTCCTTTTCAAGAAATTTTTTCAATCCCCTCAGGGCCTTTAAAATCGTTCTTAGTTTTACAAAGACCTCCGTGATCCCTACGACAGAGAGAGAGTGAGACCGGTAGAGAAGTTCCATCCCCCTTCTTTCCAAACCCTCTCCTCCCACGCCAAAAAACTTCACCTCTGGTTCAAGGCGTTGAATCGCCTCCATTAGGTGGGACCCGTGAAGGTCTCCAGAGACTTCTCCGGCGACCATTAAGATCTTCTTCGACTTCATCGGTCAGCCGCTCCGTTATTTCTTCTCTCTGTTTTGGTGATTAATTTCCTGGATGATCTGAAGCGCAACGTCCAATGCCCGTTTCCCATCCAAACCAGAGACCTGTGCTGGTTTCCGGTCCTTCACACTCTGTATAAAGGCATGAATCTCCGCCTCCAGAAGATCCATCTTCTTGACCGGAATGTTTTCGGTGGCCATTTCTGGAATCCCTGCCTTTCCGTGAGGGACTGCCTTTTTTGAAAAAGAGAGTTTTTGAGAAAGGTAGTCGATCAAAAAGATCCCATCGGGCTGGAAGATCCGAGTTTTCCGAATTTTTTCTTTAAAAACTCGGCTGGCGGTCAAATTGGCTGTACATCCATTTTCGAATTCAATGCGGGCATTGGCGATGTCTGTATAGCGAGTGAAAATGGGCATGCCGACCGCCTGAAACTGTTTCATCTTTGAATTCACCAGGCTTAAAATAATATCGATATCATGGATCATTAAATCTAACACGACATCGACCTCTATGCCCCTTCCTGAGAAGGGTCCTAAACGATGGGATTCGATAAACCATGGATCCTTTACCCTTCCCTCTAATCCGGACAAGGCTCCATTGAATCGTTCCAGATGACCCACCTGTAGGACCAATCCCTTGGAGTGGGCCAATCCAATCAGTTCATCCGCCTCTTCAAGGGTATTCGAGATGGGCTTTTCTAAAAGGACATCGATTCCCTGCAAGAGAAAATCTTTAGTCATCAAATAGTGAAAGGATGTGGGAACGGCAATGCTAACAGCCTGAACTCTGTTGAAAAGGTCTGTATAATGAGAGAAGGATTGCGTTCGGTATCGTTTAGCGATTTCCCTGGCACGCACGGTGTCGACATCCACCACACCGACCAATTCCACTTCTTCTTTTTTAGCATATTTTTCTGTATGGAATTGGCCAAAGTAACCGACACCGACGACGCCGACCTTGATTTTTTCCACTTAACGGCTGATCCCCCTCTTTGAACGTTGGATAAATTGAAGGAGATGTTGAACCTCTGGAGTTTGATAGATTTCATCCTCTTTAATCTGTTTAAGTGCTTTCTCTAAAGTTAGGCTTGAGCGGAAGATGATGCGGTAGGCTTTTTTCAGGGCCCGAATAGCTTTTTCTGAAAAGTTGAAACGTTTCAGGCCCACCGTGTTCAACCCATAAAGTCTTGCCCGGCTTCCGGCAGCCATCATATAAGGGGGAATATCTTGGGACACGCCCGTTAACCCACTGATAATGGCGTGGGTACCAATCTGGCAGAATTGATGGACCGCTGCCAACCCACCGATGATGGCATGGTTTTCGACCAGGATATGTCCGCCCAGGGTGGCTCCGTTTGCCATGACCACCTGATTTCCAATGTTGCAGTCATGGGCAACATGCGCGTAGGCCATGAAGAAATTTTCGTTTCCGATGACCGTCTTTCCTCCTCCTTTGATCGTGCCCCGATGAAGGGTGACAAACTCCCGGACAATGTTCTGATCTCCAATGAGGAGGGAGGTCTTCTCTCCCTGGTAAAAAGTTGCCTGAGGGGCTTCTCCGATGGAGGCGAATTGAAAGATCTGACATCGTTTCCCAATGTGAGTTCCTTCCCGGATGACCACATGGGGTCCGATCTTCGTCCCTTCGCCGATGGAAACATCCTTTTCAATAATGGTGTAGGGACCGATCTCCACTCCTCCACCGATTTCAGCCTTTGGATCGATGGTTGCGGTGGGATGAATCAATTTTCATCTCCTAACATGGCCAAGAGTTCTGCTTCGGCTACCAATTTTCCATCGACCAAAGCTTTCCCTTTAAATCCCCAGATCGATTGACGATGTTTGGTAATCTCCAGTTCAAGACGAAGTTGATCCCCCGGGACAACCGGTTTTCTGAAACGGACATTATCGATTCCCAGGAAATAGACCGGTTTTCCCTGTTCCTCTTCGGGCATCGATTTGAAAGCGAGCACCCCTGCTGTCTGGGCCATGGCTTCGACGATCAACACCCCTGGCATGATCGGACGACTGGGAAAATGGCCCGGGAAGAAGGGTTCGTTATACGTGACATTTTTAATGCCCACGATCCGTTTTCCAGGCTCTATCTCAATAATCCGATCTACCAGCAAAAATGGGTAGGCATGGGGGAGGATATGCATGATCTCTTTGATCTCAATCATCTACTTCTCCTTCCCTTTTGAAGAGAGGGCTTCTTCCATCTTTTTTAATCGTCTCTCGATGTCAAGGAGGGTCTTTCTCATCTCAGGTAATTTTGGAAAGACGGTGATCGCCCTGAGAAATTCGCGATGAGGGATAGCAGGACTACCGACGTACCCTTGATTCGCAGGCAGATCATGGGTCACTCCTGCTTGGGCGCCCACCATCACGTTATCTCCAATCTCGATATGGCCCACCACTCCCACCTGTCCGGCCAGCGTGACATTCTTCCCAATGGTGGTGGAACCTGAAATTCCAACCTGAGCCACGATGATCGAATCTTCACCGATGGCAACATTATGAGCCACCTGAACGAGGTTGTCGATTTTTACTCCTCTTCGGATGATCGTACTGCCAAGTGTGGCCCGATCGATCGTGACGTTCGCGCCGATCTCAACGTCATCCTCAATCACGACGCTTCCCACCTGGGGGATTTTCACATTCCTATTTCCTTCCTTGACATATCCGAATCCATCACTTCCGACCACCACCCCACTGTGAAGGATCACCCGTTTTCCAATGATGGTCCCTGAATAGATGGAGACATTGGAGTGGAGAACAGAGTCCTCTCCGATCCTGGAGTTCTCACCCACATAGACTCCAGGATAAAGAGTGACCCGATCCTCGATTGAACAGTGGTCTCCAATATAGACGAAGGGATAAAGGGTCAGGTCTTTCCCTAATTTCGCCGTGGGACTGATCCAGGTGTTGGAATCGACCCCTTTGGGTTGATAAGGTTGATGAGAGAAGAGGGTGAGGATCTTGGCAAAGGCTAAATAGGGATTCGTCACGGAGAGAAGAGGCTTGTCGGCTTGGGTCACTTCTTTTGAGACGATGATCGCCGAAGCATGGGTTTCGCTGAGCTTTGGAAGGTACTTTGGATTGGCGAGGAAGGTGATTTCCCCTGCTTGGGCCTCTTCAATGGCCCCCACTCCGGAGATTTCTACCTCTCCATCTCCTACCACTGTTCCACTTACCCACTCTGCGAGTTCCTTAAGACGTTTCTTCATCCTCTTGTCCTGCTTTCAGGTGATCAGATTACCAGGTTATCAGGTGAGGGATATCAGGATACCAGGGTATCAGATGAAAAAATGATTTCGCGGTTTCCTGATAACCTGATCTCCCGATACGCTGTTCACTTCTTCTGAGTATCATAGACTTTGATCACTCGATCGGTGATATCGAGGGCCTTGGAGATGTAGGGCAAGGAGTTTCCTTCCAAGATAAGGGTGTACCCCTCGTCTGCACCCATTTTTTGAATCACCTTTGTGAGGCCCATCAGGATGTTTCGTTCCATCTCGGCGCCCTTTTGTTGGATATCCTTCTGATTGTCTTCCAACCATCTCTGATAATCTCTGACTTTCGTCTGGAATTCCTTTTCCTTATTTACCCTGGCTTCCTGGGTGAGCATGGGGCTCTGTTTATCTATAGTATCTTTCATCGTTTGGAGTTCTTTTTGTTTGTCTTGGAATTGGCGTTGAAGTTTCTCCATCTCCTTTTGAATCGTTTTTTTAGCCTCTTTTCCCGCATTGCACTCGTT
>Ga0315268_10006209_pt1 | contig 12732 bp, 9 predicted proteins | sample C1_top_MG_FD_204535 | JGI IMG/M metagenome (GOLD analysis project Ga0315268, IMG submission 204535) | Sediment microbial communities from Yellowstone Lake, YNP, Wyoming, USA - C1_top | ecosystem: Environmental > Aquatic > Freshwater > Lake > Sediment | place: USA: Wyoming | collected 2017-08-01 | reverse complement strand
CCGCGGTGAGCGCTTCCATTTCCACGCCGGTGCGCCCGAGGGTTTCCGCCGTCACGGCGCATTCGATCGCCGCGTTGGACTCGTCCACATTGAATTCGACGCCGACCCTGGTCAGCGCGAGCGGGTGACACAGGGGAATCAACTCGGCAGTCCGCTTCGAAGCCTGGATCGCGGCGATGCGGGCGATGCCAAGCACGTCGCCCTTCTTCGCGCTACCGGCCTGGATCAGCTTGAGCGTATCCGGCTGCATGGTGATGCGGCCGACCGCCCGGGCGATGCGACGGGTTTCCGCTTTTTCCGCCACGTCCACCATATGGGCCTGGCCAGATTCATCAAAATGTGTAAATTGATTCATTTTGCGATACAAAAAGATACAAAATTAACGAACTAATTGAGTTAATAAAACATCCAACCGAGCTATCATATCATCATGAATTTGCGCCTCCTAATCCTACTCGTCCCACTGCTGACCATGCCAGGCGTACTGGCTGACGGCCTGCCCGATCTCGGCGAGGCTTCGCAAAGCACGTTCTCCCCACAGATGGAACGCCGCGTCGGTGAGGCCATCATGTACGATATACGCCGCGACCGCAGCCTGGTAAACGATCCCGAACTAACCGACTACCTGAACAACCTCGGCTACCGGTTGGTGTCAGCCAGCGCGGAAAACCGCCAGGATTTCGAGTTTTTCGTACTGCGCGACAACACTCTCAACGCCTTTGCCCTGCCGGGCGGCTTCATCGGCGTGCACACCGGACTGATTCTCGCAGCACAGAACGAATCGGAACTTGCCGCCGTGCTCGGCCATGAGATCGCCCACGTCACCCAGCACCATCTGGCGCGCATCATCGCCAAACAGGAGCAAAGTACGATCACTTCGCTTGCCGCCCTGGCGGTGGCAATCCTGGCCGCACGCTCCAACCCGCAAATCGCCAATGCCGCGATGGCCGCGGCACAGGCAAGCTCGATCCAGACCCAGCTTGACTTCACCCGCGAGCATGAGCGCGAGGCCGACCGCATCGGCCTGCAGACCTTGAGCCAGGCCGGCTTCGACCCGCGTGGAGCAGCCACATTTTTCGAGCGGCTGCAGAAATTCAACCGCCTTTATGAAAACAATGCGCCCGAATATCTGCGCACTCACCCGATCACCAGCGAGCGCATCGCCGACATCCAGAACCGCCTGGCAAGTTTGCCCTATCGCCAGGTTCCTGACAGCCTCGAATTTCAACTGGTGCGCGCAAAGCTGCGCGCCGAGGAAGGCACGCCACAGCAGGCCGTGGTCCTCTTCGAGGACGCACTGCGCGAGAAAAAATACACCAGCGAAACAGCCAGCCGCTACGGTCTGGCAGAAGCACTGCTACGCGCCAAGGATTATGCCCCTGCCGAGCAGGCACTGGCGCAACTACGCAAAACTGCACAGCCCAACGCCATTATCGAAAACCTGGCGGCGCAAATCAAGACCGCTGCCGGCCAGCCCGGCGCCGCCCTCGCCCAGTATCAGACAGCTCTGAAAAGCTTCCCCAACCACCGCGCGCTGGTATACGGCTATGCCGATGCCCTGCTGCAAAACCGCCAAAGCGCTCAGGCGCTGAAACTGATCAGCGAGCGGCTGCGCCGCTTCCCTCACGACGACCGGCTCTACGAATTGCAGGCACAAGCTTACGCCATGCAGGGCAAGACACTTCTGTCCCATCAGTCTCAGGCGGAAGCCTACGCCCGCCAAGGCAACCTGGTCGCCGCCATCGAACAACTGCAACTCGGGCTAAAAGCAGGCGACGGCGACTTCTATCAACTTTCCATCACTGAGGCACGCCTTAAACAACTCAGGGCCGAGCATGCCGAGCTCGCAAAAAAACCCTAAACCCGGAGGAGCCGGAAATACGGGTAAAGTAGAGAGGAGAAAAATCAAAAGCGGCGCCGTCCCCGGTTTTCACTCCTCACTCCGTGTTATTGGTATTTTATTTTTCGTTCTCCCACTTAAGGGGTACTTGAAAAATTTACCATCAGGGTCAAAATAGATTGAGTAGAATTAAAGGAAGCGAATGGGCAACAAGCGTCAAGAAACCCCTGTTCTGGAAACGGTAGCAAGCAGGTTAAAAACTCCGCCCTTGTTTAAAGTGGTGTTGCTGAACGATGACTTTACGCCCATGGAATTCGTGGTCGAAGTGTTACAGCAATTTTTTTCCAAGACCCTCGAACAGGCGACAGAAATCATGCTCAAAGTCCATACCGAGGGCGCCGGCATATGCGGGGTGTATCCCAAGGATATCGCCGAAACCAGGGTGGAACAGGTCGTGGCATTCGCCCGGCAGCATCAGCATCCGCTGCAATGCGTGATGGAGGAAAATTGAAATGATCGCACAGGAACTTGAAGTATCTCTACACATGGCCTTCATGGAGGCACGTCAGAAGCGCCACGAATTCATTACCGTGGAGCACCTGCTGCTGGCCATGCTCGACAACCCCAGCGCAGCCAAGGTGCTGCACGCCTGTGCCGCCAACATCGACGAATTGCGCAAAACGCTGGCCGATTTCGTCACCGCCGAAACCCCCACCGTGGCCGGCTCGGGCGAAGTGGACACGCAGCCTACCCTAGGCTTCCAGCGCGTCATCCAACGCGCCATCCTGCACGTGCAGTCTTCCGGCAAGAAAGAAGTCACCGGCGCCAACGTGTTGGTGGCGATATTCGGCGAAAAGGATTCGCACGCGGTGTTTTTCCTCAACCAGCAAGGCATTTCCCGCCTTGACGTGGTGAACTACATCTCCCACGGCATCAGCAAGGTAGCGGAAGGCAACGCAACGCGCCAAGACCCGGAACAGGAAGCGGAGCAGGAAAGCGCCCCGGCCGGAGCACTGGAGAATTTCACCCTGAATCTCAACACCCAGGCGCTGGCCGGCAAGATCGACCCGCTCATCGGTCGCTCGCTGGAATTGGAGCGGGTCATCCAGACTTTGTGCCGTCGCCGCAAGAACAACCCGCTATTGGTAGGCGAAGCGGGCGTGGGCAAGACTGCCATCGCCGAAGGACTGGCACGGCGCATCGTCGAGAACGAAGTGCCCGAAGTGCTGTCCGAGAGCACGGTCTATTCCCTCGACATGGGCGCCCTGCTGGCCGGCACCAAGTATCGCGGCGATTTCGAGCAACGCCTCAAGGCAGTGCTGAAACAACTCACCGAGGACCAGAACGCCATCCTGTTCATCGACGAAATTCACACCCTGATCGGTGCGGGCGCCGCTTCCGGGGGCACGCTGGATGCCTCCAACCTGCTGAAACCCGCCTTGAGCTCGGGCCTGCTCAGATGCATCGGCGCCACCACCTATAACGAATACCGCGGCATTTTCGAGAAGGATCACGCGCTCTCCCGTCGCTTCCAGAAGATAGACGTGCCAGAACCCAGCGTGGAAGAAACCATCGCCATCCTGCGCGGCCTGAAATCCCGCTTCGAGGCTCACCACGGGGTCAAATACACTGCGGCTGCGCTGACCACGGCGGCGGAACTGTCGGCGCGCTACATCAACGACCGCCATCTGCCCGACAAGGCGATCGACGTGATCGACGAGGCCGGCGCGGCACAGCGCATCCAGCCGAAGTCGAAGCAGAAAAAAACCATCACCAACAAGGAAATCGAGGAAATCATCGCGAAAATCGCACGCATTCCGCCGAAAAATATTTCCAGCGACGACCGCAGCGCACTCAAGACCCTGGATCGGGATCTGAAATCCGTGGTGTTCGGGCAGGACAAGGCAATTGACGCGCTCGCCACCGCCATCAAGATGGCGCGCAGCGGCCTGGGCAATCCGCAAAAGCCGATCGGTTCCTTCCTTTTCTCCGGCCTGACCGGCGTCGGCAAAACCGAGGTGGCGCGGCAACTGGCCTACACCCTCGGCATCGAGCTGATTCGCTTCGACATGTCCGAATATATGGAGCGTCACGCGGTATCGCGCCTGATCGGCGCCCCGCCCGGCTATGTCGGTTTCGAGCAGGGCGGCCTGTTGACAGAGCAAATAACCAAGCACCCCTATGCGGTACTGCTGCTGGATGAAATCGAGAAAGCCCATCCCGACATTTTCAACATCCTGCTGCAGGTGATGGACCACGGCACGCTCACCGACAACAACGGCCGCAAGGCGGACTTCCGCAACGTGATCATCGTCATGACCACCAATGCCGGCGCGGAAAGCCTGACAAAAACCAGCATCGGCTTCACCGGCTCCCAGAAACCGGGAGACGAACTGGCAGAGATCAAACGGCTGTTCAGCCCGGAATTCAGGAACCGGCTCGACGGCACCATTTCCTTTGCGGCGCTCAGCCACGAAATCATACTGCGCGTGGTGGACAAGTTCCTGATGCAACTGGAAGAACAGCTACACGAGAAGAAAGTGGAAGCGGTGTTTACCGACGCGCTGAAGGATTATCTCGCCAAGCATGGTTTCGACCCGGCCATGGGCGCGCGGCCGATGGCGCGGCTGATTCAGGACACCATCCGCAAGGCGCTGGCGGACGAGCTTCTGTTCGGCCGGCTGGCGGGCGGCGGCAAGGTGGTGGTGGACATCGACGGGGAGGAGAAAATCCACCTCGAATTCGAGAGCAGTGAAAGCGCGGTCAGCGTTTAACAAAAAGGCGCAGGATTTTTGAATCCTGCGCCTTTTTAAAACCAAGCCGCTTGTTTTACTTCTTTTCTTTCATCGGGCAGGTGTTCAAGCCCAACAGCGGGTAGAACGGGCACCAGCCCATCAGGCCGGTTGCCAGCGGCACGATGCCGATCAAGCCCCACAGCCACAGGCCGCTTTCGCTCCTGAGCACGAAAGTCAGCGCCAACAGCACGATCCCCGCCACAATACGCAGGATTTTGTCGATTCCACCAACATTTGCTTTCATTTCGATCCTCCAGTTAAAACGACCTTAGGGAAGTGCTGATTAATTCGTCGCACCGGCGAAAGCCGGTGTCCAGGATGTTGATTTTTCTGGATTCCGGCCTTCGCCGGAATGACGAAATAGCAATTAATCAGCGCTTCCTTAGCATAAAAACGGCACCTTACCCCTTGATCGAATGCAGTTGGTAACGATTCAGCTTGCGGTACAAAGTTCGTTCGCTGATGCCGAGGAGGTCCGCCACAGTGCGCCGATGACCGTTGTGCTGTTCCAGCATTGCGCGGATATGGCGAATTCCCAATTCCTCGATTGAAAGACCTGTGACGTTGGCGGCCACCATGGTTTCGCTGCTTCTGGACTGAATCTCCGGTTGCGGTGTTTTTTGGGATTTAGCCTCGCTCGGGCTGTCGAAATGGACGTGCCTGGCATGGATAATTCCGTCGGCAGTCAGGGCGGACGCCTTCTGCAGAACATTGCGCAACTCGCGCACATTGCCTGGATAATCATGGCTCATCAGGCGAGAAATGGCATCTGCGGCAAGTATCGGGATCTTCTTTCCGGAGCTGCTCATGCGGGCAAGCAAGGCCTCGGCCAGAGCGGGAATGTCCAGCCGCCGCTCGCGCAACGTGGGTAACATCACATCGATGCCGGCAATCCGGTAATAGAGATCCTCGCGAAACAGGCCCTGATCGACCCGATCCAGCAAGTTGCGGTTGGTGGCGGAAATAACGCGCACATCCGCCATCAGGATTTCCGTGCCGCCTACACGGCGAAACTCCCCCGTCTCCAGCACGCGCAGCAATTTGGGTTGCATGGAAAGGGGAATTTCTCCAATTTCATCAAGAAACAGGGTGCCCCCATCAGCCAATTCAAACAACCCCGGTTTGCGTCCGATGCACCCGGTAAAGGCACCGCGCTCGTGGCCGAAAAACTCGCTCTCGAACACCGATTCTGCGATTGCGGCGCAATTCACCGCGACAAACGGACGGCCACTCCTGCTCGAATGCTTGTGCACGAATTCAGCCGCCAACTCCTTGCCGACACCGCTCTCCCCGTAAAGCAGAATGGGCGCCTCCGACTCGGCCACGCGCCCCAGTTTATCGGCACACGCCAGAAAGGCGGGAGATTGACCGATCATGCGCATGTCCTCGCAATCCAGGTCTTCCGAGGCCCTCATTGGCACAATCGCCTCCCCCAGATACAGGCGGCCATCCAGGCCGTGGATCGGGTAGCCCTTGAGGCGCACCCGCTCGGCGCGGTTGTGGTTGTCGTAATGAATATGAAGCACCTGGCAAGGCTCACCGCTGGCAAATACCTTCTGATGCGGGCAGAACTCGCCGTTCTCGTGGCAGGGAACTGAAGAATGATGGGAAATTTCGTGGCACAGGCGGCCAACGATTTCCTGCTGGCTTAAGCCGTACACCTGGCAATAAACGTGATTCGCCGATACCACGCGGTAATCCGCGTCGATCAGGACGAACGGATTTTCCTGGATGTTGATCAGGGATTGCAGATCGAGCGAAAGATCATTCATTTAGGGATCTCTTCATGACAAACTGTCATGACAGTATAGGCGCAGTCAATCCACTATGTAAATCATGCAGCTAGATCCAATCATTCGCCTTGTATCGTCTGGATACTGCCATAGTGTCATGACACTGTGGCATCGACAAAGAACCATTATATGGCATCTCATTTAAATACATGATGTTACGAACTGGCACACCAATTGCTAGCATATTGCACACTGTAATCACCCTCATAAGGAGAAAAAAATGTCGGAAATCTGGAAACTGCAGAAAAACGTAAAAATGGACGATGCCACCGCCGCGGAAGTGGCAAAGATCGCTTGTGCGCTCAAATCCCTGTCAGCCTATACCAGTATGGCAATGGAAGATGAGAATGCGCCGGAAGACCTGCAGAAGATTGTAGACGAGGGCCTCGACGCGATGACCAGGATCTTCGTCTGGTAATCATATTTCACTCTAATTCAGAAAATAAAATTTTAGGAGATCGTGCAGATGGCACATATCGTAATTCTCGGCGCCGGCATTGGCGGCATGGCATGCGCGTATGAAATGCGGGAGCAAGTCCGACCCGAAGACAGCGTTACCGTCATTTCGGATTCCCCTCTATTTCAGTTTGTTCCTTCCAATCCCTGGGTCGCCGTCAACTGGCGCACCAAGGAAGACATCACCATCCCCATCGAACCCTATTTCGAGCGCAAGGGCATCAAGCTGATTGCCACGCCGGCAAAACGCGTGCACCCGGAAAACAATCAGATCGAAATGAGTGATGGCGCCACCATCGACTATGATTTCCTGGTCATCGCCACCGGACCGAAACTGGCCTTCGATGAAGTGGAAGGCATGGGTCCGGGCAAAAACACCCATTCCATCTGCCACGTCGATCACGCGGTAGAGGCCGGCAAGGCATGGAACGGGTTTATCAAGGATCCGGGGCATATCGTGGTGGGCGCGGTACAGATGGCCTCATGCTACGGCCCCGCTTACGAATTCGCCATGATCATGGACACCGATCTGAGAAGACGCAAGATACGCGACAAGGTGCCCATGACCTTCGTCACCGCCGAACCCTATATTGGCCACCTCGGCCTGGGCGGGGTGGGCGACTCGAAAGGGATGATGGAATCCGCCATGCGCGACCGCCATATCAAGTGGATCTGCAACGCCAAGGTGACCAGGGTCGAACCCGGCAAGATGTTCGTCACCGAACTGGACGACATGGGCAACGTCAAGAAGGAACATGAACTGCCCTTCAAGTACTCGATGATGCTGCCCGCCTTCAAAGGGGTGGATGCCGTATTCGGCATCGAGGGCCTGACCAATCCGCGCGGCTTTATCCTGATCGACGCGTTCCAGCGCAACCCGAAATACAACAACATCTACGCAATCGGGGTGTGCGTCGCCATCCCTCCGGTGGAAGCCACCCCGGTGCCGACCGGCGCGCCCAAGACCGGCTACATGATCGAAACCATGGTGACCGCGACGGTGCACAACATCCGCGCCGTTCTCGACGGCAAGGAACCGGATTACCAAGCGACCTGGAACGCCATCTGCCTCGCCGATTTCGGCGATACCGGCGCGGCCTTCGTGGCCCTGCCGCAAATTCCGCCGCGCAACGTCAACTGGTACAAGGAAGGCAAGTGGGTGCACCTGGCCAAGATCGCCTTCGAGAAATACTTCCTGCGCAAGATGAAGAAAGGTACGACCGAACCGATCTACGAGAAATACGTGCTCGGCGTGCTGGGCATCAAAAAGAAGAAATAGGGCATTGGTTTTTCAGAAATTGTAGTGTGTCTCCGTTCTGGGCGGCTTCGGCCGCCCTTTTTTATTCGGCAAAGGCACAACATCATTTAGGGAAGCGCTGATTAAATGACAAACCGTCATTCCGGCGAAGGCCGGAATCTAGAAAATTCAAAGCACTGGACACCGGCTTTCGCCGGTGCGACGAATAAATCAGCGGTTCCTTAGGGTACCTCTATGTAATCTAAAAACGGCTATTGAATCCGCCAAGACACCAAGATTGCCAAGAAGTTCATGTCGTTACAGAATTCTTGCAGATCACCCATAGTCTGATTTGGCTAACTCGTCCTTTTCTTCGCCATTACTTGGCGTCCTTGGCGTCTTGGCGGTTCAAATGCTTTGTTATGGGATTATTTAGAGCGCGGATTCCTTTGCAAGAATTTAAGCTCAGCCGAATTACCGGATATAATAAGGGTTCTTTGGAATACCATTTTTTGAGAACACACCATGCTTAACGCCTACCGAGACCATGCCGCCCAGCGCGCCGCCCAAGGCCTGCCGCCACTCCCCCTGAACGTGGAACAAACTGCCGCCTTGGCCGAATTGCTGAAGAACCCGCCCGCGGGAGAGGAAGACTTTCTGGTAGAACTGCTGGAAAACCGCATCCCCGGCGGCGTGGACCAGGCGGCCTACGTCAAGGCCGGCTTCCTGGCCGATGTCGCCAAAGGCAAGACGGCTTCTCCGCTGGTAAGCCACGAGAAGGCAGTGCAATTGCTCGGCACCATGCTGGGCGGCTACAACGTGGGGCCGCTGATCGAATTGCTGGATGGCGACCTGGCCGAACAGGCGGTTGCGGCCTTGTCCCGCATCACCCTGGTGTTCGATGCTTTCCACGATGTGGCGGACAAGATGAAGGCGGGCAATCCGCACGCCAGGAAACTGATGCAATCCTGGGCCGACGCCGAATGGTTCACCTCCCGCGCACCGCTGCCGGATAGCCTGCAGGTGGTGGTGTTCAAGGTCCCCGGCGAAACCAACACCGACGATCTGTCACCTGCCCAAGTCGCCTGGTCGCGGCCTGATATCCCGCTGCACGCAACGGAAATGCTGGTGTCACGCCTGCCCGGGTCACTGGAAACCATAGCCGAACTGAAGAAAAAAGGCCTGCCCCTGGCCTATGTGGGTGATGTGGTGGGCACCGGCTCGTCGCGCAAATCCGCCATCAATTCGGTGCAATGGTATATGGGGCGAGACATTCCATTCATCCCCAACAAACGCACCGGTGGCATTGTGCTGGGCAGCAAGATCGCCCCGATTTTCTTCAACACCGCCGAAGACTCCGGCGCCTTGCCGATCGAGTGCGACGTGTCGGCGATGAACACCGGCGACGTCATCACCATCTACCCGTTCAAGGGCGAAATTCACGATACGACTGGCAAGACTCTCTCCACCTTTACCCTGACTCCCGTCACGATGCCGGACGAGGTACGCGCCAACGGGCGGATACCATTGATCATCGGACGAGGCCTGACCGGCAGAGCGCGCGAGGCGCTTGGCCTGCCACATTCCGACCTGTTCATACTGTCGGTCCAGCCCAAGGACACCGGCAAGGGCTTTACCCTGGCGCAGAAAATGGTGGGCCGCGCCTGTGGCGTGGCGGGTGTGCGCCCCGGCACCTACTGCGAGCCGAAGATGGCGACGGTCGGCTCACAGGACACGACCGGCGGCATGACTCGCGACGAACTGAAGGAACTGGCCTGCCTGGGCTTTTCCGCCGACCTTGTGATGCAGAGCTTCTGCCACACTGCGGCCTATCCAAAACCTGTGGACATCAAGTTGCAGCATGAGCTGCCCGAATTCATGGCCAGCCGCGGCGGCGTGTCGCTCAAGCCGGGCGACGGGGTGATCCATTCCTGGCTCAATCGCATGCTGCTGCCCGATACTGTCGGCACCGGCGGCGACTCCCACACCCGCTTCCCGATCGGCATTTCCTTCCCCGCCGGCTCCGGGCTGGTGGCCTTTGCCGCGGCGATGGGCATGATGCCGCTGGACATGCCCGAATCCGTGCTGGTGCGCTTCAAAGGCCAGATGCAGCCCGGCATCACCCTGCGCGACCTGGTCAACGCCATTCCCTACGCCGCCATCCAGGAAGGCACGATGACGGTGGGCAAGCAGGGCAAGAAGAATGTGTTCTCCGGCCGCATCCTGGAGATCGAGGGTTTGCCTGACCTGAAGGTGGAACAGGCATTCGAGCTCTCCGACGCCTCGGCCGAGCGTTCCGCCGCCGCCTGCACGGTACGCCTCAACAAAGAACCGGTGATCGAGTATCTCAATTCCAACGTCGCGCTGCTCAGCAACATGATCGAGAACGGCTATCGGGATGCCCGTACCCTGCAGCGCCGCATCGACGCCATGAAAGCCTGGCTGGCCAAGCCCGAGTTGCTGGCGCCGGACGCCGACGCCGAATACGCCCACGTCATCGAGATCGACCTCGCCACCATCAAGGAGCCGCTGCTCGCCTGCCCCAATGATCCGGACGACATCAAGCCGCTTTCCGCCGTCGCGGGCGACAAGATCGACGAGGTTTTCATCGGCAGTTGCATGACCAATATCGGCCACTACCGTGCCGCGGCAAAAATATTGGAGGACGCCGGCTTGATCAAGCCGCGGCTGTGGGTCGTGCCGCCCACCCGCATGGATGAGCAGGCGCTCCGGGAAGAAGGCGCCTACAGCGTCTTCGGCCGCGTCGGTGCGCGCACCGAGATGCCCGGCTGCAGCCTGTGCATGGGCAATCAGGCACGGGTGGCGGACAACGCGACCGTATTCTCCACCAGCACCCGCAACTTCGACAACCGCATGGGCAATGGTGCCCGAGTCTACCTCGGATCCGCAGAGCTGGCGGGGGCATGCGCGCGCCTGGGCCACATCCCGACCATGCAGGAATACCTCGACCTGGTGGGCAACATCATTGCCCCCCAGGCGGACAACATTTACCGCTACCTCAACTTCGACCAGATGGAAGAATACCGTCCGCGCAAGACCATACAACTGACGCAGGTGTCGTAAAAATGAAACTGATCATGACGCAGACCAGCCCCTACGCCCGCAAAGTCCGTATTGTCCTGGCGGAAAAACGCATCGAATATGAACAGGTGATAGACAGCCCGTGGGACGCAAACTCTCACGTACCCGACTTCAATCCGCTGGGAATGGTGCCGGTGCTGGTGCTGGACGACGACCACACCCTCTTCGACTCGCGCGTGATCGTCGAGTATCTCGACACCGTCAGCCCGGTGTCCCAGCTGATTCCCAAGGACAGCCGCCAGCGTCTGGCGGTGCGCCGCTGGGAAGCGCTGGCCGATGGGATTTCCGATGCGGCAGCCGCCATCTTCGTGGAAAGAAAACGTCCGGAATCCCAGCAAAGCCATGAATGGATCGTGCGCCAGGACCAAAAGGTATTCCGCGGTCTTGAAGCCATGTCGGAAGAGCTGGGAGAGAAAAACTGGTGCACCGGCGAGTTTTTCAATCTCTCGGATATTGCCGTGGGATGCGCCCTCGGTTATCTCGATCTGCGCTTCCCGGAAATCGAATGGCGCAAGGCTCACCCCGTGCTTGCCCGGCTGGCGGACAAACTGTCGCAAAAGCCATCCTTCAAGGACACCATGCCGCCCGCATCGTAGGTGCGAATTCATTCGCACGTTTGGTTGGCCGAATAAATTCGGCCCTACAGTCACGTAGGGTGGGCACGTTTTTGTGCCCACGCGGAAACAACCCTTGCTGACCGCGTGGGCACAAAAACGTGCCCACCCTACCAATCTATTGGATTACCCCGCCTCCCAGGCAAACCTCGCTCTCGTACACCACCACCGACTGGCCGGGCGTGACGGCCCATTGCGGCTGGGCAAAGTCAATTTCGCACTGATCTTCGTCCACGCGGCTGATGGAGCATGGCGCATCCGCCTGGCGGTAGCGGACCTTGGCACCGTATACCCAATCAGTGTGGGGCGCATGACCGGAAATCCAGGAAAGATCGGCGGCGGTCAGGTTTTCCCGGAACAGGATGGGATGGTCGTGGCCCTGCACCACGACCAGCACATTGCGCTCCATGTCCTTGCCGGCGGCGAACCACGGCTCGCCCCTGTCGCCGAGGCCTGCCAGCCCGCCGATACCCAGCCCCTGGCGCTGGCCGATCGTGTAGTAGGCCAGCCCTTCATGCCGCCCCACCACTCTGCCCTCGGGCGTTTCCATGTCGCCCGGCTGCTTCGGCAGATAGCGGGAAAGAAATTCCCGGAACGGCCGTTCGCCGATGAAACAAATGCCGGTGCTGTCCTTCTTGGCGTGCACCGGCAGCCCGGCTTCGCGCGCAATCTCGCGCACCTCGCGCTTGTACATCCCGCCCAGGGGGAAAAGCGTTTTGGCAAGCTGGGCCTGGTTGAGGCGGTAGAGAAAATAGCTCTGGTCCTTGCTGCCGTCTTCCGCTTTCAGCAACTCGAACAGCCCGGCCCGTTCGCGCACCCGGGCATAGTGGCCGGTCGCAATGAAATCGGCGCCGAGGCTCAAGGCATGATCCAGGAAGGCCTTGAACTTGATCTC
>Ga0315268_10006207_pt1 | contig 12733 bp, 9 predicted proteins | sample C1_top_MG_FD_204535 | JGI IMG/M metagenome (GOLD analysis project Ga0315268, IMG submission 204535) | Sediment microbial communities from Yellowstone Lake, YNP, Wyoming, USA - C1_top | ecosystem: Environmental > Aquatic > Freshwater > Lake > Sediment | place: USA: Wyoming | collected 2017-08-01 | reverse complement strand
CATGCCAAGTATAAATCAAAACCATAGCTACCCCGTCACGCTGCCGGACTTCTGCAACCTGGGGGTGATGCTGCGCATATTGGTGATCGTCAATCTCATGGGTTTGGCCGCAGCCCTGGTGCGCGCACACACCTATGCCGAGCTGATCGGCGAAATACAGCAAGTCGCGCTCATCATGCAGCCCACGCTGCTGCTCTGCTTGATCGCGCTGTGCCTGCTAAAAAAACACCTGCTGCGGCTGACCTACCCGCTCGGCGTGGGCGCGGTGCTGGCAGTCGCACTGGCAGGCATCACCGCCATCCACGGCCTGATCGTGAGCCGCCTCTTACTGTTCGACGGTTCGGAGCCACTGGGCCGCTATTGGTTGCTCACCCTGCTCATCGCCGGCACTCTGCTCGGCTACTTCAATATGCGCAGCCGCATCCTATCACCGGCCGTCGGCGAGGCGCGCTTGCAAGCGCTGCAAGCGCGCATCCGCCCGCATTTCCTGTTCAACAGCATCAATGCGGTAATGAGCTTGGTGCGTACCGAACCGCAGCGCGCCGAGCGCGCGCTGCAAGACATGGCCGACTTGTTTCGGGTATTGATGCGCGAAAACCGCGAATTGGTGCGGCTGGAAGATGAGGTGAATCTGTGCTGGCAATACCTGGAGCTGGAGGGCCTGCGGCTGGGCGAACGCCTGCAAGTCGCCTGGCATATCGACAAGATGCCGAAAGATGCGATGGTGCCGCCGCTGATTTTGCAGCCGATTTTGGAAAACGCGGTTTATCACGGCATCGAGCCTGCATCCGCGCCGGGGGAGATCTCGGTCAACATTTTCCACACCCGCGAGCAGGTGCAAGTCGCGATTAAAAATCCCTATCTGAAAGAAGGCTCGCACCATGCCGGCAACAAAATGGCGATGCAGAATATCCGCGAGCGCCTGGCATTGCACTTCGATGCCGAAGCGCGGCTAAAGTGCGAAGTTCAAGGGAGCTACTATCATGTGCACATCACCATGCCCTACGTAAAGGCTGAAAAAACATGAGCAATGCGGCGCTGCGCATTTTAATCGTGGACGACGAAGCTCCCGCCCGGCGCCGCTTGCGCGATGTGCTGGACGACATGGCCGCCGTGCTGCCGGTGAATATCGTGGGCGAAGCCGCGAACGGCAAAGACGCCATCGAGCAGCTCCACGCCACCCAGCCCAATGTGCTGCTGCTCGACATCCGCATGCCGGTAATGGATGGCATCGAAACCGCCGAACATTTGCTGACCTTGGAACAGGCCCCGGCGGTGATTTTCACTACCGCTTTCGATGATTACGCGATCAAGGCGTTCGAAGTAAACGCCATCGACTATCTGCTCAAACCGATCCGCCCCGAACGCCTGCTCGCCGCATTGCAAAAAGCCCAAGCCATCACCGCTGCGCGCATGGAAGCGCTGAAAAGCGCGGCGGGCCGTGCGCGCACCCACCTCGCCATAGGCGACCGGGGCCGCATCATTCTGGTGCCGATCGCCGACATCATCTTCCTTAAGGCCGAGTTGAAATACGTGACGGTGCGCACCTTGGCAAAGGAGTATTTGCTGGAAGAATCGCTGGTCAAGCTGGAACAGGAATTCGCCGCCCAATTTGTGCGCATCCACCGCAACTGCCTGCTGGCGCGGAATTGCATCGAGGGCTTCGAACGCGTGGAGCAGGCGCCGGAGGAGGGCGAAAGCACCGGCAGCGGCTGGGTTGCACGCATACGCGGCATGACGGAACGGCTGCCGATAAGCCGCCGGCAACAGCACATCATCAAGGAATTCAAGCGCTGAGACGAGACTGCGGCGGCGCCGGCTATTCGGAAAGGTGTGTCAACTCGGCGACGGCGGAACCTTCTCTTATCCGCGCGATTGCCTGCTCGATATTCTGATCGAGCATACCGCCGTAATAATCCAAAGTCACCAAACCCACGATCGGGTTCGCAACTTCGCGCCCACGGGCATCGAACAATTTCACCGTCGGGGTAAAGCTCACTTTGTGCGCGGCAGCGAATTGCGCCTGGGTGATGCGCTTGCCATCGAAGTCGATCAGCTTGGCATGGCTCCCAACCTCGACTTCCCGCATGATGACTTTGTTGTCGTAATCGGCATTCAATGTCGTCGGGATCAGCACTTCGCTGCGCACACGGTTGCAATAGACGCAGCCTGGGCTGCTGAATAACACCAGAATTGGGATCCGCTGTTCGCGCGCGATTTTGGCCTCCTGGCTGAGATCAGTCGCCAGCGGCAGCTTGCCGCGCTCCACCGCCCACGCGGCCGTCAGCCCGAGGCATGCTAAAATAGCCGCCAAAAATGTAACTCCGTACTTTAGTCGCTGCATTTTTCAACTCCGCCGCTCAACGCGGCCCATTAAGTATTAAGACCTTGGCCTACCAGTGAGTTCCTACCGCCCATCTGAATTAGTCATCGCTTCGCGCGAAAGCTTACTGGCTTTATGGCAAGCGCGGCATATTCAGGCCAAAACACGCGCATTATACCCAAATATGGCGGTCACCATCCTCGGCATGACCACCACCGGTGACCAGATATTGGACTCGCCGCTGTCCAAAATCGGCGGCAAAGGGCTATTCGTGAAGGAATTGGAAGTCGCGATGGAAGAAGGGCGCGCCGACATCGCCGTGCACTCCATGAAGGATGTGCCGATGAATTTGCCCGCGGGTTTTACCCTCGCTGCCATCGGCCTGCGCGAAGACCCGCGCGATGCGCTGGTCTCCAACGATTATAAGCATCTCGCCGAGTTGCCCGCGGGCGCGGTGGTGGGCACCTCCAGCCTGCGCCGCCAAGCGCTGCTCAAAGCGCACTATCCGCATCTGGAAATCGCCCCGCTGCGCGGCAATGTCCAGACCCGGCTGCGCAAGCTCGACGCGGGCGATTACGCTGCGATCGTACTCGCCGCGGCGGGTCTCAAGCGCTTGGGCTTATCCGATCGCATTGCCTCCACCCTCGATACTAGCGCAAGCCTGCCCGCCGTCGGCCAAGGCGCGCTCGGCATCGAGTGCCTGGCGGCGCGAGAGGATTTGATCGAGCTCATGGCGCCGCTCAACCATGCCGACACCGCCGCCTGCGTCCACGCCGAACGCGCCATGAGCCGCAGGCTTTCCGGCAGTTGCCAAACCCCGCTCGGCGGCTATGCGCAAATCCAAAACGGCCGGCTTGAGTTGAGCGGCTTCGTCGCCGACCTGGAAGGCGAGCGCTTCGTCCAAGCCACGCTTGCCGGCAGCCCGGCGGACGCCGAAAAAATCGGCATAGCGCTGGCTGAAGCCTTGCTCGCCCAAGGCGCCGGCAAAATTCTCGCCGAGCTTGGGGTCTTGACGTGAGCCAGGCCCCGCTCGCGGGCCTCGGCATCCTCGTCACCCGCCCCGCGCACCAAGCGGCCCATCTCGCGCAATTGATACGCCTCGCCGGCGGCAATCCCATCCTGTTTCCCACGCTCGAAATCGTCGACCTTCCCGACCTCAAGCCGCTCCACGACCTCATCGACCACCTAGATACATTCGACCTCGCCATCTTCATCAGCCCGAACGCGGTGAACAAAGCGCTGAATCTGATCCGCGCCCGGCGCGCTTTGCCCGCACGCTTAAAAATCGCCGCCATCGGCCAAGGCAGCCGCAAAGTGCTGGAGCAATTCGGCGTCAAAGAAGTCATTGCTCCCAAGCAGCGCTTCGACAGCGAAGCCCTGCTCGAACTGCCGGAACTAAAGACCGTGGACGGGAAATACATCGTGATCTTTCGCGGCGACGGTGGGCGCGAGCTCTTGGGCGATGTACTGGTGCAACGCGGCGCGCACATCGAATACGCGGAATGCTACCGCCGCCAAAAACCCCAGACCGATAGCAGCAAGCTGCTGTATCTGTGGGCGCGCAACGAGCTGGACGCGATCACCGTCACCAGCGCCGAAGCGCTGCACAACTTATTCGACCTGGCCGGCAAACTGGGCCAGCAGTGGCTCAAAAAAACCCCGGTGTTCGCCCCGCATGAGCGCATCGCGGAGACTGCGCGCGAGATGGGCTTGGAGCAGGTATTCGTGACGCAAGCAGGGGATGAGGGGTTGGTGGCGGGGGTGGTGGCATGGCGAAAATCAAAAATGCATTAGCCAAGGCACCCAGCGCATTTCCCTTTGCTACTGCTACAATTCGCCCTATATGAACGAGACCAGCATCATACCCGCATCGCCTCCGGCCGCGCCGCCCCCGGTTCGCCGCGCTTGGCTCGCGCGCTTGGGCGATTGGCTCAATGCGCCGCGCTTGCTGGGCGTGATCGCGATTATGATCGCACTGGCCGCGTGGCTGTTCAGCTACCGTCAAGCGATCACGCTAAACGACGAGCTCGCCAAGCGCCTCGCCGTATTCGATACGCGCAGCAACGAAAGCCGCGTACTCGCCAGCCAAGCGCAAGAAACATCGCGCGAACTCCTGGTCAAAGTCGGCGTGCTGGAGCAAAAGCTCAACGAATCGCAGAGCCAGCAAATCGCGCTCGAAGCGCTGTATCAAGAACTCGCGCGCGGGCGCGACGAGGCCGCCGTGGCGGAAATCGAGCAATTGCTGGTTTCGGCCAGCCATGAGTTGCAGCTCGCGGGGAACGTGAAGGCCGCATTGATCGCCCTGCAAACCGCGGATGCGCGGCTCACGCGCCTCGATCGCCCGCAGCTGTTTCCCCTGCGCAAAGCCATTACCCGCGATATCGAGCGCCTACGCGCCGCGCCTTATGTGGATGTGCCGGGGCTCACGCTCAAGCTGGACAATTTAATCGAGTTGGCCGACACGCTGCCGCTGACGCCGGGCAAGCCGGTGATCGAACAGAAATTGGCGGACAAGAAAATACCCGCGGCGACATGGTGGCAACGCTTCGCGCGCGAGGCCTGGGGCGATTTCACGCATCTGGTGCGCGTGCAAGACATGGGGAAACCGCAGTTACCGCTGCTGCCGCCGGATCAGGCGTATTTCGTGCGCGAGAACGTGAAACTGCGCCTGCTCTCGGCGCGGCTATCGCTGCTGGCGCACGACGACAATAGCTACAAGGCCGACCTGCAAGCGGCGCAAACGTGGATGCGCGGGTATTACGACGACAAAGACCCTGCGGTGAAAGTCGCGCTCGCCGTCTTGCAACAGTTGTCCGCGAGCCAAATCCGGGTGAATGTGCCGGATATCACCGGCAGTCTGAATGCCGTGCATCGCCTCAAACTCACGCCAAACCGATGAAAGCGCTGACCTGGATTCTGGTGATACTCGCCTTGGCGGTGGGCCTGGTGCTCGCCATCCAATCCAATGTGGGTTACGTGCTCCTGGTCTACCCGCCGTATCGCATCGATTTCTCGCTCAACTTCCTCATTATTTTAGTCCTCGCGGCGTTCGCCACGGCCTATACCGTGATCCGGCTGGTAGTCCACACGCTACGGCTACCGGCCTATGTGCGCCAATTCAAAGAAGCGCGGCGCAAGGAAAAGGGCCACCGCGCCACCGAAGATGCGCTGATCGCCTTTGCCGAAGGCCGCTTTGCGCGCGCCGAGCGCTTCGCCCAGCACGCCCTGGTGCTGAACGACGCACCGGCAGTCAATGCGCTCACCGCCGCGCGCGCGGCGCAGGAACAACGCGCCTACCACCGCCGCGACGAGTATCTGGCGCGCGCGGAAAAACTCGCGCCGCATCAAGCCATCGCGCGTCTCATGACCCAAGCGGATTTATTGATCGAATCGCGCCAGCCGCAAGACGCCATGCCCGTGGTGCAAGCGCTGAAAGCGCTCTCCGGCAAGCATGTGGGCGTACTGCGCTTGGAACTGAAAGCGCAGCAGCTCGCCAAAAATTGGGATCAGGTATTGCTGCTGATCCCGCAATTGGAAAAACGCGAGGGCATCGAATCGGTGCAGGCGGAACAGTTGCGCATCAATGCCCATATCGAGAACCTCAAGCACAAGGCGCACGACGCGGGCGCGTTACAGGCTTACTGGTCGAAACTCACGGCGGGAGAACAGGCCAACAGCAAGGTCGCGCTCGCCGCCGCGCGCTATTTTCTCGCGCTCGGCGGCACCAGCCAAGCGCGCGCGATCATCGAGGATAGCCTGGCCAGGCACTGGGATTCGGCGCTGGTTGAACTCTACGGCCAGTGCGCGGATAAGGACGGGGTAAAGCAAATCGAGCGCGCCGAAAACTGGCTCAAAGACCATCCGCGCGACCCTTATCTCTTGTTGGCACTGGGTCGCTTGTGTACGCGACAGGAACTGTGGGGTAAGGCGCAAAGCTATATCGAGGCAAGCTTATCGGTGGAATCCACGCGCGCCGCGCATCTGGCACTGGCGCAATTGCTGGAAAAAACCAACCAAGCCGATGAAGCCTGCAAACACTACCGGCAGAGCTTGGCTTTAGAAAGCTAAGAAGCCGTCTTCACTTGATTGTCGCGCGCGAAGGTAAACGCGTCGGAATAAAACTCCTCGTCCGGCAAGCCCGCCGCCACTAACTTCTTGTGCGCATCTTCCACCATGCTGGGCGAGCCGCAGGCATAGACCTGCAAACCCGATACATCGGCATGATCTTCCAGCACGCAATCTTGCACGTGGCCGGTGCGCCCGCTCCATCGGTCTTCCGGACTCGGCTGCGATAACACCGGCACGAATTTGAAATTGGCGTGCGCCTGCTGCCACTTGAGCGGCAGATCGTACATATAGATGTCTTGTAAGTGCCGCGCACCCCAATACAGGGTTATCGGACGTTGCGTGCCGCTATGCAGCGCATGCTCGACGATGCCTTTGATCGGCGCAAAGCCGGTGCCGGTGGCAAGCAACACGATGGGCTTAGCGCTTTCTTCGCGCAGGAAGAAAGTGCCGAGCGGGCCTTCGAAACGCAGAATGGCTTTCTCCTGCATCTGCGTGAACACATATTCGCTGAAGGTCCCGCCCGCCACGTGCCGGATGTGAAGTTGCAGCGTTTCGTCATCGTGCGGCGCGTTGGCCAGCGAAAAACTGCGGCGCTTGCCGTCTTTGAGCAGGATATCGATGTATTGTCCGGCGAGAAATTGCATGCGTTCGCTGGCGGGCAATTTCAGCGACATCACCACGACATCGTGCGAGACCTTTTCCAGCTTCTGCACCCGGCAGGGGATGGTTTTGATCTGGATATCTTTCGCCGCGCCCACTTCGCGGCACTCGATCACCAAATCGGTCAGCGGCGTGGCGCAGCAGAATAAGGCCAAGCCCTGGGCTTTTTCCTCGGCGGTGAGGGTGGTGTCTTGATGGTCGCCATAATCCACCTTGCCCGCGACGATCTTGCCCTTGCACGAGCCGCACGCGCCATTGCGGCAGCCGTAGGGCAAGGTGAAGCCTTCGCGCAGCGCGCCTTCCAGCACGGTTTCATCGGCTTCCGGCGTATAAGTATGACCGCTTGGCTGAATGGTGATTTGAAACGGCATGACAATTCCTTATAATCCCGGGTCCATCCTAGGAATTTTACGCAATGCGGCGATTACTGATTATCGGTTGTGGCGACGTGGGTTTGCGCACGGTTGCGCGTCTGCTGCCCGCTTTCCACATTTATGCGCTGACGCGTACGCCGCAGCGCGCTCAAAATTTACGCCGCCTCGGCATCACGCCCATCGTTGGTGATCTCGATCACCCGGATAGTCTCGCCAAGCTCGCGGGGCTCGCCCACTGCGTGATGCACTTCGCGCCGCCGCAGAATAGCGGCGAAATCGATCAACGCACGCACCGCTTGCTCGCCGCCCTGGACAAGGGCGAGATGTTACCACAGCGCTTAGTCTATATCAGCACCACCGGCGTGTATGGACACTGCGCGGGAAGTTGGGTGGACGAAACGCATCGCACGCAACCCGCGACACCGCGTGCCAAACGCCGCTTGTCGGCGGAGAGTCAATTACGCGAGTGGGGGATTAGGCGCGGCGTGACGGTTGCGATTTTGCGCGTGCCGGGCATTTACGCGCAAGATCGCTTGCCCTTGCAGCGCTTGAAAAACGGCACGCCGACCTTGATCGCGGCCGAGGACAGCTACACCAATCATGTGCATGCAGAAGATTTAGCGCGCATGGCCGCCGCCGCCCTTTATCGCGGCAAACCGGGTCGGGTGTACAACGCCGCGGACGATTCCAACATCAAAATGGGCGACTGGTTCGATCTCTTGGCCACGCGCCATAATTTACCCAAACCCAAGCGCATCACCCGCGCCGAAGCCCAGATCCAAATGCCGGAAAACTTGTTGTCCTTTCTCAATGAATCGCGGCGCGTTTCCAATCAGCGCATGAAGCGGGAATTGCGCGTGAAACTGACCTACCCCGATGTGGATGCGGGGACACGGTAATCCCGTACTACGGCCGCACAGACTCCCCCAACGCCGGCCGGTCATTACTTCCCCAAGCGCCGCCCAATGCCTGGATCAGCGCCACACTGGCGCTAAGCCGCTGTCCCGCGATTTGCAGCGCACTGTTGCGTGCGCCGTAGGCCGCCGTCTGGGCGGTGAGCACATTCAAGTACGGCACGGTGCCGGCCTGGTACTGGTTGGTGGCGAGCCGTAGCGACTCCTCGGCGGCGGCCACGGCCTGTTGCTGCAATTGCGCCTCATGGTCGAGGATGGACAAGGCGGCGAGTTGATCCTCGACTTGCTGGAAGGCTTGCAAACTCAGCTGGCGATATTGCGCGACTGTCTGCTGATAGGCGGCCTCGTTTTGCGCCACTTGGGCGCGGCGCGCCCCGCCGTCAAATAGGGTTTGCGCCAGCGCCGGCCCAATCGACCAGAACAAATTGGGCGCGCTCAGCAAATTCGCGAAGCTGGAACCGCGGTACCCGCCCCCGGCGGAAAGTGTCAGCGCCGGAAAGTAAGCCGATTCGGCCACGCCGATTTGCGCGTTGGCCGCGGCTACTCTGCGCTCGGCGGCAGCCAGATCGGGGCGACGCAGCAGCAACTGTGAAGGCAGCCCGGCGGGAATCGCCTGCGGTTGCGGCAAACTAGGCATGCGCGGCAAATCAAAGCTTGATGCCGGCGTACCGGTCAGCACGGCGATAGCGTGTTCCAGTTGCGCGCGCTGCACGCCGAAAGCGGCTTGTTGCACGCGCGCATTGGCGAGCTGGGTCTGCGCCTGCGCCACATCGGCACGGCTGACTACACCGGCGGCGTAACGATTTTGTGTGAGTTGCAGAGATTTTTCGTAAGCCCTTACCGTTTCCTGCGCCAGCGCCACCTGGCTGTCGATCTGACGAATTTGAAAATAATTCTGCGCCAGCGTGGCCTGCAAGCTGAGTTGAGCCGCGAGCAAGTCGGCGCGGCTGGCTGCTGCGCCGGCCGTGCTGGCCTCGACTTGACGCCGCACCCGGCCCCATAGATCGGGCGCCCAGCTGGCGGTCAGACCGAGACTGACACTGTTGCTCAGCGTGTGACTGCCGGTTCCACTTGGACTAGCCGAAGCAGAGCGGGTGGCCGAGGCATTGGCGTCCACGGTGGGGAACTCGGCGGCGCGTGCCGCGCGCGTGAGCGCCAGCGCTTGCTGATAGGCGTAATAAGCCGCGCGCAGGCTCTGGTTGGCTGTGGCCACGCGCGCTTCCAGCGTGTCGAGCGTCGTATCGCCGAACACGCTCCACCAAGCGCCTTGCGGCTCGGCCGCGAGCGGTGCGGTTTGCACCCAGGCACGGTTTTCCTTGAATTGCACGGGTGTCTCAAGCGCGGGCCGCTGGTAGTTTGGCCCTACGGCACAGGCGCCCAAAAGAATGCTGATGCAGAACCCGAGTGCGAGTGGCGTCCGTTGCAGCATGCGATGGAATATCCGATTCGCCCTACAGGCAAGAGCGTGAGAAATATTGTTTGTGCGCATAATATAAATGTCTCTGCTGTTTTAGCTTGGGGTCAGCGCCGCGCCGCCGTAACGGCGAGCCCAGCGGCGGCGTGCCCACTGGCGCAGCTTGTCGAGTTCGAGATAAATCACCGGCGTGGTGTAGAGCGTGAGCAATTGGCTGACGATCAGCCCGCCGGCGATGGAGATGCCCAGCGGCTGGCGCAATTCGGCGCCGTTGCCGCTAATCAGCGCCAGCGGTAGGGCGGTAAAGAGCGCCGCCAGCGTGGTCATGAGGATGGGGCGCAAGCGCAGCAGACAGGCTTGGTGAATCGCTTCGCGCGCGCTGACGCCGCTGTCGCGCTCGGTCTGCAAGGCGAAGTCCACCATCAGGATGGCGTTCTTTTTGACGATGCCGATCAGCAGAAACACGCCGATCAGCGCAATGATGGAAAAATCCGTATGAAATAATTGTAGCGCCAGCACGGCGCCGATGCCCGCGGATGGGAGCGTGGACAAAATAGTCAGCGGGTGAATGGTGCTCTCGTACAACATGCCCAGCACGATGTAGATCGTCAAAATCGCGGTGAGAATAAACAAGGGCTGATTGTTGAGCGTGTCCTGAAATAATTTGGCGGTGCCCTGAAAGCTGCCCTGGATAGTGCCCGGCAGGCCGATCCGCGCCAGCGCCGTGGCAATCAGGTTTTGCGCCTGGCCCAGCGAGACATTTTTATCGAGATTAAAAGAAATCGTCGAGGCGGCAAACAATCCTTGATGGTTGACCGTCAACGGCGTGTTACCCAATTCATAGTGCGCCAGCGCCGCGAGCGGCACGCGCCGGCCGCCGGCGGTGATGAGAAAAATATCGTTAAGCGCATCGGGGCGTTGCAAATATTGCGCCGCCGCTTCCATCACCACGCGGTATTGATTCAGCGGCGCATAAATGGTCGACACCAGCCGCTGCCCGAAGGCGTCGTTGAGCGTTTGGTCGATGGCGCTCACCGGAATGCCGTAGCGCGCCGCGGCCGCCCGGTCGATGACCAGCTTGACTTGCAAGCCCTTGCTCTGTTGATCGGTGTTGACATCGTTCAAGCCCGGAATGTGGCGAAAAGTTTCGAGCACCCGAGGCTCCCACGCGCGCAGTTCGTTCAGGTCGCTGGCTTGCAAGGTGTATTGATAGAGCGCCGCCGAGGGCCGGCCGCCGGCGCGGATATCCTGTACCGGGAACATGAACACCTGCGCGCCGGGCACGGCAGCCAGTTTGCGCCGCAATCCGGCAATCACACTGCCCACCTCCGGGCGCTGGTTATCGGGCTTGAGACTGGTGAACATGAAGCCGCTATTGCTGCTGCCCCCGCCGGTAAAAGCCACCACGTTCTGCACCGCCGGATCGCGTTTGACAATCGCGACGATGCGCTCCACTTTCTGCGACATCTCCTGGAAAGATGTCGCCTGATCCGCCTGGATACTGCCCACCATCAGTCCGGTATCCTGCACGGGGAAAAACCCCTTGGGAACGATTTGGTACAAATACACATTCAGCGCAATGGTGCCGAAGAACACCACCAGCATCAGCCGATAATGTTTTAGCGCCCAGCTCAAACTGCGGTCGTAGCCATGCAGCAAGCGCGCGTAAGCACGCTCGCCAAAAGCCGCCAAGCGGCCCGGCGCACGTTCGGTGCGCGGTTTGAGCCAGCGCGCCGCCAGCATCGGCGTCACGCTGAGCGAGACCAAGAGCGAGATGAAAATCGCCACCGACAGCGTGGCCGCGAACTCGCGGAACAGCCGGCCGATGATGCCGCCCATCAGCAGCACCGGCAAAAATACCGCCACCAGCGACAGGCTCATCGACAACACCGTGAAGCTTACTTCGCGCGCGCCGCGCAGCGCCGCCTGCATCGGCTCAATGCCATCCTCCACATGGCGCATGATGTTTTCCAGCACCACCACCGCATCGTCGACGACAAATCCGGTGGCCACGATCAGCGCCATCAGGGACAAATTATCCAGGCTGTAGTCGAGCAGATACATGGCACCAAACGTGCCCACCAAGGAAATCGGCACGGCGATGGCGGGAATCAAGGTCGCGCGCCAGTCGCGCAGAAACACCAGCACCACCAGCGCCACCAGCACCACCCCCAGCAGCAGCGTGCTCTCGGCTTCGTGCAGCGAAGCGCGGATGGTGACGGTGCGGTCGGACATGACGTGCACCTGAATCGCCCGCGGAATCGAGGCTTCCAGCACGGGTAACGCGGCCTTGATGGCTTCCACCGCATCGATGATGTTGGCACCCGGCTGGCGAAAAATAATCAGCTGCACCGAAGGCTGGCCATTGGCCATGCCCATATTGTGCGCATCCTGCAAACCTTCGCTGACGCGCGCCACCTGATTCAGCCGCACCGGTACGCCGCCGGCGTTGGCCACTACTAGATCACCGTATTGCGCGGGCGTGGTGAGCTGGTCGCTGGCCAGTACTTGCCAGCGATGCTGCGCATCTTCCAGCGCGCCTTTGGGCGCGTTGACATTGCCGGTGGCGATGGCTTGCCGTACCTGTTCCAGACTCAGACCCATGCTGTTGAGCTGCGCCAGATCCAGGCCGATACGCACCGCCGGCAGCGCGGCGCCGCCTACCGTCACCTGGCCGATGCCGGGAAGCTGGGAGATTTTCTGCGCCAGGACGGTCGAAGCCGCGTCGTACATTTGCCCGCGCGACAGACTGTGCGAAGTCAGCGACAAGATCATGATCGGCGCATCGGCCGGGTTGACTTTTTTATAAGTCGGATTACCCGCCATGCCGCTCGGCAGCAGCGGCCGCGCCGCATTGAGCGCCGCCTGCACTTCCCGCGCCGCGCTGTTGATGTTCTTCGACAGATCGAATTGCATGATGACGCGGGTCGAACCGAGCGAACTCGACGAGGTCATTTCCGTGATGCCGGCTATGCGCCCC
>Ga0315268_10006206_pt1 | contig 12734 bp, 10 predicted proteins | sample C1_top_MG_FD_204535 | JGI IMG/M metagenome (GOLD analysis project Ga0315268, IMG submission 204535) | Sediment microbial communities from Yellowstone Lake, YNP, Wyoming, USA - C1_top | ecosystem: Environmental > Aquatic > Freshwater > Lake > Sediment | place: USA: Wyoming | collected 2017-08-01 | reverse complement strand
GTGGCGCTTTTGCCCGCGCAATTGCTGGCCGGCGGCGAGCGACTTCGCCACCAAGCCCACGCCTTGATACATCTTCACGTGATCGCCGATGATCGTGGTTTCGCCCACGACCGTGCCGGTACAGTGGTCCACGAAAAAGTACGTGCCGATTTGCGCGCCCGCGTGCAGGTCCATGCCGGTGCGGCCATGCGCCCACTCGGTCATGATGCGCGGGAGGAGCGGAATGTTTTTGAGATACAACTCGTGCGCGAGCCGTTGCACCGCGACGGCTTCGACAAACGGATATGCCACGATGACCTCGTCCTTGCTCAAGGCGGCGGGGTCGCCGTTGAAAGCGGCCTCGATGTCCGTTTGCAACAATTCGCGGACGCGCGGCAGGCTGCCGAGAAATTCCAGTGTGAGGGCGTGGGCCGCCGAACGCAGACGCTTCTTCGAGTATTCCAGCGGCGGGTTGTATTCGAGGGCTTTGTTGATTTCGTCTTCGAGCGGGCCGAGCACCGCGTCCAGCAGCGCCGCGGTTTCGACTTTGATTTCGGACGAGTGAATGAGTTTGTCGTCGAAGAATCCCGGGAACAACAGCCGCAGGAAATCGTTCGTGAGCGCCGTGACCACCCGTCGGGACGGAAGATTTTTGCCGTCGAGATGATTGATGCCGCCCACCTGGGCGTAGGAGGCGACCAGTTTCTCCGTGAGTTGCGTGACGGTTGGTTCCACGGGCAAAGTATTTCGCAGCGGGGCGGTGAAAGCAAGCGGACTGAGTTCGTTGAAAAGTAAAAGCGTTACAACGTTGAACCATAGCCTATCCGTGCCGATTTGACGCTTCAACGACCGCTTCTACGACGCGCTCGACGCTGATGCCGGTCATGCAACGAAAATCAATCGGGCATTCGCGCAGAAAACACGGCGCGCATGGCGCATCGGATTTCAAGAGGCGATGGCGCGGGTCGCCTGGCAGTCCCGGCCCGGTCAATTCCGGCGACGTGCTGCCAAAGGGAACGACGACCGGTGTGCCAAGGGCGGCGGCAACGTGCATGGGACCGGTGTCGTTCGTGAGCAGCACGCGACAAGACTTCAGCAATGCCATCAGTTCGCGCAGTGACGTTTTGCCTGCGAGGTTTATCTTTGCCGAACGTCCCTCTGTGAGGACACGCATCCCGTTTTCGATCACATTTGCAATCAGCACGTCACCTTTGCCGCCGAGAATCAGCCACACGCAATCGGTGCGCTGTTGAATCTTGTCGGCGACAGCGACGAAACGCAGCGTCGGCCAGCGCTTGGCCGGGCCATATTCCGCGCCGGGATTCAAACCAAGGATTGGCCTTGCAATTTTCTCCAGTCCAAATTTTTTCTTCGTCGCTTCGATTTCTTCCTGCGTCACGACCAACTGCGGCGGCAACAGCTCAGGATTTGCGCCGAGCGCGGCGGCCAAGTGCAGATATTCGTGGACTTGGTGTGCGGAATTGGAAAATTCTGGATTCTGGGTTCTGGATTCTGAATTCCCGGCGGCGAGTTGTTTTATTTTCACCACCGAGCGTTTGCGCATTTGTGCGTGGCCGGGGCGCGGGGAAATGGCCTGGGTGAGAAACCAATTCCGCCAAGGCCGCGCGTAGCCAATACGCTGCGGAATCTTCGCGAGCCAGACTTCGAGCGCGGCGCGCGGCGAATTCGGCAGCACGAGCGCGAGGTCGAATTGCTTTTCGCGCAGCTTGCGGCCAACGGAAAACAAACTCTCGCCCGCCTCAATCGCGATGACCTCGTCAATCGCCGGGTGCTGCCGCCACACGTCGCACAATTTTAGAGGCGAAAGCAGTACGAGGTGGGCTTTCGGGAATCGCTCGCGCAGTCGCAACAACGCCGGCGTGGTCATCACTGCATCGCCCAGCCAGTTCACGCCACGCACGAGGACTCGACGCGGTTGAGGGTTGAGGATTGGGGATTGAGCGTTCACGAGCCGATGCCTGCGGTTTCGATTTTGACCTCCGGACGTTGAACGACGGATCGCGGCGGCTTCCAGCGGTCATGCACCCAGAACCAGTTCGCCGGGTCGCGGCGCACGGCGATTTCAAAGGCGCGGTTCACATCGGCCATGACGTCTTTGGCCGACCGCGGCTGGCCGTTTTCGCGCGTCGGGATTTCTTCGCCCACTTCGATTCTCCAGCGGGCCGGCGCGACGCGGTAGCAAATCGCAGTGTGCAGCGGGCAGCGATACCGCAACGCGAATACGGCGGACGCAGCCGAAGTGGAACATTCATGGCCGAGAAACGGCAGGCGCAGGCCGCCCGCGGCGCGCTGGTCGGACAGCAACCCGAGCAGCAGCCCGGGGCTGGACATGCAGGCCTTCAACGCCGCCGCTTCCGTGCGCCGCTCGAAGAACCGGCAGCCCGAACGCTCCCGCAACTGTTGCAAGAGGCGGTTGAGCGAGGGCTGGCGCAAGCCGCGGTAGGTGGTGACGCATTTGAACACGGGCACAAACTGGCCGAACCGGGCGTAGAGTTCAAAATTGCCGAAATGCCCGATGGCTACGATGCGGCTTTGCGGGTCTTGATCCAACCGTTGCGGCAGGATGTTTTCCGCACCGGTAAATTCAAAGTGCGGGCGCAGGTCCCCTGGCGTCATCGCCGCCGTCTTGACGGCACAGGCATAATTTTCGCCGAGCCGGCGGAAATTTTCTTTCGCCAGCGCGCGGATTTCCGTCGGAGTTTTTTCCCGGCCGAAACAGAGCGCAAGGTTCCGCAACGCCACACGGCGATGCCGCGCGTCGAGCCGGTAGGCCAGCGCGCCACCGGCGCGACCGAGACGCGCAACGGTGTTCAGCGGCAGGGCCTGGAGTAACGCCACAAGCGACCGGGCGAGCAGGTAGAGCAAGGCTTCCATGCTTTACCGGAAACAGATCTTCCGCACACAGTCGCGAAAGTCATCGGCGCCGCTGACGATTTTGATTTCCACGCGCATGAAAAGGATGGGGAGGTCGCGGCGATCCAGTTTTGGGAAGCGCACGGCGTCCTTCTGGGTGGTGATGATAAGTTCGGCCTGGCGTTTCTTGCCGCGGTTGATGGCGTTGAGAATTTCCTGCTGCGTGAAACGGTGATGGTCGGCGAAGCGTTTGGAATAGACGAGTTCCGCGCCGAGTTTCACGAGGCTTTGCTCAAAGCTCTCCGGTTGCGCGATGCCGCTGAGCGAGGCAACTTTGCGGCCTTTCAGAATATCAAGCTGCTGGCGCTGGCCGGAGAAAACGTCTTCGAGGTACAGCGGGTGATGCACGCACTCGATGACGGCGGCGGTGGAATTTAATTCCGCAATGCGGCGGCGCAACTCCGCAGTTTGCCCGTCGCTCTTGGTGATGAAAATGGTGTTGGCGCGTGCGAGGTGGGACGGCGGTTCGCGCAGCGTGCCGCGCGGGAGGAGATGCTCGTTGCCAAACGGCTGCTGACGGTCCACCAACACCACGTCGTGTCGTCTTCCTTGCAAGTGCCAGTATTGAAAGCCGTCGTCGAGGAGCAATGTGTCGCAGCCGAACTTCTCGATGGCGTAACGCCCGCTCTTGACACGGTCCTTGTCCACCAGCACGACCACATCTTTGAGATTGGAGGCGAGCATGTGGGGTTCGTCGCCGGCCATTTCGGAATCGAGCAGGAGCGATTTGCCATCGGACACGATGCGGGGTGGGGTGGTGTCTTCGCGGAGAAGAATTTTGTTCAACAGCCATTCATGAGCCGGTTTCGGCTTGGAGCGATAGCCGCGCGAAAGAATGGCGACGTTGCGGCCGGCGTCGCGGAGTTCGCGGGCGAATTTCTCAACGACCGGGGTTTTGCCCGTGCCGCCCACGGTCAGGTTGCCGATGGCGATGACCTGCACGCCGAGCGTCGCGTCGCGAAAGATGCGGACGTTGTAAAGCCAACGGCGGGCCTTGACGGCGACCTGAAAAAGTTTCGAGCCGCCGAGGAGAAAGGCGCGCATGATCGCCGCGCGCGCGCCGCGGCGCTCTTCGAAGATGACTTCGAGGACAAAAGTTTCGAGGGTTTCCGTCCAGACATGGAACGTTTCGCGCATGGCGTGTCAATGTGCCAAGCGCGCGAACACGGGGCAAGCTGAAGGAAATCGCGCTGGCTCTCGGCAACAAAAGTCATATCCAACCGGCCACGGCGCGATTGCGTGAATGGACTTCGGTTGATTTACGGAGGCGAAGCGGACGCGCCAGCGTGTCAAAACACATTTCGATCATTGGTTCGCTCCCATTACGACGAAGAATTGGCTGTCAATTTGAGTTGTTTGGCTGATAATAAGGATGAGCGGCACGGAAATGAAATTGGGTCGGTTCAAATAAATGAAAATCAACCTGCCAGTCTCTTCGTCACCCGCGTCGGACACCGCTCAGGTGTGTGCGGCGACAGCCCCACGTTTTCGAAAACCGTCGACGAGCCGACTTGGATTCGGGCGGATTGTTTCTGCACGCCACGGGGCTGGGTTCACCTTGACGGAAGTCGTCGTTGCTGTGGCCATCATCGCCCTGACGTTCGCGGGTGTGGTTTACGGCTACATCCGGACGACGGATCGGGCCGAGTGGAGTTCCTACTCCCTGGCCGCCCAGTCGCTGGCGATGCAAGGGGTCGAGCAGGCGCGCGCGGCTAAATGGGATACGCAGGCCTGGCCGGTGGTGGACGAGCTGGGCGTGACGAATTTCATGCAAGTAGAACAACTCGACGTGCCGGTGGTGGGCGAGCCGGTTCTGGCGACCAATTACGTCAGCGTGACAACGGTTTCCCTCGATCCTCCGCTCCGGCAATTGCGCGCCGATTGCGTGTGGATGCTCAAGGGCCGAAGGGCGGGAATTGCCGGGCCGTTTACGAACACGGCCATCACATTGCGCGCGGCGGACCAATAAATGAAACCACAGGTTTCCATTCAAGTCCACCGCCCGGCGGCGTGCGCCAGGACGTCAGCTTTTACGCTGACGGAGATCTTGATTGCAACAGCGCTTTTCAGTCTGGTGACCGTGGGCGTTGTGTACACGCACGTGTTCGGACTCAAGATGGCGACATTGACCAATTCCAAACTGGTCGCGACCGAAAACGCCCGACGTGCCTTGAACCGCGTGCGGGATGAAATCCGATCAGGCAAGATCCTATACGTGGGCAACGGCGACGACGCCACGTTCACCCCCGTCGCAGCGGGCAGCCCACAGGTGGGAAATGCATTGCAAATTCATCAGACGGCTGACACCAACGTCTTCGTGCGCTATTACCTCGATACGGCGGAACAATCGCTGATGCGGAAAGCCAGCGGCGACAACCCGATCGAACAGATCGCCAAGTACATCAACATCACCAACCAAATGGTGTTTCGCGCGGAAGATTACCTCGGCAATACGTTGACCAACGACCAGAACAACCGTGTGATAAGGATGACGCTGGATTTCAACCAGTGGGAATTCCCCATCGCGCGGGCCGGTGGCGGTAATTACTACGATTATTACCGGCTACAGACCAAAATCACGCGGCGGGCAATAGATTAGCGACCGGCCAGCTCAAAGCATGAAAGCACGACAAGTCCATTCCCGACCTTCGCAAGCGGGCTACGCGCTGCTGCTGGCCTTGGTGTTCGTCGGGGTCAGTCTGCTGCTTTTGACCTCCCTCCTCCAGTGGACTTCAGGGAATACGATGCTGACCGACCGTAACAACGCCTACAACCGCGCCGTGGGTGCCGCGGAAGCCGCCACGGAAATAGTGCTGAGCCACATCACCCGCGATTTCGTCAATCAAAGTTTCGATCCCGCAAACCTGGGGGGTTATCGCAGTCTCGTTCCGACGACTGATTGGGCGGCGGAATACGAGTTCAGTGACGGTGCCGGTGCGGTCAACCAAACGTGGGTGGACAGCTCCCCGACCAGAGTGCTCACCAACTTGGACTCGCAGTTCGCCGGATTGTATGGCCTGGTTTACGTTTGCAGCACGCGTGCAAACGCCAAATCCCTGTCCACGACCTATTCCAATCTCGCGGTGGCCGTCCGGCAGGATTTTCAACTCGCGTCCATCCCCATTTTTCAATTTGCCATCTATTACGCGATGGACCTGGAAATCAACCCGACCTTCTCCATGACAGTGATCGGAAAAGTGCATGGCAACGCGGACATCTACGCTTCGCCGGGCTATAAGCTGGAATTTGTGGACGCCGTCGGAGCCGTCGGGAAAATCTATAACCATCGGCACCCGAGCGACCCGAACCCGTCGTCTGTCTTCACTCCGGACTACGACAGCCTTCATCAGGAAAAAGTCAGTTCCCTGACCCTGCCGATCGGCGCCAATCACAGCCCTGCCGACGTGCAGAAGGCGATTCTGGATCCGCCGCCCGCCGGCGAAAACTCGACTTCGACCCTCGGCAAACAGCGCTATTACAACAAAGCCGAACTCCTCATTCTCGTCAGCGACGCCAACGTCACTGTCCAGGTAAGGAAGCTCGGCGGCTTCGACAACTCACCGACCATCGTGGATTGGACCAACGCCGCAGTTTTCATCTCCACCAACAAGGTCTTCTTCGACCAGCGCGAAGGAGATTATATGAAAACCACCGAGATTGACGTCGCCAATCTCCGCACCTGGGCCGCCAGCGACCCCACAGTCATCAACAAGCTCGGCAGCGGCAATTCACCCAACCTCGTTTACGTGGCCGACAACCGCTCCACCACCTCCACCACTAATACCGCCGTCCGCGTCGTCAACGGTACCAGCTTGTCCTTGCGCGGCCTGACCGTCGCCACACCCCAACCGCTCTACATCGAAGGGAATTTCAACGCGCCGAACTTCGGTTCGCCGAAGCCCGCCTCGCTCGTCGGCGACAGCATAACCATTCTGTCAAATGGCTGGTCGGACCACGAAAGCGACGAACCGCTTTCCAGCCGCAATGCCAAGGACACCACAGTCAATGCGGCTATTCTGGCGGGAATTGTGCCCAGCACGACCGACGCCAGCGGCGTTAAACATTACAGCGGTGGAGTGGAGAACTTTCCGCGCCTTCTGGAGGACTGGGGCGGTCATACGTTCACGTTTAACGGTTCGATGGTGGCCATGTTTCCGAGCCGCTACGCCACAAATTTCTGGGTCAGTCCCGATGATGCCGGCCCCTATTACAAAGCGCCCATACGCAATTGGGCCTTTGACGTGAATTTTTTGAATTGGGACAAACTGCCCCCCGGCACACCCCAAGTCCAGAAGCTGGTTCGCAACCAATGGCGTGTCGTCGCGGCCAACAGTCCAAACTAAAAAAACAGTTTCTACTCCAACCCGCGCTCAGGTATTGCCCGGTCGCCGATCCATCCCCGCATCCAACGCCGCCAGCCCGTTGGTGATGGCAAACTTTGTCAAGCCGGCCACACTGTGGATGTCCAGCTTTTGCATGATGCGTTCGCGGTGCGTTTCGATGGTGCGCACACCGATGCCGAGGTCGCTGGCGATTTCCTTGTTGCTCCGGCCCTCGGCAATGCGACCCAGCACCTCGCGTTCGCGCTCGCTGAGGCGGGAGAACGGGTCGCTGCGGCTGGCTTCGCTGACGTACTGGTTGAGTGCGATGCGCGCAACAGCCGGACTGAAGAAGGTTTCGCCGGAATTGACCGCTTCAATGGCGCGCACCAGTTCATCCGGCGGCGCGTCCTTGAGCACGTAACCGCGCGCGCCCGCCTTGATGATGCGCAGCACATACTCACGGTTGCTGTACATGGACAGGATGAGGACCTTGACCTGGGGCGCTTCCTTTTGCAACCGCTCGGTCACGGCCAGCCCGTCCAGTTGCGGCATGTAGATATCCATGAGCACAATGTCCGGCGACAACTCCGCGACCTTGCGAATCGCTTCCGCGCCATCGGCGGCCTCGCCGACGATTTTGAGGTTCTCCCGGTTCGCCAGACAGGAGTAAAGCCCTTTGCGCACGACCGGGTGGTCGTCCACCAACAGGACTTTGATTTTCTTTTTCACGTTGCTCATCGTCGAGATAACAATCTCCGCAAAATTCGGGCCGTTTTTTTGAAGTCGTCGTTGCCCGGCGCATCGGCGGGACGGTGATTAAATAAACCGCGCGTTGCCGTAAATCAAGTGCGCGCGCAGAAAATCAAACGCCGGGATCACGCCGGTTGCTGTTGCGTCAGACAGTGCAAGGAACCGAAACCGAGCACAAGGTCCACCGCGTGAATGCCCACCACTGGCCGGTCGCGGAACAAATCCGCGAGCGTCCCCAGCGCCACGCGGTCGTTGGGATCGTTGAACGTCGGCACGAGCACCGCCGCGTTGCTGATGTAAAAATTCGCGTAGCTCGCCGGCAACCGCCACTTGCCGTGGTAAAGCGGTGCAGGCATCGGGAGCGGGACAACCTCGGGTTTCGCGCCGTCTTCCAGACGAAAATCATGGATGCGCTCCCAGTTTTCCGCGAGCGGCTTGTAATTGATGTCCCGTGGGTAGGCTTCCTTGATGAGCACGAGCGTTTTCGGGTTCACGAAGCGGCAGATGTCGTCAATGTGACCGTGCGTATCGTCGCCCACGGGGCCGTTGAGCAGCCAGAGCACCTTCTTCACGCCGAGATGTTGAGTGAAGGCCTCGTGGTATTGCGTCTTGGTCAGGCCCGGATTACGCACCTGAATCTTCGGATGCAGATAACATTCCTCCGTGGTCAGCAATGTTCCGCGTCCGTTCACCTCGATGCCGCCGCCTTCGATGACGAAATTCTTCCCGTTGAACTGCGCGTTGAACAACCGTTTCTTCAAGAGCCTTGCCGCCGTCTCAGGAACGCGTGTGTCCAGTCGCCAGTTCCTGTATTTCGCCCAAGCGTTAAAATGAAAATGGACGATGGCCGTCTCGGGTGTTGGATGTTTCCGCCTGACAAAAATCGGCCCGCTGTCGCGCGTCCACCCGCGATTCGTCGGATGCACGATGAACTGCACTCGTTTCAAATCACAGTTCGCGCGCTTCAGGTAATCGCTTGCGAACCTTGCTTCCGCACGGCTGCGGACGAGGATGCGCACGAGTTCGCCTGGGGAGATCTTCCGCACCATCTCGCCATAAACCCAGCGGATGGTGTCGAGCTTGTGTGGCCAGTCAGATTCGTTGTGCGGCCAGCCGAGCCATGTGGCTTCGTGTTTTTCCCATTCCGCAGGCATGGAGTAGCCCAACGCGGCCGGCGTCTGATTCATGGTTGTCATGTCGCCCGTCATACTTGGTGCGCGATAAAATAGAGATTTTCCTCTGGTTGTCCATCCGTTCAACCCGGGTTTCACCGTGGCCCGGAGAATTTAAGATTGGCAAGCACGCCAGGCTTCGTATCGTGTGGCGCACAAAATTTTAATTGAACTATGGCCAAGCAACATCAACGCACGTCACGTTACCGCGAAGACCTTTCCGAAACGCCGGAATGGATGAAGAAAAAGAAATGTCCGCACCGCGACAAATTTATGTCCGGAAAACGCATCCTGCCCAAGAACATCACCGGCAAGGAGAAGCTCGGTGATCTGGTGGACGAAACCTTCCTCGCCTACAACGGCGCACGGCTCAAGGAAGCCTGCCAGCTCTTCACCGGGAAAATGCTCAACCCCGATGTCACCATCGGCATGAGCCTCTCGGGCGCGCTCACTCCGGCGGGCCTCGGTTGCTCCAGCATCGTGCCGCTCATCAAGGCCGGCTTCGTGGATTGGATCGTCGCCACCGGCGCGAATCTTTATCACGACATGCACTTCGCGCTCAATTACCCGGTGAAGGTCGGCAGCTTCAAGTTCGACGACACCGAACTGCGCGAGAACGACATTGTTCGTGTCTATGACGTGTTGCTCGGCTACAGCGACTGCCTGATGGCCACCGACGAAATCCTCCGCAGCATTCTCATCCAGCCGGAGTTTCAGAAGGAGATGGGCACGGCGGAACTGCATTATCTCATTGGCAAATACTGCGCCGAATGGGAACGCAAGGCCGGCCTCAAGGATGTCTCCGTGCTCGCGGCGGCCTACCGCGCCGGCGTGCCGTGTTATACTTCATCGCCGGGCGACTCGACGATCGGCATGAACGTGGCCGGCGTGGAACTGCGCGGCAACAAGCTCCGCATGAATCCGTCCATTGACGTGAATGAAACCACCGCCATCGTCCTCGCCGCCAAGCGCGCCGGGGGCAAAAGCGCCGTGGTGCTCTGGGGCGGCGGCAGCCCGAAAAACTTCACCCTCCAGACCGAACCCCAGATCCAGGAAGTCCTCCGCATCAAGGAGTATGGCCAGGATTACTTCCTCCAAGTCACCGACGCGCGGCCCGACACCGGCGGGCTTTCCGGCGCCACGCCGAGCGAAGCCGTGAGCTGGGGCAAGGTGGACCCGGATCGTCTGCCCGACGCCGTTGTTTGCTACACTGACACCACCATCGCCATGCCCATTCTCACGCACTATGCTCTGGCCAGGCACAAACCGCGCAAGTTGAAACGGCTTTATGACCGGCGCGGCAAAATGATGGTGGCCCTCACACGGGAATATTTCGCGCACAACAAATTGAAGATGGTGGATGGCTCGCAGCCGGTGCTCGATTGATTTTCAATCTGCGGCTTGCCGGCCGGTTTGCAAAACCGATTCACCCATCGAATAATCCTGGAAGCTTTCGGGGCCGGCTGTTCTCATGACACTCAAACAACTTCAGTCCCTCGCCCGGACCCATGGCACACCCGTGGTCATCATTGACCACGACGTCATCCGAAAAAATTACGCCGCGTTCAAAGAGCACCTGCCCAAGGTGCAGTGTTACTTCGCCGTAAAAGCCAACGCCGAGCCGGCCATCGTCCGCACGCTGTACAAGGCCGGCGCGAGCTTCGACGTGGCGTCGCTGCCGGAGTTCATGCTCGTTTACGAAAACATCCGGCGACTTTCCCCGAAGGCGCAACAGGATTTCATCTGGGACAAGATCATTTACGCCAATCCCACCAAGCCCAAGGAAACGCTCCAAGAGCTGGATCGCTACAAACCGCTCGTCACCTACGACAACCTCGCCGAGTTGAAAAAAATCCGGCAATACGCCCCGCACGCCGGCGTGGTGTTGCGGTTGCGCGTGCCAAACACCGGCTCAATGGTTGAGTTGTCCTCCAAGTTCGGTTGCGATGCTGGCGAAGCGGTGGACCTGATTGTGGCGGCGTTCAAGATGGGCCTCGTGGTCGAAGGCTTGAGTTTCCATGTCGGCAGCCAGTGCACCAACTTCGAAAATTTCGTCCAGGCGTTGAACATGGCCGCGGCGGTGATGCAAGAGGCCAAGTCGCGCGGACACGAAATCAAAATCCTCGACATCGGCGGTGGTTTTCCCGCGCCCTACGACCCGCACGTCAAACCCATCGGCGCGCTGGCGAAGAAAATCAACGCCGAGATTGACCGGCTGTTCGCGAAGGACATCCAGATTCTCGCCGAGCCTGGACGTTTTCTCGTGGCCACCGCCGCCACGTCCATCGCCCGCATCATCGGCAAGGCGCGGCGCGACGGGAAGACGTGCTACTACATTGACGACAGTGTCTATCACACGTTTTCCGGCATCATCTTTGACCACTGCCAATATCACTTGAAGGCGTTTAAGAAAGGTAAGACAGAAATTTGCGCCATGTTCGGCCAGACCTGCGACGCACTCGACACCATTTCCCTCTCCGAAGAACTGCCGAGCCTGGAAATTGATGACCTGGTATATTCCGAGAACATCGGCGCTTACAGCAGCGCCTCGGCCACCTGGTTCAACGGATTCCCGCCGGCGAAAGTCGTGCATGTGAACCAGTAGCCATTCCAGGAGCGGGCGATTACCAACCAGTTTTATCACCATACATGCTTTTCTTTCGTTGCAATCCGCCCCGTTCCATTCCATCCTGCGGTTGTAATTAATATCGAGTCCCGCACGCGGGGCTGTTGTCACATTATGAGCATCAATCCGGAAACGGACCTTGACCTGGAGAAACTATTCCTCCCCGCTTGGGCGCAGGAAACTTCGTCCACCAACCGCTACGCCAAATTCACCGGCCAGGAAGGCGCGCCCCGCGGCGAACGCCGGGGCGATGACCGACGCGGCCCATCCCGCGATGCGGGACCGCGCCGTGAGGGCGGTGGCGGGTTTGGCGGCGCCCGCCGCGATGATCGCCCACGCAGTCCACGTCGTGAAGGTGGGCCGGGGCGTCCGCAGCGCGACGATCGCGGTGGCCCGCGTCGCGATGACCGGCGCGAACAACGCGCGCCGGAAGTGCCGTTACCGGACCTCAACGTCGCGATTGTGCCTGATGAACGCGGTGTCGAATCGCTGGCGCGCCAGATCAAGATGACGGGCCGGGCGTATCCGTTGTTTGGGATTGCGTTGCTCATTCTGCAAAAGCCCGAACGTTATTCCATTCGCTTTGCGGTGAAGAAAAACGCCGAGGGTCAACCGGTGCAGCCGCTATTCCTTTGCGCGCTCGACGAGACCTTGTGGCTGAGCGAAAACGAGGCGATTGAGCACGTTTTGCGAAAGCATTTCGCCACGTTTTACCAGGCCGAACGCACGGCCACCGAACCGCCCAAGGGCACCTACACTTTTGTCGGGCAATGCGGCCTGAGCGGCGTGATTCTCGGCCCGCCGAATCACCACGATTACCAGAACCAGTTGCGGAAGCTGCACGCCGGGCGGTTCGCGCGGATGCCGTTCGAGGTGTTCAAATCGCGCGTCAAAATCGTGCGCGACGAGGCGGTCGTGAAGCAGTGGGTCGAGGAGCAGAGTTGGAAAACG
>Ga0315268_10006205_pt1 | contig 12735 bp, 7 predicted proteins | sample C1_top_MG_FD_204535 | JGI IMG/M metagenome (GOLD analysis project Ga0315268, IMG submission 204535) | Sediment microbial communities from Yellowstone Lake, YNP, Wyoming, USA - C1_top | ecosystem: Environmental > Aquatic > Freshwater > Lake > Sediment | place: USA: Wyoming | collected 2017-08-01 | reverse complement strand
CTCGTGTAGGTGCCGGCCGCCGAGCCGAACACCATGAAGTGCTCGCCGAGCATCATCCCGATGCCGGTCGAGATAGCGTATGTGTCGGCGGGCAAGAGGCGGTAGGGCGGAGTGCAGATCGGGCAGCCTCCCGGCACCTGCACGCCGCCTAGGAGCATGTCGAAGGCCGACAGGCCAACGAGGCCGCGGCGCTTGGTGCGCGGGATAATCTCGCGCTCGAGGATGCCGATGGAGCCATAGAGCTGCGCGCCGGTGGCGGCCTGGTTATCGACGAGCAGCGTGCGTACCGTGCCTGGGAAAGGCTCAGCGTAGCCAAAGGCGCCTTGGGCGCGCGCGCCGCTCGTGCCGAGGAGGCACAGCGTGGCGGCGATGAGCCACGGCGTCTGTCGGCGAACGCCGGCAAGAATCCGGTGCATGGCTTGGTGGTCACGCATCACTGCTCCTCCACGCTGGCGTTGGGGTGTCAGCGTCGTAGCCCCTGCCGGTGCAGGAGATGGGTCGGAGCTATACGGTACGCTTCGGCGCGGTGTGCAGGTGGAGCCCTACGGTACGAGCACCGCCCGCTCCTTGAGTCGCCCGGCATGCGCCGCCGCAATCACTTCGTTGATGGACGCGAGAGCATGGCGCTTGACGAGCGGCTTGATCTGTAGCCGGCCCACCGCGAGCCAATCCAAGATCTCGGAGTAGAGCTCCGGGTCGCAGCCCCAGTTGCCGCGCAACGTCGCATCGAAGGCCATCAGGTTCGACAGCCGCACCTCGACCTTGTCCATCGTAAAGCCAACGACCGCCATGTAGCTGCCGTGCGTCAGCAGCGAGAAGCCGGTGAGCTGGCCGGCTTTGGTTCCCGAGGCCTCGAAGATCTTGGTGCACGCCGCGGGCGCCCCGAGGCGCTTGAGCTCGCCCATCACCGCGCTCTTTAGTTCCTTCTCGCTGAGCTTCGTCGCGTTGACCGTGGCCTGCGCCCCAAGCGCCTTCGCCTGCGCAAGCTTCGCGTCGTCGATATCGACAACCACGACGCGCCCGCCGCTCGCCGCCGCCACCTGCACGCAGTAGACGCCGATGCCACCGGCGCCAATGACCACGACGCCGTCGCCGGCCTTCACGTTGGCGCGGCGTACCGCCATAAACGGCGTGCTCACCGCGTCGGCCACGACCGCGAGCTCCCACAGCTCGTGCTTCGCCAAAACCTCGTCTTTCACCGGGCACAGATAGCGCGCCGGCACCGCCACGTGGCTCGCGAAGCCGCCGTGCCGATCGTTGCCCGGCATAATCTGCGCGCGGCAGATCGGCCGATTGCCGGAGACGCAAAGCTCGCACGTCCCACACGGCAGCACCGCCGGCACGACGACCGGGCGGCCGACGAGCGCCTTCGGCACGTCGGCGCCGACAGCCGTGACCACGCCGCTCACCTCGTGCCCAAGCACGAGCGGCAGCGGCGCGCGCGTCTTGACGCCCATGTAGAGAAACGAGATGTCGGTGTGGCACAGGCCACAGCCGGCGACCTCGACCATGGCTTCACCTGGCGCGAGGGGCGCCGGTGCGTAGCTGCGCTTTTCGAGAGGCGCTTCGGGGGCGGTCATCATCCAACCGCTGATGGACTCAACTTGCGACATCGTTCTCTCCTTGTCTTTGCGACGATGGGTCAATGGCCTGACGCCTTGCCACTCTATTTTGCAGCCACGCTATCGAGAGCGAACAACGCGGCGCCCAAGGCGCCGGCCAAGATAGGCTCCTTGGCGACTTCGACCGCGAAGCCCGAGCGCTCGGCGAGCGCCGTGATGACGCCGGGGAAGTATTCACAAACGCCGCCCGTGACCAAGAGCGGCGGCGCGATGCCGCCCATCTCCAAGATGCGTTCGGCGATCGAGTGCATGCAGCCGAGAGCGATCTCATTGGCGGAGACGCCGCTGCGCAACAGATCAATGACCTCGACCTCGGCAAAGATCGAGCAGTAGCTGCCAACGCGCGCCGGCTTCTCGGCCGAGGTCGCGAGGTCCATCAGGCGCGTCGGGTGCACATCGAGATGGCGCGCCGCGAACATGAGGAAGGTGCCGATGCCGACCGCGCACTTGCGCACGTTGTGCACCGCCGTGATGCCGCCCCCGGCGTCGACGGTGATGACCTTCGGGTCGCGCCCGCCGATGTCGACGACGGTCAGCGGCCCGTGGCTGCGAAACAAGGCCCCGCGCGCGTGGCAGGCTGTTTCGCTCATCGACAGTGACGCGACGGCGGCGCAGGCAGCGCCAAAACCGGTAGCGCAGATCGCCCGCAGCTCGCTCGCCGCGAGCTGCGCCTCGGTGAGCGCGATGGCGGTCGCTTCTTGGATGCAGTCTTCGAAGTAGCCGCGGGTCGGCACGATGGCGCGGCCGATGAGGTTGTGCTCGGCGTCGAGGACCACGACCTTGACGCACTCGGTGCCTACGTCCGCGCCCGCTACCGCCACTTTGCCTTGCGCTGTCATGCTGTCGTGCTCCTCTTCGGGCGCCTTCGCCCTAGACGTGCTCGAGCTGTTCGATGAGCTGTCGCCGAATCTGGTCGATCGAGACGAGGCGCAGGTCGTGCGTGTCGGCCTCGATGACGAGCGGCGGCACGCCCGTGTCGCGCTGCAAGCGCAGGTGCAGGCCGTAGCGCACCGTGCTGTGCTCGGGGCAAGTGCGTGCGTCGTGATAGACCGCCGCGTCGATCCCATAGCGTCGGTAGTCGACGGCGAGCTGGCGCGCCTTGAACTCGCGCGAGCGGTTCGGAAAGACCGATGTATAGGTACGCGCCATCGACTCGATGGGGTTGTCGCGATTGAGCCCCTCGAGCGCGAAGACGCGCGGATAGGTCGAGGCCACGACCGCGACTTGTTGCTCGAGGAACAGCGAGGCGAGCGGGCGCAGGGCGCACCAGATGGGCGGCCCCTCCCAGTAGAAGCGCAGGCGCTCGCCTGGCACCGCCGCGACGCCCGCCGCGATGCGCTGCTCGAGCTCGGCGAGCAGGATCTCATAGTAGGTGACCGCCTGTTCGGTGCCCCTCATCAGCAGCATGGGCGCGACATGGATCAAGGTATCGAAGTACGTCAGGGGACTCGGCACATGCTGAGCGAGATCCAGGATGCGCTGCCACAAGAGGCCCGCGCGCGCCGAGTGCTCGACGACAGTCGCCAAGCGATCGTGATCGAGCGCGCGGCCCGAGAAGGCCGATAGGCGATCGACGAGGCGCAAGAGCTGCTGCACCGAGGCATCGACCTCGATCTTCTCGACCTCGTCCAACACCGAGGGCGGATGTAGACCGAAGAGCGGCGCCCCGAGGCGGTGGTTGTAGTACTCGAACCAGCGCGCGACATAGGGCCCAAAGTTCGTGCTGTACACGAGCACTTCGGGCCGCGGGATGGCGTCGATGCCGTAGATGCCGACGAGCGGGCTTTCGCCGGCGAGCATGGCGCCGATGTCGCTCACCATCTCCGTGCTCGCGAAGGGCGAGAAGCCGTCGGCGAGCGCGAGCCGGATGTATTTGCCGGTGAGGCGACTCGCACCGATGAGCGCCGCGTGATTCTCGGGGAAGTAGGGCGTCCAGCCCATGGCGCGCAGGATCTCGACCGGGCCAAAGCCCGAGCACCAGGCCACGTGGCGACTCGGGTCGCGACCGGCCTCGGCGAGATCGAGATAGTAGCTGCGCACGATCTCCTTGAGCTTCGGGGCGCACTCGAGCGGCACGCGTCCGCTCGGCATGCCGCCGAAGCGCGCGCGCGGTAGCGGCTGCAAAGGCAGCTGCGCTTGGGCGGCCTTGACCGCGGCGAGGGTTTGCGCGCCGAGCGCTTGGCGGCGTTGGTGCTGGCGCTCGCGGGAGTGGACGAGATTGACGATGGCGTCGTTGGTCGGGGCCGAAAGCCCGAGCCGTTTTGCCTCGCTCACCACGCTGCCGTTCATGGCGTCGATCTCGGTGCGAAAACCGCGCACGAGGTCTTGCCACATCGATGGGCGGTTCTTGGCGAGCGCCTTTTGCGAGGCGATGATCGGGCGATAGGGATCTTCTTCGTCGTCGATCGGCACGCCGCGCGCGCGCATGACGGCGACGATCTCGTGCGCGAGCTCGCGCATCAACACTTGCAGGTCATCGTCGGCGAGCATCTCGCTGCACGACATGCCGGTAAGGGCCGAGACCGGGTTGACGACCGCGTTGTGCAGGAGCTTGCGCCAGACGGCGTGGTCGACGTTCGGGACCACCTGCGCCGCGAGCCCGGCCGCGTTGAAGGTCGCGCCGATGGCGATGACGGCCGGGGTCACCTTCCCATCGAGCGGCGCCATCTGGATGGGTTTGATGCCGCTGCGGTAGCGCAAGCGGTTCGGGCCGGTGTGCTGGATGCTGTGGAAGGTGATGCCGCTCAAGATGCGCGAGTGGCCGAGTACGGCCGCGATCTGCTCGACGTTGCCGACGCCGTTTTGGGTCGAGAGAATCCAGGTGCGCTCGCTCATGGCCGGGAGCACCGCCTTGACGGCGTCGGTAGTCTGGTACGACTTGACCGCGATGAAGACGAGGTCGACGGGCGCGAGCTGGTCGAGCGCGGTCATGACTTTGACGCGCACACAGCGCTCGCCGGCGTCGCCTTCAGAGAGAAAGAGCCCGTTGTCGTTGAGGAGCTTGGCGCGTGCGACGTTGGCCTCGAAGAACACAACCTCCTCGCCTGCCTCGCTGAGCGTCGCGCCGATGAGCCCGCCCAAGGCACCTGCTCCGACCACCAAAATTCGCATCGCCGCTACTGCCCTTTCGCCGCCGTCGCTTGGATCCCGCGCTTTGCCGCGGCTGTTTCGCTAGACGTACTGGCCGCCGTCCACCTTGATGACTTCTCCCGTGATGTGGCGGGCGCGCTCGGAGACGAGGAACGCCACCGTGTCGGCGATGTCGCTTGGCGACGCGGCGCGTCCGAGCAGGGTCTCCTCGACTGCCTTGGCGAAGGAGTCTTTCGGAAGCTTCTGCGTCATCTCTGTCTCGACCAGGCCCGGCGCCACGATGTTGACGTTGACGCTAAAGCGACCGAGCTCTTTGGCGAGCGTCTTGCCGAGGGCGATGCCGCCGGCTTTGGCCGCGGCGTAGTTGGCCTGGCCGAACTTGCCGCGCAGGCCATTGATGGAAGCGATGAGCACGATCTTGCCGCCTTGCTGTTCTTTGAAGAGGCCGGCCACGGCGTGGCAGTAGGTGAAGTAGCCCTTGAGGTTCACGGCGAGCACGTCGTCCCAGTCGCGCTCCGACATCTTCCAGCTCACGCCGTCCTTCGTGATGCCGGCGCAGCAGACGAGGATGTCGAGGCGACCGAAGTGCGCTTTGGCCTCGGTGACGACCTGCTCGGCGCGGGCGTAGTCGGTCACGTCGGCGGCAAAGAACGCAGCCCGCCGCTTGCTGCGGCCGATCTCATCGATGAGGGCGCGGGCGCTGTCCTGCGCGTCGCGATCGACGAGCGCCACGTCGCAGCCTTCGCGCGCGAGGCTTCGGCTGATGGCCGCGCCGATGCCGCGCGCGGCGCCGGTGACGAGTGCGACTTTTCCAGAAAGCTCTAGGTCCATCGCCGATTCCTCACGACGCTTCGCGCGAGCGCGCCCTCTTGTGGGTCGTGCGCGCAGAGGCGCGTCCTTTGCTGGTTCCGTTCGCACGAGCGTGTGTGCTTGTGCCCGCGCCTGTGTCCGCGCGCGTGCGACCACAAAGGCCGTGCAGGACGAGCTCGACGATCTCGCTGCCGAGCCGCTCGACCGGCTTGTCGCGCTTCGAATCGAACCACATGAAGATCCAGTTGAGCATGCCGAAGATGTACAACGTCAGGTGCCGCACCTCGGCCTCGCCCGCTGGGCGGCCCGCCGCGGTGAGCAGACCGGTCACGATGTCGGCGAGCAGACGGTAGTAGCGCCGCCGCAGCTCCTCGACCTGGCGATAGCGCGCGCCCGAGAGCGACTCGAGCTCGTAGGTGCAGACCTTGAGCTCAGCCGCGTGGCGGGTGAAGAAGGCCAGGTGGTTTTCGACCAGCGTTGCGAGCTGCACGTCGAGCGGCGCCGTCGTATCGCGGCCTCGCTCTTGCTCACCGAGGAGCGATGCGAAGACGCGGTGCTGCACCGAGAAGAGCAGGTCCTCTTTGCTCGCGAAGTAGTGATAGAGCCCGGCGAGCGAGCAGCCCGTGGCGCGCGCCACGTCGCGCATCGAGGTCGCGTGGTAGCCCGCTTCGGCGATGAGCACTGCCGCTTTGGCGAGTAGGTCCTCTTGGCGTTCGCTCGGGGGCTTGCCTGTGCGCCCGACGCTCTTCTTCGGGCGCGCGCCCGAAAGCCGCAGTGGAGGCGTGAATCGAGTCATCGTTGCGACTGCTCCTAGGTGCCTGTCGGGAAATTCGTCTCGATTGGCCCGCTTCCGCTCCCGAGCACGCTCCCGGACTTGCTTGCAAGCACAGCGCCTTTTTTCGGGCGCGGGCGCGGGAGCGGGAGCGGGAGCGTGCATGCAGTCATTTTTCCGACAGGCTCTCAGGTGCGGCAGCCCTTGTCGAGCGCGGCGCCGCTGTTCTTGCCATCCTGGAACGGCCGGCCGGCCTTCTCGCGCAGGCCGCGGCGAATCTTCTCGGCTGTGATCGGCAGCTCGGTGATGCGCACCCCGGTCGCGTCGTAGACCGCGTTGGCGATGGCGCCCAACATCGGCAAGAGCGAGCCCTCGCCAATCTCCTTGGCGCCAAAAGGCCCGCGCGCCTCGTAGCTCTCGACCGCCCGCGTGTGGATGACCGGCGTCTCGCCGATGCTCGGGATGAGGTAGTCGTGGAGGTTCGGGTTCAAGATCGCCCCGTCGCTGCCGTGCTGCGTGTCTTCCATGAGCGTCTCGCCGATACCCATCATCACCGAGCCCTCGACCTGTGAGTGGAAGGCCACCGGATTGATGACCGTGCCGGCGTCCGAGAAGTCGGTCACGCGATCGACGGTGACGAGGCCGGTGTCGAGATCGACCGTCACCTCGGCGACGGCGGTCGAGAAGCTATAGGCGGGCGATGTGCCGACCGTGCCGCCCTTGAATTCGCCGCCGAGCGCTGAGGGTGGTCGATAGTGGCCGGTGCCGACAACTGGGCCGCCCACCGAGAACGCGAGCCTCGCCGCTTCGTCCCAGGGCATGCCGAGCGTCGGCGCGCGCTTGACGGCGATGCGCCCATCGCGGGCCAAGAGGTCGCGCGGCGAGCAGCCGAGGCGCGTGGCCGCGGCGGCGAGCACCTGATCGAGCGCCTTGCCCGCGGCCATCTTGACGGCGTTGCCGGCCATCAGGGTCACGCGACTCGAGTAGGAGCCGAGGTCAATCGGGGCGAGCGCCGAGTCGCAGTCGACCATGAAGAGCCAAGGATAGGGCACGCCCAATTCCTCGGCGGCGATTTGCACGAGCACGGTGTCGGAGCCCTGGCCGATGTCGGAGGCCGCGATGTGCAGCGAGATCGCGCGCCCGTCCTCCTGCACGCGCACCATGGCGTTCGAGTGCGGAAAGTCCGAGCGATAGATGGGATAGCCCGCGCCCGAGACAAAGCCGCCGCAGCCAACGCCGATGCCGCGGCCGCGGCCGAGTTGCCCGCGCTTGTTCTTCCAGCCCGACTCGGTGCGTGCGCGCTCGAGCGTGGCCACGAATTCGCACGAAGAGATGTCGAGGGCGTTGACGGTGCGCGTGCCCGGGCGCATGGCGTTCTTCAGGCGCACCTCGATGGGGTCGAGCCCGAGCTCTTCGCCCATCATGTCGAGCAGCGACTCGAACGCGAAGCGCGGGTGCGGCACGCCGTGGCCGCGAAAGGCGCCGCAGGCGGGCAGGTTGGTGTACACGCGCAGGCCGTCGAACTTGTAGTTGTCGAACTTGTAGAGGGTCGGCAGCATCGAGCCCGCGTAGTAGGCCGTCACGACGCCGTACGAAGTATAGGCGCCGCCGTCGAGCACGCTCTTGAACTTTACCGCCGTGATCGTGCCGTCCTTCTTCAAGCCGAGCTTCAAGTCCATCACCTGCTTGTGACGGCCGCGGAAGTGGTAGAACATTTCTTTGCGGTCGTAGCTCATCATGACCGGCCGACAGGTCATCTTGGCGAAGAGCACGGCGCAGAAGTCGAGCGGCGTCGTTTCGGCCTTGACGCCGAAGCCGCCGCCGACGGCCGGCCGAATGACGCGAATGTTGCCCTGCGGGATGTCGAGCGTGCGGGCGAGCATGTGCTGCACGTAGTGGGGGACCTGTGTCGAGGTCCACAAGGTGAGCTTGTCGCCGTGGTGCTCCCAGCGGGCGAGCGAGGCGTGGGGCTCGATCGGCGCCTGGTGGGTGCGATTGCCTACGAAGCGCTGCTCGCGCACGAGGTCGGCCGCGGCGAAGCCCTGCTCCACGTCACCGAAGTTCCAGTCGACGCGGGTGTTGATGTTGTTGGCGAAGCGCGCGTCTTCGGGGTGGATGAGCGGCGCGCCCGGCAGCATGGCGGCCTCGGGATCGAAGACCGCGGGCAGCTCGTCATACTCGACGTCGATGAGCTTGAGCGCTCGCTCGGCGGTCTCTTCGTCGATGGCGGCGACCGCCGCGACCTCGTCACCGACGTAGCGTACGAACTCCTTGGCGAGGATGTGCTCGTCGTAGCGCGCCGGGCTCACGCCGTAGAGCGTGTCGGGGACGTCCTTGCCGGTCAGCACGGCGAGCACGCCCGGCAGGGCCTTGGCGCGCGTCGTGTCGAGGCGGCGGATGCGGCCATGGGCGACCGAGCTCGTGAGGATCTTGCCATAGATCATGTCGGGCAGCTTGAGGTCGCCCGTGTAGATGGCGCGGCCGGTCACCTTGTCGGGGGCGTCGTAGCGCGTGACGCCGTGGCCGACTACGTCGTGAGCGCGCGCCTGGTCGCGCTCGTCATCGGGGCGCGGCGCTGTGTCGAGCTTCTTGTTCGCATATTCTTGGAAGCCTTGCACGGCCTTGATGACGCGCGGATAGCTGCCGCAGCGGCAGAGGTTGCCACCGAGCGCGTCGCGGATCTCGAGCTCGGTAGGCTTTGGGTTCACGTCGGTCAGGGCCTTGGCCGACATGATCATGCCGGGCGTGCAGTAGCCGCACTGCAAGGCGCCGTGTTTGACGAAGGACTTCTGCAAAGGATGTAGCTCGCCCTCGCGCGCCAAGCCTTCGATCGTGGTGATCTCGGCCCCGTCGGCCGCGACGGCGAGCGTGATGCACGAGTTGGTGGTCTTGCCGTTCATGATGACCGTGCAGGCGCCGCATTCGCCGAGCTCGCAGCCCTTCTTGGTGCCGGTGAGGCTCAACTGATCGCGCAGCACGCTGAGCAGTGTGGCGTTCGGCCGCACGGCGACCGCGTGCGGGTTGCCGTTGACGGTGAGCTTGACGAGCACTTCGTTGGCCATGGGCGACGTTCCTCTTTGACGATTCTTTAGGAGGCTCGGGCGCGGGCGAGGGCGCGCGACAGAGCGCGGGTGCTGAGGGTTTCGATGAGGTCCCGGCGATACTCGGCCGAGCCGCGCAGATCCGAGATGGGCAAGGCCGCCTCGGCAGCGGCAGCGGCGGCCTTGGCGAGGAGCGCCTCGGATGGGCTCTTGCCGATGAGCAGGTCGCCTGCCCCTTGGGCCCAAAGGGGCGTCGGGGCGACCGACGTAAGAGCGATGCGGGCGGTAGCCACGGTATCGCCCTCGAGGACGACGTGCGCCGCGACGCCCGCCACGGCGAGGCTCGCGTAGCGTCGGCGGGCGAAGCGCTCGTAGGCTGCGCCCGAGTGGGCCCGGGCGATGGGGATGATGATCTCGGCCAGCAGCTCGCCCGGTGCGAGCAGCGTGCGACGCGCACCCAAGAAGAACTCGTTGGCAGTGATCAAGCGCTCGGCGCCGACGCAGACGAGACGTAGGCGCGCGTCGTACGTGATGCAGATGGGCGGAGTGTCGGCGCACGGCACGGCGGCGCAGAAGTTGCCGCCGATGGTGGCGCGGTTGCGGATCTGCACCATGCCCATCGAGAGGGCAGCCTCGGCCAAGGCCGGGGCGACTTTGTGCACCTCGGGCGACGTCGCAAGTTCGGTCATCGTGGTAAGGGCACCGATGTGCAGGCCGCCCGTGTCGAGGCGGATGCCGTGCAGGTCGGCCAGGCCGTTGAGGGCGATGAGGCGGGGCGTGGCGACGCGGTGCTGCTTGAGGTCGACGACGAGGTCGGTGCCACCGGCCAAGAAGCGCGCCGTGGTGCCGTGCTCGCGCGCTAGGGCCAAAGCCGCCTCGAGCGTGGTCGGTCGGTCGAGATGAAAGTCACCGATTTGCATGGTAGGCCCCGGAGGTTGGCGCGCGTCCGCCTACAACGGGGCGCAGGCGAACGAACGTTCGTTACGATACAGGGGCCCGGGGTGATGTCAAGGTGCACCGGCCGCCTCTGCAATGCAGAGACAGGACGCACGCGACCCGCGCAGCGCCCAACGTGTCAATGGATCACGGCGCCCATTTCGCGACTCGGTGTTTCGGGCACCAAGAAGAAGTCCGACCACACCGGAACTACCGTGCCGGTGCCGACGGTGTAGCTCGTGGGCGCTGGCTTGAAGTCACTCGGGAGCGACATGGCTCCCGTCGTGTTGACGAACAGCGGCGATGCTGACTTTACCTGCGAATCAGACGAGTTGTTGGAGGCCATGAGATTCGTCGACCCGGCGTCGTTGATCATCTGAGCTAGAGTTCCGTATGGCGCATAGGCAACATTGTTCCTTACTGTTGTGTCCGCAGAGTTTGCGTCTATGCCTACGCCAACGATATCGCCCGTGCTATAGAAAGAGTTATTGTAGATGCTCACCCGCAGCGGTGGCGGCTCTATGGAGCCCGGGACACGCAACTCGACGCCAATCCCACGCGATCCATAGGTAAAGTCGCTGATGCGGAATGTATTGTTTCTGACTGTTACATCGTGGGCGTCAAGAATCAAGTGTGTGCCTGAATTTGAGAGAGTATCAAAATAGTTACGCTCTACGATGATGTTACGTACCCGCTCGTCACTATCACCATTTTCAGGGCCAATATGAGCGGTCGCCACCCCGGTAGATATCAAGTGATTATCTGAGAGGGTGACGTTCTCGGAATACCCGTCGTTTTCCCACCCCGCGCCCGTCGGTGGCGAGTCGTTCGTGTGATTGCATCCCGGGGTGACTATGCGGTTGCACCAGTACAATGCGTGCATCTTGATGACGTGATACCCGGGCCCCTGTCTGCTGAGCGTGTTATTGCTGACCACGCCCTTAGCGAGCTGCGTGAATCGCACGATGTGTGTTCCAGCCATGACATCATCAATGCTGCTACCGAGCAGAGAAGAGTGCGTCGCACCCGCGAAGACTCCATATCCGGCGTTGGATACACCGGCATTCATGTGTGAAATGACCGCATCGACGATGGCGAGCTGGTCCCACAGTGTATGGCCCGGATTGCCGTGGGTGTTCCACCAATCTAGAGCGGAGGAAGAGAAGACGATACCCCATCCAACGTCGTGAATCTTCAGTCTGAGAAGCGTGACTTGATCTATACCGCCGAGGGCCACCACCCCTTGGGCACCTGTGCCAAACATGCCGTCGAGTTCCAGATCCATTACGCGCCAGTCTTTGAGGGTTGGGGTCGTTGCACTGGAGAGAGTCAAGATGTAATTGTTCGATGCTTGTACGATGGGCGGCACCCCAGTGCCAAAGGCGCCTACGATCCCGGGGCCTGTAGTCGTGATACTGGCCGACGTCGCGGCGATAAACGTGTCGCCGCGCTTGAACAGCACTCTCTTGCCCGCGAGCGCGTATGCACTCATCGCCGCAGGAAAGGAGGGCTGTTGTGCCGTGGTCGCTCCGGCAGGACAGCCGTCCGTACCCGCGACCGGCAGGCTCGTCGCGCCGATACAGATCGTGTTGGTGGTGGCGAAGACAACGTCGGGATCCTGCACGACGATCTGGGTGCACGTGTTCGCCGCGGTATTCGTGCCGTCGGTGATGCTCAACGACACAAAGTACGTACCGGGCGTCTCATACACGTGCGCCGCCACCGGACCGGTCGCCGCGTTGCGGCTATTGACGCCCGGGTTGCTGCCCTGAGTCCAGGTGCTCGTGCCGACGAGCGGGGGACTGAGATTTAGCACGGCACCCGTCGTGTCGCCGAAGTCCCAACGGTATTCGAGGTCGTGAAACGGGCGCGCCGTCGCCGTCGCCGTCGTGCCCGTCGCGTCGAAGAACACCGCCAACGGCGCAACGCCGCTGAGGCGACTTGGACTAATCATGAGCGTAATGGCGCCCGGTGCCCCGGTCTCCGTCGTCAGGCACCCCGAGCCAATGTAGATCGTCATGGTCGCGCTCGTGCTGCTTGCGTCGGTGCCCGTGCAGCTGACCGTGTACGTGGTGGCTGTGAACAAAGCGGGCGTCGTGAACGAGCCCGTCGTTGCGCCACCACCACCGCCAGACGAGACACAGCCGGTGCTCTGGGTTGACGTCCAATGCAGGCTGGTCGAGGCGCCGCTGGCGATTGATGTCGCATCCGCCCAGAGGGTGACCGTCGCGGCGTGAGTGCACGCGCCTGCCTGCCAGACGTTTGCGCAGCAGTAGCCGCTCGTCTGCGCGGCGGCACCGCACTCGCAGCGGCCCGCGACCGCGCCCTCGGCGCAGGCCGCGCAGGGCTGGTCTGCGCCTGAGCAATCCTGGTCAATGCCATCGCCACACACCTCAGCGGCCCCCGGGAACACGCTCGCGAGCGCGTCGTCGCAGTCGTCGCCGCCGCACAGCGCGGAACGATG
>Ga0315268_10006204_pt1 | contig 12737 bp, 9 predicted proteins | sample C1_top_MG_FD_204535 | JGI IMG/M metagenome (GOLD analysis project Ga0315268, IMG submission 204535) | Sediment microbial communities from Yellowstone Lake, YNP, Wyoming, USA - C1_top | ecosystem: Environmental > Aquatic > Freshwater > Lake > Sediment | place: USA: Wyoming | collected 2017-08-01 | reverse complement strand
CAGCGCCCAGGCCATGGGGAAGGGTGAGCCGGTAACCATCACCGTACTGGTAGCCCTGTTTGTCTGCCTGGCCCCCACCACCATTGCGGCGCTGCTGCCGGCCATCGGCATTGCCGGTATGGACCGCCTCTTCCAGAAGAACGTCATGGCCATGTCCGGGCGGGCCATTGAGGCCGCCGGCGACGTCAATGTCCTGCTCCTGGATAAAACCGGCACCATCACCCTGGGAAACCGCCAGGCCGTGGCCTTCCTCCCGGTGGCCGGCCATACCGAGCATGAGGTGGCGGTGGCCGCGATGTTGGCTTCCCTCACCGATGAAACCCCGGAGGGCCGCAGCATCGTGGTGCTGGCCAAAAAGAACTACGAGTGCCGCATGCGGGAATTGCCCCCGGGCGCGGTTTCCATTCCCTTCAGCGCCGAGACCCGGATCAGCGGCGTGGACCTGGATGGCCGGGCCTACCGTAAGGGCGCCGCCGACGCCATCGCCCATTACGTGGAAAGTCAGGGGGCGAGCATCCCCGGAGAACTCGAAGGCCTGGTCACCGGGATTGCCAAAGCCGGCGGCACTCCCCTGGTGGTCAGCGAAAACCACAATATCCTGGGGGTCATCAACCTCAAGGATATCCTGAAAGGCGGCATCCAGGAGCGTTTCCTGCAACTGCGCCGCATGGGCATCCGCACTGTGATGATCACCGGAGACAATCCCTTGACCGCCGCGGCCATTGCCGCGGAAGCCCAGGTGGATGACTTCCTGGCCCAGGCCAAGCCGGAAGACAAGCTCAGGCTCATCCGGGAGCAGCAGCAACAGGGGTTCATGGTGGCCATGACCGGCGACGGCACCAACGACGCCCCGGCCCTGGCCCAGGCCGATGTGGCCGTGGCCATGAACACCGGCACCCAGGCCGCCCGGGAAGCAGCCAATATCATCGATCTGGACAGCAACCCCACCAAGCTCCTGGATATCGTGGAAATCGGCAAACAGATCCTCATGACCCGGGGGACGCTCACCACTTTCAGCATCGCCAACGACATCGCCAAGTACTTTGCCATCATTCCGGCGGCCCTGGTTTCCATCTATCCCCAACTGGGGATTCTCAATGTCATGCACCTGGCCAGCCCTTACAGCGCCATCTTGAGCGCGGTGATCTTCAATGCCGTCGTCATCCCCCTACTCATCCCCCTGGCCCTGAAAGGCACCAAATACCGCCCCATGCCCGCGGCGCAGTTGCTGATTTACAACCTTCTCCTCTATGGGGTGGGGGGGATTATGGTCCCTTTTGCCGGGATTAAGATTATTGATCTACTCGTCCACCTGCTCTACTGAGGAGTCCGGGATATGAGATCCGTAAAAACCGCGCTGATGCTGTTCATCTCCCTGTGGATCACCACCGGCGTGGTCTACCCGGTGGCAGTGACTGTAATAGGCCGGCTGGCCTTCCCGGACCAGTCCGGGGGGAGCCTCATCCGGAAAAACGACGGCACCGTGGTGGGCTCACGCCTCATCGGCCAATCGTTTAATGACCCCAAGTACTTCTGGTCCAGGCCTTCGGCCACCGGTGATTTTCCTTATAATTCCATGGCTTCCGGCGGCTCCAACCTGGGCCCCACCAATCCCGAACTCCTGAAACAGGTGGCAGAGCGGGTTGACTCCTTGCAGAAATCGGGCCTGCCCGGGCCCATCCCCGCTGATCTGGCCCTGGCCTCGGGAAGCGGCCTCGACCCCCACATCAGCCTGGAGGCGGCCCTCGGACAGGTGCCCCGGGTGGCCCAGGCGCGGCAGATGGAGGAAGGGAAACTGCGCCGGCTGGTGCAAGACCGCCTGGAGGACCGCCAGCTGGGCTTCCTGGGCATGCCCCGGGTCAATGTGGTGCTGCTCAACCTGGCTCTCGATGATACCGGCGGCAGATGAGGGGAGATTTCATGGTGGGTAATCCTGCATTTCTAAAAGTGGAGAAAAATGTGGAACAGCCGCCGCTCTGGGCTGTTCTTTTGCAGGCGAGGGCGTCTGCTCCACATTTTGGCCTGTTGGGTTAAAATCTCATGGCAGAAGATGAATTCAAAAGGCCGACTCCGGAAGCCATGCTGGAGCTGGCCAAAAAAGAAGAGGCCCGCCAGGTCCGGGGCCGGCTGACCATCTATTTCGGCGCCGCCCCGGGTGTCGGCAAGACTTACGCCATGTTGGCCGATGCCCGGCTGCGCCGCCAGGACGGCCGGAACATCGTGGTGGGTTACGTGGACACCCACGGCCGCCCCGAAACGGAAGCCCTGCTGGAAGGCCTGGAAATCATCCCTCCCCGCTTGGTGGAATACCGGGGCATCCAGCTCAAAGAGCCGGACCTGGAGGAAATCCTCCGACGCAAGCCGGAAATCGTCCTGGTGGATGAACTGGCCCACACCAACGCCCCCGCCTCCCGCCATACCAAGCGCCACCAGGATGTGGAAGAGTTGCTGAACGCCGGCATCGACGTCTATACCACCCTGAATGTCCAACATCTGGAAAGCCTCAATGACATCATCTACCAGATCATCGGCACCCGGGTCCGGGAAACCGTGCCGGATACAGTGATCCAAGCCGCGGAGGAGATCAAGCTCATCGATCTCCCCCCCGACGAACTCCTCAAGAGACTGAGCGAAGGGAAGGTTTACACCAAGGGCATCGACACGGCCGTGGAGAATTTCTTCCGCCCCGGCAATCTCCTGGCCCTTAGGGAAATCGCCCTGCGCCTGGTGGCCGACAGCGTTGACAAGCGCATGCTTCAATACATGGAGGCCCATGCCATTGCCGGCCTGTGGCCGGTGCACGAGCGGGTGCTGGTGGGAGTCTTCGCCAGCCCCTACGCGGAAAAGCTGGTGCGCTCCGCTTTCCGCCTGGCCACCGAACTCCACGCCGAATGGATTGCCTTTCACGTGGAGACGGAAAAGAACCGGCGCTTTTCGGCCCGAGAAAAGCAATGGCTTAACAAGGCCCTGGATTTGGCGAAAACTTTAGGGGCCCGGGTAGTCTGGATCAAGGGAACCGATGAAGCCGAAGAAATGGCCATCTATGCCCGCAGCCATAACATCACCAAAATTGTTATCGGCAAGCCCCGGCGCTTCGGGGTTTTTCCCTCCATCTCCCAACGCCTCCTCACCCGAACGGCCAATATCGACATCTATCTGTTGGACGCCAAGGCCGATTCACCGCTGCCGGCCCGAAAGCGCCGGCCTTGGGGACCTCCGGCGCCTCCGGTCAATTATCTTCTGAGCCTGCTGGCGGTGGCGGTGGTGACCGGCATTGGCTTTGGGCTCTGGCACCGTCTCAGCCAGGTCAATCTTTTTATGTTATTTTTGCTGCCGGTCATCGGCGCCGCTTTCTATTTGGGCCGGGGCCCCTCCATCTTGGCCGCCCTGGTCAGCATCTGCGTTTTTGACTACCTGTTCGTCGTGCCTTATTACACTTTCGCCATTGCCGACCTGGAATACTTCCTCTCTTTCGTGGTTTACGTCATCATTGCCGTGCTCATCAGCAACCTGGCCTCAGGTTTGCGTCAAAAAATCCAATTGTTGAGAGCGAGCGAGGCCAGGAGCACTGCCTGGGATGGGCTGAGCCGGGACCTGGTGACCGCCGTGTATGAGCACCAGGTTCTCAATATGTTGGTGCGCCATACCCGGCAGATTTTCCCAGGGGAAATGGCGGTCTTTTTGCTGGAAGAGGGCCAGCTTAAGGTCAAAGCGAAAACCCCCGGGTTTGAGATCAGCCCCAAAGTGCTTGGGGTGGCCGCCTGGGCTTTTCATAACAAGCTGCCGGCCGGCCGCGGCACCAGCACCTTACCCGAAGCCCAAGCGCTTTACGTGCCCATGATGACCTCGGGCAAGGCCATGGGCGTTTTGGGATTTCGTTTCGGGGCCGGTGACCAGGTCATGACCCCGGAAAACCAGGTGGTGCTGGACACCATTGCCCGCCTGGGCGCCATGGCCTTGGAGCGCATCTGGTCCCACTGATCATGAAATAAATTGATTCTGATCTGAAAAGTTCTAAAGCCCCTGTAGAAGGGCCTAGCACGCTGCGCTCCTACAGGAAATAATGTCATTCGTAGCGGCACGGCGTGCCGTGCCCAACCAAAACTTTCCTGGTTCCCGAGTATTTGCCTGGTGGCGGGCACGGAGGCCCGCCCTACCGCACTTTTCATGGTTTATGGGTGAGCCGCAGGCTCGTGTTCAACTGCTTCGAAAAGTTCTTATAAATTGGTGGCACAGGCGTCTCGCCTGTGCATTTATTTTTCGTTCCCAAGTTGCACTTGCGAACGAGTTGATAGGGGCGAGGTGTGGATTGCCCCTGCACGGCGGGCGGGACGCCCGCCCTACGGAACTTTTCATAGTTTACGGGCGAGTCGCAGGCTCATGAGCAACTGCTCCAAAATATTAACTTAACCGACCCTGCGGATGAGCCGATATTAAATAGAGAAGCTTTTCGAGATCCCGAAAAATCTCGACCTCAGTTGGTTATCAAGACAATGGCAAGCGCGCCGAAACTTGAAGTGGGCCACGGCTTGGGAAAAGGAAGCGACTCCTTTACCGTCGGGGTTGAGGCGGCCAGGCAGGCCCGCCGCGGCATCCGGGAGCACACCCCCTGCCTGGTGATGGTCTTTGCTTCGGCGCGATATGACCTGGAAGAATTGCTGCGCGGCGTCCAGGCAGTGATGCAGGATGCGCCCGTAGTGGGAGGCACCACCGCCGGAGAGATCTGTAACGGCCCGCACCAGGAAAGCGTCGTGGTGGTGGCCCTGGCGTCTCCATACCTCAAGGTTCGGGTGGGGGTGGGCACCGGGGTCGCCCGGAACTGGCGACAGGCCGTCAACCAGGCAGTCTGCACCCCCGCCATCGCCCCTTTTTTCTCGCCCCAAAGCGCCATCTGGTCTGAACTGACCCTCACGGGCAAATCCGCGTTTGCGCTGCTGTTTTCACCCGGCAACACCCGATCGGCCAATTCCCGCAGCTTCGAGGTCCTGGAAGAACTCAAGCGCCTGTCAGAAGGGCGTCTGCCGATCATGGGGGGCGCCGCGGCCGATGACTGGCGCATGGAAACCAACTATGTGCTCTACGGCCGGCGCGCCTACCCTGACAGCATTCTGGTGGCGGTCATCGAGACCCACCTGCGCTTCGGTATCGCCCTGGCCCACGGCTTCTCTCCCACTCTCCAAAAAGCCACGGTGACGCGCGCCACCAATCATGAGGTCCTGGAATTGGACCACCAGCCGGCGGCTGAAGTTTATAGCCGACTCCAGGGCCGTTCCCGGAAAGACCTGGAAGCCAAACACCTGACTTTGACCACCCGGAAACCGGTGGGTATCCTTGATCCCTACAAGCAATATAGCATCAATGTGGCCAGTTATTTCACGGACGCGGGAGGCGTGCGTTTCTCCCAGCCGGTGCCCGAAGGCACCATCCTGACCATTATGGAAGCAGGCGAGGACAACCTGGTCAAGGCCGGCCAGGAAGCTTTGCGCAAAGCCATGCTCCGGGGCTCCATCACCAATCCGGCCTTGATCCTGACCTTTTCTTGCGCGCTCCGGGCCCGCATTCTCGGGGAGCGGACCGGAGAGGAAATTGCCTCGATAAAACACATCATGCTCCAGGTCCCCGTGGCCGGGTACTACAGCTTCGGTGAACAAGGCCTGGCCGACGACGAAGTCAACCGCCACAACAACGGCGTCATCACGATCTTGGTGCTGAGCCAGGAGTTATCCTACGCCGCCCAGGTGGCCTTGGAGAACGAACGGCTCCGCAGTAAAGTGAAGCAGACTGAGGCCCTGAAGGCAGCTTACGCCGCCCTGAAAAAACAAGTGGCCGAGCGCCGAAAGGCACAAGAGGCCTTACAAGAGAGCGAAAAGAACTATCGCCGTATTGTCGAAACTGCTTATGAAGGCATCTGGTGCATCGACTTGGAAGATAAGATTGTCTTTGTGAACGCCAGGATGGCGGAAATGCTGGGTTACGCCGCCAATGAGCTGATGGGCCAGCCGATAGCCATGGTCCTGGAGCCGGAGTGGCTGGCCCTCGCCCTGGCCAAAATCGAGGAGCACCTTCGAAAGGGCTTGAAGGAGCAAGTCGATTTAAAGTTCCGGCGCAAGGACGGCACCGACCTCTGGGGGATTGTCACGGCAAGCCCCCTGCTGACTCAGAAGGGACGATACAGCGGCGCTTTGGGGATGGTTACCGACATTACCAGGCGCAAGCGGGCGGAAGAGGCCCTGCGCCAGAGCGAAGAGCAACTGCGACAGGCCCAGAAGTTGGAGGCCATTGGCCGCCTGGCCGGGGGCATCGCCCATGACTTCAACAACATTCTGACGGCCATCGGCGGCTACTGCGAACTCTTACTGCAGACTCTGGAACGCCCTGATCCCCGGCACCGGGACGTCCAGGGGATTCAAGAAGCCACGGACCGAGCCGCCACGCTGACCCGTCAGCTCCTGGCCTTCAGCCGCAAACAGGTAACCCAGCCACGGCCCCTCAACTTAAACGAGGTGGCGGCCGACACGGATAAAATGCTCCGCCGCCTCATCAGGGAAGACATCGATCTTAAGACGATCCTGGACCCGCAGTTGGGGGCGGTGACCGCCGACCTGGGCCAGATCGAACAGGTCATTATGAATCTGGTGGTCAATGCCCGGGACGCCATGCCCGCAGGGGGCAGACTCACCCTGGAAACTGCCAATGTGGAATTGGATGAAATCTATATCCAGGGGCACACACCGGTTAAGGCGGGGCCTTACGTGCTCCTGGCGGTGAGCGATACCGGCGTCGGCCTGGACCAGCAAGCCCGGGAGCATCTCTTCGAGCCCTTCTTCACCACTAAAAAACAAGGACAGGGAACCGGGTTGGGTCTGTCCACGGTGTATGGCATAGTCAAGCAAGGTGGCGGCTTTATTACGGTCTACAGCGAAGAGGGCAAAGGCACCACCTTTAAGATCTATTTACCCCGGCTGACCAGAGACCTGACGGCAGCAACGCCGGCGCCACCCTCAATTTCCGAGGCAACTGGTTCGGAGACCATCTTGCTGGCAGAGGATGAAGAAATCGTCAGATCGGTAATCCACAGAATCCTGGCAGGCAGTGGCTATGCCGTATTGGAGGCGGGCAGCGGCCCGGAGGCCATCAAGATCAGTGGTGAGCATCAAGCCCCGATCCATCTGCTCTTAACCGATGTCTTGATGCCGGAAATGAACGGGCCTAAATTGGCAGAATCCATCATGCCATTCCGCCCGAATATAAAGGTCCTCTATATGTCGGGGCACACGGAAAATGCCATCGTCCATCACGGCGTCCTGGACCCGGAGATCGCCTTTATTCAAAAGCCTTTCAGACGTGACAGCTTGCTGCGCAAGGTGCGCCAGGTGCTGGACTCCGGAGCGGGTGCGGATGAACGGCAGGTTGAGGCGCGACGCCGCGCTGGTTAGCCGTTGGATGCCGTCCGGGTCCGGTGGTGGTCCGCCCTGGCTGGGAGCGGCCATTAGTGCGCCGCCCTAAGGTTGGTTCAGGTAGGCGCTCACGGGAGCACGGGCCACGGGCGAATTGGGTCGGGGTTGCCAGCCTCCAGATGCCGATTACCATAAATATTGCTACAATCTCCGATCTGTCCTTTTTTTGAAATTATCGGTTTTCTTTTGTCCAATTTCCCGGACAAATTGTAACTGCTCAATTTCTGTTTAAATTCAGGACAATAGCCCCAGAATCTGTCCCAAAATAATACAATAGACCTAGCTATTTTGCCTAAGGCCTTAGTTATTTTAAGCTAATCTCTTATGGCATATTAGATGCATATATAATAGTTAGGAATCACCTCATCGCGCAAAATACTGCCTGTCCATCCGGTTAAGCCCCTATGAGGGCAAGATCAACAGTCCAAGGAGATCAACAATGTCTTGGTTTATGTTTGGCCTGGGTCTGCTGCTCGGTGTTTACCTGGGAATGGCGGCGATTATGGGTATTTTGTTTTCCCTCAGAAAGGACCTGCCCCAGGATCTTTTTGACGGAGCCGGCGAGGCGGTGCAACAGCTATCGCCCAATTATTCCCAGGGCAATTGAGCAATTGAGGATTACCTCAACCTGCCTGAGGCAGGTGGGACGCCCCATGAGTAAGGCACCTTGGCAATCATTTTGCAGTAATTTTTAGGGAGCCGGGGGTTGAAGTTTTTATCTCCCAATAAAAGCATTCATTATGGCGGCATTGCAGAAAAGACTAGGAGTGGCATCCAATGGATCGGAATGCCACCGGCCCCAAAAAAGAATGACCTGGTGGAATTTTGTCGTCAGTTCTGGATTCCATTGGCCCAAAAGAATCCTCATCCCCTTGATGCTCATCATTTTCTTCGCTTTTGGCTGTAATGAATCCAACAACCGCCCCCCCGAGCAACTGGCCTACGTGAAAACCTTTTTCCCGGCCCAGGTGGAAGAACTGCAAGTGAGCGGGAAACCCGGCCTCTGCCTGGAGTTCATGCTTATCGATGCCAAGGGAAATCCCACCGCTTCGGACGGCAAGGTCACTGTCAGGGTCTTAAAGGGACCGTGCCAGTCCCACAAATTTATGGTCAAACACACGGATTTTAGAAATAAGGTTTACGCCGCCCGGGGAGCCGCCTATGCGTCGGTAGAAAAATACCACAATCCGCTCTCATGCCTGATCGGACCGCTGTCACTGCCCCATTCTTCCTCCTCACGGATCCTCTTTGAGTTTGAAAGGCCCGATGGCCAGCTTTTCCGGAGGGAAGTGCATCTTTAGGATTTTTATGAGTTAACCGAAGCATCCCCGCGGTCCATTGAGGGCATCGGCAATGCCGCCCCCGGAGATAAGGAGGAGAGTATCCATGCCGATTGATGCTTGTCTGGTTCCCAGCCAATTTCTTTGGATTTCGGTGGGCTTGAGCATGCTTATGTGGTGGTTTGCCGCTGATTAGGGAGCATATCAAAATAACCGCCATTCCTAACCCTGTTTATTGGTGAGCTGCCCAGGCTCTCGGACAATTCTGTCTGCCTTTAATTGAAGCCCTGGAGCCATCGGGTTCCCCCAGGCACCCCCGCCGTCATTTTCAGTATGCCCAGGATTTAAACGGCCCATCCCCGATTGCCCTCGATTTTTCCGCCCTTTCCCTGATAGTCATTTAAGAGATTTTGAACCCGGAAATCAGGATGCTCCCGATTGTGGGAAGCCTCAGCCGGTTTAAAATTGATGCAAAATCGCTATTAATATGGCTGTCAAACCGAGCCAAGCCAAAAATAATTTATGTAATTGATATTTCAAGTTTTTTGGCATCAACTTAAAGTCGCAAATCAGCGACCAAGCAACTTATTGATTAATTTGGCATATTCTCGTTTTCCCGAATCACTCGCGCCAGGTTAAGCTGCTGCCTTCCATCACGTTTCGGGGGATTGAAGATTTACCCAAGTCCGGACAAGGACAGAGGAGATGGCTGATCTGATGGAGGCCGGCGTCAAGGTGGCCCCCCAGGACTTTGCCGTGAGAATCGGCGAAGAAGAACTCGGGCGCATCTTGAATCTGAAGGAGAACCTGGAACACCGCGGGATTCTGGTGAGATATGCCTCCCGCTATCAAAGTTTGGGCTGGACCCTGGTGGGAATGAATGGCGAGGGAGCAGACGACCTGGGATTGGATTTCAGCCAGCCCGAAGCGGTGTGGTCGGGCCGGCTGGCGGACCTTAGCCTGGAAAAGACTCAGGTCAACCTGGGAATCCGCACTGGCCCGGCCTCCCAATTAATGGTCCTGGAAGTCAACCGGGGTCTGGGGGAGGCGGCTTTGGACCGGTGGGGCGAATGGCGGGCCGAATGCATTGCCCTGGTGGGAAATGTCCGGGAGCAACACTATTATGCCCTGGAGCCGCATTGGCGGGTGCCGCCCTGCGGCTTTTTGGAGAGCCCCCAGGTGATGGTTTTCGGCGAGGGCGGCGTGGTTCTGACTCCCCCGTCAAAAGACCCCCAGGTCCAGGAGTCCTTGCGGTGGCTCCAGCCACCCTGGTCGAGCCCACCGCGCCCCCCCGGGTCGGCGGTCTGGCAATTCTTGCAAGAACATCTCAAGGCTGACCTGGGACCGGAAGCCGGCGGGACAGTGGGGGAGCCAGCGACTCTCGCTTCCTGGGAAGAGATCTTCCAGACCATCTCTAGCCAGGAAATCGTAATCCGGAGCTTTCTGGCCCCGGCGGCCTCGGCTGAAGAATATTATCGCGGTCTGCTTCAGGCGGCGTTGGCGACCGGGCTGAGGAATCCCCGGCTTCTCCTGGGCTTGCTCTGGCATGCCCCCCAATGGGGAGGGCGCCACCGCCCGGAAAGTTGGCGGCACCTCGAAAATCTGGTGAGCGTCGCCCTTAAAGAATCGGCGCCGGGAACCGACGCCTGGCGGCAAGACCTGGAAGCGAACCTGGCCAATCTAAAGGAAGACACCCAGGGATCTTTTGAAAAAATCCGGTCAGAACTGGAGCAAAGCAGTGAAAGCGCCGCACCCCTCTCCGGCAAAGACTTTGCTCCCCGGCGCACCGGGAAGGGAAATGAGCCGGGGCCTGCGTTTCAGGCCGGATGCCCTGCGGGTGAGCAAATAATTCAGCCTCTGGCCGAACTGATTTCTTTTTTGAAAGACCGGGTCGTCGTCGAGCGCGGGCGCTATGAAGCGATGCTCTTTGAATTGGGGAAACTTTCCAGCCAGAACGAGGAATTAGCACGCCGGATCGCGGCTTCGGAGCCGGCGGTTCCTCCCCCGGAACCTTCTCTGCCGTCTTCACCCGAACCGCCTTCGGCAGAAATCGAGAGCCAGGCTGCGGCAGGGAAAGATCAGAACCTGGTCAAGGAGAAAATGACGGGGGCCATTTTCCAGGCCGAGGGACCGCGCCAACCTTTGTTGGAGGTTCAGAAAGCGGTGGACGATTTTCTGAGCAATAATAGCGACCTGGCTTCAGAAGAGCGGAAAATCAAGATGGTGGACTACTGCCTGAAATACTACATCAATAACAACAAGGAGTTGGCCGGACTGCCCCTTCGGGAGCGATTGGCCCGGGCGGGTAAGATGGCCAGAAGTTTTCTCACTGCTTGAGCCGGGTCCGGGAGAAGGAAAATGGAAGCCAGGCGCAGCGCAATCAAGAGTCTCATGGCGCACCCGGCTTATTTCATGCTGCCGCAGTCCCAGCGCCTGAGGTTCATCCGCAAGCTCGAGGCCGGCCTGGAGGCTTCTACTGCCGTGTTTTTGCTGAAGGCCCACAACTGGGTGAAAACCGGAAAGTTGGAATAACCCGGAGGGTCTGGCCCGGGCCAGAAATAGGAGGGAAATATGCCATCTGATCAGTCCCTAGTGCTGGAAGAAAGCGCCCTTGCGGGGAAGGGGATATTGTTAGAAGTCCGGACCCGAAAAGACGAAGCTCCTCGACTGATCCCAGCCACCGTTCAGAATCTGGCGCCAGGGGTGGTTACCGTGGAGATTGACCACCCGGGTAACTGTCTGGACTGGGAAGATCTTCCCGAGGAGGCCCTTAATCTTCACTTAATGCCGGAGACAGCCGGAAAGCCGGTTACCATCCCGGGCAAAGTGAGCTGGGCTAAATATCCGGGCGAGGCTGAAGGGCCTTATTTATGCCTGGGGCTGGAACTTGCCGGGCCCACCCCGTCGGTACAGATAGCCCCGGAGGAGCATCTCCGGAATAACCCCGCAGATCTTAAACAACTCTGGGATCAATGGGATCAATTAAATAGCAGCCAGACCACACTTTTTGGGGAATGCAAATTCTATCTGATCGGCCTGGGATTGCTAACGGAGGGGTTGTCTTTGCAACTCTTGGGACACCCACTGGTCGGCTTGGCCTCCGCTTTCCTGGGCTTGCTGACTATCAGCGGCAAAGGTTTGCATTCCCTGTGGCAAAGGATTCAGGGGCCTGCTAAACCGTAAAAGACCTCGTCTTTACCGGATCCGAAGGAGATACCGATGAGATCCAGGATCAAACTCTGGAGTATCGGCGGTGGGAAAGGTGGCATCGGCAAAAGCATTTTCAGTTTGGGTTTGGGAATTTGTCTGGCCCGCCTGAAAAAAAAGGTGATTATGATAGACGCGGATCTGGGCGGGGCAAACCTTCACACCCTCATGGGGATTCGTTATCCGCAGGTCACTCTCGACCATTTCCTGCAGAAAAAAACCCCTCGTCTGGAAGATACTATCCTGGAAACTTCCATCGAGGGCATCAGCCTTATCTGCGGCTCGGACGATGTGCTGGGTGCCGCCAATCCCACCTACGCCCAAAAACTCCGGATCCTCAAGCAGATCGAAGCGCTCCCCGCGGATTTCGTCCTGTTGGATCTGGGAGCCGGAACCACTTTCAATCTGCTGGATTTTTTCAACTATTCCCCCGGAAAGATCGTTTTGTTCACCAGCCAGGCCACTGCCCTGCAGAACGCTTACGGCTTCATCAAAAGCGCCCTGTACCGGAAACTGGCCCGGGAATTCGCCAGGGACGATGAAGTCTTGCGGCTGCTTTACCAGGTGGGAAGCGTCACCTCTGAGATCGGCTCCATCTCCCAGCTTTTGGCGGTGTTTCAAGAAAAGGACCCGGGACATTACGAGCGGCTGAGCGGGGCTTTGTGGGACTTCCGCCTTTTCTTGGCCGTCAACATGGTGAAAAGTCCCCAGGATCTGCGGTCCCCCGAGATTATTCAGACGGTATGCGCCGATTATCTCGGCATTCAACCGGAAATTTTAGGGGAGGTGCCCT
>Ga0315268_10006203_pt1 | contig 12739 bp, 13 predicted proteins | sample C1_top_MG_FD_204535 | JGI IMG/M metagenome (GOLD analysis project Ga0315268, IMG submission 204535) | Sediment microbial communities from Yellowstone Lake, YNP, Wyoming, USA - C1_top | ecosystem: Environmental > Aquatic > Freshwater > Lake > Sediment | place: USA: Wyoming | collected 2017-08-01 | reverse complement strand
CTTGCCTCTTGAGACAATCCTGATGTTGTCCACTTCCACCTTCTTCCTGATCATGTAATTGACGATTGGCAGCACCGAGAGAGGGTAGGAGTGGGCGAACTTCTCGCTCGTGCCGATCAATGCCTTATCCAATGCAATCGTGATATCCGACAACTTCTTGTCTGTCTTGAAGAGCTCGAGCGAGGTCTTGAGGCTCTCGTACATGGAGGACCTCTCGAGGTCCTCGAGCACGGGTGCAAGACCTTCCGCCTGAGCGAGCGCCCTGAGCTTCTCGATACCATACTCCATCCCTCCAGGGATCATGTACTTGGATATCTTGTCCTCAGGTATCCGCTCCGCCTTGAGCTTGAGGAGGACTTTCATGTTCGTAACGTCCACCTCCCGCCTGACGAAATCGCGCAGGAGTTTGTCCGCGGTCCTCGTAGGGTCAATCACCTTGAGCAAATCGTAATAGAACGTCAGGTCTAGGTGATCCTCGAATTGGGCTAGCCGCCCAGTGTCGACCACCTCTCTCACGAGCTCGGGAGTGATCGCAAGTGAAGGTTCGCTCGAGAGCGCATCCATGACCTCTTGGATCGAGCCCATCTGCACGATGGACTTGAGATAGGCCTCCGAGAAGGCCCCTGCCGGGACGAGAGTGTCCATGATCTCCTCTTCCCTCACTTGGGTTATCTTGCCCCGGAGGACAGTCTTGACATTGAAGGCATCCCACCTCTTGAGGTAGTTCCTGACCATGTCCCGCAGGTGCCCCGTTGTGAATGACAGGATATCTGAGTATGTCGTAGCCAGATTCCTTGTCACCGCAACTTCTATGAGGTCCGGTCCAGAATGGGTAGAGGCGTACTTCGCCATCTCTTCCCTGTATTGCGTCTCGCCCAGGAACCTGCCGATCTCGTGGACGTCCATCACGAGCATCCTTGAGTAGGTGTCACGCGACAGAAGGAACCTCTTCTTCGCCTTGGCGCGAGTGCACGAATATGCGTAGTTCCCTCCACCCCTGAGCACGGCCATGTTACGAATCACCCGAATAGCTTCTTGTAGACTCCCTGGATGTTCTTATTCCACGCGTCTTCCAACAGGCTCTCGAACCTGAAGTCCAGTCTGACACTCCTATCCTTGCTCTCGAAAACGAGGCCGCCGACGCAATCGACGGCGTCGCCATACTTCACCCCAGACGGCAACTGAAGCAGGGACTTGTCGCTCTTATTCGAGTCGACGTAGCAGTTACCGAGTTCCTTCTTGGCCCTGGCCACCAGCTTCGAGTACATCTTCTGGCGTCTCTCCGCCGGATAGTCGGCCAGGTCCTTCAGAGCGTCGGCCTTCAGAGCTTCCATCGCCTGTCTCTGCGCGGCGAGCAACGTCTTCTTCGATTCAAGCTCGGCACCTGACAGCTCCTGCTGCTCCATCTGCTCAATCTGAGCCTTGTTCTGCCTCAATGCCTTCTCGCGATGCTCTGCGATGCTCTTGTCGGCTAAGGAGATCAGCTCGTCCCGTTCCTTCTCGCCGAGACGTATCGTCTCGAGCCGCTTCTCCTCGCCCTTGCGGAGTATCTCTTCAACTACCTTGTCTAGGCTCATAGCTTCTCAGCCCCATGCCAACTCAAGTTGGCCGACTTGTTTCTTGCTTTCGCCCGTTCATGCAAGGCCGTACAGGAAGAACGCCACGACGAAGCCCAGGATGACAATCGTCTCGGGGAGCACCGTGAATATCATGCTCCTTACGAACATCTTTGGGTCCTCTGCGGTCGCGCCTACTGCTGCGGCACCTATCTGTCCCTGAGCTATCCCTGCGCCCAAGCCCGCGACACCTATCGCGACGCCCGCTCCTATCAGAGCCAGCCCAGTCCCTGTGTCCAATGCCATTTTCTTTCGCCTCCTATTTCGTTGCCACTGAGTACTTCCTCTCGTAGCTGAGGGGTGAGAATTCCGTTCCACCGCCCTCGAAGAACTTGAGGAAGAACTCCACATAGTTCAACCTGATAGCCTGGATCCCTGCTGACAGGGCTCCCAGGAAGAACACGAAGAACAACTGGGCGACCACCAGAAGGATGGCTCCCAGAATCGATATTGCTATAGCGCCTGCCGAATCCCACGCATTGAATATCATCGGGAACAGCATGGTGTTGAAGGCGAGCGCCATCCCACCCTTCCCGACTGCGATCGCGGCTAGTCTTGCGTATGAAATCAAGTTGGTGAATATCCCCGTGACCTCTGTCAGGGCGAATGCGCCCTCCGTGACGAGCAGAGTGAAAACTCCGGAGACTATGAACACGAGCGCAGGTATTGACAGTTGGATGCCGGCAAGTCCCATTGAGAAATCCACCGGAAACGCGAAGAACACGGTCGAGTTGATGAATTTGCTAGTGAAGGTCGCGTCTCCCGCTATTACCATGGTCTCCTCGAATAGGCCGAACAGCATGAGCACCCAACCGATCTTGCCGATTGCGTGCTTCAGGCTGTGGGGTCGATTATTGAAGAACCCGAAGACGAGACCGACTGTGAGATGAACCCAACCCGCCAGCATGGACAGCGCCAGCAATTCGTTCACATCATTCATCTTCTCGATCATCGGATGGATTGGGATGTAACCAATGGACTCCCACGATGCCTCGTCCGACAAGGGCGGTGGATGGAACGGGATTCCGAAGGCCTCCGCGTACACGAACAGACCGAATATGCTGGCAATCAGACCACCAGCCATCACAATAGTGCCGAAATTCTTGAGAACTGGAGAGCCTTTCATCTTCAGACGAACCACCAGACCGACCAGGAACAATCCCATGCCGAACCCCAGGTCTCCAATCATGAACCCGAAGAAGAGTGGGAACGTGATGAAGAGCATGACCGTTGGGTCTATCTCCTCGTATTTCGGCGTAGAGCCCATGTTGATAAAGAGCTCGAACGGCTTCACGATCTTCGAGTTCTTGAGCCTCGTCGGTGGCTCGTCTTCCTTCTCCGCAGCGATTGCCTCGACGAACACTAGCAACCCGCAGCGCGCATTCAGCGTTCGTTGAATCTCGCGGAACCTGGATTTTGGGACCCAGCCATCGATCACGAATGAGTTCTCAGTCGTGGCTATCTTGAGCGGGGTCTCCTCCTTCATGACCTCGATCGACAAGTGTTCCTCTGAGGAGACGATGAAATCAGCGAACTGCTTTCGTATCTTCTCGATGTCCGCTTCGATCCTCTGCAGGTCGGCCTGCAGGTCACGGACCTGCCCCTGGTTGGTCGAAATGACCTTCTTCGGGTCCCCCTCCAACTTTGGAAGCTTCACTTCCTGGAAATCGTGTTCCGAGAGGATGCGCAGAGTCTCGGGCTTGATGTCGTTCTTGACGAACACAGCGACGGCGACGTCCGCCTTGCGAACCTCCTTGAAGATTTCGATCTCTTTGATCTTCTCCGCGAGCGCCTCTGACGGATCATGTCTGCAGATTCCGATGAAAGATGAGATGCTGTCGTAGTCAACGAAATCCTCGATTGCCAGCCCGAAGTTCTTGAACGGATCGAGAGCCCTAATCTCCGCCTCCTTCTCGCGAATCAGGGCTTGTATCTTCTGTTTGGCCTCGGTCTTGCTCGTAGTGTTCAGATCCAATGTGACGAGGGCCTGCTCGAGGCGCACGTTGATTGCGGAGACCATGAGTTTATCCTTCGGTCTATGCTCGTCTATCCCAAGGGTCCGCATCATGGAACGCAACTTCAGGAGTTTCTGCGAGTCGGCGGACGCCTTCGCAAGAGGCTGACCTAGCTTGAATTCCTCGTCAGGAGTGGTGAAGTCTATCAGATGAAGTACTCCCTGCTCGTACAAGCACTCGATTGTTGCATCGAGACTGTCTATTGACCCGATCACCAAAGCACGGGTCATCTCCTCAGGCTTAAGCATCAATTGCCCTCTCAAACTCCGAAAGGACGAACTCCTTGGCGACGTCCGAACGCTTCTTTGCCTCGAGCGACAGGTCCTGAGCCGTCTTGTTCCCATTTTCCAGCAACATCTTCTTCCTTCCGTCAATCCGAGATCTTGCCGTGGCGACGGCTGAATCGAGCTCCTTCCTAAGCTCCGAGTCCGCGCGCTCAATTTTCTCAAGAGATCTTCGCTTTCCCTCGGCCTGTAGCTGCTTTCTTTTGTCCTCGGCTTCGGCCGTCATTTTGCGGACCTTCCCCTCCGCAACTTTTATCTCTCGAAGAATCTCGGCCTTGCCCAAGTCAGTCACGTCCAGTTTGCTGATGCGGGTTTCGATATAAATATGCTACGGACTCGTACTTTTTCAACAAGTTTTCTGCCTGATTTCGACATTTAACGACAATAGCGATGATGGAGGATTTCGAAGGGCCCGAGCAGATGATCCGAACAAGAGGACGGAATTGTTGCCGCATTTCGCCATCATCGGTGAAGGATCGCGGCGAAGTCTTTCTTGTCCAAACGCGATATCTTGATTCCACCCTGTTTCAGTAGTTCGACCCCCGCGAGGTCGGAATAATCATCGATATAGACGACCCGGGCGACCTGCGCGTTGAGTATCATCCTTGCGCAAATGGGGCACGGCACGATAGTCGAGTAAAGCGTCGAACCGCGCGAGTTGGTGCCCGCCTGAATCAATGCATTCTGCTCCGCGTGAACTGCAGTGCATGTCTCAAGGCGGGTTCCTGATGGAATGCCGAGCTTGTCCCTTATGCACCCGATTTCGTCACAATGTGGGATACCTCGGGGGTTCCCGTTGTAGCCTGAGCTCTTGATCTCCCCGACATCGCTCACGATTATCGCCCCGATCTGCCTTCTGGTACACGTGCTTCTCCGGGCGACCTCGACGGCGATATTCATGAAGTAATGATCCTTGGAGATCCTTTTGTTCTCAGGGCGCGCCAAATCGATTCCCGACGACCAGAACGAATATTGACATTTCTAGCTTTCTATCACACATTGGCCGGAACGGGAGACAGCGAACGGGAAATAGTAGAAATACGGTCGTTGGACTACGTTGGATGAGCAGTTAAATGGGCAAGATCGTCAAGATAGCTGCGGCCGTAGCCATCGCGATTTCGGTCGTCGTCCTAGCATACGCCCTGCTCAGCCCGAATAGCTCTCCTGACACCACTGACCACATGGGCATGGGCTGGCACATGAGCTATGATGCGGCAAACGTCGGCCTCATATCCATTTCCATAATCGTGATCGTGGTTTCACTCATGATTGCGGTCCTGTGGGAAGGCTATGAACCACTGAAGCCTGACATAATCCAACCTACGATGGTCGAAGGGACGCCCCCGGCGGCGACCACGATTTCAGCCACTGCCCCTACGCCCAAGCTCGACGCTGATGACGAAGCGGCCCACAACTTCCTAGTGCTCAGGTTGTTGACCGGGGACGAGAGGATGATGTTCAAAGCTATCATGGATTCTGGAGGAGAGGCGCTGCAGAAGGACCTGATATTGGGAACGAAGATGTCAGGAGCGAAGGTTTCGCGGGTTCTCGACAGGCTGGCAGAGAAGGGGGTCGTGACCAAGCAGAGGCATGGTGCGACCAACAGAATACAGATAAAGCTAGAGCAGTAGGTCGCACGTATCAGGGGCCACTTTTCATCCCGGTGAAAACGTTTTACATGCTTTTCAGGATAGGTCCAAGTACCATTTCATCCAAAGCTATCTCATGCCTCGGGCAGGTGACTAGGTTCGAGGCAGAAAGAGGTGAAGAAGAAATGAACACTGCAGCATTGGTTGCTTTGGTAGCCGTGGCGTCTGTCGTTTCAGTAGCTGGATTGGCGGTTGCGGCAGGACCTGCGTCGCACACCCTGTCCACAATGTCGGACAAGAACGGTGGGCATGGAATGATGGATTCGGGTATGATGCGCCAGGGTGGTCCAGGCACATGCCCCATGTACAACGAATGGGCGCATGACTGGAACTACAGCTACGACCCAAATTACGGCGGCTGTCCTTGCATGAACTAGGACCGCCTCTCACCAAACCCTTTGGATTACCTTCATCAACATGCCAGTGTCACCATATTCATTTTATACCCGCCCTTCGCTGTAAGCGATGTGCCGCCCCAGAAATCTGATAAACCGAAGAAACACGGATCAGTTGTGCTCTTTCTACGCGACGCGGGCGTCGCCTTGCTCTTCGTAATCATAATCCTGCTCTCGATGTTCGCCTTCACGGGCCAGTGGCCGCCTCTAGTGGTCATAGAATCACAGAGCATGATGCACAACAAGAATAGCATCAGCGAAATAGGCGTGATAGACACGGGAGACCTCGTTCTCGTTCAGAAAGTGGATGAACCGTCCGAAATCGTGACTTATATGGACGGGTTCACGAATGGCCACAGGACTTACGGAGACTATGGTGACGTCGTGGTCTATAAGAATCGGGGTTCCGAGACGACCACGCCGATCATCCACCGCGCGATCATCTATCTAGAGTTCAACTCGACAGACATGAGCTACAGATCCGAATCATTGCGAGACGTCCCCTCGTACAAATGGACCACCACGGACAAGAACGACACCTGGGACCACCTGACGAGCGCGCTGATCATCTACTATGTGAGCTATGACCCCGTGACTGTCACGATAGACATCCCCACGGTGCGGGCGCACACCGCGAGCGAGAGTTCAGGCGTCCCCCAGAGCGCGTTCATAACGAAGGGGGACAACAATCCAACGATTGATCAAGTTACTTCGTACTTCAGCCCGGTTCAGATGAAATGGATTGTGGGAAAGGCCAGAGGCGAGATTCCGTGGTTCGGCCTTCTGAAGCTCTGGGCCACGAACACCCTGCGCGGCGAAGCTCCCTCCAACAGCGTCAGAGACCTTTGGATCTCAGTCGCCCTCATCGTCATATCTCCCGTCCTAGTCGACATCACGCTCACAGTCAAGGAAAGGAGAGCAATCTCGAGAGCAAGGGCGAGAGAGGCGCGTCGCTCAGCAGAGACAAGCAGAGATGTGGAAGCGGAGGACAGCGATACTTCTGCAGACAAGACTACAAGGCGGCGCTACTGATCACATGAGCGTGGTCTGGTACCGCAGCTTATAATTCTTCAGCTGGCTCAGAATCTCGTCCTCTTCCAGAATCCTCTTTGCCTCCACCACGGGCACGCTCGGCTCTATCTCCTTCGTCCTCCCCCCTCTTCCGAAGGATTTCACGCGAGCGTGGACTATGCCGAGCATATCGAGTTCCGAAACGAGATCCGTGATCCTGCGCTGAGTTAGGATCGCCATTGAAGTGCACTGACAGAGTTCCTTGTAGGTCTCGTAAAGGTCGCCTGTGGTGAGCTTGCTGTTGCCCCTCTCATCGTTCATCATCACGCCCATGAGAACGAGCTTCGACTGGACCGGCAGCGTCCTGATGGCCTCCGTCACGCAGTCGAGCTCGATCTTGTTCTTTGCCCTGATGACATCAGATTCTGTCACGACTGGCATGTGGTTCCGCTCTGCAATCTCCGCGGCCACTCTTAGCAGATCGAGAGCCCTTCTGGCGTCCCCGTGCTCCTGGGCCGCGAGAGCGGCGCAGAGAGGAATGACGGAGCCATCAAGGATGCCGTCATCAAACGCCAGCTTGCCGCGCTGATCCAGGATATCCCTGAGCTGCTCTGCGTTGTACGGCGGGAAGACCATCTTCTCCTCGCTCAACGAGCTCTTCACACGCGGGTCCAGGAATTCCATGAACCTCAAGTCGTTGGAGATGCCGAGCACGCTCACTTTGGCGTTCTTGAGGTCGTCGTTGATCCGGCATAGATGGTAGAGCACATCGTCTCCGCTCTTCGAGACGAGCCGGTCTACCTCGTCTAGCGCTATCACGATGACCCTCTTTTCCTCATCGATCTTCTCTCTGAGGATGTTGTACACTCGCTCCGTGCTCCATCCGGTGAACGGGATACGCTCCTCGAAATCAGCGATGAACTTGTTACCGATGTTCTGGAGGATCCCGTATTGAGTGTCGATTACCTCGCAGTTCATGTAGATGAAATTGACCTGGTGCAGATCGGAGGTCGCCCGTTCGATCTCCTTTCCGATGTACTTGACGCAGGCGGTCTTGCCAGTTCCGGTCTTTCCGAACAGGAGGACGTTTGACGGTCTCTGCCCCTCCAAGGCCGTCACTAGAATCGATGCCAGTTGGTTTATCTGCTCTTCCCTGTGTGGCAATACGTCAGGTATATATGACGATCGAAGTACGTCCCTGTCTCCCTTGAAGACTGACCTCGGCTTGATGTATTGCTGGAATATCGTATCCTGCATCTCCGTCCCCCTTAGAAGCAAAAGGCTCCTTCCCAACCCCCTGGATTTCTTATGGAAGCCGCTCTCGGAATCCACGCGAAACGCGGGGAAAAGCACAATGCAGTGCACTCTACTTAAGCGTTAATATTATCGCATGATTTCATTTTTTCCACAGCTCAAGTATTTTGCAGAATATCGAGAGCCAGCAAACCTTGAAAATGTGAGCTTCGAAATAAAAAATCGAAAGGCATACAGATGGTCATCGATTAAGGGGGACCCCTTTACTTCCAGTGGAATGCTATCCCAAGAGCTCCATCCTTCCGTTCTCCAGATGCTCCAACGGAAACCAGGGTATTTGCACATCTGAAATGCATGGTATTCGTTGGCAAATAGCATTATCTCCCCGGAATCGCTAAGCATCACCGCACCATGAAACACACGGCCATTCTCACGATAACGGAAGACACAGAGGAGATGCGATCTCTTCTCAAAACGCTCGATATCGTTGTAGTTAAGGAGTACGTTCAGAAAAGGCAACTGCCACACAAAGTTGGATTTCTCGGCCCTGGCAAACTAGATGAGATTCTCGAGGAGATCAAAAGCTTGGACCTTGATTTCATGACAGTGAACGGGACTCTGAAACCATCTCAACACCACTTTCTTGAGATGAAATTTCAGAAGGAGTGCATGGATCGAACAGGAGTGATTTTGAGGATATTCTCAGACCATGCGCATACACCTGAGGCGATTGCGCAAGTCACTCTCGCAAAGTTGCGCTACGAGCTGCCGTTCTTGAGAGAATGGATTCACAAGGCAAAGAGCGGAGACAGACCCGGATTTCTTGCTGGTGGTGCGTATGCAACTGACGTTTACTTCGAACACGCAAAAAGCCACGTCAGAAGAATTGAGAAGAATCTAGATGATCTCTCAAAGCAGAGAGAGACCAAGAGGATAATGAGGAGAGAGATTGGGTACTCCTTGGTGTCGCTCGCAGGTTACACGAATGCCGGGAAATCCGCCTTGTTCAACAAGTTGTGCGATGCAAGTGTCGAGGTCGACGACCGCCTGTTCTCCACGTTGTCAACAACGACTAGAAAACTGAAAGGAATCAAGGGCAACATTCTCATATCAGATACAGTGGGATTCATAAGGAATCTCCCACCTGATCTAGTAGATGCATTCAACTCCACGCTTGAAGAGATCTTCTATGCTGATCTGATTCTCCTTGTATTCGACACGAACGAGTCCGATGAAGTTCTGAAAGACAAACTCAACACGTCCATGAAGATCCTCTTACCCAAAGTTGAATCGCGGATTCTTGTGATTGTTGGGAACAAGATAGACTTGGTTGACGTTGAGAGACTAGAGCAGATTAGCGAGATTGTTCAATCGACAGCTCCATCATATGATCTCCTATTCATTTCCACTGTTACAGGCGAGGGATTAGATCCTCTAAGAACTCGAGTATCGAGGATTCAAGGCTTCACAAGTACCATAGATGCGGTTCTTCCACTTACAGACAAATCGTTTAGCTACTTATCTATACTCAGATCCATAGCTCAGGTCTCTGAAAACGTGGTCCAGGATCATCTTTTCGTGACAATCAGATGCAAACCGGAAGACGGCGAGAGGATCGTGGGGCGGCTCACTGCTCTTGGGGCGTCCAGGATTTCCAAGAACCCGGACGCGGCAAATGACCATGCGCAGAAGGCAAACGCTCCCAGTGGAAGTGAAGGGGCCCCCCTCGACTGAAGTCTCATTAGAGCTTGAATTCCTTCTTCTTGGCGATGACTTGGTCTTCGAATCTCTGAGGTAAGGCCCAAGCGAGATACTCGATATCGTCTATGTTCCGGACGAACTTTGCCCTGCTCGGCGTGTCGATGAGCTTCGCAAGCTCACGCGTCTTCTTCACATAGTCGTAGAACCACCATACGCAGACCACGAATCCTATCGGCGCGGCGACTACCAGCCATGTCAGCCAGTTCCCGAAGGGATCTCCGAGATCAACGATGAATTGGAGATAGGATGGAGCGCTGTCACCTAGGATGATGCCAATCATGCTGACTATCGTGAGAAAACCGAAGAGCAACGATAGGAACGTGCTCAGTTCGAGCCGGTATTCAGTTATGACGGACTTGGTCAGCCTTCTCACCTAGGCCCGGATAAATCGGTCCTCCGTTAATATGGTTTTCGATAGAGCCCGAGCGACTACATGTAGCCGGCGGGCCGAATTGAGCCTGATGGATTGTCGGGTGGTCGAGTATGTTGAAAGATGCTCGTGTGATTTCAGCGATGCTCGCGATGTCCCTCGGAGTAGTCATCGCACTCGGCTCGATTGGCACCCAGCCGACGGTGTCGATATCGGAACTGCCTAGCATCGAATCCGGGATGGTCGTCCGAATCTTCGGGATCCTTACGGATCTCCGGGTGCACGACAGCGGATTCGAGTCCCTCGTGTTGGCCGACCCAGAGAGTGATGCAATCGTCAATCTGGTGTGCTCACCCGGCGTACTGCCGATGCCAAGTGAGTACTCATCCATTGGCGATGAACTGCAGGTGATCGGGGAGGTATCGAACGACCGCATTCCACCTACAGTCTTCGCCGCAAGTGACGATGTGAGACTTGAGAGGTCCTCTGCCGAAATTCTCACGCTCGAGCTCCTAGCGTCCCACTGGCGTCTATTCGAAGGGGACGAAATCAACGTTCGCGGAATCCTCGTCGAGACTTCTTCAGACGACGAGTGCCGCCTCCACGGACTCGATGGTTCTAGCAGCATGGCCTTGGTCTGCCCGAATATCGAAATCTCTCATCTGAATGGGAAACTCGTGACTCTGACGGGCACGTTTAGGCTGAATCCGAGCACTATGGCTTTCTACATCGAAGTTCGGGAGGCCCATCTTTCCTGAGGATGACAACCCTTTTCTGGACGACCCGCAATGGACTTCTCCGTGCCCTCGACTCTACTAGCGTTCGACGACACCGACTCGCCTGACGGCATGTGCACCACCTATCTAGCGACGCTGCTGATAGACGAGCTGCGCGACTACAATCTCCTGGGACTCCCGAGACTTGTGAGGCTGAACCCCAACGTCCCTTGGAAGACCCGCGGGAATGCGGCCATCTGCCTTACCCTTGGCAAGGCCGCTGGTTCCGGGACAGTCTGCGGCAGTATCCAGGGCGAGCAGGTCAAGGTCTATGAAAAGGGTTCGCGAGGTGACCCCGAGGAGATACTCGCTAGGTCGGCCAGGATCCTCGAACGCCATGCGATGTTCGATTGCGAAAAGACGAACCCGGGCATCGTGGCATCCAACAGACGCCCTCCCCAGTCCTTGTATTGGCGTACCGTTCGAGAGGTCGTCTCCCTGAAGTCCGCCGAGGCGGCTCTGAGGGAGACCGGAGCGCTTTGGAAGAAATACAAGTCCGGCAGAGGTATCATCGGCTCGGCGGCTGCGATGTCCTGGAGGCCGAAAGACAGGACCTGGGAAGTCATCTCGTACAGGGCCACATCGAAGATCGGGACGAGACGCGACATCGATGCCAAGAGCGTCATCAGAATGGACAAGGCAACGAAACGGACATTCAACAACTACGACTATGAGAACCAACACATCGCGATAGCCCCGAACTCGCCGTGCCCAATATTGTTTGGCATAAGAGGCGATTCCAAGTCCGAGCTGTTGAAGGCACGGACCATGATCAGAGGCGAAGAAGCCGACAGATGGCTCCTTTTCCTCTCCAATCAGGGGACCGAGAATCATCTGGTCGACCGAAGGATTGCCGACCTCCGCCCATGGGAATCCGCGCGCATAATGGCGAGAGTTGCCTCCAAGCCATTCACGATTCCTGGTGGGCACGTCATAGTGAGGGTTACTGACGGGACTGAGGTCGACGCTGCTTTCTACGAACCGTCGCGGGGATTCAGGGAGGTGGCAAGATCTCTCCTCCCGGGGGACGAGGTGCTGTTGTCAGGGGCTGTCCGCGAGGAGCCGCGAAGTCTGAACGTAGAGAAGATGCAGGTGCGCGGACTTGTCAAGGACATAGTCAAAGTCGGGAACCCGGTGTGCTCCAAGTGCGGGAAGAGCATGGGTTCCATGGGCAGAAACCAGGGTTACAGGTGCAAGAAGTGCGGCCGGAAGGCCACTGCATCGAAGGCTCTTTTCGAGGAGGTCCCAAGATCTGTCAAGACCGGCTGGTATGAGCCGCCCGTCGCATCCAGGCGTCATCTTCACAAGCCACTTCGGCGAATGTCGAGGGGTAACATAGACAATCTATAAATACGCTCAGGGGAATTCTCAATCCAGACATCAGCACGCGTTTTGATTCGGTGCTGGGTGTGTGATCAGAAATGAGGGAATCTGTCATTGTAAGCGCCACGAGAACCCCGATTGGGAAGTTCGGGGGCGCTTTGAAGGACCTGAGCGCCCCGAAGATAGGAGCCGTAGCCGTCAGAGAAGCGGTAAGGAGGGCCAAGATAGACCCGCAGGAGGTCGAGGAGTGCATCATGGGCAACGTCCTCACGGCCGGTCTCGGGC
>Ga0315268_10006202_pt1 | contig 12740 bp, 12 predicted proteins | sample C1_top_MG_FD_204535 | JGI IMG/M metagenome (GOLD analysis project Ga0315268, IMG submission 204535) | Sediment microbial communities from Yellowstone Lake, YNP, Wyoming, USA - C1_top | ecosystem: Environmental > Aquatic > Freshwater > Lake > Sediment | place: USA: Wyoming | collected 2017-08-01 | reverse complement strand
TCGTGGATTAGGCGGTAGTCCTGCCTGCAGCAAACGTGCGCGCGCTTGTTCCACGGTATAACGCGCGGCTTGCAGATCTTTATTATCTTGAACAGCAATATCGATTGCTTGCGGCAATGTCATTTCCGCTGCGTTGGCGCTCTGGTTGTAGCCGCCCAACAAGGCGCTACCGACAAGGAAAATAAAGAGGCGCCATGCCCCCCGGTTGATCCAAGGTGATGACATGAATGTATCCCTGAAATTATTTCCGCACGAAACAAAAGGAAAACGGCAGCCTTGGGAAAACAAAGAAACTTGAAAACATCACCCAAGGCGAAGGCCAGCCCGATCTTTAGATGGGGAAAATGTTCAGCGGGGAGGGGCGTTGGGCCAGAGAGCGTTGGTAGTTAATAAGGGTGAGGGTTTGCCGGGGGGATCCGTGCAAAAGAAGCAAACTCTGGCTGTGACCAGCGGAGCGGTTTGGAAAACGAAAAAATAGGGGAGCAACACATACATCAGGGTTTGCAAAGGTACCTCGATGTCGCTCATTTTGAAAAATGTGGGTAGATTTTGCAGAATGGTGCAGCAAACATCCGTGTCCTGTCCGCTTCCCCCATGCTCGGAATAGCCATTCTGTTCGTGTGCAACAGGGGCGTTCCCGGCTGGGTCCGCCGGCGTTTGGGAGAAGTCGCTGTAAAAACAAACCAGCAAGGTGAATAGCCAACTGACCAAGAGTATCCGCGCCACACCGCGCAGGCTGACACCCACTCTCCTTCGCGGCGGAGAGGCTGATAGGTCGGGCATGAAATTACTCGGCATCATTGACTATGGCGGATTTAGGACTCTGGCCGGTTACCAATCATTCGTATCCAATAAAACCTGCTGGGATAAGCAAGGCGGCTGGGTTTTCATTGTATGTCAATTCAGACTCAAGTTTCACGGATTGTCCGCAGGTGTATTTTCCGGTATCCCGTCTAACGGGAAACTGACTCGCGGATTACATTTTCGTAACTTTCGCCGTCTGTTCGAGCGCTTCCACCAGCCATTACCGCACTGTAATTAGCCGGTCATGTTGACGACAGGAACCAGGGCGCAGACTGGCATCGTCCATCCGGGACGGACAGTGATCCCAGCAAGGCTGGCGACATCACACACTTGTGCCTTCAATCAATTTTCTCAAGGACCTGATCATGCAACCCAAAACCTTCTTCGTAAGCGGTCTTCTGGTCGCCTTTGCCACGTTTTCAATCGGCGCCATCGCCGCCGACAAACCAGCTGATGCCGCTATGCAAATGAAAGCCGAACCCGCCAAGGCAAAGATGAAAATCAAACGGCATTCCCATATGGAGGAAAAGACCGGGATTCCGCAAAAGATGCCCGAAGCCATGGCGGACAAACCCAACCCAGCCAATGATAAGACAAAACACTTCCATCCTCGGGACGGGAAGTAATGCTCCGCCGAGCAAGCCGGGCTAACGCCCGGCTGTATGCCCGAAATCAACCAAGAGCGCGTAGTTTGATGCACCTGACGCCTATTCCCGGGAGCAGGCGGAAGCTCGGCGGGATGGACCCGCTCAAGACCATTCTTGTCATGAACGACTGACAGGGGGTGCCATGGCTGATGTAGGCGGAGTACCGACAAACCATATACCCCTCTCCGGCACATCCCAGGGACAGGGTGATCATGATTTCATGGAGATGGTGCTTGGAATGCGTGGGGCGGGTCCTGCCGCTCTACCTCAACTTCAGGCGCATCACCGAAACACTGATCGTCATGCTCTTAGTGCCGTTCGTGCTGGTCGGCGGCATCTGATTGACGCGGGCGCTCGTCTACAAGCGATTTCAGCCACACCAAGTCTTGGCTGTTTCCTATTACAGCAGGGATATCAGGCCTTGCTGCATTTGACTGTTCGCCACAACGCTGGCGAGCGCGGGATCCTTCTGCAACAGTTGCGCCCAATTCGCGTTGAGATTGGTCGATCCCGCCAGCGCGGCTGTCGCCTGGGAAGGCGTATTTGCCGCAACGCTCCCACCGTTGGTCGACGCTTGGGACGACGCAGCCGCCTGCTGCGCGCCAATGGCAAGGGGCTGGGATGAAGGCATTGGACCCTGCAGCGGCGAATTGTTGAGCACACCGCCCGTGCCGGTCGAGTCGAACTGCAACAGTGGGTCGTTTAGCATCATGTTGCTCTGAACCTGCTGGAGGAGACCCTGGGCATTGTAAGTCTGAGGCGCGTTGGTCGGCTGCCCCAAGGCCGCCGGGCTCAGGGAGACCATATCCTGAAGCAGGGGATCCGTCAGGGCACCGCTTGCCGACTGCGATTGCGCGAGCGCGGCCAACAACTGCGCGCCTATGCTTGCGGAACTGATTGTCGAGGCAGAAGCGCCGTTCGCTGAGTTCGACTGGCTGGCCGGCAGAGAGGCGTAAGGCGTGGCGGGTAAAGATGAGATTGTCATGAATCTATCCCCTGTTTGGAATTAAGCGCCGACGCCGGTCCCGCCGCCATTGGCGGCACTGGTGGATGCCACCGCTGCCGGAAGCGCGGCAGCGGATGGCGTCGTACCTGGATATGACGCGACATTCTGGCCGGAGAAGCCGTGATGGTGATGGCGGCGATGGCCTGCGTAACTTTGCCCCGATGCCTGCAGATCCTGTTCCAGTTGGGCGAGGAGCTTCTGGGCGGAGGAAGTGTCTCCGGACTGGAGCGCCTGGCTCAAGGCATTCAGATCGTTCTGCACGGGAGTGATCGTCGACTGCGTACTTGCCGGTGTGGCGCCAGATGTTGCCGCCGCTCCCTGAACGCTTTGCATCAGCGCATAAACCGACTGGGCGTTCTGCGCTTCCTGCTGAAGATGGGATTGCCAGACTGTCTGGGCATCCTGCTGCAGTTTACCCAGGGCACCCTGTGCCGAAGTGAGGCTCCCCGACTGGAGGGCCTGGCCCAAGGCCGTCCAATCCGCTGCCACGGGATTCGTCGGAGCCGCAGCGGTGCTTGTCTGGGTTGCGGCGGAACTCGTCAGTCCTGCTTGAACTTGCTGAAAATTAGCATAGGCTTGCTGTGCGGCATTCAGATCGCCGGTTTGCAGTGACTGGAATAGCTGCTCAAAGTCCTGATTCGCTTGGCGAACGGAAGAACGCCAGCCGGATAAGCCGGTCGCCGGATCGAGACCAACACTGGACACGCTCATGATGATTCCTTTCTCGCGTTGACTCGGGATTGAAAAATCCCCAAGTCGGATTTGTCGATATGCCGACTACCGGCAATAATTGCCGCCATGTCATCTTCCAGCGGCAAGTTTCATCCTCATGAAAACGCAAATATTGCCGGATTGCAGTTTCCCAAGGGAGTGGCCCATCACATGCATGTGACGTGCCCAATCTTGAAGATTCGCTGAACATTTACAATCTTTTACAAACCGGGCTAGTCCATCCATGCTTCGCTACCGGTAGAAAGCCGCATCCGCTCAGCCTTTTCCGAATACCCTCACGACCACATGGAACAACCGCCCCGCCGCATTGCGCATCTCGATATGGACGCGTTCTACGCGTCGGTCGATCTGCTGCGCTATCCTGAACTGCGCGGTCAGCCTGTGGTGATTGGCGGTCGCGGCTCCCAGCAGCCTGTGGTTGCGGCGGATGGCAGCCGCCGCTTTGCGCGCTTGCGCGAATACGTGGGGCGCGGAGTGGTGACCACATCGACCTACGAAGCGCGGGCCTTGGGGGTTTTTTCCGGGATGGGGACAATGAAGGCGGCGAAGCTGGCCCCGGATGCCTTCCTCCTGCCGGTCGATTTCGAAGCTTACCGGCATTACTCCCGGTTATTCAAAACCACCGTGGCCGGCATCGCCCCGGAGATCGAGGACCGGGGGATCGACGAGATATATATCGATCTGACACGGCTGCCCGGCGACTCGCCGACTCTTGCGCGCAGGATCAAGGAGGCAGTCCGCGCAGCAACCGGCTTGTCATGCTCGATCGGCATCGCACCCAACAAACTGCTCTCGAAAATCTGTTCGGATCTTGAAAAGCCGGATGGAATCACGCTCCTGGAGATGGCGGATATTCCAGCCCGCATCTGGCCGCTGGCGGTGAAGAAAATCAACGGGATCGGTCCCAAAGCCACAGCCAAGCTCGCCGCCCTGGGCATCGCGAGCATAGGAGAACTTGCCGCAAGCGCGCCTGACATACTGCAAAACCATTTCGGACGCGCCTACGCGCAGTGGCTGCACGCCGCCGCGCACGGCATCGACGAGCGTCCGCTATCCCTGCGCTCGGAACCGAAATCGATCAGCCGGGAAACCACTTTCGAGAAGGATCTGCATCCTCGCCATGACCGCGCGGCCTTGTCGGCAATATTCACCGAGCTGTGCTCGCGCGTGGCAAACGACTTGAAACAAAAAGGGTATCGAGGCCGCACCATCGGCATCAAGCTGCGTTACGACGATTTCCAGACGGTGACGCGGGATTCGAGTTTGCCGCTGGCAACGGACGATCCTGTGACGATCCGGCGCACGGCGGGGGAATGTCTGCGGCGCGTGCCGCTCGACAAGAAGCTGCGCTTGCTCGGTGTGCGGGTCGGCGCGCTCAACGCCATTGGCGACTCGGAAACGGCCGCCGCCGGTGACACCGACATCCAGGCGGAGTTACCTCTTTGATGCCGCCTGCGTTATCGATCAAGCTCGGGAGGCTGCCGACTTAAAGTCGTTCGCGTTTGCCGGGTGCCGTGTTTCTTCGAGCAATAAATTCTTACAAACTGCCTGCCGAATCTCCTTCCTGTTTGTCATCGCCGGGTCCGGCCTGACGTTAATGAACTCGTCCACTCGTTCCGGATTCACTTAGGAGAATTCAATGAAAACCCAAATAGTCGTCGCCGTATCCATGATCGCGCTGTCCATGTCCGCCCTGGCGCAAACCGCCGCCCCGGCAACCCCGGCAGGCAAACCCGTCGCTCAGGCCGATCGTACCCAGCTTCAGCAGGATCGCGCCAAAGCCAAGGCCGACAAGAAAGCCGGCAACAAGGACGCACTGGCGGCGGACATGGCTGCCATCAAGGCGGATCGCCAGAAGCTTATGCAGGACCGCAAGGCTGCCCACGTCGCAAAGAAGTAATCCGTCCCGGACCCCTGCCGCAAATGTAATATCGGGCGACTTGGCGGGCGCTACATTCCCGCCGCCGCCCGGTAATGGCGATTGGCTTGGTCGGTTCGCCCCAGCCGGTCGAACAATTCGGCCAGCTCGATATGTGCGGCGCGCGACGGCTGGACCGACAGCGACGCCTCCAGATAGCTCTGCGCCTTGCCCCATAGCTGCTGCTGTCGGCACAGCCGGCCCAGCGCCAGCAGCAGTTCGGCGTCGCGCGGCTGCTGCTTGAGCCAGCCCTCGGCCTGGGCAATCCGCCCGAGCACATCACCGCCCTGGCATTCGGCATACACCGCCACCAGCGCCGTATCCCATTCCTCTTCCAGCGCATCCTCGACGATGCGTTGCGCATTCAGGCAATCGCCGGCGGCGATCAACAGGCGCGCCGCCTCGGCCGCCAGGCGCGGTGCATGGCGCTCCGCCGCGGGAATCTCGCGCCAGTACGCGGCCAGCGCGCCGGCATCGAGGCTCAAGGAGCGCAACACCTCCCGCTGCGCGCGCAGCCGCAGCGGCGCGGCCTGCTCGGCGCTCAGGGCGCGATGTTTTTCCAGTTGACGCACCAGGCGCAGCACTTTGCGCCAGTCGCCGAGCGCCTGATGGGCGCGCAAGGCCAGGCGCAGCGCAGCGATGTGATGCTGGCCGCTGGCCGCCAGCACGTCCAGCGCGCCGAGCGCCTCGGCGTGGCGATGCGCATCGAGATGCAGTTCGGCCTCGGTCATCAGCCGGGCGGCGCGGCTGGCATGGTCGCTCTTTTCCTGACTCTCGGCGCGGGCCAGCCATTCGCGCTCGCGTTCGCCGTCGCGCATCTCATGGGCGGCGCGCGCCGCCAGCAGCGTCGCCAGCGCCGGCGCATAGCCGGCGGCATGGGCGCTGGCGGCGCTCTTCAAGGCGTGGCCATAACGCCCTTCGAAACTGAAACGCAGGGCGTCGTTCAATGCCTGTTCGGCCTTTCCACGCTGGCGCCGGGCGCGATATTCGCGCACCGCCTGCGGCAAATGCAAGGTATGCGAGAGCAAGCGCAGGAACAGGTAGAGCAGAGTGAAACCGGCCAGTTCGAGCAGGATCAGCAGATTCAGCGATAGCTCGACGCGCCACGGCGGCAATACCAGCAGCACGTAGCCGTCGTTATAGCGCGCCGCCAGCGCCAGTCCGACGGCCAGCGCGGCCAGGGTCAACAGCCAGAGCAGCGCGCGCATTACCGCGCCGCCTCACCCGTGGCGACATGCGCGGCGTTCGCGGCATTGGACGAGGTCGGCCCGCCGCCGGCTCCGCTCTTGGGACGGGGGGGGATGGGCAGTCTGTCGTTTTCCCGCGCCAGCTTGAAGTTGCGGATGCTGCCCAAGGTTTCGTCCAGGGTCGGCAACTCCAGGCTGAGGTCGGCGCCAGCCAGGTTTTTCAGCTGGGTAATGGCGTTGCTCACCGGTTTTTCGCGGGTGTCGAAGTAACGTTCCAGCAACTCGCGCGACTGGCGCAGGTCCTCGCGGTAAATCCGCCCGTCGCGCTGCAGCAGGGCGAGGCGGGCGTCGATCAGCCGCAATTTGAGGTTCTCGCGCAGAAAGAATACCTGGGTGGGGGCCAGCAGCGCCGGCTCGGGATGGTCGATGCGCTCGACGCGGATCAGCTGTTTGATTTCGGCCCACAGGTCGCGTCCCAGGCCTTGCCAATAGCTGCTTTCGCCAAACGCTGCTTTTGCATTGGCGGGCTTGCCCTTGGCTACGGGCTCCGCCCGAGCGCGCTGTTCGAAAGCCAGCGGCAGATTGTCCACGGCCCCGATGACGTTTTCCAGCCGCAGCGCGATCCCCGGCACGTCGGCCAGCGGCAAGGCTTTGAGGCGATCGATGTCGCGGTTGATCAGCTTGCGCAGCGGCAACAGGCGCGCCTGACCGGTGCGCGCCAGCCGCGCATCGACGCCTTGCAGGGCGATCAGCACCGCTTCGACATTGCCGGTCAGTTGCAATTGCTGCGCGGCAATCGACACCGACTGTTCGATTTCCGCCAGCACGCGCTCGTCGCGGCTTTTCGATAACTCCTGATACATGCTCTCGAGCGCCAACTGCTGACCTTGCGCCTCGATCAGCTTGGTCTCCAGTCCGCCGGTCTTGGCGGTGAGCGCTTGCAGCATCTCCTGATTCTGCCTGGCCAGGGCGCGACTTTCCTTCGCCAGGGTATCGCCCTCGGCCAATCGTCTGGCCAACTCCTGCTGCAAGTCGGCCAGGCGCGCGCGCGTTTCCAGCCACTGCCAACCGAGCAGCAGCAGGGCCAGGGTGGCAAGCAGCACCGACGGACGGCGCAACGCCGCCAGCGCAGCCAGCAGGCGGCTGCCGGCGCCTGGTACGGCAGCTGCGGCAGCCACGGCAGGCGTGCTCAGCAAGACAGGCTGTTCAGTTTCCATCGCGCGGCAACCGGTCGTGTACGGTGGCGGAAAAATATTCGATCAGTCCGGCCAGCAGCCCCGGGTCACCCGGCGAGGTCGGCACAATCCGCCGCAGGCCGAGCAGCCGCGCCTCCTCGGCGATGCGTGCATGCGGCACGAAGAGCGGCGTGTTTTTCAGCAGGGCCTGGCCAGCGCCGCCCACCATCTCGAAGAGATTGCGCAGGCCCTCGCTGCTGGTGATGGTGAACGCGTCCAGCGCCTGCCGCGCCCATAACTGCAACAGCGGCGCGGCATCGGCGAGCGGTTTGCCGCGCCGATAGCAGCCGACGTACTCGACCGTCGCACCGCGCGCCGCCAGCGTGTCGCCGAGCAGTTCGCGGCCGCCGTCGCCGCGGAATATCACCACGCGCTTGCCGGCCATCTCCCGCAGTTCCGGCAGTTCCAGCAGGGCCTCGGAATCGAAGCGGGCGCGCGGCGCGACGACATCGGTAATCCCGAAACGCGCCAGTTCGCGCTCGCTGGTCTGGCCCATGGTGGCCGCGCGCAGCCGGCCGGGCCAGGGACGCTGCGCAACGATGCTGGTGAGCGCCTGCTTGACGGCGTTGGGACTGACGAACACGGCCAGGTCGAAGTCATCCAGCCGTGCGGCGATATCCAGCAGCGGCTGCCGATCTTCGATGGCGTGTATCGCCAGCACCGGAAACAGTACCGGCAACCCTCCGGCGCGCGCGATGATCCCGGCGAGATGGCTCGCCTGCTCGGCCGGGCGAGTAACGACGATATGCCGACCATCCAGTGGCAAGGGCGCTGGTCGCTGCAGAGCGGAATCTTTCGTCGCGTTGGCGGCGCCCATGGTCTGCAGTCCGCTATCCCGCGGACCCGCTGGCGGGCGCCAGTGTGGCGAGAATCTCGACAGCCCCCTGAGCGCGCAAATCCTCGGCCAGCAAGGCGCCCAGCGCCTCGGGGTCGGCGGCGGCACCGGTGCGTTCGGCCCGGGCAAAACGCCGTCCGTCGGGCGTGGCGACAAACCCGCGCAGCCACAATTGCCGCGCATCGTCCTGGGTCACGGCATAGGCGCCCAGCGGCACTTCGCAACTGCCCGCCAAGGCGCGAGAAACGGCACGCTCGGCGCGCACGCAGGCGGCGGTGGCGGGATCGTTGAGCGGCGCCAGCCAGGCGGCGACCTCGGGACGCGCGGCCATGGCCTCGATGCCCAGCGCCCCCTGGCCGGCGGCAGGCAGGGACAGTTCCGCCGGCAGCACGGCGCGGATGCGCGCGCCCAGGCCGAGCCGGGTCAGGCCCGCCGCCGCCAGGATGATCGCGCCATACTCGCCGCCATCCAGTTTGCGCAGCCGCGTGTCGAGATTGCCGCGCAGGCTGGCGACGGTCAGCATGGAAAAATTGGCGTGCAACTGCGCCTCGCGGCGCAGGCTGGAAGTGCCGACCACGGTGCCCGGCGGCATCTCTTCGAGACTCGCGTACTGGCTCGAAACCAGGGCATCCAGGGGCACTTCGCGCGGACCGATGGCGACCAGGGCGAACTCCGGCTCCAGTTGCATCGGCACGTCCTTCATCGAATGCACGGCGATATCCGCGCTGCCGTCGAGCAGCGCCATTTCCAGTTCCTTGACGAACAGGCCCTTGCCGCCGACCTTGGCGAGCGGCCGGTCGAGGATCTGGTCGCCGCGCGTGGTCATCCCGCGCAACTCGACGCGGCAGGCTGGGTATAATTGCTGCAACAGGTTGCGCACATGTTCGGCCTGCCAGAGGGCAAGACGCGATTCGCGCGTGGCGATGACGATACGCTCTGGGGTATTCTTATTCACTATTTAACCGGCCGGAAGAGGGAATTTGTGACGACACATTTGCAGCGCATTGCTCCACGCCAGCTGCGTCTTTGCCTGTGGATTCTATCATGCCTGTCGCTCTGGGCGCTCGCTGCGACAGGCGAGCCGGCCCTGGCGCAGCTGCCCGCAACGTCTCCCGCGGCGTTGCCGCTGGCACGGGATTTGTCCGCCGATGCGCAACGCCTGCGCGCACATCGCATTCCCCTGCTGGTGCTCTACAGCCAGGCCGACTGCCCCTGGTGCGAACGCGCCCGGCGCGAATTCCTGGTTCCCATGGCGAACGACCCGGCTGCCGCGGAGCGTGTCATGCTGCTGCAGATCGACCTCGATAGCGACGCGCCCCTCACGGATTTCGCCGGCCATGCGACGACCCACCGCGCCTTCGCCAAAACCCAAAACGCCCGATTCACGCCGACGCTGATGTTCTACGGCCCGGACGGTGGCCAGTTGGCGGAACCCATCGTCGGCTTCCGGCTGGCGGACTTTTATGGCGAATACATCGAGCGCGACATCGACGAGGGTCTTGCCCGTCTGCGCGGGAAAAAATCATGAAACGGCATGAAATCCCTGCGGATGCAAGCGCGGCCGACAAGGACCAACCCCTGCGCGACGACATCCGCCTGCTCGGCCGGCTGCTCGGCGACACGCTGCGCGACCAGGAAGGCGTTGCCGTGTTCGAGACCGTCGAACGCGTGCGTCAACTGGCGATCCGCTTTCACCGCGACGACGACCGCGCCGCCCGGCGCGAGCTGGTGGAAATTCTCGACGGTCTGAGCCGCGACCAGACCAACCAGGTGGTGCGCGCCTTCAGTTATTTCTCGCATCTCGCCAACATCGCCGAAGACCAGCATCACATCCGCCGCGCCCGCGCCCATGCCATCGCCGGTTCGCCGCCGCGCGCCGGCAGCCTGCCCCATGCCTTGGAGCGGGCGCTCGCCAGCGGCGTCGATGCCCGGCGACTCGAGAAATTCTTCGCCGCCGCGCACGTCAGCCCGGTGCTCACCGCCCACCCCACCGAAGTCCAGCGCAAGAGCATCCTCGATGCGCAATGGAAAATCGCCCGGCTGCTCGACGAACGGGATCGCACCACGCTCACCCCGGAAGAACGCGCGGGGCACGAGGAGGCCTTGCGCCGCGCCGTGCTGACCTTGTGGCAGACACGGATGCTGCGACGCGCCAAGCTGTCGGTGATGGACGAGGTCGCCAATGCGCTGACCTATTACGACACGACCTTCCTGCGCGAACTGCCACGGCTCTACAACACCCTGGAAGACCACCTTGCCGCCACCGTGCCGGGCTGGGGCGGGGAGGAGTTGAAACCGTTTTTGCGTCCCGGCTCATGGATCGGCGGCGACCGCGACGGCAACCCGTTTGTCACCGCCGGCGTGCTGAAAGACGCGATGCAGGCGCAAAGCCGCCGCGCGCTGGCCTTCTATCTGGAGCAGTTGCATCGGCTCGGCGCCAACCTGTCGCCGACCACCCTGCTGGTCAATGTTTCCGACGAACTCAAGGCGCTGGTCGCGCAATCGCCGGATCACAATCCGCACCGCGACGACGAGCCCTACCGGCGCGCCATTGCCGGCCTGTACGCGCGCCTGGCCGCCACCGCCAGCGCCCTCGACGATCTGGAAGCGCCGCTGCACGCCGTCGCCGTCGCCGAACCCTACGCCAACAGCGCCGAATTCGGCGCCGACCTCGAGGTACTGCATCGCTCGCTGGTCGCCAACCGTTCCGCCTTGCTGGCGCGCGGCCGCCTGCGCCGCCTGCGGCGCGCCGTGTCGGTGTTCGGCTTCCATCTGGCGGCGCTCGACCTGCGCCAGAACTCCGATGTGCATGCCCGCAGCGTCGCGGAACTGCTGGAAGTCGCCCGTCCCGGCACCGATTACCTGGCGCTCGACGAAAGCCGGCGCTGTCAGTTGCTACTGGAGGAGCTGGCAACCCCGCGGCTGCTGGCCTCGCCCTACGTAAACTATTCCGAGGAAACCGCCAGCGAACTCGCCATTTTCCGCGCCGCCCACACCATACACCGGCGCTACGGCAAGGCGGCCATCGAAAACGTCGTCATCTCCAAGGCCGACAGCGTCTCGGACCTGCTCGAGGTGGCCCTGCTGCTCAAGGAAGCCGGTCTGCTGCGACCACGGGAAGGCGTGCTGGACGTGAACATCGTGCCGTTGTTCGAAACCATAGCCGACCTGGAGCATTGCGGCGACATCGTCGACCGGCTGCTGGCCCTGCCGCTCTACCGCAAGCTGCTCGACTCGCGCGCCGGGATGCAGGAAGTCATGCTCGGCTATTCGGACAGCAACAAGGACGGCGGCTTTCTCACTTCAGGCTGGGCCTTGTATCGCGCGGAAACCGCGCTGGTCGCAGTCACGCAGCGCCACGGCATAGTCCTGCGGCTGTTCCACGGACGCGGCGGCTCGGTCGGGCGCGGCGGCGGACCCAGCTACCAGGCGGTGCTGGCCCAGCCGCAAGGCGCGGTGCAGGGAGGCATCCGCATCACCGAGCAGGGCGAAGTGATCGCCTCGAAATACGCCAACCCGGAACTCGGCCGCCGCAACCTGGAGATTTTCGCCGCCGCCACGCTCGAAGCCACCCTGCTGCCGCACCAGCACGACGATCCGCGTCCCGAATTCCTGGCGGCGATGGAGCAGCTCTCGGCGCACGCCTTCGCCGCCTATCGCGACCTGGTCTATGAAACGCCGGGCTTCGAAGCGTATTTCTGGGAATCGACGGTGATCAGCGAAATCGCCGCGCTGAATATCGGCAGCCGCCCGGCATCGCGCAAGAAGACCACCGCCATCGAGGATCTGCGCGCCATTCCCTGGGTCTTCTCGTGGGCGCAATGCCGCCTGATGCTGCCCGGCTGGTACGGCTTCGGCGCGGCGGTGGAAGCCTACCAAGCAGCCCATGGTAAAGCCGGCATGACCCTGCTGGCCGAGATGAACCGTGAGTGGGGATTTTTCCGCACCCTGCTGTCGAACATGGACATGGTGCTGTCCAAGACCGACATCGCCATCGCCGAGCGCTACGCGCAACTGGTCCAGGACGAAAGTCTGCGCAACGCCATCTTCCCGCGCCTCAAGGCCGAGTGGCAGTCCTCCATCGACGCCCTGCTCGCCATCACCGGCCAGCAGGCGCTGCTCGACGGCAACCCGCTGCTCAAGCGCTCCATCCGCAACCGCTTCCCCTACCTCGACCCGCTCAACCATTTGCAAATCGAGCTGCTGCAACGCTACCGCGCCGGCACCACCGAAGAACGCATCCAGCGCAGCATCTACCTGACCATCAACGGGGTGGCGGCGGGCCTGAGGAACAGCGGTTAGGGTCTGCACAAGACAAGCGAGTTTTGTCCCCGCCCAGCGCACGGCCACGCCGATACTTACAGTGACTTGCCTTG
>Ga0315268_10006201_pt1 | contig 12742 bp, 12 predicted proteins | sample C1_top_MG_FD_204535 | JGI IMG/M metagenome (GOLD analysis project Ga0315268, IMG submission 204535) | Sediment microbial communities from Yellowstone Lake, YNP, Wyoming, USA - C1_top | ecosystem: Environmental > Aquatic > Freshwater > Lake > Sediment | place: USA: Wyoming | collected 2017-08-01 | reverse complement strand
CAGCCTTGAAATACTCGACTACAACGAAAGCGTAACAACGGTTTACGGTTTCGCAAAAAATGAAATCATCTATAACTCTTTCCTTGATTTGTTCAAGGAAGAGGAAAGAGAAAAATACGGCTTCAAGATGAGGGTCTATTCCGTCCTGAACCAGGTGAAGCAGATAAGAAAGGACGGAAACACGGTTTTTGTAAATATAAGGATATCTCCTTCGGAATATCCTGGCCAGAAGGTTTTTCTGGTTACAACAAGCGACATCACAAAAAGGCTTGAAGCCGAACAGCAGCTCATACAGGCCAGCAAGATGGCTACCCTCGGTGAAATGGCAACCGGCGTCGCACACGAACTTAACCAGCCCCTTACAGTAATGAAAACGGCAAGCAGTTTTTTGATGAAAAAAGTCGGGAAAAAAGAATCCATATCCGATGAAGTTCTTTTCACTCTCGCTGAAGAGATAGATCGCCACGTTGACCGGGCGACAAAGATAATAAATCATATGAGGCAGTTCGGACGCAAATCCGATATGACTCTCGAAAAAGTCGAGATAAACAGGATTCTTGAAAGCGCATTTGAGATCTTCAGCCAGCAACTCAAAGTGAGGGGCATAAAAGTCGTCTGGGAGACCGAAGAGAATCTCCCCATGATAATGGCAGACGCTGACCGCCTTGAACAGGTTTTCATCAACCTTTTGATCAATGCTCGCGACGCCATAGAAGAAAGATGCGAAAAGGAAGGTCAGAAATCGTGCGAAAAAAGAATTACGATCAAAACACAACTGGAAAATGAGCTGGTTGCCATAATCATAAAAGACACCGGCACCGGAATATCCGCCTCCATTTCCGAAAAGATATTCGAACCCTTTTTTACAACTAAAAAAGTAGGGCAAGGTACAGGCCTCGGCCTCTCAATAAGCTATGGAATTATTCAGGACTGCAAGGGCATCATAAAGGCCGTACCCTCTGATGAAGGCGCCTGTTTTGTGATCAAATTTCCCATACCGGAGGGGTAATAATGACGGCTTCGTATAAAGTCGGTCTCACACAAAGACCGCAAGGAACACAAAGAGAAGCCTTTGCGTCTTCGTGTGAAAAGATAAAACAAGGTGTTGATAATGGAAAAAACAATCCTGATAGTCGATGATGAAGAAGGAATCAGAAAGGTTCTCGGCATATCGCTTTCCGATATGGGCTATAAGGTCATATCCGCCGAAGACGGGGAGACAGCCCTCAGGCTATTCAGAAACATTAAACCTCAGATAGTACTGACCGATATTAAAATGCCGAATATGGACGGCATAGAACTTTTAATCTGTCTGAAAAAGGAAGCGCCCGACACCGAAGTCATTATGATAACAGGGCATGGTGACATTGATCTTGCCATAAAAAGCTTAAAATTTGAGGCAACAGATTTTGTGACCAAGCCTGTTAATGATGAGGTGCTCGAAATTGCTTTGAAAAGAGCCGAAGAACGGATTTCTATGAAACGGCAGATCAGGGAATACACAGAAAACCTTGAACAGCTTGTCGAAGAAAAGAGCAGAAAGCTTGTCGAAGCTGAAAGGATGGCCGCTGTAGGTCAGACAATCGCCGGTCTTTCCCATGCCATAAAAAATATCGCAAGCGGGTTAAAGGGCGGAACATTTGTCCTCGAGAAGGGCATGGAATTGAGCAATAAAAAATACCTTCAAGAAGGCTGGGGAATGGTTAAAGGCAATGTCGACAAGATAAAAAACCTTTCACTTGATCTTCTCAATTACGGCAAAAGCTCCGGTGCAGTTTACAGGTTATGCGATCCGAATACGCCGGTAACAGAAGTTGTAAAACTTATGAAGTCAGGAGCCGGAGAAAAAGCCATCGGACTTACAGCCGACCTTGCCGTGGATTTAAAGCCTTTATATTTCGATCCGGATGGAATACACCGCTGCATTTTAAACCTTGTTGCAAATGCCACAGACGCCTGCACGACAGAAGATACCGAAGGCAGAGTGAAAGAAGTCATCGTCAGAACATTGAAAAGGGAAGGATGGGGAGTCGAATACCAGGTCATTGACAACTGCGGCGGGATGCAGGAGGAAATTAAAAAACAGGTTTTCAGAAATTTCTTCAGCACAAAGGGCTCTTTTGGGACCGGAATCGGGCTTATGCTCACAAAAAAAATAATAGATGAGCATAAAGGTTTCATTGGATTTGAATCGGAAGAAGGAGTCGGTTCCAGATTCATAATCAGGCTTCCTGAAAAAGATAAATTGTGACTGCCGGCTTCATGATAACTCGTCAAATATTCCTTGACAGTTTTAAGGATATATTTTAGAAGCCTTGCTTACATCGGGATTCTTTGAGACCTTTAAATGAAGCCTTTTCCGGCTTTGTTTTTATTGTAAGGAGATTAAAATGTATCAATTTGTTACCGGCCCCCTTGCATGGTTATCGTTTGGAATTTTCCTTGTCGGAATCATTGTCCGAGCCGTCCTTTATATTAAAGGGCTGGACTGGAAAATGGACAGGGTAACCTATTCGGTAAATGTTTCATACGGAATCAAAGGCGCCTTAAGGTCCATTTTTTTATGGCTCTTGCCTTTTGGCACAAGAGGCTGGCGAACAAAACCCGGATTTACAATTCTTTTTTTTGTTTTTCATACAGGCATTCTCTTAACCCCCCTTTTCCTTGTCGCCCATAATGTTCTTTTAAAAGAGCGCTGGGGAATAAGCCTTTGGACAATTCCTGATTTTGCCGCGGATCTTCTGACAATCTTCGTTATTGTCTCCGCCGTCATCATAATATTAAGACGGATAGCCCTTCCTGAAGTAAGAATATTAACAACTGCTTATGACCTTCTCATGCTATTAATAGCAACAGCTCCTTTCATCACCGGATTTATTGCCTATCATCAGGCGCCCGGTTATCAATTCTGGCTGATAACTCACATATTATGCGGAGAGATCATGCTGATTTCAATTCCTTTCACAAAACTATCCCATTTCATTCTGTTTTTTATGTCACGGGCTCAGATAGGCATGGATTTCGGTATTAAGCGGGGCGGCATGAAGGGAAAAGGATTTGCCTGGTAGCACAATCAAATAACTTTTAACTTTTCGGGAATTTGGACACATGGCTGAAGGAATACTTTGCAACAGAAAACCGGTAAACACAAAGGAAGATCTCCTGACCCTGCTTGCCGATAAAAGCGGCAAACAGTATTATGAAGAGATGAATCACCTTCATGTGGACAGCGCCGCTTTATGGGCCACAATTCAGAAATCCTTAAAATCACGTCTTAGAACGTGGCTTGAAATATGCGCCCATTGCGGTCTTTGTGCCGACAGTTGCTTTTACTATCTTGCAAACAACAAGGATCCCAAGCAGGTTCCTTCCTACAAGATCCAGTCCACACTCGGAGAAATGGTAAAGCGAAAGGGCAATGTCGATAATGCTTTCATGCAGATGGTAATGGATACGGCATGGTCCAAATGCACATGCTGCAACCGCTGCGGGAGTTACTGCCCTTTTGGAATCGACATGGGTGTCATGTTCGGATACACGAGAGGCCTGTGCTTTTCCCAGGGTTTTGTTCCGTGGGAGATGAAAATCGGTTCGGGCATGCACAGGGTATACAGAGCGCAGATGGATATCACCTCCGAAGACTGGGTCGATACATGCAGTTGGATGTGTGAAGAAAACGAAGAAGACTGGCCAGGACTTGAGATACCGGTAGACAAAGAAAATGCCGACATAATTTATACGGTCAATGCAAGAGAACCCAAACATTATCCTGAAGACATCGCTGAAGCGGCCATCCTGTTTCATCTGGCCGGTGAAAACTGGACGGTTCCCAGCGTCGGATGGGAAGAGACAAGCCTTGCGATGTTTGCAGGCGACTGGGAAGGATGCAGGCTTCAGGTTCAGGAAGTATACAATGCCATGGAGAGGCTGAAACCCAAACGGATGGTCGTAACCGAGTGCGGGCACGCATACAGGGCTACAGTCATAGAAGGTCCCTACTGGGCAGGTTTGAAAACAGGGAAAACCCCGGTGGAAAGCTTTCACTATGTTGAATGGGTGGCTGAAGCATTGAGAACCGGAAAACTTAAAATAGACCCTGCAAAAAAGTTAAAAATGCCTGTAACCTATCAGGATTCCTGCAATTATATCAGGAACGCAGGCCTTGCCGATACTGCAAGAGAAATCATGAGCTATATCGCCGAAGATTTCAGGGAGATGAAGCCGTGCAGGGAACATAATTTCTGCTGCGGGGGCGGAGGAGGTCTAAACGGTATAGGCAGGTACCGCGAACAGCGCAACATAGGCCTCAAGGTCAAGAGGAACCAGATACTTGCAACCGGCGCAAAATTTGTCATATCTCCGTGTCATAACTGCTGGGATGCCATAAGGGACTTGGAAGAAATATTTCATATTGGGATAAAGTGGTCGTTTTTAAAACCGATTCTTCTTAAAATGGTAATAGTTCCCGACCATCTGAAACCCGAAAACGGTGAATAGTGATAAAGTTCCTGTAAAGAGTCTTTTCCAATCAATATTTTAAGGATTAGAAACATGAATAAAGGAAGATCATTTCTGCGTTGGGCCGGTTTTTTAGCTGTTGCCATTGTTTCAATATACGGTATCAGTGTCCACGGGGTGGAAAAGATTTCAAAAAATACCTCTGCAATAAGAGCGGACGCAATTAGAATTGATGCAATGACCGTTTTCGGCAAACTTGAAAGACCTCCTGTCGAATTCCTTCACGAAGCGCACACAGAGGCCCTGACCAAAAAGAATAAAGACTGCTCTGCCTGCCATCTGACCGAAAAAGACCTTATCATGCCGAAATTTAAGCGCATTAAGGATACAGGCAAAAAAGAAGTGATGGATATTTACCACAAGGAATGTATATCCTGCCACAAAGAGATGAAATCAGCACGTGAAAAAGCCGGGCCTGTTGAATGCGGAGGTTGCCACAGGGAAAAAACTTTATATTCATCTTCCCGACAGCCGATGGGGTTTGATAAATCCCTTCACTTACGACATTCCAACTCACAGGAAAAGAAATGCGAACGCTGCCACCACGAATATGACGAAAAAGCCAAAAAACTTTTTTATGCAAAGGAGAAAGAAGGAACCTGCCGCTACTGCCATAAGCTGGAGACAAAAGAGAAACTGATTTCCATGAGCCTCGCATCCCATATTGCCTGTATAAACTGTCACAGCAGGAATATTGCAAAAAAAATAAACACGGGCCCTGTAAAGTGTTCAGGATGCCATGACCTTGCCGCACAGCAGAAGATCGAAAAGATCAAACCCCTTTTGAGAATCGAACGTAAACAGCCGGATGCCGTTCTGCTCAAGACAGCAAAAAAAGGGGTTGTTATTGATAATCCGAACAAGATGAACTTTGTTTCCTTTGACCACAAGGCCCATGAGGAATACAACAGCACTTGCCGGGTCTGCCACCATGAAAGCTTAAAGCAGTGCAGCGAATGTCATACACTGGCCGGTACAAAGGATGGAAAAGATGTCAAGCTCGAAAAAGCCATGCACCAGACCGGTACAGACAAGAGCTGCCAGGGCTGCCATGGCATAAAGCAGAATGAGAAAAACTGTGCGGGCTGTCATGTATTCATGGGAAAGACGCGCAAGAAAGAAGATGATTCATGCATTAAGTGCCACTCAACACCGGTCCCTGAAAAGGGTAAGATATTGAGCCAGGATGAGGAAAAAGCATTGGCAGGAGCCATGCTCCAGGCAAGAAAACCTGTTACAGGAACTTACAAAGAAGAAGATATTCCCGAAAAAGTTTCAATAAAGAATCTTGCAAACAAGTATGAGGCGGCTGAATTCCCGCATCGCAAGGTTGTGAATACCCTTGTAAAGAATATCAAAGAGAACAAGCTTGCAGGCTATTTCCACAACCAGGAAGGAACGATTTGCCAGGGATGCCACCACAACAGCCCTGTTGCCAAGAAACCGCCCCGCTGCGATAGCTGCCACGGAAAACCCTTTGATCCGGAAAATCCCTTAAGACCCGGAATAATGGGCGCATATCACCAGCAGTGCATGGGATGTCACAAAGAAATGGGTATTGCAAAACCGGTTGGGTGTATCGAATGCCACAAGGAGAAAAAATAAAGATTAATCGGCTGTAAGTTGAGGTGCTTAATATGTCCATATCACGAAGGAAATTTCTGGGCTGGATCGGCGCAGCGGGCGCAGGTTCGGCTATCGGCAATACGGCTCTTGCCGGCGGTAATAAGCATTTTACAGGCTATCCCGGAAGCTATGCGGTATTGCATGACACTGTCTTATGTGTCGGTTGCAGGCTCTGTGAAGCAGCCTGCAACAAGGTAAATGAGCTTCCTGCGCCGGTCAAGCCGTTTACGGATCTTGAAGTTTTAAATAAAAAACGGAGAACTACGGCAAAGACGTATACTGTTGTCAACAGGTATGAATCTGCCGGGAAAAAAGGTCCTCTCTTCCGTAAAATTCAATGCAACCACTGCCTTGAGCCTGCCTGTGCTTCGGCCTGCTTTGTGAGGGCCTTCAAAAAGACGGAAACAGGCGCCGTCACCTATGATTCTACCGTATGCGTCGGATGCCGCTATTGCATGGTAGCCTGTCCTTTCGAGATTCCGGCCTATGAATATGATGAACCCCTCACCCCCCGTATTATGAAATGCACCATGTGCCACTCTAGAATAACAAAAAACCAGCTTCCGGGGTGCGTTGAGGCATGTCCGAAGGAAGCTTTAACCTTTGGGAAAAGAGAGGATCTGCTCAAGATAGCCCGCGCCCGGATACGAAAATACTCTGACAAGTATGTAGACCACGTATACGGCGAATCCGAAATGGGCGGAACAAGCTGGTTGTATCTTTCAGGCGTACCTTTTTCAGAGATAGGAATGCGGGAAGACCTCGGTGTTACACCTGCACCGGACCTTACGTCAGGCGCCCTTGCTGTTGTTCCGATGGTTGTTGGTCTCTGGCCCGTGCTTCTTACCGGAATTTACGCCATATCAAAACGCAAAGAAAAAATTGCTGAGCAGGAACTTAATGAGGCTGTAAAACATGCTACCGATGAAGTGAAAGAAAAGGCTGAGGCAAAACTTTCAGAAGCTCTGGCAAAAGCGCAGAAAGAAAAAGATGCTGCTGTTGAAAAAGCGGTCAAGAAAGCTCTTGAAGAAGCTGCCAAGTCTCAAGCCAAGGAGGATTCCTGATGAGCGACAAAGATACGACTGCCGACAAAACATTGTTTACTCCCTTTAATGTTGTTGCCGGATTTATTATCATCATTGGAACTGTTATCACGATTATGAGGTTTACAGGCGGATTGGCTGCCGTAACTAATCTTTCTGATAATAATCCATGGGGTTTGTGGATTGGCTTTGACTTGCTTGTAGGCGTTGCGCTTGCTGCTGGAGGATTTGTTACATCAGCGGCCGTATATCTTTTCGGAATGAAAAAATACCATTCAGCGGTAAGGCCTGCGGTTCTGACAGGGTTTCTTGGTTATGCCCTGGTCGTATTTGCCCTTCATTACGATGTAGGCAGGCCCTGGCGACTTCCTTACCCTTTTATCATACAGTCCGGAACAACATCTCTTTTGTTTGAAGTAGGCGCATGTGTTGCGCTCTACCTGACGGTTCTGTTTCTCGAATTTACACCGGCCCCTCTGGAATGGCTTGGCTTGAAAAGGGTTAGAGAGCTTGTTGTAAAGATGACCCTTGTCCTGACCATATTCGGTGTTGTGCTCTCAACGCTGCACCAGTCATCCCTTGGCGCTCTTTTCCTTATAGTGCCGTCGAAGATTCATCCCCTGTGGTATTCTCCCTATTTGCCTGTTTACTTTTTTATTTCAAGCATTATTGCCGGGCTTTCCATGGTAATTTTTGAAAGCACTCTTTCCCACCACTATTTTACGGATAAGATGGATGAAGCCCACTTAAGCGAAAACGAAGGAGTTACGCTTGGTTTCGCAAAAGCCGCATCATTTGTTCTTGCAGGCTATTTTATAATAAAGATTATCGGAATCTCCTTTTCCGACAACTGGTATCTTCTCGGAACTTCATATGGAATATGGTTTCTTGTTGAAATACTGGGGTTTGTTGCACTCCCGTCATTCCTGTATGCAGTCGGAGTCCGGGACAAAAATCTGAAGCTCATTAAATGGACATCTTTACTGGCCGTTCTCGGAATAATATTAAACCGGTTTAACGTAAGCCTTATAGCATTCAACTGGCATCTTCCTTCCAGTGAAAGATATTTTCCACACTGGATGGAAATTGCAATTTCTGTTTTTATTGTAACAATCGGCATAGTTGTTTTCAGGTTTATTGTAACAAGAATGCCCATTTTTTACGAGCATCCGGAATACAAAGATAATCACTAAAAAGATCACAGAAGGAGGCATTCTTTTATGGGAGAAACATTTTATACCCTTCAGGATTTTTATACGCATACCAAAGGCGTTACCTATATATTAATAGTGGTTGCCCTTATTGGGATAGCTCTTTTCTGGAGTTTTCTTTCTCAAAAGGATGATGAGAAAAAGATGTAGCGACCCTTTCATTTTTAATCAGGAACCCGATGAACACAATAACAATCACAAATGACGGTTCTGTTATTTGTAACGGGAAGAAGGCGGAAAATGAAATTCTGCTTTATCTGAGCTACAAGGTCGAACTTGAAGATGGTTTCACTCTCAGAAGTTTTTTCAGGATGATAGAGCAATATCCTGTACTTGAAAAACTCAATCCTTTCTTTTCATCATTCATACAGCAGTACCATACAAGTCCTGAAACTGATTCCTCCTCAGGATACATGGATTTTCTGGAGCTTTCAAAAACAGTTGAGATGATCGGTTATCCGGGTAGCCCTCGACTCGATGTTTATAACGCTTTTCGCGGAATCACAGGGAAAGAAATTATCGAAATAAAATTTTTTCAGATTCAAACTCTTCTCAATATACCGGTTAAGCTTGGAAATTTAAAACATGTTATTTTCGGAGATAAAGTGGACGTTTTTGAGTTTGATACTTTTTATAATTTATTTGAATTTATTGACGGAATTGCATGGGAGCTCAGCTTTCATGGCGCTCCGGCAAAGTGCGAAATAAGGAGGTAATATATGTTTGATAAAATTCTTTTTGCGACCACTGCTTCTCCCACCTGCGATGCTGCAGCCAACGTTGCCTTTGACCTTGCAGGCAAGTACAATTCGAAATTTTCAGTTTTTCACGTTCTCGGACTTCCTGGTCGGGGCTTCGGTCACATGGTTCAGGATATAAGATCCGGCGAACAGGAAAGCAGCTATGACCAGGATTACATCGAATGGGTTAAGGAGGAATTGAAAAATACCTACGCCGAGCAAATGAAGAAGGCCAAAAACTGCATCCTGGAAACGGTTTCCGGCGTCCCTCACACTGAAATATTGCGAAAGGCACGAAAAGATGACGTAGACCTTATAGTCATGGGAGCACATACAAGGGAGGAGGAGACCGGCGCAACACGTTACAGGAGCGTTGTTGGAAGCACGATGCAGAAAGTTGCGAAAAGTGCGAAATGCCCTGTTCTTATTGTAAGCAGACCATGCAATACCTGTTACTGGTATTTTTCAAATATCATTTTCGGAACCGACTTTTCCAAGGCTTCAAACTCCGCCTTCATGTTTGCATATAATAATGCAAAAGAGATCGGATGCAGGCTCCATCTTTTCCACGCCCTTGATATCAGCTCGATTGCTGCCGGCAAGATAGAGGATCAGCAGAAAATTGAAGAGAGAATCAAGGAAGCACGCCGGAAAATGGAAGAGATGTATATATCCAAGATGAAAGACTTTGATAATTATTCAGTCGAAATCTGGGAAGGCATACCCTATGTCGAAATACTGAAATTCGCCCGTGAAAAGAGCGGTGATCTTATTGTCATGGCGCACCATACAAGAGAGATCGATCCGGAAGAAGCTCTTCTTGGAAGCACAGTTGAACAGGTTGTTCTGCGAGCTGCCTGCCCGGTCGCCAGCGTGAACCGCCCCGACAAAGTGGAAATGGAATAAAATCCCGTGTAGTGCATCGGAGTCACGAATGGGAAAAAAGAAGATTCTGATCGTAGACGACGAAATGGACATGAGAATCTTCATGTCTACGCTTTTCGAAACAAGCGGGTATAAACCTGTCGCAACAAGAGACGGCAAAGATGGCATCCGGAAGGCGAAGGAGCTTATGCCGGATCTCATCATCCTTGATGTTATGATGCCCGGAGAAGGCGGAGTTCAGATGTACCGCCAGCTAAAAACAGATAAAACCCTCAAGGATATTCCGGTGATAATGCTTTCTGCAGTCGCAAAGAAGACTTTCATACATTACCTGAAAATGCTCAACATTCAGCTCAACAATTCAATTCCCTATCCCGATGCTTATATGGAAAAACCACCAGAGGCTGAAGAATTGCTAAAAATAACCGGAAAACTTATCCTGCAAAAGGAGGTTTGAAGTTACACATCTTCTCGCGTATGGCGCATTTGTGAGCGCATAATATTGTGGTTTCCGACAAACAGTAGTGACGGCTTCGTAAAAATTATTCTCACACAAAGATCACGGAGGACACAAAGAAAAACCTGAATGTTTTCGATAGGCCTTTCTTCGTGCCTTTGTGCCTTCGTGTGAAAAACCAGCTTTTTACGAGGTTATCAGTGGTGAATAGCCATAAAAAAAGGAGAAGGAGCAATGATTAGCATCAATAACTGGGACTGGAATTCCGGCAGGAGGATGATTGCCGATATTGGCGAGTGGAAAACCAGATACCAGTGGGTCGAAGAGCCGTATGTCAGCTCTGACGGGGAAAAGATAGCGGCTGTAATCAAACCTCCCGAAGACGAAGTTTTCACTATCTGCGAAAATGGCGCCCTCTGGGAAAACACATTCGACAAGGTCTGGTATCCGAGATTTTCGCCCGACGGAAAACTGACTGCTCTTGTTTCTGAAACCGGAGAATGGAGTCTTGCAGTTGACGGTCAGACACCTGAAGAAAAATTCGAGTTCGCCTGGGACACCCGCTTCAGCCCCGACGGCAAAAACATCATATATATGGCGCAAAGAGAGAGAAAATATTTTGCCGTGATAAATAATGTGCCCTGGGAAACAGGTTTTTCGAGCATGACCGGCCTTGTCGTCAGCAATGACGGGCGCAGGACGGCTGCCGCGGTCCAGACGGTTCCCTTCAAGGAGGCCGAGATATTCAAATTTCAGGAGGGCTGCTATTCTGTTGCAGTTGATGGAACTGCCTGGGGCAGAAATTTCGTTAACGTGTGGGACGTAGCCTTCAGCCTCGACGGAAAGCGCGTGGCAGCCGGAGTTAGAACAAGCCTTTATGATTACACGGTCGCAGTAGATGGCGTCCCCTGGGAAAAAAGTTTTGCCTCGGTATGGGAACCTCAGTTCTGCCCCTCCAACGATTCAGTTACCGCCCCGGTAAGATCCGCCGGAAGCTGGTTCCTGGCAAAAGACGGGAAAATATTATGGGATCGGAAATTTGTCCAGCTCTGGCATCATATTTACAGTCCGGACGGAAAGAAAATTGCCGCAATCGTAGCCCCTGCCTTCGGCCGATGGACAGTTGCCGTTGACGGAAACCCATGGCAAATAACTTTTGGCGACATGGTCACTGACGCAGTTTTCAGTCCCGATGGAAAGAAGGTTGCCTGCCTGGGAAAAGAAAATGAAAAATGGACAGTGATTGTGGATGGAAGCCGGTGGGATACATACGACATGGCATGGCAGCCTGTTTTCAGTCCGGACGGAAAAAACGTCGCGGCAAAGGTTGAAAAAAACGGGCGCTATACGATCGTTGTCAACGGGAGGCCTTTAAAAGACGAGTTTGCGGCCGCCTGGGACCCTGTTTTCAGCCCGGACTCAGATAAAATTTTAATAAAGGCCATAGAAACCGGGAATAACGAAAACAAGTACTTCAGGCGTGTTATGCCCATAACAGATATCGCGGGTTAAAAGGAGAACAAGCTATGCATGACATTTATAATTTTGTCAGTGGTCCTCTGGTGTGGGTCTCCTTTATCCTTTTTACAGGAGGATGCGTTTACAGGTTTATCTCAATGGCTGCTCTTGCAAAGAAAAAAGACCCTGTTGTTTACGAATATATGAGCCTCCGTTATGCCCTTCGCTCGATTTTCCACTGGATAATCCCCTTTGGAAGCGAAAACATGAAAATGCATCCTGTATTCACCATAGTTACCTTCGCATTCCATATCTGCCTTATTTTTGTTCCGCTTTTTCTCTTTGCTCATATAATTCTCATAAAAGAGTCATGGAACATAAGCTGGTGGTTTTTATCCGATTCCACCGCCGATGTAATGACACTTATTGTCGTAGGTTCATGCATTTACTTTCTTTTCCGCAGGATTACTCAGCCCGAAGTGAAATTCCTTACATCCATTTCGGACTATCTGATACTTGCCGCAGTTGCAGCCCCTTTTATCACGGGTTTCTGGACCTATCACCAGTTCGCCGGCCATAAGATCGTTGGGATCATCCATATTCTTTCAGGCGAAATCATGCTGGTTGCCATACCTTTTACAAGACTGAGCCACATGATTTTCTTCGCCTTTACAAGGGGATATATGGGTTCCGAGTTCGGAGCAATCCGCCATGCAAAAGACTGGTAAACATCTTTTAAACGACTCTTTTTAAAGGAGGCATTATTATGGCTGAACCGGCATTAAACACATCAAAGCAGATAAC
>Ga0315268_10006200_pt1 | contig 12744 bp, 8 predicted proteins | sample C1_top_MG_FD_204535 | JGI IMG/M metagenome (GOLD analysis project Ga0315268, IMG submission 204535) | Sediment microbial communities from Yellowstone Lake, YNP, Wyoming, USA - C1_top | ecosystem: Environmental > Aquatic > Freshwater > Lake > Sediment | place: USA: Wyoming | collected 2017-08-01 | reverse complement strand
CCATGGGCTGATAAGGGCCGAGCTAAAAAAGTATAAGGAAGACAAAAACTGCTTTATGGCTAAGATAAAAAAGGTCGTCGAGAAAGAGGCCGCTGAGCATACCCTTGAGGTTGAGGCACTGATGCGTAATGTCAAGTCGCAGATGGAAAAGAGTCTCTCTCTTGGGAAGGCACTGCTGCCGGATGTAGTTGTCATTGCCAGCAATATTGACGATCCCGGAAAGCTGGCAGACTTGATCGTATCCAATCTGGTTCTCAAGACGGATGAGACCCAGAGTGTCCTTGAGATTATTGACCCTGTGCAGCGGCTTAAAAGGGTCAATGAACTCCTGTCCAAGGAGTTGGAAGTTTTAGCCATGCAGAAGAAAATTCAGTCTCAGGCCAAAGAGGAGATGGACAAGGACCACCGGGAATATTACCTTCGCCAGCAGTTAAAAGCTATCCAGCACGAGTTGGGTCAAGTAGATGACCGCACCGAGGAAGTTAATGACCTGAAAAGCAAAATAGAAAAGGCCAATCTCCCGGAAGAGGCCAGGATAGAGGCCGACAAGCAGTTGTCCCGGCTGGCCAAGATGCATCCGGAAGCCGCGGAATCGGGTATGGTCCGTACCTATCTGGAATGGCTGGTTGACATCCCGTGGAGCATTTCGACTGAAGACAGTCTGGATATTGCCCAGGCCTCCAGGGTGCTCAACGAAGATCATTATGACCTGGAAAAGGTCAAGGAAAGAATCCTGGAATATTTGAGTGTTAGAAAGCTCAAGAAAAACAAAATGAAGGGGCCTATTCTCTGCTTTGTCGGTCCTCCGGGAGTCGGGAAAACCTCTTTGGGAAAATCTATTGCCCGTGCCCTGGGAAGGAAATTTTCGAGAATCTCCCTGGGAGGTGTCCGGGATGAAGCGGAAATTCGGGGGCATCGCAGAACTTACATCGGCTCTTTGCCCGGACGTATTATTCAGGGGATCAGGCAGGCAGGCTCCAATAACCCGGTTTTCATGATGGATGAGGTTGATAAAATCGGGGCCGATTTCAGGGGAGATCCTTCCGCCGCTCTGCTGGAAGTTCTGGACCCTGAGCAAAACTCGGCTTTCACCGACCATTACCTGGGTATCCCCTTTGATCTGAGCAATGTCATGTTTATTGCCACGGCCAATCTCCTTGATCCGATCCTGCCAGCCTTTCGGGACAGAATGGAAATTATTCATTTGTCGGGCTACACGGAAATGGAAAAAGTCAAGATTGCCAGAACGTACCTGATCCCAAAGCAATTGGAAGAGAATGGGATTAGCGAAAAGGATTTGCAGATCTCGGATCAAGCCGTATTGAAAATAGTTGATGAACATACGCGAGAGGCAGGATTGCGAAACCTGGAGCGGGAAATTGCCACTATCTGCCGTAAGTGCGCCAAACGCAAGGCCGAGGGTGGAACGGGAAAGGTGAAGATTTTACCGAGAAACCTCCACCATTATCTTGGCATTCCTCTCTACCAGAGGGAATTGGAATATAAGTCGGACGAAGTAGGTGTAGCCACCGGCCTGGCCTGGACCGAATGCGGTGGAGATATCATCCATATCGAAGCCACTACCATGAGAGGGAAGGGGTCGTTGATTTTAACCGGCCACCTGGGGGATATCATGAAAGAATCGGCTCAGGCTGCTTTGAGCTTTGCCCGTACCAAGGCTGAGGTCCTGGGTATCGAGGGCGGCCTTTACATGGAAAAAGATATTCATATTCATATTCCCGCAGGCGCTATTCCCAAAGATGGACCTTCGGCCGGAGTGACCATGGCTACCTCGCTGGTTTCGCTCTTTACCAATAAGCCGGTACGCAAAGACGTGGCCATGACTGGAGAAATCACCCTGAGAGGCCATGTCCTGCCGGTAGGGGGACTGAAACAGAAAATCCTCGCTGCCAAGCGCATGGGCATTACCAATATCATAGTTCCTGCCCGGAACAAAAAGGATATTCAGGATATCCCCAAGCAGGTACGACAGAATCTCCATTTTACCTACGCGGAAAGTATGGAAGATATCCTGAACGTTGCTTTAAAGAATACGAATGGAAATTCCTGATACTGAAAAAACAGTTATCAGTTATCAGTTATCAGTTATCAGTAAAGACAAAGATACTTCAAACTGATAACTTTCCTTTGTTGAATGCGAGATGCAGAACAAGGAGAATCGGTGTTTCATATTGCCACTGAAGATGAGATTAAAAAAGGTCTGGTCACAGACGTTTATTTTCAGCGCACTGAGGAGATCCTGAGGCAAAAGGGAATTGATCAGCAGGTAGTGGCTGAAGTAACCATGAAAGATGCTCCCCCAGGCTGGAACTGGGGGATATTGGCTGGCATAGAAGAGGTTGCCTGCCTCATGGAAGGACTGCCTGTCAATGTCTTCGCCATGGCCGAAGGGACGGTGTTTGGCGTGGAGCAGCCGGTCCTCTTCATTGAAGGCAGGTACCTAGATTTCTTGAAATATGAGACCTCTTTACTCGGCCTTCTCTGCCAGGCATCCGGCATTGCAACCAAAGCCTCCCGATGCCGCAAGGCCGCCGGAGATCGGATACTGACCAGTTTTGGAGCACGCCGTATGCACCCTGCCATTGCCCCCATGATTGAGCGAAGCGCTTTTCTAGGCGGGTGCGATGGGGTTGCTGTAGTCAAAAGTGCTGAACTGATTCATGAAGAGCCTGTCGGAACCATGCCCCATTCTCTTATTTTGCTGATGGGGGATACGGTTGCCGCCACCAGTGCTTTTCACGAAATCATTGATCCCCACATAAGGCGGGTGGCACTCATCGACACCTTCTGTGATGAAAAAGAAGAGGCCCTTCGAGTGGCCCGGCAACTTGGTCGTGATCTTTTTGCCGTCCGCCTCGATACACCTTCCTCCAGGCGTGGAAATATGCTGCAGATCCTCCAGGAGGTTCGATGGGAATTGAATCTTCGCGGGTTTGAGCAGGTAAAATTATTCGTGAGCGGAGGGATCGATGAATACAAAATCCTGAACCTGAACCCCGGCGCTGATGCCTACGGAGTGGGAACATACGTCAGCAGTGCTCCGGTATCTGATTTTGCCCTTGATATCGTCGAAGTAGCTGGCCAGCCACTGGCCAAGAGAGGGAAAAAATCAGGTCGAAAAGCCGTGCTGCGCTGCCCCGATTGTTTTCAGACACAAATTGTGGCAGCGGCTGCCTGTCTCAGCCAGGAGGGCAGATGCTCTTGTGGTACACCTCTTGAGCCTCTCCTGACGCCCCTCATTCAACAGGGAAAAGTGGTCCGTTCACTTCCTTCTCCCCAGGAAATCCGCACCTTTGTCCTTCAGCAATTGAAGTGTGTGTCACTATAGCGGTTCTTACTTGGATGAACTACAGATATCAGGCAGGCACAAAGGGGCAAAGACCGTTATCCGTTGACCGTTAAGTCTGTAACGGATAATGGATAGCAGATAACGGATAACGGGTGTGTACCAAAGACCGTTATCCGATGACCGTTAAGTCTGTAACGGATAATGGATAGCAGATAACGGGCAACGAGTGTGTACCAAAGACCGTTATCCGTTGACCGTTAAGTCTGTAACGGATAATGGATAGCAGATAACGGATAACGGGTGTGCGCCTTTTGTGCCTGCTCTATTCATGGCATACACAACTGAAAACCGCTTCCCTCTATTTTGGGCCTTTTGGATTTCTACCAGTGCCGGCATTTTTCTAATTCAAAACTTGCCGCTTACCAGTCTATCCTGCATGTTATTTACTTTTATGCGGTTTAATTAAAAATGGGAAACACTCGGAAAAGAACTCCCTCCTTTACAATAGCCTTTTCTTGTGCTAACATATCGTTTTATGGAGAGATACCATTTATGGTGGTATACTAGGCCACGCAGAATTGGAGCGGGCAAAACTGGTTGATTCGATAAGGATTTATTATTTTAACGTTAATCGGCGTGAAGGCTTTATCATTACTTAATATATGGGAGGGTTGAAGATGCCACTTGCCAAAGAGAAAAAGCAAGAGATTATCAGTTCATTTCGAAAACATGACGGCGATACTGGTTCTCCAGAGGTGCAGATTGCCCTCTTGAGTGGAAGAATCAGTTACTTAACAGAGCATTTCAAAATCCACAAAGGAGATCACCACTCTCGGCGGGGATTGCTCAAAATGGTTGGACAAAGGAGACGGTTGCTGAATTATCTGAGAAGCAACAGTGAGGATCGCTACAAAGAAGTAATCACGCGACTTGGTATTAGAAAATAGCTGGTATGAGAAATAGAACAGGTAGAGAGGAATAGCTATAAATGAGAAGTAGAGATAGCTATAAATAAGAAGTAAAGACAGCTATAAAAAGATGAGTAGCTATAACGATGACTGGCTATAAAAAAGAAATAGCGACGAATTATTTGTAAAAGATCTTCTCCTAGATCTACACCCCTTAGAGTTATGTTCCTCAAGAGCAAGCGGATTGAAAGATTGTGGGAAAGGTGGAGGCTTACCTTATTATGATAAAATCTTTACAAGTGGAGTTAGCACAAAGAACTCTCACCATCACTACAGGGCTGATGGCTAAGCAGGCCGCAGGGGCCGTGACGGTCCAATACGGAGATACAGTGGTGCTCGTTACCGCGGTCTGTGAACCTAAGCCGCGTGAGGGGACTGATTTTTTTCCTCTCACCGTAAATTACCTGGAAAAATCTTATGCAGCAGGTAAGATTCCAGGTGGGTTTTATAAGCGGGAGGGGCGTCCTTCGGAAAAGGAAATTTTGACTTCCCGCCTGATTGACAGACCTCTTCGGCCATTATTTCCGGACGGGTTTCGGAATGAAGTACAGATTATCGCCATGGTGTTATCGGCAGACCTGGAAAATGATCCCGATATTTTATCGATTATCGGAGCTTCCGCATCTTTGGTAGTTTCGAACATTCCTTTCCCTCAGCCTATAGCGGCAGTGCGAGTGGGCTTGATTAATGGCGAACTTGTCCTGAATCCAACCAACAAGGAATTGGAGACCAGCCAGTTGAACGTTGTGGTTGCAGGGACAAAAGACGCGGTAGTAATGGTGGAGGGACAGGCAGGTGAGATTTCGGAAGAGATTATGAAAAACGCTATCTCCTTTGCTCATCGATCTATGGTTCCTGTGCTTGATCTGCAGGAAGAGTTACAGAGACAGATACAAAAACAAAAAATAGAAGTCCCTCAAGAAGCCATTAATGAGGAGCTTGTAAGCCAGATCCGGAGAGCTTTTGAAGAAAAAATTAAACAATTCATTGTCATCCCAGGGAAAATGGACCGGCAGGAAAAGTTAAACCTGATTCAGGATGAAGCAATCACCCAATTTGGCGAGGAGGATGATCTCAAGGGAAAAGAGATCAAGGCTATTCTGGAATCCCTTGAGAAAGAAATCGTGCGTCAGTTAATCATCCAGGATGGGATCAGAGCCGATGGCAGAAGCCTGACCGAAATCCGTCCGATCGATTGTCAGGTTTCCGTGCTTCCCCGCACGCATGGATCTGCTCTCTTTACCCGTGGAGAAACGCAGGCCCTGGCCATTGTCACCCTGGGAACCACGGAAGATGAGCAGCGAATGGATGAACTGGAAGGAGAAACCTCCAAGACATTCATGTTGCACTATAATTTTCCTCCGTTCAGCGTTGGAGAAGTCGGCTTTCTACGCTCTCCGGGACGGCGGGAGATAGGACATGGGCTATTGGCGGAGCGATCATTGAAAGCTGTTTTGCCAAAGGCGGAAGATTTCCCTTATACCATTCGAATTGTCTCTGATATTCTGGAATCGAACGGTTCTTCCTCTATGGCCTCGGTTTGCGGCGGGACACTCGCCCTGATGGATGCCGGAGTGCCCATTAAATCCCCGGTAGCCGGAATCGCTATGGGATTGGTCAAGGAGGGCGATAAGGTAGCCATCTTAACCGATATCATGGGGCTGGAAGATCATAATGGAGATATGGATTTCAAAGTTGCCGGAACCAGAGAGGGAATAACCGCCTTTCAGATGGATGTTAAAATCAAGGGCATCAGTGAAGATATTATGGAACAAGCTCTGGCCCAGGCCAAGGAGGGCAGGCTTTTTATACTCGATCGGATGATTGAGGCCATTTCCAGTCCGAGGGAAAATATATCGAGCTACGCTCCCCGAATCTTCTCGATTCAAGTCAAGAGCGACAAGGTTGGCGTGGTGATCGGCCCGGGCGGGAAAATGATCCGCAGTATTATTGATCAGACCGGCGTCAAAATCGATATCGAGGATGATGGCAAGATTATTATTGCTTCCAGCGACGAGGCATCAGCCAAAAAAGCCATACAATTGATCCGCAACCTGGTCGAAGAGCCGGAGGTTGGCAAGATCTATCAGGGAAAAGTTAAACGGGTTGTGGATTTTGGTGCCTTTGTCGAAATCATTCCGGGCACGGATGGACTTTTGCATATTTCTCAGATCTCGCATCAGCGGTTGCGCAGGGTGGAGGACGCCTTAAATGAAGGGGATGAAATAGAGGTAAAAGTCATCGAAATCGACAAACAGGGCAAGGTGAAATTGAGCCATAAAGCCCTGCTGGAAAAACCGCCTGAAGAGCGAAGGGAAAGGGAACACGACGAGCACCACAGGGAACACGACGATCGAACCCACCACGGCGGCGGCGGAGATCGGCGATGAGTTCTAAGCAGGCCGAAAAGAGCGATAGAAAGGTTGCCAGGGGCGACAGAGTCGAAAAGGGCGGCAGAAAAGTTGCCAAGGGCGAAAGCGTGGTCCTCGATGGTGCCAGAAAGGTCGTCCTGGAAAATGGCCTCAGACTGATTACGGAGCACATCCCCTCAGTACGTTCTATTTCGGTTGGCTTCTGGATTCTCGGTGGATCACAGGTAGAAAAGGTCGAAGAAAGCGGAATTACTCACTTTATCGAACATATGCTCTTTAAAGGGACGCCAACCAGGACCGCTTACGATATTGCCAAAGATATGGACTCTCTTGGCGGGCACCTGGATGCATTTACCAGTCGGGAATACACCTGTCTCCTGGCTACGGTCATGGATGATCATCTTTCCAAGGTTATCGATATCCTGACGGACCAATTAAAAAATTCCCTGTTCGACGAACAGGAAATTGATCGGGAAAGGGATGTGATTCTGGAAGAAATCAAAATGATCGAAGACAGCCCCGATGAACTCGTCCACGACCTCGGAATAGAGAACCTTTGGCCAGGGCAGCCACTCGGACGGTCCATTATCGGGTGCAGGGAAAGTGTCCAGCGATTTACGCGGAAAGATCTATTTGGTTATTTCGAGCAAAATTACGTACCTGAAGAGATTATTATCACAGCGGCGGGAAATGTCTGTCACGATTCTTTGCTCGATATGATTCAAAAGAGAAATCTTTCCGCCACTGTCTCTTCCAGGAAAAAAGTGGACAACATGGACCGTCCAACTGCCCATCACCAGATCACCTATGTTTCGAAAAAATTGGAGCAGGTTCATGTGTGTCTGGCCCTGGACGGACTTCCTCAAAATCACAGCCTGCGCTTTGCAAGCTATCTCATGAATTCGATTCTGGGCGGCGGGATGAGTTCCCGTCTGTTCCAGAAAATTCGGGAGCAGAGGGGGCTGGCTTACTCGGTATATTCTTCCTTTCATTCCTATCAGGATGCCGGATTTGTATCCATTTATGCAGGTGTTCGCCCTAAATCATTCCATGATACCATACAGTTAATTCTGGAAGAATTGACAACCTTCAAAGAGCAGGAGGTGACTGCTGAAGAGTTGCAAAGAGCTAAAGATCAGTTAAAGGGAAGCCTCATGCTGGGATTGGAAAGCACGGCCAACCGAATGAGCAAATTAGCCAGGCAGGAAATCTACTTTAAAGAAAATCTCTCGATTAATCAACTCCTTACCAAAATTGATGCAGTCACTCAGGAAGACATCCTCTCGTTAGCCCGCCTGTTATTTCGTACAGAGAATGTGAGCTTAACCGTTCTGGGAGATATCAGCGGGCAGAAATTGACTCTTGAAGATTTGCGCTGCTAGCAGACCGTCGGAAGGAAAAAGTAAAAAGGTAAAAGGCAAAAGCCAAAGCAAAAAGTTTGATTTATTTTTACTTTTTAATTTTTACTTTATCCGACAGGCTGCTAGGGCGTAGGCAAGCTGCGGAGAACTTGCGTCCCGGAAAAGGGTTCTATAGCGGTTCTCAATTGCGTATGCTACGGCTAAGAAAGAGGTTAGGGACTAGGGAAAACGCCTTCGAGCGCTACCCTAACGCCTAACCCCTGACCCTGTAGTGCATCCAACTGCAAACCGCTATAGAACTTTGTGGAGGCCGTATTAAAAGGAGTTTGCCTATACGGCCTAAGAGCACTGCCCGAAAAGCAGGTACGCAGAATTTCAAGCCTCTTCGCTTCACTCAAGGTGGCAAGAGTTAAAAAGGAGAGAAGGAATTAGTCTGCGGGTCTGTGTTTTAGGAAGTGGTAGTTCCGGTAATTCGATCCTGGTTTGTTCAGAGAAAACCAAGATCCTGGTGGATGCGGGCTTGAGTGCCAGCGAGATCGCCAACCGGATGGCTCTGGTGTCCGCCGCGCCAGGTGAACTCTGTGGAATCCTGATTTCCCATGAGCACATCGATCATATTCGCTCAGCCGGGGTCATGGCTCGAAGGTACCGGATTCCCCTCTACCTGAATGCTTCAACCCATGAGGCAGCCCAGGTTAAGCTGGGGAAGCTGCACCAATTGCAAATTTTTGAAACCAACCAAAAACTTGAAATCCGTGATCTGCTCATAGAGCCATTCTCTGTACCGCACGATGCTGCGGACCCGGTAAGTTTTTGCTTTTATACGAAAAATCGAAAACTGGGCATCGCCACCGACCTGGGCAGACCCACGACCCTTGTACGGGAGATGCTTAAGGCATGCCATGCCTTAATTCTGGAATCCAACCATGACCCCGAAATGCTCCTCAGCGGCCCTTACCCCTGGTGGCTGAAACAAAGAATCAGAGGAGGTTCCGGGCACCTGTCCAACGAGAGTTCACAATCCTTGCTGCGAGAATTGATCCACGCAGATCTCAAGCATGTTATCCTCGCTCACCTCAGTGAAAAAAATAACCATGCAGCCTTGGCTCATCAGACAGCCATGCAGGTTTTGCAGGAGAGGAGCGACCTGAAAATAACCTTAAGCATCGCCAGCCAGCATCAGGTGGGAGAGATGATTAAGGTGTAAGGTAGCAGGCATTCTATATGCAGGTTGACTTATTTCATAGAGTAATAAGTCAAACGACCAGAAATTTTTTAATGATATATGGGGTGAAGTTTATAAATAAATTATGAACTATCAGATATTTAAAATTCCACCAAATGAATATGATACTATTGAACAGCTTGGAACAAAAGAAAAATTCTGGTTTTATGATAAAAACGATAAAACTACAAAATTATTTAAAATTGGCAGACAGGGAACTGGAGAAAACTGGGCGGAAAAAGTTACCGGTGAGTTAGCAAAGCTCCTGGATTTACCTTGTGCTGAATATGAATTTGCAACGTGGAATAGGAAAGAAGGGGTAATATCACCACTTTTTGTTCCTCAAGATGGCAGACTTGTTCATGGAAATGAGATATTAATACAAATCATAAAAAATTATCCTAAAAATAAATTTTATAAAGTTCGTGAGCATAAACTTTCAACGGTCTTAGCAGTCATTAGAGCTGTACCTGATTTGCCACGAGGCTTTGAAAGAAATACAATAATCCAAAAGCCACTAGAAGTATTTGTAGGCTATCTAATGTTTGACTGCTGGATTGCTAATCCTGATCGTCATCACGAAAACTGGGGATTAGTACTTGACAGCACCAATAATAAAATACACCTTGCACCAACATATGATCACGCATCAGGATTAGGATGTAGAGTATCTGATGACGAAAGAGTTAAAAGATTAGCTACCACCGATACAAGATATAATGTAGAAGCATTTGTCAAAAAGGTAAAATCTGCTTTTTATGATAAAAATCTGGCGCAACTGGAAATAATCAAAGCATTTGTTAATGCTGCTAAACAAAATAGGAAGGCAGCGTACTTTTGGTTAGATAAGCTAGAAAGCATATCTCAAATTGAAATAGAAAATATTTTTGGAAAGGTACCGAATTAATTAATGACTGAGCCTGCAATTAGGTTTGCATTAGCACTTTTAGCAGTAAACAAAAAACGATTATTAGAGTTAAGAACAGGATTGTAAAAATGATTGACGTACTTATCTTAGCTTGGCAAAACCCACATAATCGTGGATGGATACCTGTCGGAAGGTTGCAATATAAAAATAATAAATACATTTTCAAATATACTATTGGTGCAAAACGAACAAAAGACTTTGTGCCATTTGCCCGGATGAATTTAGACAATTCATACGAGTCAGAAGAATTATTCCCCATTTTTCAAAATAGACTTCTCTCCAAATCAAGACCGGAATACAATGATTATTTAAATTGGCTCAATTTTGAAAGAGATAATATTTTCCCCTTTGATGAACTTGCTAGAACGGGCGGCATTAGAGCAACTGATTCTCTTCAATTGTTTCCGGTTCCTGAAAAAATAAATGGAAAATATGAAGTCATATTCTTCAGTCATGGGATCAGTCACTTAGCACCTAATTATATTGAAAGAGTTAACCATCTTAATCAGGGGAATAAACTCTATATAATGAGAGATATTCAAAATAAATTTGATCCCCTTGCACTTGTACTAAGAACCGATGATCCCCCGGAAATCGTAGGTTACTGTCCAAAATTTTTTGTTCAAGATTTCGGGAGGCTAATTGATAATAACGGTCCAGGAAATGTAGAAGTTTCCGTTATGAAAGTTAATGTAAACTCACCATTACAATTCAAACTGCTATGTAAGTTTAGTACACCTTGGCCAAGCAAATTTGTTCCTTTCAACGATGAAATTTTCCAACCTATTATTGAAGATGAGGAGGAACAGGAAAAGAAACAGGGTCAAGTCCTCGCATTAGGCTAAAGTGAGCAACCGTAATCGATACAATAAACTATCATCTGCCACAAGGTGGGCTTCGCCACATCAACGCCATGCCTGGCCGACGCAGGAATCCAGAAGTTATAGTCCCTCCAGTAGGTTAGCGCATCCCTACTCACAGGGGAGGAAACTGGCGGGAGACTTCCGCCATGCTGTACTAATGAAACACTTGATCATCTTTTCTACAAAGAAGAAAATTTTTTGCACACCTACCCAAGGTTTTTTTCATTTTTAATCGGATTGACCTCATGAGGTCAGGTATTGATAATGCCGGCTTACAGCTTGTAAGCTGTAAGGGTATGCTCGTAAGCTGCAACAATATGAAGGGGTTAACCTTAAAGAAACGGAAATAACCTTCATGAGATGTGTCAGTGTTGCTTTTAAATATCGGTGCTGGCACGGTATTTGCTTTCTAAAATTGCAAACGCCCAGACCGGGGAGCTTCAACATGCGGTATATAGTGGGGGATGTTCAAGAACATATTGGAGCACTTCCGGCTACGGAAATTGAAACGGAAAATCAGATCACGATGACGGACTGTGAACAGTGATTTATGCTCATGTTACTGCGGAAAATAAGTTACTTTCGGATCTTCGACTACATTCTACGGCGATTGCGACTTCTGGACTCAAAGCGGCTATTCACCTGAGGCGGAAATTCTGCTCTCTGATCTGGGCTTTTATTTTTCACTACCGGACACTTTTTTATTCCCGTTTTCGTGGGAATGAGTGTTGAGATTTTTTCTTAACAAGGGGATTTTCCTTAAATGGGGGACCTTCCTGGACGGCGTGATTTTTCTTAGCGGTTGAGAATTTTTCTTTAAAGTGTCCGATAGAGAGTTTTTCTTAAAAGTACCCCGTAAAGAGTTTACTGAAAAGTGGCTGATCGAGATCTTTCCTCAAAAGTCTCCAATAAAGCGGTTTATTTAATCTAACCTGTTATCTTTCCCTTTTCCTTCTAATTTACCAAAATTATCAATAATTTTTTTGTTGGATATCCAAAAAACTAGTTGACAAAGGTGAGGACATAGTTTATCATCGTCGCGAAGATTTAAGAAAAAACTTATTCTAAAATAGTATTATTATATAATATTTAAGCTCCTTTGCAATTACCGAATGATTTTCTCTGGAGTAGCACTTACTATTAACCCTTATTGTTTTTTCTGGTCGATATGAGAAAATTCCCCCTATCTGTCCTTAACCTTATATTTTTGAAGTCGGTCACATTTTCCCGACCCAGGGTCCTCGTCCCTCTTTTCATCCATCCAACCATTCATCCAAGGCGAAAACGCTTTACATCGCCTTTATCTCTTTTTCTTATTATATGTTTTATCTCGAGTGTATGTTTTACCTCTGTATGTTTTACCTCGTCAGTATCTTTCTCCGAGGTATTAAAAGGTTATACCATAGGGCCTCAGGATGTTTTAAAAATTGAGGTATGGGACAATCCCGATCTCTCGAGAGAAGTAACGGTTTCGCTCACGAATATGATCTCTTTTCCCTTGATAGGAGAAATGAAGGTAAATGGGTATACTGCGGAGCAACTCCAGCAGGTTATACGGTCTCGCCTGGCAGATGGTTACCTGGTCAATCCTCAAGTTACGGTGACGGTTAAAGAGTATAACAGTAAAAAGGTCTATGTGCTGGGGGAAGTTAACAAACCGGGCTATTATCCCTTCTCCAGGGTGACCACCATGGTAGAGATCATCTCAATGGCTGGT
>Ga0315268_10006199_pt1 | contig 12744 bp, 10 predicted proteins | sample C1_top_MG_FD_204535 | JGI IMG/M metagenome (GOLD analysis project Ga0315268, IMG submission 204535) | Sediment microbial communities from Yellowstone Lake, YNP, Wyoming, USA - C1_top | ecosystem: Environmental > Aquatic > Freshwater > Lake > Sediment | place: USA: Wyoming | collected 2017-08-01 | reverse complement strand
CGGTGTAACCTTACTTAAGACTTCTTCTTGAGCCCCTCTATTTCGGACTTGAGGCGCTCCACTTCTTCCTTATATTTTTCCACTTCCGCCTCGGCCATTTTCGGTGGTTCATAGGCCGGGGTTTCGGTCTTCTTGAAGAACTTGTCCTTGGACTCTTCATATCCCAAGTAGACTGCCAGGGCGCCGCCCAAGAGAAGCAGCAAGGGGATGGCCCCTTTCACCAGGGTCATGAAATCCCAGAACCACATGCCCAGGCAGATTAACCCTACCGCCACCGCCACCAATCCGCCTACCAGCGCAGTCATGCCAACCTCCTTACCTGTAATTAAACCACCAGCGGTTCGCCGGATTGAAAACCGGGCCGATACACAGATTTTGATTGTTAACAGAAAGTAAGAAATTAATCAAGGAAGAAATCTCCCCGGGCGGTTCTGGAAAAAAGATTTCCTCAATAAAATAGAAAGGTTATAGTTAATGATTCCTTGACAAAAATCGCCGTCAGCTTATAATATGGCAAACTTGCCTTATTGGTGCAGGCCGGAGACCTCTCTGGGGGTCTAATATTTCGAAAGTTCCTCGACCACCCCATTAATACCCAAGATTTTGCGAGAAAGATATGGCGGAGGATTATTACCAGATTTTAGGAGTCAGCCGGGATGCCACCCCCGAGGAGATCAAAAAAGCCTACCGCAAGCTGGCCCTGAAGTACCATCCCGATAAAGCCAAAGGCGACAAGAAGGCCGCCGAGGAAAAGTTCAAGCAGATCAGCGAAGCCTACGCCGTCCTGAGCGATCCCCCCAAGAGGGCGGAATACGATCAGTTCGGCTCCCAGGCCTTCAAACAGAAGTTCACCCAGGAGGACATCTTCCGGGGTTTCGATTTCAATGAAATCTTTGACTTCGGCCTTTCCGAAGGCATCTTCAGCCGCCTTTTCGGCGGTCTGGGGGGCACCCGGCCCTTCTCCCGGGGTCAGACCCGCATCTTCCGCTACGGCGGCCCCGAAGGCTTCGAAGGCCCGGTCCAGCCCTCCAAAGGCGCGGACTTGCAGGTGGAGATGCCCATCACCCTTTACGAAATGGCTTTCGGCGGCGAAAAGGTGGTGAGCCTCAGCCACGACGGCCATCTGGAAAAGATCGCGGTGAAAATTCCGCCGGGGACCCTGCCCGGGAAGAAACTGCGCCTCAGCGGCAAAGGGCAGCCCAACCCCATGGGCGGACCGCCAGGGGATCTCTATGTTAAATTGAAGGAGGTGGAACACCCGGTCTTCAAACGCGAAGGCAACGATTTGTATGTTGACCGGAAGATCAAGTTCACCGAAGCCGTCCTGGGCACCAAAGTGACGGCCCCCACTCTGGACGGCAAAACCATGAGCCTCAAAGTACCCCCCGGCACCCAGAGCCACACCAAAATGCGCCTCAAGGGCTATGGTCTGCCCCTGCCCAACGGCAAAACCCGGGGCGACCAGTACGTCCGCATCATCGTGGAAACTCCCGCCAATCTCACCAAGAAGCAGAAAACCCTCCTGGAGGAACTGGCCAAGGAAGGGATTTAAATACGGTTTTTGGTTTTTGGTTTTTGGTAAAAAAAAAATACCCAAAAATTATCCTGGCAAAATTCCTTCCCCCGCTTTTCCTCTCTTGACAAGCAAGTAATAATTATTAACTGATAACTGACCCTTAACCGACAAAATTAATTTTTCCTAGGCCTATCCCTGGCGCAACACGCCAGGCGGTTTTATTTTGGTTATTATCCGGACCGGAGGGAGGACCGCCATTTATGGATGCCTTGATGCTTTCCCGCCTGCAGTTCGCGGTGGCCACCTTTTTCCATTTCATCTTTGTCCCCCTTACCCTGGGCCTCTCCATCCTCATCGCCGTCATGGAGACGATTTATGTCCGGACCGGCGATGAGACCTACCGGAGCCTGGCCAAGTTTTGGGGGAGGATTTTCGTCATCAACTTCGCCATCGGGGTCCTCACCGGCATCACCCTGGAGTTTCAGTTCGGCACCAACTGGTCCCGGTATTCCCGCTACGTGGGGGACATCTTCGGGTCGCTGTTGGCCATTGAGGCCACCCTGGCTTTTTTCCTGGAGTCCACTTTCCTGGCGGTCTGGATCTTTGGTTGGAACCGCCTCTCCCCGAAACTCCATTGTCTGTGCATCTGGCTGGTGGCCTTCGCCTCCAATCTCTCGGCCCTCTGGATCCTCATCGCCAACTCCTGGATGCAGCACCCGGTGGGCTACGCCATCCGGGAGGGCCGGGCCGAGCTCACGGATTTCCTGGCCATTGTCACCCAGCCCTTTGCCATCCAACAGTTTTTCCACACCGTCAGCGGGGCCTACATCCTGGCGGGCTTTTTCGTCATGGGGGTCAGCGCATACCACCTGCTGCGCCGGCAGCATATCGATTTCTTCACCAAATCCTTCCGCCTGGCCCTCATCTTCGCCCTGATCTTTTCCCTGGCCGAAATCGTCCAGGGGCACATCCACGGCGGCGAGGTGGCCAAGATCCAGCCCACCAAGCTGGCGGCCATGGAGTCCCACTGGAATACGCAGGCCGACGCGCCCCAGTGGCTGTTCCTGATCCCGGATGAGAAAAACGAACGCAACCTGGTGGAGTTCGGCCGCCTTCCCGGGGCCCTGAGCCTATTGGCCTACCACTCCACCGCCGCCACCGTGAAGGGGCTCAAGGACTTTCCCCCGGACGAGCGGCCCCCGGTGGCCCTGACCTTCGTTGCCTTCCGCACCATGGTGGGACTGGGGTTCCTCTTTGCCCTCCTCACGGTGGTGGGCTGGTTCAAGCGCAACCGGCTTCTGGAAAGCCCCACTTACCTGAAAATCATGCTCTATGCCATCCCGCTCCCTTACATCGCCCTGCAGGCCGGCTGGATCGTCACCGAAGTGGGGCGCCAACCCTGGATCGTCTACGGATTGATGCGCACCAAAGACGCGGTCTCCCCCATCGCCGCCTCCCAGGTGGGGGTTACCCTGGGGGCCTTTATCCTGGTTTACACCCTGCTGGGGGTGGCCGCGTTCTATCTCATCATCAGACACGCCCGCCTGGGGCCGCCACCCGCACCCGGCGCCCCGGCCGGAGAGGAGGTGTAAGCCATGTTGCCCACCATCTGGTTTCTGCTGTGGGGAGTGCTCTGGGCCGTTTATTTCATGCTGGACGGCTTCGACCTGGGGCTGGGCGTCCTGATGCCCTTTTTGGCCAAGACTGACACGGAAAGGCGCCTGATTTACCGGGCCATGGGCCCCCACTGGGACGGCAACGAAGTCTGGCTCATCACCGCCGGCGGCGTCACCTTCGCGGCCTTTCCCACCGCCTACGCAGTGATGTTTAGCGGCCTCTATTCCGCTCTCATGCTCATCCTGTTCGCCTTGATCTTCCGGGGCATCTCCTTCGCCTTCCGGGACGCGGTGGCCAGCCCCGGCTGGAAGTCCTTCTGGGACTGGAGCCTGATCCTGGGCAGCTTTCTGCCGGCCCTGCTCTTCGGGGTGGCCTTTGCCAACCTGTTCCAGGGCATCCCCATCGGCGAGGGAGGCCTCTTCCAGGGCGGCCTGCTCACCCTCATCAACCCTTACGGCCTGGCGGGGGGCCTACTCTTTCTTCTGCTCTTTACAGTGCACGGGGCCTTGTGGCTGGCGATAAAATCCACCGGTGACCTGCACCACCGGGCCGCGGCCATGGCCCGGCGCCTCTGGCCCTGGCTCCTGGTGATGGCCGTCATCTTTCTCCTGGCCACCCGGCGCTGGACCTTCCTGTACGACAACTACCTGGCCCACCCGGTGCTTTTCCTCCTCCCGGTCGCGGCAGTGGTAGCCCTGATCCTGATCCGGTTGTTTATGGGAAAGGCTCAGTGGTGGCGGGCCTGGTTCGCCTCCGCAGGCCTCATCGGCAGCGCCACCCTGTTTGGGGTGGTGGGGCTTTACCCCGATCTGCTCAGGTCCAGCATCGATCCGGCCTTCAGCCTCAACATCGCCAATGCCGCCTCCAGTCCCCTGACCCTGAAGATCATGCTAGGAGTGGCCCTCACCTTCGTGCCCCTGGTCATCGCCTACCAGGTCTGGGCCCATTACCTGTTCAAGGACCAGGTGCGGGAGGAGGACCTGGAGCACGAGGAAGCTTATTGAGGAGGGTTAAAAGGGGAAAAGGTTAAAAGGCGAAGAGGACAAGAAAAAGATTTACTTTTTTCCCTTTTCGCCCTTCCATATATACTCTCGTACCCAAAAACCATTTTTAAGGAGCCGCATCATGCCGGTAGAACTGGCGCCAAATATATACTGGGTGGGCGTCGTGGACTGGATCATCCGGGATTTTCACGGCTATCTCACCGAAGACGGCAGCACCTACAACGCCTATCTCATCGTGGACGACCATATCACCCTCATCGACACGGTCAAGCGCGACCTGGTCCCCGGGATGCTGGCCCGGGTCGCCGAGATCGTGGACCCGGCCAAGATCTCCTACATCGTCTCCAACCACGTAGAGATGGACCACTCGGGGGGCCTCCCCGAAGTGGTGGCCGCGGTCAAGCCCGACAAGGTCTTCTGCTCGCCCCTGGGGAAAGCGGGGCTGAGCCGCCATTTCAAACAGGACTGGCCTTTTGAACCGGTGAAGACCGGGGCCGAATTGTCCCTGGGCCGCTATACCCTGAGCTTTCTCGAAACCCCCATGCTCCACTGGCCCGACTCCATGATGACTTATCTGAAAGAGGAACAAATCCTCTTTTCCAGCGACGCCTTCGGGGCGCATCTGGCGTCCACCGCACGCTTCGACGACCATTTGCCTGACTCCCCCGGAGACTACGCCAATCAATTGAAGAAATATTACGCCAACATCCTCATGCCTTTCGGAGGCTTGATAACTCAGCTCTTCGAGAAAGTCGCCGCTCTCGGCCTGTCTTTCAAGATCATCGCTCCGGACCACGGCCTCATTTACCGGAAAAATCCCGCCTGGGCCCTGGAGGCCTATCGGCAGTGGGCCGCGGGGGCACCTTTGCCCAAGGCCCTGGTGATCTACGACACCATGTGGCACTCCACCGAAATGCTGGCCGAAGCCTTCATGGAGGGCCTCATGGACGCCGGGGTGCAGGCCCAGATGCACCACCTGCGGCGCACCCATTACAGCGACATCGTCACCGAGGTCCTGGACGCGGGGCTGCTGCTCTTCGGCTCCCCCACCCTCAACAACCAGATGTTCCCCAGCATGGGGGAATTTCTCACCTACCTGAAGGGCCTGAAACCCAGGAACAAGGCCGCCGCGGCCTTCGGCTCCTATGGCTGGAGCGGCCAGGCCGTGGGCCTCATCAACCAGGAGTTGGAGGCCATGAAGCTGAAGGTGGTGCACGAGGGCTTCCAGGTCAAATACATCCCGGACCCTGAAGAGCTGGCCGCGGCCCGGGCCCTGGGGGAAAAACTGGCGAGGGGGAATTTGAGTTTATAGGCACTTTTGAGGGAGGCGGTCAGGGCCTCGGCGCAGCGGCCTTCACCCTGAAGGCAAGCCCGCTCAATCCTAAGAATGATGCAGCTTGGGGGCCAAAGCCATGAAGGGGCCCGGGGGGCACTCCAAGTAAATCCGATAAAAACGGCGCGCTTAGAAAATTCACTTATCTGGTTTTGGCCTGAGGGTGCGGACCTTGCTTGTGCTCAGTCTTCCGCCGGGGGCTTGCAAGTCGGGCACCGGATGTAGCCTTTTTCCTGGGCTTCCTCTACGGAATTAAAGCCGATCAACTTTTCGGGAAGAATGGTCTTGGCCCATTTGCACTCAGGATAGTGGTATTTGTTTGACGTAACAGAACCCACATATTTGGGGCTGAGTTTATCCTCCGTGGAGGATGAACCGGAGGGTTCGGGCGCGGGAGTCGGAGGTCCTGCCACGGCCCCAAGTTTGTCGGAGGCAGCGCGGCTCTCCCCTTCGGGTGGATTTTCCACCGCCGTGGCCGGCTCCGGTTTGGGGGCTTGGGTCTTGGGAGCCGGCAGCGCTGCATCAGTGACAGGATTTTGGGAAGCCGGGCCTACCGCCTTCGGGACTGATTTGGTAATTTCAATGGCATGAGGCTTGCTCGGCCCGCCATGCCTCAAGCCAAAGAAAGACAGGGCAGTTATTATCAAGGCCAAGACCGCCAAACAAAATGCCGCCAGGATGGTGCCCCGGTGGGCTTGCGGCAACAGCCAGTTCTGTTCCTGGCGAGGCTTCTCCGGAACCTTCTCCTCGGCTTCTGCCGTATGAGTCCTTAGCTCCTCCACAATCTTCTCAGCCAAGTTTTCTATTTTGCGCCATAGATTCGAGCGGGGGGCCGCAATTTTTAAAGAAGCTCCCTTAACCAGCGCCTCCATTAAAAGGTGATAATCACTGGGCAACAACGCAAATGCCGGAGCCTTGATCGTTTTTTCCAGACTTTTCAATTGAACACTGTCGCTTTTATTATATCGATTAACTACAACTTTTATAGGTACATGGTCTTCCGTAAGGTTTCTGAGCAAAGGCCATATAGTCAATAAGTTATGCAGGTCAGTTACAGTAACACCACTGAGCAAGATCACCATATCACTTTGTCTAATTACATTTGCATACACATCATCGTAGATTTGACCTAAATCAATTATAATATATTCATATATATGTCTCAATAGGTTAAGAACATTCACGATTGCGTTGGCTTCCATTTTATGTTGGTCTTCTATATCCATACATCCATAAAGAATATCTAATTTGGGCTCGTAAGATTGTAACGTCTTTTTTATAAAAGCCAAATCCACCTTTCCTTCATGGCCGATTATATCCGTCAAAGAACGCGGAGCCACCTGGTTCAAAAATTTGGCTACGTCAGGAAATGGTCGTCCCAAGTCGACTATCACTACCTTACTGTCAGTTTGTTCAGCCAGAGCCATCGCCAGGTTTATTGCAATTGTAGTTACACCAACCCCGCCTTTGTAACCTGTAAGAGTGATGATATGTCCTTGATCGGATTGCTTGGTACATCTGGTTGACCATATTCTGTCAACTGCCGCTTCCAGATCAGCCTGGGTGAACGGAATGGTCAAAAATTCATTAAAACCCCTCTGGACCGCTTGGATCATAAAATCAGGCTGCCAGTGCCGGCAGCATAAAATGGCGGCGGTCAGAGGAAGCCTTTTCCCAAGGTTTTCGAGCCATTCCGGGAAAATAACCTGGTCTTCCAATTCCACCAGAACCAGGTCAGGGGAGGTTTCGAGAGAATCGAAGAAGCTTTCAGGATCGGAAGATTGGCTGATCATGGAAAGGGTGGGAATGGCGTCCAGTATCCGGAGAATTTCTGCCCGTCCCGCCTCGCTTGCAAAAATAACTGAAATTTTAAGGTTTTTTGAAAGCATTTATTTCAGGACTCCGTGGAAGATACTCTGAACCCAGATCCCAGGGCTTAGTGCCGCGGGTTGCAGCCCATAAAGCATTTCGAACTGCGCCGAATCATAACGTCTGAAAAGATGCATCGCTTAACTTTAAAAAATCATTATCATAAATTTGACAAAATTAATACTTCAAATCAAATGGCTCAGTTCCCCAGAAAAACTGCATAAAATTAGAAGACTTCTTATGTCCTGGATGACCGGCACCTTTGATTGCAGGAAGCCGCGACGGACTTCCGCTCATGCTGGCCGGGGGATTGGTGTTCGATCCTAATGCCCATAAAAATGGGGCGAACTTTGGGTTCGCCCCATACCACGGGAAGGTAAGGTTCTCCAACCCAGAAGGCAGCCTCCCTTAAAGGCTAATTCTTCTTCGCCCCTTCCCCGATCCACTGCCGGAGGGCCAGGTAGTCGGGGGCGCCCTCCTTCCAGAAGGCCCCGCCGCCATGCACGGCCCCGGGAACGGTCTTGCGCAGCACCAGGCTGTTTTCGGGATTGGCGGTATCCACCACGCTCCTGATTCCCCGCTTGACGTCCACGCCCACCGTGGATCCCTCATAGGTCATGAGGTCCAGGCCCTTGCTGAAGTCGAAGGAGGTGGAAGGATCATCCAGGTCCGTCTTGGTGACCAGCCGGGTCATGGTGCTGCCGGGAATATGGCAGGGGGAGCACTTGCTGCGCAGGATGGGGTAGATGTGCTTGCGGTAGCTCAGGTCCGCCTCCGGATAGGAAGGCAGGGTGGGGGCCGGAGACACCCACAGGGCCCCCCGGGAGCCCATCACGGCATGGTGCATGCTGCACGTCATGGGCATGCCGGAGCTGCCGGCCGCCGGGGCGATGGTCATCATGGGCCGGGACGAAAACCCCTTCTTCACCCAGGCCTTGTATTGCCAGGTGCGGCCATCGTCCGGGGGCGCCGGTTGCATCAGGGTTCCATGGTCGTCCAGGACGTATAGTATATCCATGCTACTACCGTGGGCGGACACCGCGTAGGGATTGCTGGCGATGGGGGCCAGGGTCCAGAAGTTCCCCACCTCGTTGCTGGTCATGCTGATGACGTTGCCATCCCGGTCCTGGAGAATGATCTCGCCGCCCTTGAGCACTTCGCTGCCGGCGCGGTCGGCGTACAGGGTGCCCGCCACGGTCCACTGATAGGCCTCGGCCTTGCCCCCCATGGTGTGGCACCTGGCACAGTCTTCGCCGGCGTGGTGCAGGCCCGACCCCGGGCCGTTGTCCTTGCCCACGATATGTCCTTCCGGCGCGGGCTGATACATCCGGCCGGCGGCGCTGAAGTTGCTCTCGTCATATATCACCGCGGTGGCCGCAATGGCCAGGGCTACGCAGCCCAGGGTTATTAATTTTTTCATGACGGCTCTCCTCTCTGGCAGTTGGTGATCGTGACGGCTCAGGGCAGGTTAAAGAGCCGCACCTTGCCGGTGTTGGCGTCTTCCGTGGGGGCGCCCGCCGCCAGCCGCGGTCCCTGGGCCACTAGGGCCAGGAAGGAGCCCAGATGCATGTTCCGGACTTCCCCCGCAATGACCCGGGCGGAGTTCACCGTGGCCCCGGCCGTCAGACTGCCGTTGAATAGGAAGATTTTGCCCGTGGCCGGCCAGGGGTCACCGTCGGCATGCACCGCGCTCACCGCCAGGCCCGGGCCCACCGGCAGAATGGCGGAGCCGAACCGTCCACCATTGGGCTCGCCGTCAATCTTTGCCAGTTGATTACCAGCGCCGTTGAAAATATAAAGGCGCCCGGAATCGCTGACGCCCGCAATGCCGGCCTGATCCGCCCCTATCGCCACATTGCCGTCATCCAGGACGGCAATGGATTTGCCGAATCCCGCGTCCGCATTGGTGAAGACCAAATTCGGGCCGGTGACGGCGGGATTAAAGGAAGCGGCGCCATGGAAGGCCACCACCCGGCCGCTGGCCTGCAGGAGCAGGTCGTCTTTGCCATCGCCGTTGATATCGCCCGTTGCCAGGGAAAAGCCGATGCCTCCATAGGCCGAGGTGGCGGGAATCTTGAGGGCCTCCTTCTTCAGGATGGTGGTGCGGTCCCCGAAAAAGACATATACCGCCCCCCGCTGGTACAGGGCCGGGCTGGGGGAATGGAAGGGAGCGCCGACAACGAGGTCAGGGAGCCCATCCCCGTTTAAATCGCCCACGGCCAGGGAGTAGCCGAACTTGTCCAGGGCGTTCTCCCCCGACAGGACGGCGACCTTCTGGGGCTTGACCCCGCCCTTGTAAATGGTCACGGTCCCGGCCAGGGAGGCTTCGTCGCTGCTGCCGCTGAAGGCCCCCGCGGCAAAATAGCCCTTGCCGTCGCCATCCAGGTCCCCCAGGGAGGCCAGGCTCCAGCCGAGATTGCCTTCGCCCTCCAACAGGAGGGAGGGCCGCTGGGGAAACCCGGCGGGGGCGCCGGGATAGACCAGCAGCGCTCCTTTGGTCCCGGGCCCCTGGGCATAGGGGGCCCCGATCACCAGGTCCTCATTACCGTCGCCGTTTACATCCAGCACTATCCCGCACTGCCCCTGCAGGCTGCCTCGCAGGGAGTTCAGGCACAGGACCGACGAAGTGGGGCCGCTGGGACCGGCCTTCCCGGGGGCGCCCAGGGCAATCTCCACCAGTCCCGATACCAGAAAGCCTATCAATGCTGCAACCACGAATCGGGTGGACATGTGACCTCCTTTCCGGTTAAGCTCCAGATGATGGCAAAAACTTTTACAAAGGTTTAAATGACTGCATTTAACCGAGCCTTCGGTTAAATATGCGGTTGAATAGCGGGACAGAAATGCCTCTGGAGAAACTCTAAGTTCCAGTGGCTGCCGGTCAATAGGTAAGATTACCTAATCCAAGCTGGTAAAATTACCTAATTTGCCCGCAACCAAGGTGCTACTCCCCAGATTGGACAGCCTATGAACGAATCGCGGCTCCATATCCGGGAAGCCGCGGCGGACTTCCGCTACCTCCTGGCCCGGGGCTACCCCCGGAAGGAGGCCCTGGCCCTGGTAGGCAACCGTTACAATCTTTCCCGCACCGGCCGGCAAATCCTGCACCGGGGAGTCTTCCCGCCCCCGGTGGCCGCGGCCCGCCGCGCCAGGCTGCGCCTGCTCCGGGACCTGGCCGGCCAGCCCCTGGCCCTGGATGGTCACAACGTCCTCATCACCCTGGAGTGCGCCCTTCGGGGAGTGCCCCTGGTGGCCGCGGACGACGGCTTCATCCGGGATGTGGGCCTGGTTTCCCGGGCTTTCAAGCCCTCGGCCCGGACCGACCGGGTGTTGGAACTGCTGGCCGGCTTTCTGGCGGCGCACCAGGCCGGGTCCCTCCGGGTCTGCTACGACGCCCCCCTGAGCCTGAGCGGCGAGCTGGCTCGGCGGACTGCGGAAGTCTTCCGGAGCCGCGGCCTGCAAGCGGAGGCCCTGGCCCTGGCGGTGCCGGAGCAGGAGTTGGCGGCCTTCCCCGGGCCCGTGGCCACCAGCGACACCGCCCTTATCGACGCCCACGCCCCCGTGGTGGACCTGGCCGGGGAGATTATCCGCCAACAGAACCTGGGAGAGTTGACGGCCCTGGACTAATCTAACTCCTGCCTGCCTCGGCTGGAAATTTGGCCGACACCCGTCCCGGGGGCTTGTCAAACAGATTATTTTTGATTATGTTTATTTGGGAAACGGGCGGTTAACTCAGTGGTAGAGTGCCATCCTCACACGGTGGAAGTCACTGGTTCAAATCCAGTACCGCCTACCAGGAATTCCAGGGGTTACGGTTTGGGGCCGTGACCCCTTTTTTTCCTCCCGGCCGCCTGCCTTGACCAAATCCCCGTTTGACAAGTCAAGGGCTTTTGGGATAATTATTTCTTGGAAAAATCGCCCTCTTAGCCTTAAGGAGAGTTACATGGCCATTGAAGAATTCCCCCGGATGAAACGCCTGCCCCCCTATGTCTTTGCCACGGTGAACGCCCTGAAGATGATGGCCCGGCGCCGGGGGGAGGACATCATCGACCTGGGAATGGGCAATCCCGACATGCCCACGCCGCAGCACATCGTGGACAAGCTGGTGGAGGCCGCGGGCAAGGCTCCGAACCACCGCTACTCCGCCTCCCGGGGGATCACCAAGCTCCGGGTGGCTATCTCCGACTGGTACAAGCGCCGCTTCGACGTGGACATCAACCCGGAAACCGAGGCCATCGCCACCATCGGCGCCAAGGAGGGCCTCTCCCACCTGGTGCTGGCCACGGTGGAGTCCGGGGACGTGGTGTTGGTGCCCAACCCCACTTACCCCATTCACTCGGCCTCCGTGGTCATCTCCGGCGGCCAGCTGGTGAGCATCCCGCTCACCCCCGAGCGGGACTTCTTCGAGGATCTGCACAACATCACGGAGCTCATTCGACCCCGGCCCAAGATGCTGATCATCTCCTTCCCCCACAACCCCACCACCCGGTGTGTGGACCTGGAGTTTTTCCACAAGATCGTGGACTACGCCAACAAGTACGGCGTCTATATCATCCACGACTTCGCCTACGCGGACCTTGTCTTTGACGATTACGTGGCCCCCAGTTTTCTCCAGGTGCCCGGCGCCAAGGAGGTGGGGGTGGAGCTCTTTTCCCTGTCCAAGAGCTACAACATGCCGGGTTGGCGCATGGGCTTCGTGGTGGGCAACCAGAGGTTGGTCCACGCCCTGACCCGCATCAAGAGCTACCTGGACTACGGCGTCTTCCAGCCCATCCAGATCGCCTCCATCATCGCCTTAAACGGCCCTTACGACTGCGTGCAGCAGATTGTGGGCACTTACAAAGAGCGCCGGGACGCCCTCTGCCGGGGTCTGCACAACATCGGCTGGCGGGTGGAGCCCCCCAAGGGCACCATGTTCGTCTGGGCCCGCATCCCCCGGAAATTCCGCCACCTGGGGTCGGTGGAATTTTCCATGATGCTCATCCGGGAGGCCAAGGTGGCGGTTTCGCCGGGCCTGGGCTTCGGGGAGTGGGGGGACGAATACGTCCGCTTTGCCCTGGTGGAGAACGTCCACCGCACCAACCAGGCCATCCGGGGGCTGCGCCAGGTGCTGCGGAAAAGTCCCGAAGAATTAGGCCTGCCGGCGCCGCCGAAGTGATATGAGACGCAGATGAATGTCGTTAATGTGGGACTGATCGGCTTCGGCACCGTGGGCACCGGGGTGGCGCGCCTCCTCACCGAGCAGCGGGAGATGCTCTCCCGGCGCCTGGGAACGGATCTGATCCTGAAAAAGGTGGCGGACCTGGACCTGGAGCGCGACCGGGGAGTCGCCCTGGAGCCGGAGCGCCTCACCACCCGGGCCGCCGATATCCTGGACGATCCGGAGATCGACATCGTGGTGGAGC
>Ga0315268_10006198_pt1 | contig 12744 bp, 11 predicted proteins | sample C1_top_MG_FD_204535 | JGI IMG/M metagenome (GOLD analysis project Ga0315268, IMG submission 204535) | Sediment microbial communities from Yellowstone Lake, YNP, Wyoming, USA - C1_top | ecosystem: Environmental > Aquatic > Freshwater > Lake > Sediment | place: USA: Wyoming | collected 2017-08-01 | reverse complement strand
AGCACAAACGTTTTGTTCATTTCATTTCACCAATGTTATACATGCTTTCTACCATCGTTGTATGGGGAAATATGGACTTAATGCTATGTTTTAGAACAACCCGTACTAAAAACAGAACACACAATCATCGGAAGCAGATGCCGTCACAGTCATGGAGTGTGGAACGTCATTGTCTTCATGCGCTTCAGGGTATCTTGCCGATTCTAAATGCGGTAGGCGCTGATTCCGAACTGAAGACGACACGCTTCTTAGGGCAAAATAGGCCAGTGAATGGTAGTCTAGTATTAGTCATAAAGGAGTTTTTCTGATGACCTTTGCCTAAATGGTGAGCCAAGAAATATAATGACCCCTTGCAGCCAAGTCGCCTAGGTAGATCTCATTCATGGTTTCAAAACTGATGTCATGCGAGATGCCCATAGTTTTTTCAGTCTGAGTCAAGAAGACAACAGTGCAATGTCTCACAGCCTCTCTGACGCGGTCAAAGAAACTTGTGAATGGGTTAGGCAAGCTTAATCAGACTAGAATTAGGCTTCAAACGGAAAAATGATGTTGAGAAAATTGTTAATCTTAACGTGCAGAGTAGACACCGCTGAGACAGCGAGCGTGTTTTAGAATGATTGTGCGATAGAAATTCTATAATCAGCCTCCATTGACTTATTAACTTATTAAGCATTATCTTGCATTGACGGTTTTGTCTGTTTGATTCCCAGCTTTGTCTTTTGACACGTCTTCCGTGCGCGCACTGAGAGTGATAATGCAGTTGTTGTTTGCCAAATATCAGCGCGCGCTAAGTCATAGCATTTTGATCGATCAGAAGAAAGACAAAATAAGGATTAGAAAGAAATACATGAGAACATAGAGTACACCGTGGTTTCGCAATGGATATATTGACAATCGTTTTTGGCACTATCGGCGGTCTTGCACTCTTTCTTTACGGATTGCACACATTAAGTAATAGCTTGGAGAAATCTGCAGGTGAGAAGATTAGGCAGATACTTACCAAGCTCACTGACAATCCTTTGAAAGGCTGTCTCCTAGGTGCTTTCACAGCTGCGATTCTGCAAAGCAGTGGTTTGACAATGATAACTTTGATTGGTCTGATAAATGCAGGAATTCTGACGTTAAGGCAAAGCATAGGAGTCATGCTAGGAAGCGAAATTGGCACTACGGTAACTGCGCAATTAATAGCGTTCAGAGTTGGGGTTTATTTTCTTCCTTTGATCGCATTTGGGTTTTTTCTGTCATTTCTGGCTAAAGGCAGAAAGCACAAGACTATAGGTCAGATGATATTGAGTTTTGGTTTAATCTATTTAGGAATGAGTATAATGTCTAGCAGTATTCAACCACTTCAAAATGAACCTGACCTCAAAGTTTTTTTGTTCAATCTTGGGCAGTTTCCACTATATGGGTTAATTTTGGGGATAATAGTTACTGCTATTTTCCAAAGTAGTTCTGCTATGATGGGTTTGGTCATATCTCTTGGCATCAATAATCTGATCACTTTGAATGCAGCAGTAGCTATGATCCTCGGCGCCAATATAGGCACATGTGTTACTGGGATGCTTGCAGCCATTGGATCATCACTTTCGTCCAAGAGATTAGCTCTGGCCCAGCTCACGATTAATGTAATCGGTGTACTACTATTCTTTCCTTTCATAACCACCCTGTCAGGATTTCTTGAGATGACATCGTCTGATCTACCTAGACAAATCGCGAATGCCCATTCAATTTTCAACGTAGTGGTCACTGTACTTATGTTGCCGTTGACAGGTTTTCTGGTTTCTGCCGTAAAGAGACTCCTGCCAGGAGAAGAGACTGCAGTCAAGAGAGGTACGGAATTCATAGATGAAAAGCTATTGAAAGTTCCATCTATCGCATTGTCACAAGCTGAAAAAGAAGTCCATAGGATGGCTAAGATGACGTATGAAATGTTGGATGAAGCAACATCCGCAATAATAAATGATAAAGAAAAGGCAATTGAAAAAGTAATAGAGATGGAAAAAGCAGTCGATGAAATAAATGAGACTGTTGACAGATTTTTGAATGACATTCCATCTGAGGACCTGAGCGAACGAGAGCTGAAGAAACTGGCCTGTTTGAAACACAGTATTACTGACATTGAAAGGGTGGGAGACCATGCTAACAATCTGGTAGAATTAGCTGGAAAGAAACTGAAGGGCGCCCTGAAGTTTTCAAAAGAGGCCATTGATGAGATAAAAACTATGTGCCTAGAAACAAAGCTAATATACGAATGTGCTTTGTCTGCTCTAGCTGATGAGAACAGAGAAAGAGTTCAAAAAGTCCGGGAACTGGAGCACGAAATTGACAATCTGCAGAGAGTCTTTGAGGAAAACCATGTCCGAAGACTCGAGAACAAGATCTGTAACCCCCTCATAGGAATAGTCTTCGTCGATATCCTCAGAAACCTAGAACGTATAGCTGATCATTCAACCAACATTGCAAATGCCATCTTGTTAGGGTTCTGACATCTAGCTAGCACCGAAAGAATGAAAACCCATGTTTGGCGCGCGCGACAAAACAAGTGTCGCTTCGGCTAACTTGCTGAAGGAGAGACAGGTATGAAACACAAAGGCCCCTTTTTTTGGGACTCGGCGTAATACTGTTAGTGTTGACAGTCGCTGACATTTGTGCCATGTCTCATCCGCAACAGCTTAAGTACGGAACCGCCCTTGTCAGTCAGAAACTGTCTACAAAGCCTGAGAAGTACGTTGTTGTGACTGACCCAGACCCCTATTTGTTAGAAGCCTTATCGAACTCTGGAACAGCAGTGTTTATTGGCTCTTCGGACAACACAAACGTTGATGAACTTGTGTGGGCTCAGGGAACAGACAATCTGGAGTACAACAACGCCTACTACACGGTTGACCTGCTAAGTGTTGATAACTTCTTTTATCATAGGTTCTTTTTGATTCTGCTCTTTAGTTGGATAGTTTTAGGTGTCAGTTTCGTAAGGGCTCGTCGTGTTGAAGTAAAAAACGCCGAAAAAGAAGAACAAACCTAGAAAAGTATGATAGCGCGCGCTTAATACACGATTGGTAGTAATGCTAAAATGGACACTATGAAATAAATGGTTCCAGTTAGGGCGACTATCACAAAGGCCTTTTGTGTGGAAAGATCCAGTGATTGTCTAACCGCAATCACCAGTGCCGCAATCATCCAAAAATTAGTGCCCACTAAGACTAGAAGAGCCCATTCATACAGGGAAAACAGCGGCAGCAAGAGTTGCAGCGCAACCGGTACATATGCAAAAGCTATAGTTCTTTGTATTTCGCGAAAGCCAGCCGTTCCCTTGAAGATCTTCACGCCAACTAAATAAATCATGCCCGTCAGAATCAACCATTTGGCCAAGGCTAGAAAAATGGCTTCGACCACAGTTAAGCCAACGATGGGCAAATCCCCACTTAATATCGTTTTCCCGTATAGTCGCACATCATAAATCACACTGCCGACTACACTACAAACGTTGATGAAAATTATGGCTACCAAAGCATGTTTTAGCGCCGTGGGATCATGTTCAATAGCCTCATACAGATTGGAGTCTAGCTTGGCAGCTCTTATCAATTTTCTGAAGAAAGGAATAGAAACTGCAGGTGACTCGTTTCCACTTGCTCCGTTCATTTTCCTTCACTGCTCAACTCATTTGCTGCTACTTGGCTTATAAGGTTCAATCTACACCCGCAAGCTATGTTGAACAATGCACGCGCTAATTCAAAACCGAAGTTAGCAGCTGTCCCAGCTGTTCTTAACGGGGTTTCTGTGGGCTTAGCCTACGTAGTGAGCCAAGGAAACATCACGGCAACAATCATATGGTTCGCCATAACAACAGGCACAACAGCAGGACTAAACTACTACAAAGAAAGAGAATGAAAGCAATAAGCAAAATGTCCATTGTATACGGTATTAAGGGGCATGGCTATTTGTTTCCTTCTAGAGCATTCTGGATCTTCTTCAGTATGATATTAACATCGCTCAGCTCATGCTCCCAAAAACGCATAACTTCCCAACCCATAGTTCTTAGCAGTTCACTTTTTGCCGCGTCTCGCTCAATGTTCTTCCTCAATTTTGGAAGCCAATATTCTCTATTGCTTTCCGGTATGTGAGAGTGGATTGGACAACCATGCCAAAAGCATCCATCGATGAAAATGGCTAGTCTCTCGGTTGGGAAGGCTATGTCGATCAATTCCTTGCCATAGTGAATCCTGTACCTTAGCCCCTTAGACCAAAGGGCTTTTCTTAGACTAATCTCTGGTTTAGTGTTCTTGGAATGTATGGCAGCCATGATTTTCGAGCGTTTTTCTTTAGAGACGAAATCCACAACATGTCATCTGACTACAGTCTATCAAGTAGTTTTCCAAGCGATTCCAAATTCTGTGCATGTTTGATAAAGCATTCCCTGATTCTCTTGCATTCCCCATCATCAAATATCTTGTCCTCATAGCACCCGCGTTCTTTATTTCTGACGGTCAGACTGTTTTTCTTGTTAGGCGTTTTCTTGGCGTGCGCCAAAACATTTCTCAACTCGATGACCTCAGTCTGAAAGTTCTTAAACTCGTTTGCTACTTTTCCCAAGTCAGTTTTTAACTGGGTCAGATCGGCCTTCTCCTTTCCTGTAGAATGCTGTATTTTTTGATCTAGGGATTTGGTCTTCTGCCTAAGGAAACGTAGAATGATTTGGAACTTCGCAAACCCTGTGAAGAATTCTTCTTGAACAACTGAGTCGGCGAAGAATTCCAGCTCGACTCCACTCAGTCTAAGTATTTTTGATATTATTTCTTCCATTTGACCAGTCGCGTCTATTGTTTCTGCGATGAACAGTCCTCTAATGTTGCTGATATCCTGATTTTTCTTTATCGTGAGATTGATTATCTTCTTGGTTTTTTCGAACAGGTCATCTCTCTTTGCGCAGTAGATACCTTCAAGCTGCTGCTTTATTTCATTCAGGAAATTCTCATACTGGGAGTAGAAGACGACCTCTGTATACAGCTCGTTCTCTCTTATGGCGTCTATTAACTTGGCGCCTTTCCGGTTCTTGCTTAGATTTTGATCGATTAGTATTAGGTCGAGATCCTTGTTCTTGATTACTTCAGCAAAGTCACTGTCGTCAGATCTAGGCGTCAGATCCAAGTCGAATCCCAACCCCTCTAGATAATCCCTAATTTGAGGTTCTAATGATTTGATATACTCTTTGGAATCTTCGAACCATGCTATACCATACTGAAGCCTCATTTTTTCACCCTTACCACAAATTCTACGCCCTTGTCTAAATGATTATTGACTGTGATGGTTCCATATTCTTCCACTATTTCCTTAACGTGATACAAGCCGATGCCTGATCCCCCAGTTGTTGAAAAGCCAAAGTCGAAAATCTTGGTCAGGTCTTCATCAGGTATTCCAATGCCATCATCCCTGATTCGTAGCTCCAGCGTGTCTTGGTCGAGAATCTTGATTCCGATGCCTACGTTCTTAGCTCTCGCCTTGATCGAATTGCTTATGAGGTTATCAATCACCACTATGAACTTGAAAGGGTTAAAGGTATATTTGAATTCAACATTTGGGTCGCACTCTACACTTACCCTGACATTCTGTTTATCAAGTTGAGCTTCGTTCAAAGGAACATAGATGTTTTCTATATACTGTTTTATATACAATGCCAGATTCTGCTCTATTTTCTGTGACATAAGATCGAACTTTGCTCTTGTCACAAACTGTGTTATTGAAGCCATCATCTGAATCTGAAGCATAATAACATCGATGAGATCAATCAAGGATTTGTTGGAAATGGTCTCTCCTTTTTCGACTTTGCCCTTCAGCATCAACAAGTGATTCTTTATTATGTTTGCACCCAGACCAATCTGGTGCTGCAGCGCAATGATCTCTCCTTTGTCCTCTTCCGCGACATATCTCAAGAACAAAGCTTGCTTCTCTCTCTGTCTGAGTTCGTCTTCAAGCTCTCGTTGCGTTTTCCGAAGATCCCGAAAGGCGTTCTTGACTGCTTTGACTTGCAGGTCTATATACGCTCGTTGGTCTTTGCTTTCAATGAGGTTTTTCACTGCTTGGATGTTCTTGATGATTTCGGGCGTTTTCTCTATCTGTTTCTTTGCGTAGATATCAAGGAGATTTTCATTGAATTCTACTTTGCGCCCCTCATCCTTTATCTGACCGACAAGTTGACTGATTATTTCGAAACTCTGGGATTTTGTTTCCTCGGCATCCCTTGGCTTCCTCTCGGAATCCCAGTCGATACCTTCAACGACGTATTTTTCTAATCTTCTCAGGGCCTTCTCCAGAAAAAGCCTCTTCAGCAATTCCAGCTCAGAAGTCCGAATCACGCCTCCATCCCGGCTTGAGACTTCCCTGAAGTAAGGTTGATATCCACTTACCTCTATCCTTCCCACGATGTCCCTATTGCCCAGAAACCTTCTCGTACCCTGAGTCTTTCTTCTATCAAGTCCTAGCCAATCATCACCTTCGTCTCCATATGGGTTTATCTTAATTCCATTCTTGTAAAAGAAAACTGACCCATATCGTACTGGTTCTATGCCCATTATCCTTGTGAAGGTATTCTTCGCGGAAGGGTTAAGGAAGAAGAGTTTAATGCCCACGTCGTGCAATGGAGGATACTCGTTTTTTTCCTCAACACGGTATATGAACTCGCCTTTATCAACTAGCTCAGTGCGTATTTTCTCCTCTGCGACAATGCAGCTGATTTGAGTCGTTTTTATGTCGAGGCTTTCGAAGAGCACATTACGTACGATTCCATTTATCACTTCGTGATAGCCTTTCGACCGGTATTTGTCATCTTCGCCAAGGAATTCCTCTGCCCTCAAATAAATCTCAAATTCCTGCGAGGCGCCAACCTGAGCAGGGTTAATCAATCGCTGAAGGTATCTCTTCAGTTTAATCAGTTCAGGCCTATCCCATTCATCCCTCAATGAAGAGATTTCAAGGATTGTTCCCTTTTTGAATTTGCCAATCGAGAGACCGATGTCTATCTGATTCACAGGTTCATAATCGACTTTTATTTTCTGAAATTCTTCTGTCGGCTCCTTTTCAAACCTATCCCAGTCCATGTGAAGTACGTGAACTGTACTCTCATTTTCTTTCTTCGTATAGAGGTCAAGTTTGCTCCCGAGTTTATCACATGAGAAGCGGCCGATTCCTTTTGCTCCTGCGAATATCCTTCGCTTTCCTATCTTGTCCCTGAAATCCTTCTTTTCAAGCTCTTTCTCGAGCTCGCCTTTTTCTGAATAGCCTACGAGCAGCCATTTCTTCTGCAAGTCATCATAGGACATGCCTTCGCCATCATCTATCACAAATATCTTGGCTTTCTTAGATTCACGTTTGCTCTTAATGTGCTGGAATACAATCTCCACTTTTTTTGCGTTAGCATCATAGGCATTCTTTACAAGCTCGAAAATCGCGATAAAGTCATCAGTAATCAGCTCTCTTCCAATAATGTTCTTCAGCTCAGAACTGACTTTGAATTGGAGTGATGTTGCCACCTACATCATCATCTTCAACACTGTGCCATATAGTTCTGCAAAGAGCGGAGGCACTGCATTGCCCACTTGCGTGTATCTAGGGACCTCTGTTTTCCTTCGACCTCCTCCAGTCGTGTAATTGCTTTTGAACTCAAACCAATCATTGAAGGACTGTATTCTTGCGTACTCTCTGACGGTAAGTATTCTGGGTTCGGAGTAATGTATGTAGTCATCAGGCAGTGTTGTAAGTGTAGGACACGGGTCATCTTCATCCAAAGGAATTACTGTCTTCTTTCTAAGGTTAAATCTGGCTCGCATTTCGTCTCCGATGGGCTTTCCTTTCAGGCAGTGTGCAAGAATATATTCAGACCTTTTCACAGTTGTCTTTCTATGATTTGCGAATCTGTGACTGTCGGGAAATTTTCCGCTACCTTTCCGCATCAGTTTTTGATAGGGATTAGCTGGTTCACCATACATCCCTTCCCTGAAGGTTTTGAATTCTGCCGACGCTGTTTCCCCGTTTCTTCTTTCTAAATCTGAAATGGCTTCTCCCAAAGTAACTTTAGCGGCAAGTCCTTTCGCCTTCAGGAAACCCTCCTTAATGTCAACGAGCTTCGCAAAGAACTCTTCTGGGTTCGCTGAAAGTAAACCAACGAGAATGTACCTTTTCCTTGCTTGCGGCACTCCAAACTCTGAAGAATCAATTATGTCATCTTTTACTTTATACCCTAAAGCTTGTAGTTCTCTTGAGACACGATTTGAGTATGCTTCACTTTTAGTGTCCCCATTTCCAAAACCGATGGTGAACCCCTTTACATTCTCAAAGAACAAGGCGCGCGGTTTGATCAGGCTCACAAACTTGATGTAGGAATCCGCCAGACTATTCCTTTCATCTCGTTCGTCTCTTCTTCCCGCTAAAGAGAAACCTTGACAGGGAGGCCCTCCTGTCACGAGATCAATATTTCCTTTCATTGCGCTTAGCTCATTGGTATACTTCACCAAAACGTCTGCAATATCATGTTCACACATTGGCAGCCACTTTGGCCAATCGAAATGCAGAGCTTTGTCTATCAGGTTGTGTTTGAGTGTTTTGAATGCCATCTTGCTCTTTTCGAGAGCGAATACTGCTCTCCAGCCTGCGTTATACAGACCAAGCGAAATCCCTCCGCACCCGGCAAAAAGATCTATGTAATTTGGATGCACAAAGGATTCCATACACTGCTAGTGGTTCTTTCTGACCAATAAAACTTTGTCATACGTAACTGATCAAAAAGCCTCTCTGGCAACAACATTTTTTTATAAAGCATATTCGAAGCCAAATATCAAGTGAGGCCAGAATAAAACACCTAAAATTTGGTCTGCAGCAGCAAAGCCACAATATTGATGAGCTTAGTCAATTTCTCCAAGCTAGCAGTTTCCAATGCCTCTCGATACATGGCTGCTTTTTGTCCGATTAGGCTGTCTAGTTTCTTATTCATGCGTCGTATGCGTTGAGTTACATTCCAAGGCTTAAGCCCATATTCTTTCAGCTGTCAGTATCTTCTCTTTCCAACTTTTCTTTTGTCAAATCATAGGCGTTTCTCGCGAAGGAAGTAAGCGCCCACTCATGTCCTCGTTTCTCAGCAACCTTTTGCGCTATTTCCAAGTCGAGCCGCTTGTTCATGTGCTGGATTCGATGCAGAACTTGCCACCTGTCCCCTATCATAGGTTTCAAATTATGAACTATGTCTTTAGGCAGAATGCCGCGCTCACCAGCCCTATACAATTCTTCCAAGATAGCCTTGTCAACTTCGTCTAAGCAACACACCTTCTCAATATACGGCTGATCAAAATGCAAGTAGCCGCCAATGTCTAAACCTTGAATCAAGTCACATCACTAGTAGCTGTTCTCAATGGAGTTTCAGTGGGCTTAGCCTACATAGTTGGACAAGGAAGCATAATGGCAACAATCATATGGTTCGCCATAACAACAGGCGCCACAGCAGGACTAAACTACTATCAAGGACGAGATTGAAAGCAATAGAAGGTACATACGTTATGAGTGTTTCCTCACGATTTTGATAGATTCTTTAGGTTCAGCGATGGTATATCCACACTTTAGCGCGCGCTCTCCGCGAATCTTGCCCTCTATGTTGCTCATAGGAGTTCTCTCTCATCCGCGTAGATCAGCGCTTTCCTTTCTATTCCTCTCCCTATGTTTGATTCCGTGAAGAGCTGCGCCTCGGTTAGCTTCTGTCTCGATTCGTCTACGTGGTTGTGTATGTGGAAGACCTTGCCGTCCCAGCGTATGGTCTTCCGAGAATATAATCCGTAGTTGAGAGCAAGGTAGAACGTCGTCGCCTTCTCGCAGAGCCTCTTAAGCTCAGCCACGGACTCAACGTGCTTAACCACCTTTCCGGCACCTCCCATTCTAGCCTACACCTTTAACGCGAGCATATATTAGTTCAATTGCGGCGTGTCCGTAACCGCCGTAGCAAATAGTCCTCTTTTGTTTCAGGTCTCAATTCATCATTTCTGAAGACTGCGTGCTCCTCACCAAGCTGAGACTCGTACAGGTGATATCTCTGGCAGCGCGCACAGTAATACAACTCTGAAGGCAAAGGCCTCCTTCCTTTATATCCTTTAGGCACCCCCACTTCACACGCCACCCAAACGCCCACTTACTCTCCATCAGCACGCTCAAGAAATGCTCCCTGCAATTAACGCGCGTTACTCTTCTTCCCATAACTAACCTAACCTAGGGATGTCAAAAGCCATTACTGTTAAGATAAGCTCACGGTTTTTATCATTTGGCTGATGAAACACGTAACTAAATGTTGTCTCATTCTTCAGTTTAGAGCTTCTTAGGCTGTAATCCCTTTTGTAGCACTCATGCGATTGTGTCGCGGGAGTTATCTTGTTCAAGACTGAGCTAAACTCCTGATTTTTGTTAAACAACAAGATGGCTGTTTTTGTGTCTCGCCAACTCGTGTATCCAAGCAACTGATCCACTGTTTTGAGGAACTCTTTCTCTCCTCTCCAAAACTTGCATTCTGAGATGAATACATTCTTGCCTTCGACACGCATGAGAATGTCAGTCTTGCCACCATAGTTGAAGGTTTCTCCGGTAGCCTGACCTTCATAGTGCGAGTTCAGAATCATTAGGAAATGATCACGGATTTGCTCTTCTTCGAGTTTGGAAAATGTCTTCGGGCTCCTCTCCATAACCAAAGCCATGTTGCAGACTACTTCTAAGATGTATTCGTATTCTTCCTCCGACAGAGTAGGCTCTGGTCTGAAAGATCCCTGTGTTACTTTGGGCATTTCGATTATGGGTTTCTTTCGAATAGTCGGAATTGCATATGTTAGTGGCAAAGAGTCGCGACGTTTTACTGGAATACCGAGAGCGTCCACCAGCCCCAAATCATCTAATAGCTTCTTTTTCCTTTGAGCTATGTTTTGTCTGACGAATAATCCAAGTGAATCATTGAAGTTCTGAACATCTCGCCTAACCCATCCCAAATCTTTCTTGATCTCGTTCAACTCTCGCTCGTACATTTGTTTGAGTTCTTCTGGATTATGCTCAACTGTCTGATAGATCAAGTGGATTTCTTGGTCAATAATCTCGCCCCTTGGAGGAGCATAGGTAAAAGTTGACGGTTGGTATTGGAACAGTTTTTCGTCTCCATTAAACGGTACGGCAATGGTGATTTGCATTCCCTTTACATAAACAGGGCCTCTTTCTCTAATGATCATCCTTCTAGGATCTCTACTAACATCGATGTCTACTTCTGTTGTATCATGTACGTAGATTTTGTCTTCGTGAATTGTTGGAGCTTCAAGCAAGTACTTTGATATCAAGGATTGGCAAAAATCCTCTTCACTTACGTTAAGAATGTAGTTCTGTTGATAATCCTCAATTTCCTTCTTCAATGTTTGCTTTCTTTCCTCTAAGAAGTCACGTAATCCGCCTTCTTTGTAAAACAAGAGATCGGGACACATTGCATACTCACCATGATTTTCTATAGTCATTGGATATTTAATAAATCACCCTTGATTTTGTGCTGGCACGCGCCATTTCTATGGGGCGTCTCTGCCGCCTCTCTTCTTGCGGAGCTCACTGTGCGCTAGTTTTCTTAGCCGGTGGTGACAAACGTCACACAATAGAGCCAAAAACAGACAGGCAAAACACCATACAGAAAAACAGAACTTCTCAAGCTTGTTGATGAAACATATGGGCGCGAGTCAACTTCACCACGCAGATGAATCCTCAGCGGCGCAGATCCGCTACTTCTAAACCAACTAGACCCCGTCAACATCCAAGAAGATATTAATAACGGAACCAAGCAGAAGTTAAATAACACATGAAAAGAAACCCGTCACAAACAGCCTACACATCCATGTTCACCCTTTAGATGAAAGGCACAAACATTTCTAGTTGCACCGCAAGCTTCTTGTTTTCGGAAAACCAGAATACACTCATGATGACTTGTTGATGAAACTAAGGGTGTAGTTTGCCTTCATCAAGCAAAGCCGAGTTCCCGCAGCCCACATAGAAGTAGTAGAAAACAGACACTACAGCGAGGACTACTACTTCTGAACCAACTCAACCCCACAAACATCCAAGAAGAAGTTATTACTTTTTTCTAAGCGGAAGTTAATAACATCTGAAACACACACCACGCTCTCTGAAACAGCTATGCTGGAAAAGCAGCTTTACACCAACATAGAAAGCAGCCTTCAACAACATAGAAAGTGCGCCGAACCATAGTTCAAACAGACCCAGAAACACTATGCAGAAACAAAAACACAACCCAAAACACAAAAACTCATATTTGGATCATATAGTGAACCGAGGGGGTAGGCTGTGCGAAAATAAAAAAACCTTCACACACCCATACTAACAGGTCCAGCACTAGGAACAAAACCATGTTCTAAAAAACAATAAAAAAATATGAAAAAAGAACCAATTTCACTCACTAAAGATGTAATCGAAGGGCTTGGCAACTATCCCCGTCCAATCTGGTCAAACAGATACGGTTTTTGACTTAGGAGGTGATCCGGCCGCAGGTTCCCCTACGGCCACCTTGTTACGACTTTTCCCCTCTCGCGAACCTAAGATTCGACGCAGCCAAGAAGACCACGCCTCATCCTAAACCCACTCGAGTGGAACGACGGGCGGTGTGTGCAAGGAGCAGGGACGTATTCACCGCGCGCTGATGACGCGCGATTACTAGGGATTCCATGTTCACGAGGGCGAGTT
>Ga0315268_10006197_pt1 | contig 12745 bp, 13 predicted proteins | sample C1_top_MG_FD_204535 | JGI IMG/M metagenome (GOLD analysis project Ga0315268, IMG submission 204535) | Sediment microbial communities from Yellowstone Lake, YNP, Wyoming, USA - C1_top | ecosystem: Environmental > Aquatic > Freshwater > Lake > Sediment | place: USA: Wyoming | collected 2017-08-01 | reverse complement strand
CGTGACCTCAAGTACGATCACGCTCACTCCGGCCACGACGACGAATGTTTTCGTGCAGGCCACCGTCACGGATACGAACGGTTGTACCGACATCACCGGTGGCACTACCACAATTCTCTTTTATCGCTCTGGATACACATCTTCAACTTGCCTCTCGGGCGGCACCAATTCGCTTGATTGCTATTTGGCAACCGCATTCACGGCATCCAGCACATGCTCCGGCGGTTCTCAAAACACAACGACCACGTTCGCGGTGCAATATTTCGCACGCGCGACCGATGCATCGTCCACATTCCCTTCCAACACCTGGAAAGCGACGGTAATATTCAAAGATCCATCAAACGCCACCGGGAGCGCCGATGATACGACGAACCCGGAGGTGAACACCCTGACCGCGATCAACGTGACGACGTCTTCCATCAGCTATGGAACGGTGAACGCGAGTTCCACCACCCCAGTGAACCAATCAACCACGGTACAAAACGCGGGCAACGCTTCAACCTCGCTTCAGCTTTCGGGAACCGCGCTCGCGAATGGGACGAACTCCATCACGACAAGTTCCCAGCATTATGCAACGAGCAGTTTCACCTTCGGCGGAAATGAACAGCAGATTTCCGGATCCGCGACCAACGTTTCGGGTTTTCTCCTTACCGCGCCCACCACCACGAATGCCATTTCCAGCCCTATTTTCTGGGGCCTTACGGTCCCGGCGGGCAACCCCACGGGTACCTACAACGGGACGGTGACCTTTACGGCGTCATTTTCCTTGTAAAGACGGACTTATCCACATGTAGTCAAGAAGTTATGTTGTATAATTGTAGGAACATATGAGAAGCGACAAAACTTACCGTAAATACCGCGTTATCGCCGGAATTGCCGTTTTGCTGGTGGCTGGCGCGGTTGCAACGAGCGTGTTTTCCGCGAATATTCCGACCTCGGTGCTTGTTGGCAATTCGGCACCGGTTGTGAGTGCCGTAGCCATAACTTCTTCCACCATCACGCTCACCGCCGCTACGACGACGAACGTTTTCGTGCAGGCCACCATCACCGATAATAACGGTTGTACGGACATAAACCCGGGCACAACGACCATTCTTTTGTATCGCATCGGCTATACTTCTTCCACCTGTTTAACCGGCGGCCAAAATTCGCTTGATTGCTATTTGGCAACCGCGTTCACGGCATCAAGCACGTGTTCTGCAACGTCCATAAACACCACGACAACGTTCGCGGTGCAATATTTCGCGCGCGCGACGGATTCGTCTTCAAGTTTCTCGGGGTCCGGATGGAAAGCAACGGTGATATTTAAAGATCCTTCCAACGCGACCGGATCGGCCGAAAGCGGGAGTTCTGTCGTGAGCACGCTGAACGCCATCAACGTTACGACGTCTTCCATCAATTACGGAACTGTTGGCGCGAATTCCGATACCGGCTCCACAAACCAGACAGCCACAACGACGAACGCCGGCAACTCATCAACCACACTCCAGCTTTCTATTCTAGCGACGCTTTGGAATGGCTCAGTCGCAATTCCGACAGCCACATCTCAAGCAGCCACAACAACCGCATTTACATTTTCCCTAACCACCAGCACCTTCATCACCGCAACTCCGGCTACCGTGAGCGGATTCTTCCTTACCGCGCCGACATCAACCACAAACATTGCCAAGGCAACTTTCTGGGGCCTCGGCGTTCCTTCGGGGCAGGCGACCGGGACCTATACCGGCACGAACGTTTTCGGAGCGCTGTTCCAACCGTAAGTTTTTCATAGCCCTCTCGTAACGGGCCTTCCGATATGCTATATTAGTCATATATGAGGAGGCTGACAATTCCATTCCTGATTTTTTTTGCCCCATTCGTCGCCCGCGCGGCGTTCGGTATTTCTCCTCCATTTTTGAATACGGACCACCTCGTGGCCGGGACGACCTATACCCAGGTCGTGTATCTCGTGCAGGACCAGCCGGACCAGGACCTGAACATCAAAGCGATCCTTGCCGTTCCGGCGCATATCGTTCCGTGGATCTCCATTGATAGGGGATTTAATTTCGTTATTCCGAAGGGCACACGGCAATTTCCGGTGACGGTGACGGTGCACGTTCCGGACGGTGAGGGCATAGGGAAATACAGCGGCAATCTTTCGTTTACGGGCCAGCCGAGCCAATCGGGCCAGGTGACGATCGCCATCGGCGTGAACGTTGCCATCAATCTCACCGTTGGAACCGGAATATACGAGGACTTTTCCGTTTCCATGGTCACTTTTCCGGACATTGAGGAAGGGTGGAGCCCGAAGGCATATGTGAGGTTTGAGAACCGCGGAAACATTCCCGAAGCGTTCAATTCCGCCACATTTGACCTTTACGACAAATACGATTCCGTGCGGCTGGCGTACGTAACGAAGCAGGATGGATTTCCGGATACCCCTCCGTTCACCACGAAGGAATATATAGTTGAATTTCCGACGGATTTCCATCTTGGGATCGGTGATTACTGGGGGTCTGTAAATTTTTACAAGAACGACAAGGTGATCGCGACCCAGAAGACGATATTCCACGTTTTGAAGGCAGGATCGCTTTCAACCCCATTGGAGATGTTTTTCTCTTCGGTAAAAAATAACATCGTATATTATGTTATCGGCCTTATTTTGATCTTCATCATCGTACGCCGCCTGCGGCGAAAAAAGACACGATGAAATGGAAACGGTTCCCCCTTCTTTTTTTTCTTAGCGCCGCAATCGGTATCGCGGGGATGGTGCGGCTCACCGAGGCGGTCAATGTATCAACGAAGGCAGTCGCGACTCCCGCGGTGGTAACATTGTCACAAGCACACTATCGCCTCTACCAAAACAGCGACTCGCTCAATCCCGCAACCCCTTTTGCCGCCGAGGACACCGCGGTTGATGCTCCGGCGATCGGCACGCAGGTCCGGCTGAGGATGAACATCGCGGATTCCATCCTTCTGCTTCCGTCCGGAGCGACATTCAAATTGCAGTACGCGAACGCCACTTCCGGAGCATGGGCTGATCTTTCAACCTCAACCTCGTGGATATTTTTTAATAACCCCGCCGTCGCGGACGGGCAGATAATCGCAACGACGCTACTCGCCTTGTCCACGGTCGGGGAAAGCTACGGCGAATCAAACCCCTCGGCGGTCTCTCCAACCCAGCTTTTGCCGGGAGACAAGGGCGAGTGGGATTGGTCGCTCGTGAATAATTCGGCCGACACGTCGCTCGATTGGTTTTTCAGGATGGTGTATGCGTCGGGAACCGTGCTTAATTCCTACGCGAACTATCCGAAGTTCACCGCAGTCCCTCCGCCAAGCACCACGCCGCCATCTTCCCCGCCGGTCGTTTCCGCGGGCGGCGGAACCAACTATGTTGTTTCCGGCACCGCTCAGCTTCCGGTGCCTCCGCCACTGGTCCCTCCATCGCTTCAATGCATAGATTTTAACGGTGATAATCGCGTTGACATCGTTGATCTGTCCATTTTGCTCTACCATTACGGGGAATCCGGGCCTAATTTGGGTTGCCACGACTTGAACAGGGACGGAAGCGTGGATTTTCCGGACATTTCCATACTTATGTACTATTGGACAAGCTGATGTATATCAATAATAAAAATCATCTATCGGTTTTTCTTGCCGTTTCGGCGCTATGCTTCGGCATCCCCGCGCTTGCGAGCGCCGCTACGCTTTTATATTTTGAGGCGCCGACGAGCTCCGTGAGCGTCGGTTCGGCTTTCCATGTCGGGGTGCTCATTGATTCTGACCAGCCGGTGAACGCGTATTCCGTTCAGATGGATCTTTCCGGGAATGCGCTCAGGTTGGACGGCGCGAACAACGCCAATTCTATAATTACGGTTTGGCAGGACATTCCAGGGTCGTCGGCAAAAGGAGGAATAAAACTGAACGGCGGTTCGGAGAGTTCTTTCGTTGGGACTCGCGGGGAGCTCATCACGCTAAATTTTACGGCGGTCGCTACCGGTACGGTTCAGTTCTCGTTCAGTAATCCGGCGGTGTATCTCGCAAACGGCAAGGGGACGAAGATAACTCCCGACACGAAGACCCTGCGATACACCGTTTCGGAGTCCGCGCTTGCCGGCGTGACGGGATCCGGTGTTGCCGCGAACCAGGTGGCGACAAGCGACTCCATCGCTCCGGAAGTGCGATTCCTCTCTTTTATTTCAAATCCGTTCGGTTCGGATGAAAAGCTTCTTGGTTTTTCGGTCGCCGATGCGGGGTCGGGGATACGGGAAGTTGAAGCGCGCTACCGTTCTACATTTTTCTGGAGCGATTGGGCGCCAATAAAGAACCCGACGCCGCTCGGTAACGACGTGTGGGAAGTTGATTTCAGAGCTACCGACAACGCCGGGAATACCGCGGAGCAAATTGTCTACGATTGGAACGCCTTCTGGATATTTGGGATGAAAATCGGAGGGGTATTGATACTTATTTGTTTGGCGGCGTTTTTCGCGAGAAAAATGAGGAAAAATACGGTATAAGTCAAAATAACGCATGAAATGTTGTAATATGAATAATACGAAGCAGATGAAAAAATTTTTGGCGCTCGCCATTGTACTTTCCGTTGTTTTGCCGATTGGAGCGAACAATGCCCGCGCGGCCGGCGCATCCCTATATTTATCTCCGACTAGCGGTTCGTTTGTCGTTGGGGATGTATTCACGGTTTCTGTATATCTGAATACAAACGGGCAATCTGTGAACGCGGTGGAGGCGAATCTAAGCTTCCCGGCAAACAAACTGCAGGTTGTGTCTCCGACATCCGGGAAATCATTCGTACAAGTGTGGGTTACGCAACCGACCTACTCAAATAGCAATGGTACGCTTCGTTTCGCCGGTACCGTTCCGACTCCGGGGATCAATACGTCGGCAGGCCTTGTCTCCACGGTCACTTTCCGCGTTATGGATACCGGAACCGCGGTCGTAAAGTTCAACGATGATTCAAGGGTTCTCCTGAACGACGGTCGCGGCACGGACGTTTTGGGCCAGACGACGGACGGGATCTATTATCTGGTTCTTCCTCCTCCGGCGGGTCCGATCGTCACCTCGCCAACAAATCCAGATCAGGAAAAATGGTATTCGGAGAAAACGGTCGTTCTGCGGTGGGCCGCCAGCTCGGACGTTCAGGGATTCAGTTATATCATGAACGATTCTCCGGTTGACGTGATCGACGATATTTCCGAAGGAACGCAGACCGACGTTTCATATAAAAATCTTTCGGACGGCATCCATTATTTCCATATCAAGGCCATGCGGAACGGCGATTGGGGCGGGACGACAAATTATGCCGTTCGCATTGACGCAACTCCACCGGCCGCTTTTTCCGTGAATATTTCTCCAAGCGATCAGACAACCAACCACGACCCCATCATCAATTTCGTGACGACGGACGCCGAGTCCGGTATTGATCATTACGAACTGAAGTATATTTCTCTTGACCCGCCTGCGGCGCAAGCAGGGCAAGATAACAAGCCTTTCTTCATAGAGGCCACTTCGCCTTATTCCAGAAACCTTGATCTTGGAAGTTATGACGTTGTCGTTCGCGCATACGATGCCGCGGGCAATTTTTACCAGGCGACACAGCGGCTGGAGATCATAAACCCGCTATTCCAGGTTATAGCCGACCGCGGTTTGCGCATAGGAGGCGCTTATACTGTTCCGTGGCCTTACGTCGGAATAACGGCCATCCTGATCATTTCACTTCTTGCCTACGTTATGATCATGTTATGGAAACTGCACTTGAATGTTGAGCGTCATTTGGAACGCGGGGCGGAGTATCATCCTGAAATAGCCGGAAAGCTCGCCGAGCTGAAGGAAAAACAAAAAACGCTCGGGGCTATACTGTTGCTCCTATGGCTTTCCGGCGGAATGTTCATGTTCCATCATTCGGCCAGCGCCGCGATGGTTGCCGAACGACAGAGCCTGCTTCCAAGTCCGCCGATCATCAATTTGGCTCCGTCATCCATTTCAAACAGCGAAGTGCTCTATCTCGGCGGTTGGGCGAACGTCCCGAATGCCAACGTCATCATCTACATAGAGCAGATTGAGACCGGCAACACGTTTTCCGGAGCGGCGACGACCGGAGCCGACGGAAGCTGGTTCTATTCGTTCCCACAGCTTCTTGACCCGGGCCACTATGCCGCGTGGGCCGAGCTCAAATCCGCAGACCAGTTGAGCGCGCCGAGCGGGCGGGTGACCGTCACCGTCGCGCCGACTGCACTCCAGATCGGCAACAGCAGGTTGAGCTACGAAGAGCTCTATCTCATCCTGTTCGTTGCGTTCCTTGTCATCGTCTTTATTCTCATAGTTCTCATTGCGTATCGCGCATATCGTTTGCGCTTAAAGAAGAAGAAGCTTGCGGAGGCGATACGCGGGGCGGAGGAATCAATTCGCAGAGGATTTTCTGTATTGCGAAGGGACATTGAGCTTGGCCTTGCCGCGATACAAAACCTCAAGGAAAAAGGCCCGCTTCAGGAAGATGAAAGGAAGCGCGAGGAAAAACTGCTTCAGGACCTGCGCGAAGTGAACGAATACATCGGCAGGGATATCTGGAAAGTTGAGGAGGCGGAGAAGAAACTATAGAGCAACCGGTTTCCCGCCTTCTTTTTGGGTCTTTGTGAGCTTTAGGGAGCCGTTCGTTACATCGGCGCCGAGGAGCTTGAGGCGCTTTCCGCCGCGCATTGTCCAGACGCCAGGCTCCGCGCCGAGCGCGTTTATTTTTCTTACTATTGTCTCCGCTTTCGTGGTGTCGCCGCGTTCCGCCGCTTTGAGATCGTCCTCTGTGACGAATCCGTCCTCGGACGTGAACTTTTTTGTGAATGTGGCACCGGCCTCGTCCTGCTGTTTCGGCGTGAGATGCCCATCACAAAAAGCCGGTATGATTTTTATCAGCAGGTTCGCACCAAGTTCCGCAAGGTATTTTTCCAGCGCGGAATAGCTCGTTTTAAGGCTATCCAGCTTTATTTTTGCCGCGGCGAGGACCTGCCCGTGGTCCATTTTTGCGTCCATGAGATAGATCGTAGTTCCGGTTTCCCGTTCGTCCGCGAGTATCGCTGATTGGATGGGGGACGAGCCGCGGTATTTCGGCAGGAGCGAGGGATGCACGCCGAGCGTCCCAAGGCGTGGGATGTCCAGTACCGCCTTAGGAATTATCTTCGCATACGCCGCTACCACGAAAAAGTCGGGTTTCAATTTCTTGAGGGTTTCAACAAACGTATCGTCCAATTTTTCCGGCTGGAGTATTTCAACGCGCGCATTGTGGGAGGCGATGAGTTCTTTCGTCGGAGGCGGGGTCACGATCTTTTTACGGCCGACCGGGCGGTCGGGATTTGCGACGAGCGCCACGGGCGTCATGCCGGCGTTCAACAATCCTCCGAGAACGATCGTGGCAAACCGCGGAGTGCCAAAAAAAACGTACTTCATTTTGCGTCCTTTTCCACGCTATACACTTTCTTTGCACGATCAATAAAGAGCTTCCCGTTCAGGTGGTCCATTTCGTGCTGGAACACCCTGGCGAGAAGACCCCACGCCTTGATCTTCAGCGATCTTCCGTTCTTGTCGTAACCGCTCAAAACGACCCTTTCCGAACGTTCCACGTCCCCCCATTTTCCCGGAACGCTCAGGCATCCTTCCTCAAAAGATGCGCTCCCGTCGCCAACCTTTTCAATTTTTGGGTTGAAGACCGCATAGAATTTCATTCCGCCCTGCTGGTCCGGGACCTCGGCGACGAAAACCTTGAGATCCAGCCCTATTTGGTTGGCCGAGAGCCCGATGCCGTTCGCCGCGCGCATCACGCGCCGCATCCGGGCTATAAGATCGGAGATCTCTTTTTTTGTGAATTTCCCGAAATCAAAATCGGCGGTCTTGTTCCGCAAGAACTTTTCGCTTTTCTTATTGTCAATTATCAGTACTTCGCTTGGCATGTTTTTGTATCGGCCGCGGAGCGTTCTTGAGTAGTGTCATGAAGTAAGCCCCGGGATTCTTGATATTCTTTCTGTCCGCCACGTCCTTTGCAAGGCGTAGGAGCCGTTCGCCGTCCTTCTCCTTAGCGAGCTTTATATAGAGCGATTTGTGTTTCTCGTCGTGCAGGACCTGGGATATCTCAAGCCCGAAAAGCTGGTATTTCCGGTAGACGTGCGATTCCTTGCCCCGCCTCCGGAGCTCGTTCATGTAAGTTGTCCGTGTCTTTGCCATTTAAGACAATTTTAATCCATGAGCGGCGATTTGTCAGGCGTCGGAGCTGTTCTCCTGCGTATGCTGGCACCGCCAGCTTGTGATATAATCATCTGACGTATGCTCAAACTTGGAAAACGCGGCATAGAAATAATCATCGCCGTGCTCTGCGGCGTGGCGCTTTTGGGTTCGGGAGCGTTGCTCGGCTGGAACGCAGGCAGGAAATATCCGACTAATATCGTCATAAGCGGCGTCGCGAACATGGATGCACAATCCTCAACCGCCGCCGATTTCAATGTTTTCTGGCAGGCGTGGAGGACGATCAACGACAATTATCTTAGGGACGCGAGCACCACGAATCAGGACAAGGTGTACGGCGCAGTGAACGGCCTCGTTGGATCACTGAAGGACCCATACTCCGAATTTTTCACGCCGCAGGGAAATAAGCAGTTTCAGGAGGATATCGCCGGGAACTTCGGCGGCATCGGCGCCCAGCTTGGCGTGAACGCGAACAACGACATAGTCGTGATCGCGCCGCTCAAGGGCACGCCGGCAGACCAGGCGGGGCTTAAAGCAAAGGACGTCGTCACGGCCATAAATGCCACATCCACTTTTGGCATGTCGGTTGACGAGGCGGTAACGCTGATCCGCGGACCGGAAGGAACTTTGGTCACACTCAGTATTTTTAGGGCAGGATGGGATAAGCCGCGCGACTTCAAAATAATGCGCGCGAACATCGTGGTGCCGAGCGTTGATTTTGAAATGAAGGGCGACATCGCGCACATTTCGCTTCACGAGTTCACACAGGACGCGGACAGGGCGTTCTACAATGCGCTTGTCCAGGCCGTGACCGCGCACGCGAACGGGATCGTGCTGGACCTTCGCGACAATCCGGGTGGATATCTTGAGGTCGCCGTGGACCTTTCCGGATATTTCCTGAAACCAGGTTCGCTTGTGGTGAAAGAGGTCGGGCGCGCGGTGCCCGAACAGGTCTTCAAATCGGCTGGCGACGGAGCACTTTCCAGTATGCCTATCGTAGTTCTTGTGAACGCCGGTTCCGCTTCCGCCTCGGAAATTCTCGCCGGCGCGCTCCACGACCAAAGGAACACAAAGCTTGTTGGAGAAAAGAGCTTCGGCAAGGGAACGGTGCAGGAACTTGAGCCGCTGTCCGACGGCTCGGCTATAAAGCTCACGATAGCGCACTGGGTGCTTCCTTCAGGGCGGATCCTGGACCACGACGGGCTCGTGCCGGATTATCCGGTCGTGCTTTCCGACGACGACACAAAGAACGGCCGTGACCCTCAGCTCGCAAAAGCGCTTGAGGTCGTGCGGGCGGAAATAGGAAAATAGCAATGAAGATTATCCTGCTTGAAGACGTTCGGAAGCTGGGTAAAAAATTTGAAGTTAAAGATGTGAGCGACGGATACGCGCGTAACTTTCTTTTCGTGAACAAGTTCGCGGAGCCCGCGACGCCAGAGGCGCTCAGGAAACTTGAGGCGATGAAAGCAGAGCACGATAAGAACTACCGCGAGCTTCAAAAACATCTCCATGAGATCGCTCAAAAAATAGAAGGTACAAGGCTTGAGTTTGAGCTTAAGGCGGATAAGACCGGGGCCATTTTCGGCTCTGTGAACAAAGAATCAATTTTGAAGGCCCTCCGCGATCACAAACTTATCTCCGCCGAACGCCCGGAGATAGATCTTAAATATCCATTAAAAGAAGTGGGGGAATATATTGTTCCCGTTGACCTTAAAAAAGGAGTCACGGCGAATCTTACGGTCGTAATAAAAAACGTCCCGCGCTAGGCGGGACATTTTTTATCTCACGTTGACGAACGTCCTTTTCTTGCGTGAACCGTCAAACTTCATTTTCGTTTTCTGCGTGAACTTCACTATTCCGCTTTTTGAGGCATAGAGCGTGTCGTCTCCCGCGCGGAGCACGTTGTCTCCGGGCGTGTACTTCGTCCCGCGCTGGCGGATTATGATCTCACCGACCGATACTTTGTCGCCGTCGCCGATCTTCACGCCGAGGCGCTTGGAGACGGAATCGCGTCCTAATTTAGTTGATCCGAGGGCTTTTGTATGTGCCATATAGGGGTTATTTTATGCTAGAATAGATGCAATGTCAACAACAAATAAGCTTGTCATAGATATAGAGACCATCGGTGAGGATTTTGAGAAGTTGGATAAAGCGACACAGGAAAACCTCACGCGCTGGATAAAAAAGGACTCGGACAACGAGGACGAATACAAGCTCGCTCTGCAGGACCTCAAGAACGGCCTCGGTTTTTCGCCCCTGACCGGCGAGATCGTCGCCATCGGCCTTCTTGATTACCACAAGAACGAAGGCGGCGTTTACTACCAGGCGCCCGGGCAGAAGAACGAGGAAACAAAAGAGGACGGGATATCGTTCAAGCAGATGACGGAAGAGGAAATGCTCCGGAAGTTCTGGGAGCTCGCGTCGCGGTACCAGGTGTTCATCACTTTCAACGGCCGCGCGTTTGATATGCCGTTCATCATCATCCGTTCGGCGATACACGGCATACGCCCAACAAAAGACCTCATGCGCGGACGGTATCTCTACCAGAACAATCCGGATGCGCTCCATATTGATCTCGCGGAACAGCTCAACTTTTATGGCGCGATGCGGAAAAAGGGCAGTTTGCATCTCTGGTCGCGCGCGTTCGGCATAGAGAGCCCGAAGTCAGGCGGCGTGAGCGGCGAGGATGTGGGCCCGCTTTTCAAGAAGAAAAAGTTCCTTGAGATCGCAAAGTACAACGTTGGCGACATCCGCGCAACACGGGAGCTCTACACGAAGTGGGAGCAATACCTGAGCTTTTAGGCCGCGCGTTTTTTAGAAAGTTTTAATGCCCGGTGTGTTATGGTTCGTGCGTGGAAAGATCCAAAAAAGTCGCGCTCGGCGTGGTTATATTTTTCGTTTCCTCGTTGAGCTTCGGCCTGGGCTATATCGCGAACCGCGAATTCAATCATGCGCCGATCATTATAGAAAAATGCTCGCGATAGGACGATAGAAAAAGAAAACCCGCCTTTTAGGCGGATCTTCTTTGATTTTCCTGAGGAACTATCTTTACCACCGGCACGGACATTGATGCGGCTAGTGGAGTCGGAACCTGGGATTGGTGCGTAGTAGCCTGCCTTACGGCGTTTATGGCTATTTGCGGACCACTGGAAGAGACGATTATAGTCGGCTGTGCCGTCTGCACATTTTTCTTTGCCGATCTCTTATCGTTCCCGCCCTTCTCTTCTTCTTTGCTCGGCCACCAGAGCCAAAGCGCAATTGCCGCTACGGCCAGCGATACGATCGCAACGAGTGGCCAATTGAGATTTCCAAGAGACCATGCGGAGGATACCGCCGCGGTTTGCTCCTGATTGTTCGCGCTCGGCGCGATAGCGACCGGATTTGAAACCGCAAACGGGGCTGGCTCGCTCGCTTTTGGAGCGGCCGCGACAGGCGTAACCGGTGTGGCCGATGTGCCCTGGAGCGACGTTCCGATCATGGCGAGAGTGTTGCCGATTCCCTGGAGGGCGATTATGACCCCTCCGGAATTCTGTGCGGCAAACCCAGGGTTCGCGCTGAACTCGGACTGAAGCGTGGTGAGCACTCCTGCAAGCGCTGAAAGCGCGCTCTTGAGGGATGCTACATCCGCTTCGGAGAGAGTTGCCGTTACGGGCGCTTGCTGAAGCGCGACCGGTTCTCCCGAAACCGAGAGCAACGGCTGCTGGACGTTCGCTTGTGCCTGGAGATCCGCGAGCCTGGCCTTAAGGGCGTCAACAGACGCCTGGAGCGACGCGGCATCCGCCTGCGTCAGCGTTTGGGCATGCGCAGAAATGACATTCATCCTATTTCCTCCAACGCTCGCGATTGCAACTAAAACGATTCCGAAAATTAGTATTTTTTTCATAAATTAATTTGACTGCAATATGACGGCCTTTGAAATATATAGCTATCAAGGAGCGTATAGAGGGTTTTTAAAACTGCTACCCGTAGCATACCACTTCGCTCCGGAGCCACAAGATTGCCATTTACCGGGTTTTTGTATATAATTATCCCTCATGGATCTCCGCAACATAGCAATCATCGCCCATGTGGACCATGGGAAAACAACACTCGTGGACGCCCTGCTCAAGCAGTCGGCGAGTTTTAAGCAGAAAACAAGCGTGAACAGCGACCTGATCATGGATTCCAACGAGCTGGAACGCGAGCGCGGCATCACGATATTTTCCAAGAACGCGTCGGTGATATATAAGGATACGAAGATCAATATTGTGGACACGCCGGGCCACGCCGATTTCGGCGGCGAGGTGGAGCGCATCATGCGGATGGTGGACGGCGTCCTGCTTCTCATTGATGCCAAAGAGGGCCCGATGCCGCAGACAAAGTTCGTTCTCCGGAAGGCCATCCAGGCGGGGCACAAAATAGTTGTCGTTGTGAGCAAGATAGACAAGCCGGATGCGCGCCCCGAATGGGCGCTCAACGCCGCGTACGAACTCTTTTTTGAACTGGACGCCACGGAGGAACAAATTGAATTCCCGGTCGTCTA